>Ga0126331_1000444_pt1 | contig 13237 bp, 10 predicted proteins | sample InaspJWI98metaG_FD_96379 | JGI IMG/M metagenome (GOLD analysis project Ga0126331, IMG submission 96379) | Marine gutless worms symbiont microbial communities from Oahu, Hawaii - Inanidrilus sp. 2 OAHU.JWI-98 metaG | ecosystem: Host-associated > Annelida > Digestive system > Unclassified | place... | reverse complement strand
TTTTTCATCCCTGCGAGCTATCGCACCGCAGCCCTGTAAACCTTTTGATAAAAATCGCAGCGGACTTTCCCTGGGAGAAGGCGCAGCAGCCCTTTTGCTGATGAATGCCCACCGCGCCAGCGAAAATCGCCTTCCCAACCTGGGAACCGTCGCCGGTTGGGGTGTCGGCAATGACGCCACTCATATCACAGCACCGGCCCGCGACGGTTCCGGTCTGATACGGGCCATTAAAAAAGCGCTGACAACGGCGGATATCGATCCGGGGCAGATTGCTGCCATCAGTGCCCATGGAACCGGAACGATTTATAACGATGCCATGGAACTGACCGCATTTCGCCAGGTGTTCGGCCATAACAGGATCCCGGCTTATTCGGTAAAAGGTGCCATCGGACACACCCTCGGGGCGGCCGGCGGCATTGAGATCGCCCTGGGATTGCAAGCCCTTGCAACCCAGGTATTGCCGCCCACCGTTGGGTTGTCCGATCCTGAAGACGGGGCGGCAGAACTGTTCAGTCGGTCCTCGCAGACCGTGACGGGAGATTATCTTCTGACCACGAACTCGGGATTCGGCGGCATTAATGCGGCCATTGTTCTTGAGAAAGGAAACATCTCGTGATTGCTGTCATCAGCGGTATCGGATGGGTCACCGCAGCGGGTATGGGATGCGGCAAGGACCATGACAGCTTCAGCATGCCCAACGCTCGCCTGGACGCCATCGAGCGCAAGTCCGTATTCAATCGACCGGATAGAAATTTCGGCCGCATGGATGAGTACTCGCGGCTGGGCCTAGCGGCAATAGCCTTTGCACTGCGCGATGCCGGCTTAGAGCAATGGCACACCAAACGGGACATCGGCATAATTGCCGCCACTGAATACGGCTGTCTCTGGACGGATATCGATTATTACGAAACCGTGCTGCCCGAAGGCGGAATCCTGGCCAGCCCTTACCTGTTTGCCTATACGCTGCCGAATTGTTTCCTGGGTGAGGCGGCGATTCGGTTCGGTCTGACCGGAGAGAGTTTCGTGGTCAACGAGCCGGCGGGATCCGGCCTTGTCAGTATGCAGCTGGCATTGGGCAGCATGGCCGTAAAAGAAAGCGAAACGATGATTTGCGGTATTTGCGACCTGGGACGACCTTCGCAGTTCGGCGGGGAAAACGATGTTGCCCCCGGCGCCCTGTTTTTTGTCCTTGAAACAGCAGCCGATCCGAAGCGCCGCACTTACGGTGAACTGGACCTGAACACCGGTGGCGGCATCAGGTTCAATCGCACGGCAGTCCACAATCTGGTGGAACTGGTTCGGGCATGCCTTCAGGCGCGTTAGGCAATTACGAGCTGACCGATGCAGCAAGTGAACATGAACAGATCAGTCGGCACCGACAATCCTGCAGCCATTGATCCGAATGTGATCATCGTTACAACGGTTTACAACCAAGCCGGCAGCCTGCCGGATATCATAAATCGTGCCTTGGCCGTCCATCACCAGGTGCTGGTGGTAGATGACGGCAGCAGCGACGGCAGTGCCGATGAATTGGCCGATCTTTCCGCCCGGGTTATCCGCCACGAGCAGCACCTCGGCAAGGGGGCGGCCATCCGCACCGCTGCCGGGGCAGCGCGCGGCATGGGGATGACCCACATCGTTACGATGGATGCGGACGGACGGCACGATCCGACTGATTTCAATGCTTTCAGGAAAGCAATCGGTGAGTGTACCGATGCCGTGATTATCGGCAGGCGCCATTTTCAAGCGCATTCGATTCCCGGACGACTCAAAAGGCAACGACGATGGTCCAACTTCTGGTTTCGCCTGCAAACCGGTATCCGCCTGGCAGATGCCTGCTGCTCCTTTCGGGCTTACCCGCTCAACATGTTGGAGCATCTGAAACTGCGTACGCGCAAAAGCACATTTGAACTGGAAGTGCTGGTCAAGGCGGCCTGGGCCGGCGTGGCGATAAAAGAAGTGGATATCACGGCCCGTTTCACACCCGCAGCCGTGGAAAAATCATTTTTACGCGCCGCAGGCCAAAAACTGTGGCGGCTTTTGCTGAATGTTCACCTGACGATGCGCTCGATCACACCGTTGCCCCATCGTAAGATCGTGCGCGACCGGGAGCGGCCCGGAGAAAAAATCAGTGTCATCCACCCTTTGCGGTCGATCAAGACACTTCTGACGGAAAACATCACGCCGGGTCAACTGGCCATGGCCGGCGCGCTGGGCGTATTCCTGGGCACCCTGCCCCTGATCGCCGTCCATACCATCGCCATTTTATTCGCCGCCGGATATTTTCGCATGAACAAAGTTGCGGCACTGGCGGCCAGTCAGCTGTGCATGCCGCCGATCGTGCCGGCCCTGTGTATTGAAATAGGTTATTTTCTGCGACACGGCAGGTTCCTTACGGAAATATCCCTGGAAACCCTCGGCTATCAAGCCCTGGAAAGGCTTTACGAATGGCTGCTCGGCTCTCTGGTGTTGGCGCCGATACTGGCGGCTGCCGCAGGCGGTATTATCTTTGGGTTGGCGTCTTTTATACATAAGGGGATTCTTAAAAGGGAATGAAACGAATGCGGAATTCGGAGTTCGGAGTACCGAATTCGGAGTGCGGAATGAGGAATGCGGAGGGCGGAGTGGGGAATGTGGAATACGAATTACGAGTTACGGCTTGATCCTAAGCCGCAATCCGCATTCTGCATTCCGCATTCCGTAACCCGCAACATTCATAGAACTTGTCATTGTACATAAGATACCAGGACTTCAATAAGTATAACTAACACTATGAGAATCGTACTAATTCATCCAGCCGGCTCCAACTGGGTACCCGGCAAAAAAGACATTACCCCTACGGCCAACCGCATGGCGCCGTTGGGCCTGTTGTCGATTGCCGCCTATCTCGAAAAAAAAGGCCACACGGTCTTCGTGCACGACTGCCTCGGGCCCCGGGCACCGGCCGGTGTTGACGCCAATGTGGAACAGATTTTGGCCCATGGGCCGGAGCTGGTGGGAATATCCGCCACTACCTCCGGGTTTCTGGACGGCTACGACATCGTCAGCGCAATAAAAACGGCCGATCCGCAGATAAAAAGCATATTCGGCGGTGTGCACATTTCATCCATGGGTGCCGCCCTGCTGGAGCAGTTTGAAGAAATCGACTATCTGTGTATGGGTGAAGGCGAGGTGACCCTGGCGGAACTGGCCGGCGGCAAGGATCCGGCACGGATCGACGGACTGATCCGGCGCCGGAACGGACGGCTGCTGACCAATCCCCCGCGAACCCATATTGCGGATCTGGACAGCCTGCCGTTTCCGGCTTATGAAAAGCTGGACGGATTTCCCAAGGGCTACAACCTGCCCCTGTTCAGTTATGTCTATAGCCCGGGGGCAACAATGGTCACCAGCCGGGGATGCCCTTTTCAATGCTCCTATTGCGACCGTTCGGTTTTCAAGCGCGGTTTTCGCTACAATTCGGCCGAGTACATTTACGAGCACATGCAATATCTGCGCTCGCGATTTGGTGTGCGGCATATCAACATCTACGATGACCTGTTTACTTCCAACCGACGGCGCATCGCGGCGCTGTGCCAACGGTTGACGTCAAAACCGTTGGGCATGCATTTCAATTGTGCGGTGCGGGTCGGCCACAGCGATGATGAACTGCTGCAAATGCTCAAAGACGCCGGTTGCCTGATGGTTTCGTTGGGCATCGAAACCGGTGATTCGGATTTGATGGAAACCCATAAGCCGGGCGTTCATCTGGAGCAGGTGCGCGATACGGTTAACCGCATACAGGCCGCCGGCCTCAGGGCCAAAGGGCTTTTCATGATGGGTCTTCCCGGAGAAACCGAAACGTCGATCCGCAAAACCAGTGATTTTGCCATGTCCCTGGGACTCGATGATATGAACATGTCCAAGTTCACCCCCTTTCACGGCGCCCCGGTCTGGGCGACCATCACCGCCGAAGGAACCCTGGACAATGACTGGCGCAAAATGAACTGCCTGAACTTTGTTTTCGTGCCCAAAGGCATCGACTCGAAAGAAACCCTCGACCAGCTATACAACTGGCATGTAAAGCGTTTTTATACCGACCCGGCTTGGCGCAGGAAATTCCGCGATCGCATCTGGCAGCACCGCCGCAGCCTCTGGCATCTTATCAAACACCTGCCGACCTTTATGGCCGCCAAAAGAAATTTCGAGCCCCGGAAGGATGCTCGCGATCGCTCGGGTAAATAACTAGTAGTTGAACGAAAACCCCATCGAAACTCAATTGTTGAGTTTCGCCCGTTGAAATTTAATCCTGAAAAAAATGAACATCGAACGTCCAACATCGAATTTTGAATGGGAAAAGAATTGATTAAGATTTTCGTTACGAGTATTAAAACGGCCGTTCGACAGGCTCACGATCCTGAGCGGAGTCAAAGGGCTGAAAAAAATGAAATAGTCATTCAAGGTTTGACATCGGATTTTTAAGACAAATAAAATTTAATTGCGGAGCGGAGCGACATCATTAATTCGATGTTCAATGTTGGACGTTCAATGTTCGATGTTCAGTCTGTTCGATGTTCGATGTTCATCATTTCAAAACAACTCTGTACGGCATAAATGCAACCTGTGAATGCTTATAAAACAACTTAGCGCTTATGGGGCGATGCCCCTAATTTATAACAAAGGAGGCGAATAATGAGTAAGAACGGATACAAAATGTTCATCAATGGTGAGTGGATCAGCACCGGGAGCACTTTTGCCGATTATAACCCTGCCAGTGGGGATATCTGGGCCGAGATTCCGGACGGAACCCGTGCGGAGGCGCAAAAGGCCATCGAAGCTGCCGCCGCGGCCCAAAGCGAATGGGCCGCGATGCCGCACCCGAAGCGGGCAGGCTATCTGCTCAAAGCAGCGGATATTCTGGAAAGACGCCAGATGGATTTTGCAAACGCCCTGATCGACGAAGGCGGGGCGTGGATCGGCAAAGGAATGTTTGAAACCGGTTATGTTCCGGGACTTCTGCGGGCCGCTGCCGCAGCGGTCTATCAGATGAGCGGCGAGATTTTACCATCGGATCACGGCAAAGTTAGCATGGTGGTTCGCAAACCATTGGGTGTCGTATCGGTGATATCACCTTGGAATTTTCCTCTGCTTCTTTCCGCGCGCGGCTTGTCCATCGCCCTGGCGGTCGGCAACACCGTTGTGTTGAAGCCTTCCGAGGAAACACCGGTGTCCGGCGGGCTGTTGATCGCAGAGCTCTTCGAAGAAGCGGAACTGCCGCCGGGCGTATTTAACGTGGTCACCTGTTCCCGCCAAAAGGTGGCCGAAGTCGGCGACGAGCTGATCACAAACCCGCAGGTAGGGGGAGTAAGCTTTACCGGCTCCACCGCTGTCGGACGACAGGTGGCCGCCAAATCCGGATCGCTGCTCAAAAGAGCCTGCGTTGAATTGGGCGGCAAGGACGCCCTGATCATTCTGGAAGATGCCGATATGGAACGCGCGCTCAACGCAGCGACCTTTGGAACTTTTATGCACCAGGGGCAGATTTGTATGTCGGTTGAAAGAATAATCGTCGACAAGTCGATCGCCGACGAATTCACCCAGCGATTCGTGGAAAAAGTAAAGACTCTGAAAGTCGGTAATCCGCGTGAGATGGCCAATGTTATCGGTCCCATTATCAATCAGCGGCAGCTGGATAAGATTCACGAACAGGTCACCGATGCGGTTACACAAGGTGCCAAGCTGCTGGTTGGCGGCAAACACGATGGATTGTTTTATCAGCCGACAGTACTGGCCGATGTCAAGCCCGAAATGCGGATTCATCAGGAAGAAACCTTCGGTCCGGTGGCACCCATTACTACGGTTGATGGAGTCGACGAAGCAGTCGCTGTAGCCAACGACTCGGAGTACGGCCTGTCGGCCGGGATCATCACCGCCGATGAAGAAAAAGGGCTGGCTGTCGCTCATCGTCTTCAAACGGGTATGGCCCATGTAAATGACAGCCCTGTCAATGATGAGCCCCATGTGCCCTTTGGCGGTGTGAAAAACAGTGGTCTGGGCCGTCACGGCGGCAGGTCATCGGTCGAGACTTTTACTGAACTGCGCTGGCTGACGCTGGAGCGGGGTGGGCGCCACTATCCGCAGCCATTTCTGGTTGCACCCAATCCGTGATCATTATGTGGTTGTCTAAATAGTGTTCCGTTTATCAGGGTCGGTCTATCATTTAATATTCTAATCAGTAGATGCTTGATGCCGGATACCTGATGCCGGATGACGGATGCCGGATGCCGGTTACCTGATGCCGGATACCTGATTCCGGATGCCGGATGCCGGATCATGGTATCGCTCGCGCAGCGCAGGCGCTTGCGCCGCGTGTCGCTCTGTCTTTTTATTAAAGAGCAAAATTTCTACCCTCTAGCTTGAATCCTGCATCTTTAGTTTGCCTCAATCGGAACTAAATTTTGTAAATCGATACAATCAAATAAAGCACGGAACCTCTCTAAAATTCCGTGCTTTTTATAGCTGTATGTTTGTATCAGACAAGATTAGGATTTTATTGAGTTGATGGATCGCATGAAGGCAATTGATTAAAAGTCGATTTACCTTTACCGCTTGGTAAAGCGGTAAGACTGCATTTTAACTTCTTTCCCATCCATTATCGTGTATGTTTCGGCAACCATGAGATTGCCCCCTGAAATACGAAGTTCAATACGCACATTGGAGTGTATGACACCTGTAATCGTCTTTCCCTCTTCGCTCATTGAGGGATAAAAGTTGTATGCGTTATTGTTAGGGATATACTCCCCGACATATGTCCTGACATCGGGTGAAACCGAGAATTGGTTTTCCAATGAGAAGCCTTTGCCAGGTGAATATCCAAACAACGAGTAGCCTGAGATCGTTTGATCATATCCAGGACTTTTAATATCCATATATTGTATTCTCGCAGCTTCCCTGCTTTCTAATACCCCTTTGGCCTGGCCGGTGGCCGTGATCTTTTTACCGTCGGCGTCCAGGGCCCAGATATCCAGATTCCAGTCTCCCATGAAATCTTCCAGATGTCTTTTACCTGCATCATCGACGGTTTCGCCTTTTTGAGCACCCCCGATTGAATCGGCTAGTACCTGTGTTCGCCGGTCTTCCCTCGTTTGGTCGTATTCATACATTGCGCCGGCACCTGCGCCGGCGACTGCTCCGGCTGCGGCGCCGGCAACAGCCAATCCCGCGTCGCCGGTTAAAGCTCCCATTGTCAGACCAAGAAGAGCTCCGCCTGCTGCTCCGACACCAGCGCCCCGTTTAACATTTTGCCCCTCCTCAGGGGTTGCACAACCCGCTATAATCGACGCCATAAAGAAAATACAGAAAATAGCTACAGATCTTGCTTTCATTGTCATCTCCTCATGATATTTTCAAAATTACATTTTACAAGATTACGACATATAAGGCTGATGTCAATTGAGGAGATTATAAGGGATCAAAAGGCGAGCGCCAGTCGCTGACACCAAAATTCGACTTTAGCGTTTGAAAAAAGAAATGCCGGTAATTTCCCGCTCTCCGATTCTAAGCGTCAGCGGTTCAACCTTTCTCACCGATTCGATCTCTTCGAATTGGTTCAGTTTCTCTCGTTCGTCTGCGGTGATTCCCAAGAGAGCCATACCTGCAACGAATCCTTTTTCTGCTTTCATCAGAAAAATGTATGGTTTACCCTCGTAATCCAGCCACTGGCGGGCACAATTCAACGCCACCGCCGGTGCCATGGCAGGCTCCCGGCCGATGATATCCGCAATGAACCCGGGCTCCATCAGTTTTCCGCATACGAATATGGCTTCTTTTTCATCCCATATTGAAACCTCGACCCCCTCTGGCTCCAACCACACGGCAAAGGTATCATCTTCGTAGCGAATCTTATACATAGGTCCTCCTTTCAGTCGAATATACCAGGATCATCTTTTCATGACCTGGTCCACCAACACGGCAAATATGATAATAGCCCCCTTCGCGATCAGCTGGTAGTAAGGGCTCACGTTTAGAAGGTTGAATCCGTTGTTTAAAACACCGATAATAAATGCGCCGATCAGCGTACCCCAGATTCCCCCTTTACCTCCCATCAGGCTCGTACCGCCGAGCACTACGGCCGCGATGGCGTCCAGTTCGAAACCGACACCGGTGTTGGGCTGGGCGGACGCCAGCCGGGCCGCAAGTACAAGGCCGGCGATGGCCGAACACACACCGGATATCACATAAACGACAATCTTCATCCGGCCGATCCGGATACCGGACAGCCGGGCCGCCTCTTCATTGCCGCCGATGGCATAAATGCTGGAACCCATCGGTGTCTTGCTTAATATGAAATGACAGGCCAGCAGGACCAGTATCATGATTAATATAGGCACCGGAATCGGCCCCAGGTACCCCTCTCCGAAAAAAAGATAGAATCCCGAAGATCGCACGATCGGCTGACCGGATGTGATCGCCAGGGCAGTCCCGCGGGCCATAATCAGCATGGCCAGGGTTGCAATAAAAGGGGGAACCCGACCATAAGCGACCAGAACGCCGCTCAAGGCGCCGGCTGCAGCACCAACGAGAAGCCCTGCAAAAATACCGCTAAAATCTGCTCCCGGCAGACCCATGGCTAGCAGTGCCGAACACCCGGTCAACGCCACGAGGGAGCCGACCGACAGGTCTATCCCCCCGGTAATGATGACCAGGGTCATACCGGACGCAAGGATGGCGTTGATTGAAACCTGCCGGGCAACGTTGGTCAGGTTTGATATGGTCAGGAAACGGTCTGAAAGAATACCGAGAACGAGGCAGATGCCGATCAGGCCAAGAAGACTTCCGTAGCTCTTCAGAACATGAACTCTAATTACCGACATGCACTTCTCCCTATGTGATGTGTTGAATTATCGCCTCTTGCGAAGTCGTTTGGCCGGGTAATTCCGCAACGATCTGACCGTCGCGCATAACGTATATTCTGTCGCTCATGGCGATGACTTCCGGCAGATCGGATGAGATCAAAAGAACCGCCTTACCCTCAGCGACCAGGGAATTCATGATTTTGTACATTTCGTATTTGGCGCCCACATCGATCCCCCGGGTCGGTTCGTCCAGAATAAGCAGCTCACAGCGCTTGGCGAGCCACTTGGACAAAACAACTTTCTGCTGGTTGCCGCCACTCAGGTTGCGGGTGATTTGATGAATCGAAGTGGTCTGGATATTCAGCTGCGAAACCTGGGTATCGGCAACATCGTTTTGACGACGCCGGTCGATCATCATCCATCGACGCATTTCACCCAGCAGCGGCAAGGTGATATTCTCGCGAACCGACATCTCGGTGATCACACCCTGTTCTTTACGATCCTCGGGAACCATGCCGATACCCATTTGAATGGCCTCCCAGGGTGAACGCGGCTGTACCATTTTGTCGTTGAATATCGCTTCGACCTGTCCGCTGCGGTTGACTCCGAAAAGTGCGTAAGCCAGCTCTGTCCTCCCGGAGCCGACCAGGCCCGCAACGCCTACGACTTCCCCGGCGTGAACCTTTAATCCGGCAGCATCATCGCCGCCGATTCCCTTGATCTCCAGAACCAAATCACCTCTGTCATGGGATAGCTTCGGATAATGATCTTTTATTTCGCGTCCCACCATCAGCCGGATCACTTCATTCATATCTGTCTCGACGGCTGGATGGGTGGCGATCAGGGAACCGTCCCGCAGGATGGACACGCGATCTGCTATCTGGAAAACCTCTTCCAACCGATGGGACACATAGACAATGGCAACCCCTTTTTCTTTAAGGGTTTGTATGATGCGAAAAAGAAAATTCACCTCATGCTCGGAAAGAGGACCGCTGGGTTCGTCCATCAGAACGATTTTGGATTCCAGCGACAGGGCCCGCACAATTTCCACCATTTGTTTTTCGGCCACCGTCAGATCGGCCACGAGCCGTCCGGGGTCCAGGTCGATGCCGAGTTTCTTTAGCAGTTGACCGGAAGTTTGAATCATCCGCTTGTTTTTGAGGATGAATCGAGAGCCGACCAGGGATTCGTGCCCCAGGAAAATGTTGCGGGCAATGCTGAGCTGCGGCACGAGGTTGAAATCCTGATAGATGACCGTAATACCAAGATCCTGGCTGGTTTTGGGATTCGAAATGGTTACCGGGGAGTCATCGATACGGATTTCCCCCGAATCTTTTTGGAGCGCACCACTTAAAATTTTTAGCAGCGTCGATTTTCCGGCACCGTTTTCCCCCACGAGCCCCAGGACCTCTGAAGGATAAAGATCGAGGCTCACATCGTCCAGGGCGCGTACCCCCGGAAAATCCTTCCGGATTCCGCTGATCTGAAGGATAGGCTGCATAGGTCTCGCGTCGGCAGGATGGATAAAGAGCCGGATTTTTCCGGCTCTTTGGGATATTTGTCTACTTGGTGATGAAACTGACCGGCATGACGGATCTGACGGGCACCGACATCTCGCCTGTCATCAGCCATTTTCCGTAAATAACGCCCAGGCGCCCGATGTCGTAAGGCGGGAGGGCAATGGTCATGGTCAATTCACCTTTTTTCACAGACTCAACGGCATCCTTGTTGGCGTCCATTCCGGTTATTTTGATGTCGGTGCGTCTTGCCGCTTTAGTGGCCGACAGGGCGCCCATGGCCATTTCGTCATTGAAACAATAGACAGCGTCGATATCAGGTTGGGCCTGAAGGATATTCTCCATGACATGCAGCGCCTTGGCGCGATCGTATTCTGCTGTCTGCTGGGCAACGATTTTGATTCCGGAATATTTGGGAAATACCAGAGCCGCGCCCTTCTTGCGGTCCTCGGAAGAAGCCGCACCCGGTATTCCCTCCAAAACAACCACATTTCCCTTACCGCCAAGCTCGTTGACAACCCACTCAGCTCCCATCATGCCGATAACGACATTGTCCGTTCCAACGTGGGAGGAAACCGCCGAGCTCGGGATCTGGCGCTGCAGGGTGACGACCTTGATTCCGGCCCTGGCCGCCTTTTCGATGACGGCCTGGGCACCCGACTGGGTGGCGTTGATCAGCAGAACATCGATATTTTTTTGAATCAGATCCTCCACATCCGATATCTGCTTGGCCAGTTTGTCGTCGGCGCTCAGCACAAAAGCCTCTATGCCCAAAGCCTTTGACTGCGCCTTCATGCCGTCGGCCATGGCTTTGTAAAATGGATTGACTTGGGTTGAGATGGAAAGACCGAAGGAGAGTTTTTCCGCTGCAAAAGAAAAACCAGGCAAAAGAGTCAATGTAACGAGAATAATTGTGAGGATGATCGCCCTTCTCTTCATAAGTACCTCCTTTACTGATGGTTGAAATCGTTCATGCCCGCGGCCGAACGTTGTCCATTATTGCATTGATACAATTAAAGTGTTTGGAAATTAAGTTGAGATACGCAACAGTTATTCAGAAATTGACAATCTATTTTGCGATAGGGATGAATTGGTCGAACAGATTATTCGATATAAAAACTAAATTAAATAATCAAGGAAAACCTGAATTAGATAGTCCCCAGGATCGGAGAAAAAAGCCTTGCATTATTATTTTTCTCATGGATTATTCTCAAGAGCTGCCAAGACTAAGGCATGATCTTGATTTCGTTTCGAGGATCAAAACATCTCCTCAATTCTCGATAGGCAAAAATGATTAAGCTTTAAAGGAAACATTATGAATAAACTTTGGAATTACGAAGACTATGTAAATCACCTTTCCCATCCCGATAAAACAGTGCGGCGTTGGGCTTTCGATGCTTTAGAGAACCATTATCCGAACAGATACACCGACGAGGTCTGCAGCCTTATTGGCGACGAGGATCAGCATCTGGCATGCGCTGCCCCAAGATATCTTGCCGGGCATGGCGCTATTCAGCATTCAGCGGTTATCTTGGAAAGTTTTAAGAAGGATCACGGCTATGTCCCCAGCAACTGTGCAGTGGCACTTGGAAACATGTTTTATGAACCCGCCCTTGATGTGATGCTCGAATATTTTTCATCCGTTAAAAGTGAAGAAACCTTTTTGGGCATTTTAAATTATCTTGGAAAAATCGACCACGAGAATTGCAGAGTTGCCTTGAAATCTGCCATTATGCAAATGCAGGACACTCTCATTCTGGGATCGGCTGTAGCAAATTTATTAAACCATCATTACCCTGAAGACGTACCTTTTGTCATGGACAGGTATTTTGATTCAGGTGACTGGGATCAGCATTACGACTCATACTTGAGGAATATTTCATGGGCTTTGGGAGGGGCCGAGTACTTTAGAAATCAAACCGAGTCCAATCGAAATAATATCTTTGAAAACCCCGGTGATGTCATCGATAATTTTATCTTAAAAAATTCAGCCATTGAGCTGGATATTGCCTTGCGGAAAAATATGATCGCATCTCTTGACAGGGGACTATATGAGGATTTTTTAACGGGGATAATGTTTGACGCTCGCAATATTGTCAACACACGCTACTCAGAAGGTAAGCAGCCCGGCTGGTTGGATGACGTTTATGGGCAGGATGCGATGAGCCTTGCTTTGCTTGAGGACCTTTCAAAACGTCCCTCCATTTGGAAGCGGATAAAGAATTCGAAAAAGTCAGGCCGGGATCTGATCTCCTTAATTCTTTCAGGGTATTTTGCCATGAAAGAGCGCGACGCCTATTTAACCGCGTTATCGCCTGATGCAGAAATCGAGGAATTAATTCGGGCGCTGAAAAATTCAGGTCCCGGTTTGCCGAAACCGATCCAGGAAAAAATAAAGCGGGTGAAACCAATACCAGACCTGAAAAACACTTTGACTGAAGGTTTGATGACCTGGGGGGATATTTGGACCGTAAGAATGATGGGCCGAATTGGAAATGCGGCGTTCGTTCCTGACTTGATCCATGTCCTTCGCAATTCGGACAGTTTGGATTATATTTACAGTGATGCGATCAGCGCAATGAATGCGCTGGAAGAATCCGCAGACGAACTTATACTGGCCGCCATTAAAAGCGAAGAACTAGGCGACTGGGAAAGCTTTCCATTACTTGAATATCTTCCATATTCTGAGGCATTTGATCTTGCTTTGCACAGATGGGAAGACGAGAACAATGATATGGATTCATATGAATTGTTTGCCGGTTGTTTGCGAGGCATCGGTGATCCGCGCGGGATTGAAATATTGCAATATATTTATGCCAATGAGAATGATGCGACCTACATCGGGGATGATCTTGAATGCCTCAGCAGAATTCATAATGTGGATAT
>Ga0126331_1000441_pt1 | contig 13349 bp, 12 predicted proteins | sample InaspJWI98metaG_FD_96379 | JGI IMG/M metagenome (GOLD analysis project Ga0126331, IMG submission 96379) | Marine gutless worms symbiont microbial communities from Oahu, Hawaii - Inanidrilus sp. 2 OAHU.JWI-98 metaG | ecosystem: Host-associated > Annelida > Digestive system > Unclassified | place... | reverse complement strand
CTATTGAACCTTTTATTATTTTGAGCCCGCAGCCTAGCTGCGGGTGCTACATAAAATTGCGCAGCAATTTTATTGGCGGAGGGAGTAGGATTCGAACCCACGGAGGTGTTACCCTCAACGGTTTTCAAGACCGCCGCTTTAAACCACTCAGCCATCCCTCCTAACTGTAAACGTTTCGCTTATCATTTGATTTAGATGAGGTCAATATATTTATTAATATTGACAGAAATGGATAGATATGTTTTTGAAAATTTTTTATATTGAACAATATCTATTGCATTAAAAAGATCATACATGAGAGGCGAGACAATGAAACAAAAATATCAGATTGTAAGGGACGATCAGAAAAAAACACTGATTGTCAGAGAGTACGCGGAACTAGACAAAGATATTCTCTCACCGCTGTGCGAAGAGATTTACGAACTGGAGTCCATAAATTCCGCAATTGCTGATGGTAAAGCAGAGCTTATTGCGGCGCTTCGCACTAAAAACATGTATCCACCCGGAATTTATGCCAACAAAATTGCAGATGCAGTCGTCAAATTGCTCGGTGCAGCCGAGGTCCAGTCTACCGAACTCTTTTTCGACGATGTTGAATTGCTGGGCCAGGAGGATATTGGTTTTGAAGAGGGTCTGGAATCCGACTCCGAAGACATCGATGAACTTCTTGAAGAGGATTATGACGATGAATATGAGAATAAAGATGCCATTAAAAAACTGAACTCATCTTTGAAAGTCGCCGATAATGAATATGGAGATGTTGATGAGGACACCTAGTTCGCCTGAATAAAGTCAACCCAAGGTTTTACGGTCGTACACGCTCTAAACTACTACTGTGTGGGAGTTTCCAGGGAGATTTCCGGCAGCAAATTCAATTTTAGCTTGACTTGGTCGCCCGGCTGAAATATAAAAAACGAGCCCTACTTATTTGATCGGTTTTCAATGAATTTTGGCGGAGCGCGGCGATCACTATACATGCTGGTCACTGGAAAAAGTTAACGCCTTTTTGGCAGAATAGCCTACCCCCATAGGCTGTTTCTGTTAAAAAGGCGTTTCTTTTATATATCCATAGCAAGGGCAAATACTTACACGGCGGTTTTTACCGGTCCGTCAACAGCATCAAGGAGGTGCCGATGGAAAAAGAAAAAGCATTTTATGAAAGGTTGGCGCAAAAAGGTGTTTCTAGAAGAGACTTCATGAAGTACTGCACCTTCCTCACGGCAACGATGGGGCTTTCATCCTCATTTGTCCCTAAAGTTGCAGAGGTTTTTGCAGCGCCGCCGCAGCGACCACCGGTCGTGTGGCTTCATTTCGCTGAATGCACGGGGTGCTCCGAATCATTGCTTAGATCCATGTACCCCTGGATCGACGAGCTCGTTCTTGAAATCCTGTCCGTGGAGTACCACGAAACCATCATGGCTGCGGCAGGTCAACAGGCAGAGGAAAATCTTCACAACGCTGTCGAGAAATACAATGGCAAGTTCATCTGTGTTGTAGAAGGCGCGATTGCGACCAAATACAACGGGGCCTATGGCAAAATAGGGGGCCGGACATTTCTGGAGATTGGAAAGGACGTCTGTTCCAAGGCAGCCGGTGTTATATGTATCGGCTCCTGCTCGAGCTTCGGAAATATTCAAGCGGCTGCTCCCAATCCCGGAGGATATAAAAGCGTTAAAGAAGCTCTGGGAATACCGACGGTTAATATCGCAGGATGCCCGCCCAACCCCGTAAATTTTGTGGGAACGGTCGTAAACTATCTCCTCCTTGGTAAACTTCCGGCGGTAGATGACCTCGGTCGACCGCTGTTTGCCTATGGGAAGACCATCCATGATCAGTGTCCCAGAAGAGCCCATTTTGAAAACGATGAGTTTGTTGAAGAATTCGGCTCGGAGGAAGCGGCTATGGGATACTGCCTGTACAAGGTGGGTTGCAGAGGGCCTGAGACTTTCAACAACTGTCCGATCGTAAAATTCAATGACGGAACCAGCTGGCCGGTTGAAGCCGGCCATCCCTGCATCGGCTGCAGCGAGCCGGATTTTTGGGATAAAATGACACCGTTCTATGAAGAGCTGTAACCCGGGCATCACTAACGAATAATCCTTTTTAGCAAAAAGGGAGGAGATCATATGGCGCAAAGAGTAGTTATCGATCCGATTACCAGAATTGAAGGCCACCTTCGCATCGAAGTCGAAGTGTCCGGTGGCAAGGTTGTTAATGCCTGGAGCTCAGGGCAGATGTTCAGGGGTATCGAGATAATTTTGCAGGGACGTGATCCCCGCGATGCCCATCATTTTGTCCAGCGTTCCTGTGGCGTCTGAACGTATACCCATGCTCTGTCCTCGGTGAGGGCAGTCGAAGACGCCGTTGGCGTAAAAATTCCGAAGAATGCGCGCCTAATCAGAAATTTGCTGCACGGCGCACAGTTCCAGCAAGATCATATCGTACATTTTTATCACCTACATGCACTCGACTGGGTGGATATTGTCAGTGCTTTGAGTGCCGATCCCAAGGCGACGGCGGCACTGTCTGACAACGTCAGCAATGCTCCCTGGGGCGGCAGCGTCTATTTTAAAAACGTGCAGCAGCGATTGAAAACTTTTGTTGACAGCGGTCAGCTTGGCCCTTTCACCAATGCCTACTGGGGCCATCCGGCGTATAAACTACCGCCGGAAGCCAACCTGATGGCCGCCGCACATTATATCGAAGCGCTGCGGCTGCAGGCCAAGGCAGCGCGGATGCATGCCATATCCGGTGCCAAGAACCCGCATCTGCAGTCTCTGGTGGTCGGAGGCGTCACATCCGTAAAAGACCTGACACCGGACCGCATTGCCGAGTTCCTGTACATCACCAAAGAAACTCAGGATTTTATTAAAAACGTTTACATCCCCGATTTGTTGGCAGTGGCCTCCTTTTACAAGGATTGGGGCGGAATCGGCGGCACCAGCAACTTTCTGGCCTGGGGTGAATTCCCATTGGGAGACAGCGAACCGGATAGCCTGTACATGCCGCGGGGCTTTATCAAGAATCGGAATCTGGGCGGTGCCAAGATGGCCACTCAGAACCAGGTGACCGAACACGTGGCCCGGGCCTGGTATGAAGGCCGAAATTCGCTGCATCCATACAAAGGTGAAACCAATCCGCTTAAAGAGGATCCGAAGTACAGACCCGGCAACGGAAAATATTCGTGGTTCAAAGCACCGCGATATGAAGGTGAGCCCTGTGAAGTCGGTCCGCTCACCCACGTGCTGGTCGCATATGCCAACGGTCATCAGGACATCAAGCCGATTGTCGACAGTGTGGCTAAACAACTGGGGATTCCGCTCGGGGCCTTGTTCTCAACCCTGGGTCGAACCGCAGCCAGAGGCATCGAGACCCTTGCTATCGGCCAGGCGGTTCAGGGCTGGGTCATGGAACTGGTTGAAAATATTAAAAACGGCGACACGAAGACCTATCAGTCATGGGATATGCCCAACAGCGGTATGGGCGTCGGTCTGAACGACGTTCCGCGGGGATCGCTGGGCCATTGGATTCAGATCGAAAACAAGAAGATCAAGAATTATCAGTATGTGGTGCCTTCAACCTGGAACCTCGGACCCAGAGACGAAAAAGGAAAAGTCGGTCCGGTTGAAGAATCACTGATCGGCACACCGGTAGCAGATCCCAAACGACCCCTGGAGGTCTTGCGAACGGTTCATTCTTTTGACCCGTGTATTGCCTGCGGTGTCCACGTGATCGATCCTGACTCCAATCAAGTCTATGAAGTCAAGGCACTCTAAGGCAGCAAATAACCCTGTCCGCCTCCCCAACCCGCGGGAGGCGGACAGCTAATTATCTGCTACTTCATGCCGCTCGCGGTTGGCAGAAAATATCCCCCCTTTTGTATGTCTGCAAAAGTGCCCAACCGAAATCATCATTTTTTCAGTTCTGAACCCGTCAATGTTTTTATAGAATTTACGCGGCTGGGGGGTTAAATGGCGATGACGAATATGTCTCGAGAAAAAAGTAACAAGACTGCAAGCTCTAAACAGATAATGATTCTAGGTGTCGGTTGCATTCTCTATTCGGATGAAGGCTTCGGTGTTCGTGTGATTGAAGAAATCCAAAAGCGTTATGAGTTTTCCGACAATGTGTCTATCGTGGATGGCGGTGTCCTGGGGGTGAATCTCCTGGGTGTTATCTCTCAACCAGATCATCTGATTGTCGTGGATGCCATCCGCAATAGAGGCCAAGCCGGTGATCTCTATCGTCTGGCAGGTAAACAGATTCCAGAACGAATACGGGCTAAAAATTCGCTTCATCAGGTCGATTTTCTGGAGGCGCTGACACTGTGCCAGGCCCTGGACAAGGTGCCGGAAACAGTTATTCTAGGTGTGGAGCCGGAAGATATCGAAACACTCAGTATCGAATTGACGCCCAAGATCAGAGCAAAGGTGGATGCGGGTATCGAGATGGTGCTGGCCGAACTCGATCGGTTATGCGTAACTTACAAAAAAGGAAAAACGGATAATGTGCCTCGCTATCCCATCTAAAATCGTTAAAATTGAAAGCGGCATGGGAACGATTGACGTTGACGGTGTCCAACGGACCTGCAGCCTTTTGCTGGTTGAAGACGCCCGGGTCGGCGATTGGGTTATTGTCCATGCCGGTTTTGCACTGCATAAGATCGATGAAGCGGCTGCAATGGAATCATTGCAAATCCTGAAAGAGGCGGCCGCATTTGTAGATGAGAAACAGCGATTGGAAAAAGAGTGACGATCGGGGAACCATTGCTCAGGTTCAAAGGTTTCCCAAAGCCTTAATAATTCAATCGCCAACTTGCTCGAATAAACATGCCAGAAGATTATGTCGCCCGCAAGCTTGCAGTAAACGGAATTGTCCAGGGGGTGGGATTTCGTCCCTTTGTTTACAATATAGCAAACCGTTACAATCTGAAAGGGGAGGTGGCCAATACATCTTCCGGGGTTGTTATCCACATCGAAGGCCTTCCAGGCAGCATTGACGGCTTCACCGCCGATCTCACCGCCAAACACCCGCCGCTGGCTTACATCGTCGAAGTTTCCCACCAGCAAGCGCCGCTGAACGGTTACACGGATTTTACGATTGTAAAGAGTAAAAGCGATGCGGCCATGTCCACTTTGATTTCGCCGGATGTGTCGATTTGCGAAGACTGTCGAAGGGAGATGTTCGATCCGAAGGATCGACGTTTTCACTATCCGTTCATCAATTGTACCAATTGCGGTCCCCGCTACACCATCATTGACGACATCCCCTACGACCGTCCCAAGACATCGATGAAGCATTTCACAATGTGCTCCCAATGCCAGACCGAATATGATGACCCTGCCAACCGACGCTTTCACGCACAGCCCAATGCCTGTGCCGTCTGTGGACCCCATGTGCATCTATACGACAAACAGCACAAACCCATTGAAACCAATGACCCTATCGGAAAAACCGCCAGACTGCTTCAAGAAGGTTGTGTGGTTGCCATCAAGGGGTTGGGCGGATTCCACCTGGCCGTGGATGCGCAAAACGACAAAGCTGTCAAAACCTTGCGCAAGCGCAAGCATCGAGAAGAAAAACCACTGGCTCTGATGTCTCCCAATCTGGCCTGCATTCAAAAATATACAGAGGTCACGAATGATGAGGAAAAACTGCTGACGTCGATCCAGCGTCCCATTGTGCTGTTGCGTAAAAAGAAGCCGAATTCAATTTCTCCGGATGTTTCCCCGCGCAACAGGTATTTCGGGGTGATGCTACCGTACACACCGCTGCACTATCTGTTGCTGGATCACGGTTTCACTGCCCTGGTGATGACCAGCGGTAACCTGAGCGAAGAACCGATTGCGATTGACAATGACGATGCCTTTGAGCGACTGGCCGATATTGCCGACTATTTTTTAATTCACAACCGCGACATCTACCTGCGCAGCGATGATTCCATCGTCAAACGCGTGGCCGGTGACATCCGTGTGATCCGGCGCTCCCGGGGTTATGTGCCGATTCCGGTATTTTTAAAAAAAGATCTGCCACCGGTATTGGCCTGCGGTGGGGAATTAAAAAACACCATTTGCATCACCAAAGGCCGCATGGCCTTTGTCAGCCAGCACATCGGTGACCTGGAGAATCTGCCGACCCACGAGTTTTTTCAGCTGACCGTCCGGCACATGCAGCGAATCCTGGGGGTTGAGCCGGCGATCATCGCCTATGACATGCATCCGGACTATTTGAGCAGTCGTTGGGCCGTAGCACAACAGGATGTTGAAAAAATCCCCGTGCAGCATCACCATGCCCATATTGTCAGTGCCATGGCCGAAAATAAAATCGAAGGCGAGGTGATCGGACTATCATTTGATGGCACCGGATACGGGATCGACCATAGCGTGTGGGGGGGCGAGATTTTGATTGCCGATGAAAAAGAATTTACCAGAGTGGCCCACCTTGACGATGTGCCTATACCCGGTAGCGTTGCTGCCATCAAGCAACCTTGGCGCATGGCCCTGAGCTATCTGCGGGCAGCTTTCGGGGACGACCTCTGGAACCTGAATTTACCACTTTTCAAAGAACTTGAAACGGGTAATATAAAAATTATTCTTGAGATGATTAAAAAAAACATCAACTCTCCGCAAACATCCAGCCTGGGGCGGCTGTTTGATGGCGTGGCCGCGATGATTGGTTTGAGAACCCATGTTGCTTTTGAGGGGCAGGCTGCCATGGAACTGGAGATGGTAGCCGATCAAACGGTAAATGAGTATTACGAATATGAATGGCGGCAGGACGACCGGATTAAGATCCTGACCCAGCCGATTATTCGCGGCATTGCTGGCGATATGGTTTCCGGCGTAAAATTGCCGATTATCAGCGCCCGTTTTCATCATACCCTGATTCGGCTGTTTTCTGATCTTTGCGGAAAGCTCCGCAGATCCCACGACCTGAACCGGGTGGTGCTCAGCGGTGGTGTGTTTCAGAACTCGATCTTATTAACCGGTTTGCACCAGTCCCTTGAAGAAAAAAATTTTGAGGTGTTTACACACAAGCTCGTACCGACCAACGATGGCGGGATCAGCCTGGGCCAGGCGGTGGTGGCGGGTGCCAAGGCCACGAACTAGCCAGCCGGTGTTGGTAGAAATGTCAGGATTGCTATCTAGGCTGATGATCGCTTCGCTTGAGGAGCGACCCTGACGTGCCTTGAGGATCGTCCAGCAGAGCTGGACTAGAGGATCGAGCCCTTCGGGCCTTTGAGGGAATTTGAATGGTTGATTTTTTAAGCCTCTAGCCCCGCGCAGCGGGGCGATCCTCAAGCGAAGCGTAGCGGAGCGATCCTCAAGGCCCGTCAGAGCCGATCTGCAAGCAAAGCTTGCATTGTGATTTCACCTAAAAAATAATGATATAAAACAAATATTCGACAGAGACGATTATTGCGATGCCCCTAAAACACCTTGATGAATACCGGGATGCGGAACTATCCAAACCGCTGGTGGAAAAAATCCGCAAAATCAGCCAGACCCGCGTTCGCCTGATGGAAGTCTGCGGCACGCATACCGTATCGATTTTCAGAAGCGGCATTCGGACGGTATTGCCGGATACCATTTCCCTGCTGTCAGGTCCGGGTTGCCCGGTGTGTGTAACCGATCAAAGAGAAATTGATGCATTCATCGCACTGGCCCGAATGGATGGTGTCATCGTGACCACCTTCGGCGACCTGATGCGCGTGCCCGGAACGGTCTCTTCGCTCCAAAAAGAAAAGGCCGATGGAAGAGATATCCGCATCGTCTATTCGACAATGGATGCTGTCGAAATCGCCAAAAATAATCCGAATAAAAAAGTTGTTTTCTTGGGGGTCGGTTTTGAAACGACCGCACCGACCATTGCCGCATCCATGCTGTCGGCGCGACAGACGGGTGCGGCCAATTATTTTGTCTTTTCGGCCCACAAACTGGTACCGCCGGCGCTGGTTGCGCTCATGTCAAGCGGCGAATTTAAAATCGATGGATTTATTTTACCCGGCCATGTTTCGGTTGTTATCGGTTTAGATGCATACAGGCCTTTTTTTGATCAATTTCGAATTCCTTGCGCGGTTTCCGGATTTGAGGCGGCCGATATACTCCAGGCCATTTCGATCCTGGTGGCTCAGATCGAAGGCGGTTCACCGGCGCTTGAAAATGCTTATGGCCGGGCCGTCACCGCTGTAGGCAACCGGATAGCTCAGAAAATTCTCCGGCAGGTATTCGAGCCGGCTGATGTGGCCTGGCGCGGTATCGGCGTCATTTCATCAAGCGGACTGAAAATCAGAGCCGAATTTGCCGAAATGGATGCGGAAAAGATGTTTGCGATTGAATTGCCCGAATCCCAGGACCCACAGGGTTGTGCCTGCGGTGAAATACTTACCGGCATCAAGACGCCACCGGAATGTCCCCTGTACAAAACGGTCTGCACGCCCATGGATCCCGTCGGCCCCTGCATGGTCTCCACCGAAGGTACCTGTGCCGCGTACTACCGATATCATGCACCCTAGTGTAGTGTCCCACAAATATCATAAAAAATAGGCTTGAATTTTTGAGATAATTTGGCTGGTTGAATTGGGGGAAATTTCAAGCACCAAAAAACAAATAACAAATGGTTCGACAAGCTCACCATCCTGAGCCAAGTCGAAGGACAATATTCAAATTTAAAATTCGAATGATCCAAACACACTGATCCATTCGGTAATTGATTAAATGGTAATTGGGATTTATTTGATATTTGAGATTTGTCATTTGGAATTTACTGATTTCCAATGAGGTTTCATTCATGAATTTTGACAAAATACTTCTCGATCACGGCAGTGGTGGTAAAATCTCACACAGCCTGACAACCGATCTGATGCTGCCGATATTCGACAATCCGATCCTTGCCGATTTGAACGACGGCGCAATTGTTGACGTCGATGGCAAGCGTTTGGCTTTTTCTACCGACTCCTACACAGTGGATCCCATTTTTTTTCCGGGCGGCAATATCGGCGACCTGGCCATCAACGGAACCGTCAATGATATTGCCATGTGCGGTGCAGTGCCCAAGTATCTGAGCGTCGGCTTAATTATCGAAGAAGGATTCGCGATAGAGGCGCTCGAAACGATCCTGATACAGATGGGCCGAGCGGCTGAAAAAGCCGGTGTCATGGTGGTTACGGGCGACACCAAAGTGGTGCCGAAAGGCGCGGTCGACAAAATCTTCATCAACACATCCGGGTTTGGCCAGATCCCGGAAGGCATTGATGTCGGCAGTTGTCAGGCCAGAGTCGGTGACCAAATCATCCTGAGCGGCACCATTGCCGACCACGGTGTTACGATTTTAACCCAACGCGAAGGGCTGGGTTTTGATTCATCGGTGGCCAGCGACAGCGCTGCGCTGAACCACATGGTCGCCAAAATGTTTGCCGTCAGCAGAGAAATTCATGTGCTGCGTGATCCGACCCGCGGCGGGGTCGGCACCGCGCTGAATGAAATCGCAGACCAATCAAAGGTTGGGATAAAAATATATGAAGCCAAAATCCCCCTGAAAAACGAGGTGGTCGGCATCTGTGAATTGCTCGGTTTTGATCCGCTATATTTGGCCAACGAAGGCAAGCTTCTGGCTTTTGTCGATCCGGATCATGCGCAGACAGTGCTTGAAGTGATGCGCTCGGATGTGTACGGAAAGGACGCCGCCGTTATCGGTGAAGTGATTGCCGGCCGTCCGGGGCAGGTAGTTATGGAAACCCGGATTGGGGGCCTGCGTATCGTGGATATGCTCACCGGTGAACAGCTGCCAAGGATATGCTGAATTCGGCGCTGAACAATGCCAAAAGAGGCGTTTACAAAGATCCAATTACAAGTTGCGGTGCCCATCCTCACCACGATACAATTTTTCGGTCTTATCCGATAATATGAAAAGATACCATCCGATTATATACACCCTGGTGTTTGTCATTGTCTTGGCCGGCTGCAGCGCCCGCAAAGAAACCATTTTCAGTGGCCAAACCATGGGCACCACTTACAGTGTCAGAGTCGTTGGCGGATACTTTCAGAATACAGGCGGCTTACAGGAAAAAATCGACCGGCGGCTGAAAGCAATCAATCAAAGCATGTCCACCTATATTGCAGACAGCGAGATCAGCAAATTCAACGGTTTTAAAAAAGCCGACACCCGGTTCGAGGTTTCCGATGATTTTCTGCAGGTCATGCGGGTGGCCGCAAATATTTACCGGCTCAGTGACGGCGCGTGGGACGGAACGGTCGATCCGCTGATAAACCTCTGGGGATTTGGGCGCAAGGACGGTGGCGGCACAATTCCGGATGACCATAAGGTCTCCAAACTGCTGAAAAATGTCGGATTTGATTATATCAAAATATTAGACGACCGATTTCTGCTGAAAACCAACCCTTCAGTTACCCTGGATCTGGGTTCGATCGCCAAGGGTTTCGGCGTGGACCAGATTGCGGCGTTGATTAGAGCCGAAGGGTTCAAAGACTTTCTGGTAGAAATCGGGGGCGAAGTATATGCAGCCGGGTTCAGAAAAGACGGCCGGCCGTGGCGCGTCGGTGTGAACAGACCCCAAAAAGACGCTCCGTTCAATCAGGTTTACAAAGTGGTGCCCCTTACAGATAAGGCGATGGCCACCAGCGGTGATTATCGCAGTTTTTTTGAGATCAACGGCAAGCGCTATTCCCATGTGATCGATCCGCGAACCGGACACCCGGTTGCCAACGGTGTCGTCAGTGCTTCGGTTATTGCCGACGATTGTACGTTTGCCGATGGGTTGGCCACGGCGATTATGGTCATGGGTTATGCCGAAGGACTTGCGCTGGTCAACAAGCTCGACGGTGTCGAATGTCTCGTCGTGGTAAGGCAAGCTGACCGCACTTTGCAGGACTATCACTCCGGAGGTTTTAAAACGGAAAACTAAAACAGGGTGTTCAGTATTTGAGCGCTGCAAAGTGGTTTTGGCAAAACAGTCCACAATTTCATTGACATTCAAACAAGGCTCAAGTATTTTCTCATCCTAATTTAATCAATTCATTAAAGAGCTTATGATAAATTGTTCACCTCTGAGTAAGCCGGATAGATAAACTATCCTATCGATAACTGTTAACATTTATACATAACCAAAGAAAGGACCAAAAAGGTGGAGATCGTTGTATTACTCAAACAGGTGCCTGCGACCGAATCGATGATCACTGTCGCGGATAACGGTGTTTCCATTAATACGGCTGATCTGAAATGGGTCATCAGCCCATACGATGAATTCGCCGTGGAAGAGGCGCTTCGAATCAGAGAGGCGCAGGGGGGAAAAGTAACCATTCTTACCGTCGGCCCGGATAAAGCCACCGAGGCCATCCGAACCGCCCTGGCTATGGGGGCCGATGAGGGCGTTCTGATCAACGATCCGGCCGCCGAAGGCTGTGATGGCTTGGGAGTTGCAAAGATTCTGGCTGCCGCGCTCAAAGACATACCCTATGATTTGCTTATCGCCGGCCAGCGGGCCGTCGACGACGACAATTTTCTGGTCGGTACGGCGGTTGCCGAGTATTTGGACATTCCAAATATTTCCCTGGTGAATAAGCAGGAGATTTCCGACGGCAAGATTAAATGTCATCGCACCATCGAAGGCGGCGTGATGGTGGTTGAAGCACTCCTGCCGGCGCTATTCACTACCCAGCGCGGTTTAAATGAACCCCGCTATGCATCGCTGCCGGGAATCATGAAAGCCAAGAAAAAGCCTCTGGCCGTCAAAACCCTTGCGGATGTTGGATTGGATGCGGCAAGCCTGGGAGAGCCGGCCACAAAGATCGTATCCATGACACCGCCGCCGGAAAGAAAGGGCGGCAGAATCATCGCCGGCGAAACGGCCCAGGAAACGGTAGCCGAACTGGTAAAACTGCTGAGCGAGGAAGCCAAAGTAATTTAAAACTGCCGATGAAAAGGCGTTATTCGAATTAATTTGATTCAGAATATCCAAACTCGAAAATCGAGATTACGGAGATAGTTATGAGCATTTTAGCTGTTGCAGAACAAAGAGAGGGTGAATTTCGGAAAGTTACCTATGAGGCTGTCAGCGAAGGCCGACGGATCGCAGACAGCATGGGGACGGACCTGACCGCAGTCGTGCTTGGCGCGGGTATCGAGGCTGCGGCCGGTGATTTGGGCAAGTATGGCGCCGACAAGGTGCTTGTGGTGGATAATCCGTCTCTGGCTGAGTATTTAACCGATGCTTATACCAATGTGGTCGCAGAAGTTGTCTCCCAGGAATCACCGGAAGTGATCGTTATCGGTGCTTCGACCCAGGGCAAGGATCTGGCCGCACGCCTGGCTGCCCGTTTAAGCGCCGGGCTGGCCATGGATTGCGTGTCCGTGCGCGTTGAAGACGGCAGTATCGTGGCCACCCGGCCGATGTATGGCGGTAAAATATTAACAGATGTGGCATTGAGCGCTAATCCACAGATCGTTGGCATACGACCGAACGCCATGGCGATCGTGGAAACCGCTAAAACCGGTGCGGTCGAAAAGCTGGACCTCGATGCGGGAGACTGCAGACTACAGTTCGTGGAAAAGAAACTGGAAACTGAAAAGGTCGAACTGACGGAAGCCGATATCATCGTATCCGGCGGCAGAGGCATGGGTGGTTCGGATTATACCATCGTCGAGGATCTGGCTGCGGTACTGGGCGGTGCGGTCGGGGCTTCACGCTCGGCGGTTGATGAGGGCTGGCGTCCGCATGCGGATCAGGTGGGGCAAACCGGCAAGGTTGTTTCGCCAAACCTCTACGTCGCCTGTGGAATTTCCGGTGCCATTCAACACCTGGCCGGTATGTCTTCATCCAAAGTCATCGTGGCCGTCAACAAGGATCCGGAAGCACCGATTTTTTCAAAAGCGGATTACGGCGTGGTCGGCGATCTGTTTGAGATGGTTCCGTTGATTACCGAAGAAGTGAAAAAACTGAAAGGCTAGCGCCCATTGCGCCAAGCGATGCTGACAAGGCGCATAGCGCATAAGCGGCAAGTGTAAATAATGAAGGCTGCCAGCCTGGTTCGGCAGCCTTTTATATTTTACCCGGATTCGGTATCAAATAAAGTAAACGCAGAAGTTCAACCACAAAACACCAAGACACAAACCCCGCCCTAGCGCGACATAGTTGAATAAAATGAAGTAATTGCGGCGGGCGAAAACCGGAACCTATGGAACTCTGGTTCCAATCAATCAGGTCTGGACCAGGGAATGAGCATGAAGTTTTGTTTTGTCATGAACTATCCAGGCGCAAATTAAAATATCAATTAAAGCGCCTCTTTTAAAAACGGCATCGATATAACTATATTATAACCTTTGTGGCTTAG
>Ga0126331_1000440_pt1 | contig 13356 bp, 3 predicted proteins | sample InaspJWI98metaG_FD_96379 | JGI IMG/M metagenome (GOLD analysis project Ga0126331, IMG submission 96379) | Marine gutless worms symbiont microbial communities from Oahu, Hawaii - Inanidrilus sp. 2 OAHU.JWI-98 metaG | ecosystem: Host-associated > Annelida > Digestive system > Unclassified | place... | reverse complement strand
GTCTGCACCTCGCTCCAGACAGATAACCACGCCAGCACCCCACCACTCAGTTTTTTACAGGCCGGATGCCCTTCCTGCCGCCCAACCAACAGCGTCAAAGCACCGAAGGCTCGTGTTGATACACCAACTGTTACGATATTGCAGTTTAGCGGGTAACATTCATCACACCTATATATGGGACTGTCAGTGTCAAATATCACTTTAGTAGAACTCCAACTAATACGTTAAGTACGCCCTAACGAGCGAAATCATGTGGAAGATCATATTTGCTAATGCAAATGCCACTGCAACATGACAGTATCACAGAAGTGGCCGTTTCGGAAACTTTTCGTAGTTTTATCCGTCTAGGAATGCAATATCATCCACTGCATCTACAGGTTACAAGTTACAACATTGACGCTTACAAATCAGACAGCGTAAAAAGTGGTTGTGTGGTTTTAGCTTGACGCATGCACAAAATTTTGGGTCACAAAAAATAAAAACCATGTGAGAGTGATTGTTCTCCCATTTGTCCAGACGCCCCCACTGGGGCGATCGGTTTCATTTTTTGCGTGCGGGGTGGTATCGCCGACGTAATCACCCATGCCAAATCTTGTGTCGATCGGATCAGGGGTTTCATAGTTCTGACAACTCAATTTTCCTATTCTCCATAGGCTTAATGGGTCGCCCTTACAACAGTGGAAGCCCTACTGTGCTACACTGTGATGAAGGTTGTGCTCCACCACCCACAGATGAACAAGTAGTGGACTATCATGGATTGTTCTTTAGCACTGGTTCTCCAACAGCATTTTTATGCCATTTCACTGTACATCATTTTCCCTAAAGATCACCAGCTGTTTTGTTTCATTCCATTTTAGTGTTAATCTTGATAATTTTTTCACCACCTATGGCTTTGCGTTTGTGGGTTATAATAATGATAACCAGAATGATATAAATTTATTGTGCTGTTGTGTTGCTCCAAGCTATTTTGAGACTTCACTGTTGCTGTGAGTCTGCCTGTACTGTAGGTTGTTACTATCGACAATTCGGCATCCACCATTGCCATTTATTATTAGTTAGCCCGAAAGCGGACTCATCAGACCATGATAGTGGTAGAAAAGTGTATTGTTGTTTTTCTGTGTGTGTGTGTGTGTTGAAGGTTTGTTGAACCAGTGTGGGAACAATGCAGACTGGGTGTAAATCTGCTGTCACCTTGCAGCATACTGCATACAGTCTGCAAGCCGTCTGTAAAAGCTGTCCAGTCACGTTGTACACATGGGGAATGTAACTTCGGACTTGATCGAGACAGCTATCCAGTCGGCCAACGATGATAGTGATAGGTTAGCACATGTCACCGATCCGGCAAAGCTTGAGCTGTATCGACTACTTCGCGAGAGGATGGCGGACGGTGACAGCGATCATAAGAATGTGACGTCTTCGGCGGCGTATAACAAGTCGTCCGGTGATGCAGCGGACACGGCGCCACTGCCTACGAGGGAAACGTCGATGATGGCGCCAAAGAAAAAGTTCTTGATCGGCTATCGAGGAGGTAGCGAGGACGAACCTGCCAGCGATCAGACTGATTCCTCCACAAATCCCGCTGCAGATGCGGTCAAAGTTTCCCCGACTTCGCCGTTGACATCGGCGGAGGTTGCCAGAAGTCGGAGTCACACGGTGTCTCTGCCCTTTCGTTCGCGTGGACCGCCACAGCCGGAAGCACCTCGGCGGCCTCTGGTCGAGCCAAAGCTCGTGGACGCGGTCAGTTCCGCGGTGACGATTAAGTCGTGCATAGTGGCTGCAATTGACAGCCGAGTCGGCACGCTCACGGGTCCCTGTAGTCAGCCACTGGCGTGTAGTCAACCACGAGCATGCCACATCGACACATCGGTTGGACGACTAAGACCTCATCCGGTAGCCAGTGAAGTGCTGCCACCACTGGAAGCAGTCAGTCGGGAGGTGAGGCCGTCACCGGGTGAGAACATTTACGTCGATAAGCGTTTGATGCCGCAGCAGCAACAAAGGACAGTTCCCATCGTCAGTGTGTCTGGATCATCATACAGTCCTCGAGGTAATCAGCACTACTCTACCGGAGTGCTCGAACCCAGTGGAAGTGGTAGACAGATGACCCAGCATGCCAGGGAGAGAGTCACCGCCCTCCCAGAGCCTTGCAGCAGCATGGCCGAACCCACTGCCAGACAGATTTCCGAGTCACACCTTCTCGGAGCCCGATATAACCCTCCTGCTGTAAGTCACCCGGGCATGGATCGCCTGGTTGACAGAAGGATACTTCCACCGAGTGCAAACGAGTGTCCTCCCCCGCAGACGATGGACCGCCGCTTTGCCATTCCTCCGGAGTACTGGAAAGATGTAGCGGCCGATGACTGGCGAAAGGTTGGGCACCAGATCCCGGACCGCGGAGAAGTGAGGATGACTTCAGTTGGACACGAGGCTTACGCAGCGTCGCAGTACGTGGATTCTCGTGTGACCGACCGTATTTCACAGCACTACATGCTGGCTGATACCCGTCCGCCGGACCAGGCCACCGGTCGTTCGGCAGACTTCCCGCGTGGTTTGGCAGTACAACATCTGTTGACCGACAGCTACCAGCATGTCGGTGGTGTGGAACTTCCGTCACGGGAGAATCGTACGGCACGTTCTCATTACGACATGTCACAGCATGCCCGGAAATACCCGAGTGCCGATTACGGAGTCCCGGTTGCCGCTTCCGAACTCCTGCACGACCGTCGTCAGCCACCAGAAGCGATAATGGTCCAGACAGTAGGTGCTCAGGAAGCCGAGAACCCCTACCATCAAGTGGCACAGCATGCTGCCCCGCTGCAACCAGTCGAACCATCCGTGCGACCGCGCATCGCCGGTCTGACCCATGGTGATCCCTCGACGGTGGCAGCGTATGAACCCACCCTGCCCACAGCTGACCCAGGCAAGTACTCTGGCGGCGAACATATCTATCGCAGTGGAAGGTATGACGCAGCCGACTGGTCGCGACCCGCGCCCGACGCCCTGGCACCATCCGACGTGAAACACGCGCGACGATATTCGCCGTACCACTGTGCGTCGGCAAGGTCGTTGTCAAGGACTGCGGGGTCGTTACCAAGCTCCGGGTCGTCGGCGGTCCCTCGAGTGACTGCGGAATCTCCACTGGACCTGACTGTGCGTAAGTCAATGACAGCTGAGGCTTTCCTGCGTCGATGCCACGACCCTGCGCACCTCTCTAGTCAGTATACCAGCCCCGGCAGACCGACAGCCGAGTTGCAGTACTCCGGCTTCCCGTCGTCGCATGGCTGGACTTCCGGCGAAGGATTCGAAGCGTCACGACAGACGTCCACCGGCGGAATGTTTGTCCCGATGGCAGAGTCATCGTATCCGGGATTCGCAGGGTACCGAACCGGGGAGGTGGTCCAACCGGGGGTGCATTCAGTGGTCCGCGGGTACGCCGGACACCATCCGGAGTCTGCGTACATTGCCCGGCACCGTCGTGACGAGGAGGACATCAGCGTGGTGTACGGAAGGCGGGATGTCGATCCGTGCTGCGAGTCTGCCCGTCTGCCAGCTGCCTCGATGACCGCATCTCCGATCATTAGACCCTCTTACTGGGACGGTCGACACGCCACCCGTCCCAACACCGAACTCTCCGAGAGTGCCCAGCAGCACGGTACCGGCGCTGGGGCGTATGTTGGCGACGTGGTCTGGATGGGATCGCACTACGACGCCCGGCACGGCAAGTCTGGCGATGCTTTGGAGCCGACTTCGATGGGACTGGATCGTCGGCCGCACGGCGGAGCGGAACTTCCGGTAGCTGTCTCACCACAGAGTGTGCCTGTCTCCACCACGAACCGGCGCATCCCGATGGTACAGCTGCTTGGCGGTAAATACTCTCCCAGTGATATTCTGTATCTCTGCTGCAAGGTGTGCGGATCGAAGTACGGCAGCCTGCGCAGCTTCCGGATGCACTTCGCCAAGGTACACGGCCAGGAGCCGACACCGGAGAACTTCACCATCCAGACGATATCGGACGCCCGCAGCCAGGCCATGTCGCAGCGGGCACGCGCGTCTGCCGACGACCTCCCGCCGACGCTCACGATGGAGTCCTCGTCCAGGATGGAGCCCTCCTCGGAAGTGGCTGCGTCGGAGGTGGATCAGCACAAGAGGGGAGTGGGCGAGTTTGCGGCTGCGGTGACTGCGAAGCCTCGGTCGGTGGCCGAGGTGCAGCCGATGCAGAAGAAGGCGAGCCCGCCGCCGCCGCCCGGCCCCACGTCGGTCGACCAGCGTCCGCCGACGCCGGCCAGCGGCAAGCCGTCTCCTGCGAAGCCGTCGCCGCCGGCGGAGGCGACGAAGCGGACGGGCGGCGAGGACGGGCGGACGCGGTGCCGCAGGTGCGGCGGACTCGCGCGCGACGTGCGCCAGCACGAGCGCAACGTCCACGGCGCCAATTGGTCGGGCGCCGCGGGCACCTGCTCGTGCGAGGCGGCCGACCCGGACGCCGGCTGCGCGGTGTGCCTCGAAGGCTTCAACGACGTGAGCGACTGGCAGCGGCACGTGACGTCGCAGCACATGATGCGCTCGTGCGTCTGCAAGTCGTGCGACGTCGGCTTCACCAACGCGTCGGCTCTGAGGCGACACCTAGCCGCCAGCCACGCCGGCACCCCCGCCGCCGCCGCCAGCGTCGAGGTCCACTTCCCATACGTGTCTGAATTATTAGGCCGCATCACACGCATAAGATGCAGCCTGGTCGGGTTGTCTGTCTGTTGGTCACAGACTCTGACTACACTACACTCGTCCGTTTAACGGCCTCTTCCAGGACAACTTGGGTTATCAGAAAGGTAAAACCAGTCTGGATTTAAATGAGGCAAGAGATTATGGGGTTTGGGGGTGACAGTGGCATCAGATGGACCATATGCAAACAATCTGCACCTCGCTCCTCCAGACAGATTACCACACCATCACCTCATCATTCAATTTTTTCGGGCTGGATGCTATTCCTGACTCCCAGCCAACAGTGTCAAAACACTGAGCTGTTCTAAAATGGCTGCAACTGATCGAGATGCCATGTGGGATGTGGACTCGGGTGGATCCGAGGAACCGTGGAGTAGGTGGTGACTCCAGGGTAAGGGGCAATTTTTGGGGTGAGGGAGGGGTGACTTCTTTTGTCCCTTTGTGAAGCATAGGGAATATCCAGCATACACACACACACCCGTTTAATGGCCCTTTTTCCGGGACTACCTGGGTGAGCTGGTACCAGAAAGATAAAACCAATCTGGATTTTACTGAAGCAAGAGACAGTGAGTGGCAGTGGCATTAGCTGCGCCGTATGCAAGTCTGCACCTCGATCCAGCATGCAGTTGATAAAATTGATATTCTTAGCCTTATTCACTGTATGGCAGTTGAGACATGGCCTTTTGTTATCAGTACTGAAACAAGTTGTTTAAGTTGTTTTCCCGTTAAATAGTTGAACTTACCATATACAGTCATTTTTTCTTCTGCATATCACTGCTCCAGTATAAGTTTAACCGGATATTACTGCATATCTGAAGGCAGGACGCGATCTGTGTTTAAAGTAGTTATATTTTACTTCAGCAAAAACATGTTAAGTTCGAATCAGTTTTGGTTCAGTTCATAGCTCATATTTGCGGTTTCTATTTAATTCCAATGCAATAGTAGCATGCACCGCTACGAGTGCGTAGCACTGTATAAAGACATCAGTCTGCAGAGAGGCCGATTTTGTGCCAGATCTCTAGCCTCGTGTATCCCAAGATCCAGCGAAGACAGGTCATCATGAATGTTTTTTACAGTTTTCGATGATGATCTTACTACAACTTTCACTTCAGTTCTTCTCTACTATTTTTAGTTTAAGCTCAGTTTCAGTTCGGAAAATAATTTCAGTTTCAGTTCCAACGTTCAGTTAACTGAAATCAGTAAATAGTTTAACTTTACCTTTCCGTATGTCAGTAGTTAGAAATGACACCAGACTGTACGTTGTGCAGGTGGAGTACCGGTGCCTGTTCTGCCCGGAGGTGTTTAGTGACGAGCCCGCGCTATACTCTCACACACGCGCCCACGAGCAGCACTACTCCGCCCAGCGCGGCGTCTGCTCCTCGCGTGCCTCCCGCATCAATGCTCCAGGCTCCGCCCAGACCCGCGTGGTCCAGACCGCCGTCCCAGACACCACCTGCCCCGAGGATCAGAGGTCCTCCGCAGTTGACACGGCAGCCCCTGCTATAGCAGTGGACACGGAGAGTGCCCGGAAAAGCGCAGAGACGGAGATGGCCAGGATGAATGTGGAGATGGTGGAACGTGGTGACGTCAGCGTGAAGAAGTCTGTGGCGCCGTTTAACTCGAGGAAAGCTTCCATCCTGCGCCGTCTCTCTGCTGGTGTGTGCTATTTAATCTCTGTCTGTCGGGTGGTCTGTTTGTAGTGGTTAGGGCATTGGATTCATAACTCTATGATCGTGAGTTTGACTCCCGGCAGCTGTGCAATAACCACTGTCATGCAGCATCAGCTCGTGCCAGGCTGTAAGGGCTACAGATATGGAGCTCAATGCCACCCTGTGGACCTGTGTGACTCCGGAAGACTTTACATTTTACATATGTCATTGTCGTCACGTGACGTTGTGCATTATCATGTGTTCACCACTTCACGGTCACCTGGGGTGACATTATAATGTCACCTGGGTGACATTATAATGTCACCCAGGTGACATTATAATGTCACCCCAGGTGACCGTGAAGTGGTGAACACATGATAATGCACAACGTCACGTGACGACAATGACATATGTAAAATGTAAAGTCTTCCGGAGTCACACAGGTCCACAGGGTGGCATTGAGCTCCATATCTGTAGCCCTTACAGCCTGGCACGAGCTGATGCTGCATGACAGTGGTTATTGCACAGCTGCCGGGAGTCAAACTCACGATCATAGAGTTATGAATCCAATGCCCTAACCACTACAAACAGACCACCCGACAGACAGAGATTAAATAGCACACACCAGCAGAGAGACGGCGCAGGATGGAAGCTTTCCTCGAGTTAAACGGCGCCACAGACTTCTTCACGCTGACGTCACCACGTTCCACCATCTCCACATTCATCCTGGCCATCTCCGTCTCTGCGCTTTTCCGGGCACTCTCCGTGTCCACTGCTATAGCAGGGGCTGCCGTGTCAACTGCGGAGGACCTCTGATCCTCGGGGCAGGTGGTGTCTGGGACGGCGGTCTGGACCACGCGGGTCTGGGCGGAGCCTGGAGCATTGATGCGGGAGGCACGCGAGGAGCAGACGCCGCGCTGGGCGGAGTAGTGCTGCTCGTGGGCGCGTGTGTGAGAGTATAGCGCGGGCTCGTCACTAAACACCTCCGGGCAGAACAGGCACCGGTACTCCACCTGCACAACGTACAGTCTGGTGTCATTTCTAACTACTGACATACGGAAAGGTAAAGTTAAACTATTTACTGATTTCAGTTAACTGAACGTTGGAACTGAAACTGAAATTATTTTCCGAACTGAAACTGAGCTTAAACTAAAAATAGTAGAGAAGAACTGAAGTGAAAGTTGTAGTAAGATCATCATCGAAAACTGTAAAAAACATTCATGATGACCTGTCTTCGCTGGATCTTGGGATACACGAGGCTAGAGATCTGGCACAAAATCGGCCTCTCTGCAGACTGATGTCTTTATACAGTGCTACGCACTCGTAGCGGTGCATGCTACTATTGCATTGGAATTAAATAGAAACCGCAAATATGAGCTATGAACTGAACCAAAACTGATTCGAACTTAACATGTTTTTGCTGAAGTAAAATATAACTACTTTAAACACAGATCGCGTCCTGCCTTCAGATATGCAGTAATATCCGGTTAAACTTATACTGGAGCAGTGATATGCAGAAGAAAAAATGACTGTATATGGTAAGTTCAACTATTTAACGGGAAAACAACTTAAACAACTTGTTTCAGTACTGATAACAAAAGGCCATGTCTCAACTGCCATACAGTGAATAAGGCTAAGAATATCAATTTTATCAACTGCATGCTGGATCGAGGTGCAGACTTGCATACGGCGCAGCTAATGCCACTGCCACTCACTGTCTCTTGCTTCAGTAAAATCCAGATTGGTTTTATCTTTCTGGTACCAGCTCACCCAGGTAGTCCCGGAAAAAGGGCCATTAAACGGGTGTGTGTGTGTATGCTGGATATTCCCTATGCTTCACAAAGGGACAAAAGAAGTCACCCCTCCCTCACCCCAAAAATTGCCCCTTACCCTGGAGTCACCACCTACTCCACGGTTCCTCGGATCCACCCGAGTCCACATCCCACATGGCATCTCGATCAGTTGCAGCCATTTTAGAACAGCTCAGTGTTTTGACACTGTTGGCTGGGAGTCAGGAATAGCATCCAGCCCGAAAAAATTGAATGATGAGGTGATGGTGTGGTAATCTGTCTGGAGGAGCGAGGTGCAGATTGTTTGCATATGGTCCATCTGATGCCACTGTCACCCCCAAACCCCATAATCTCTTGCCTCATTTAAATCCAGACTGGTTTTACCTTTCTGATAACCCAAGTTGTCCTGGAAGAGGCCGTTAAACGGACGAGTGTAGTGTAGTCAGAGTCTGTGACCAACAGACAGACAACCCGACCAGGCTGCATCTTATGCGTGTGATGCGGCCTAATAATTCAGACACGTATGGGAAGTGGACCTCGACGCTGGCGGCGGCGGCGGGGGTGCCGGCGTGGCTGGCGGCTAGGTGTCGCCTCAGAGCCGACGCGTTGGTGAAGCCGACGTCGCACGACTTGCAGACGCACGAGCGCATCATGTGCTGCGACGTCACGTGCCGCTGCCAGTCGCTCACGTCGTTGAAGCCTTCGAGGCACACCGCGCAGCCGGCGTCCGGGTCGGCCGCCTCGCACGAGCAGGTGCCCGCGGCGCCCGACCAATTGGCGCCGTGGACGTTGCGCTCGTGCTGGCGCACGTCGCGCGCGAGTCCGCCGCACCTGCGGCACCGCGTCCGCCCGTCCTCGCCGCCCGTCCGCTTCGTCGCCTCCGCCGGCGGCGACGGCTTCGCAGGAGACGGCTTGCCGCTGGCCGGCGTCGGCGGACGCTGGTCGACCGACGTGGGGCCGGGCGGCGGCGGCGGGCTCGCCTTCTTCTGCATCGGCTGCACCTCGGCCACCGACCGAGGCTTCGCAGTCACCGCAGCCGCAAACTCGCCCACTCCCCTCTTGTGCTGATCCACCTCCGACGCAGCCACTTCCGAGGAGGGCTCCATCCTGGACGAGGACTCCATCGTGAGCGTCGGCGGGAGGTCGTCGGCAGACGCGCGTGCCCGCTGCGACATGGCCTGGCTGCGGGCGTCCGATATCGTCTGGATGGTGAAGTTCTCCGGTGTCGGCTCCTGGCCGTGTACCTTGGCGAAGTGCATCCGGAAGCTGCGCAGGCTGCCGTACTTCGATCCGCACACCTTGCAGCAGAGATACAGAATATCACTGGGAGAGTATTTACCGCCAAGCAGCTGTACCATCGGGATGCGCCGGTTCGTGGTGGAGACAGGCACACTCTGTGGTGAGACAGCTACCGGAAGTTCCGCTCCGCCGTGCGGCCGACGATCCAGTCCCATCGAAGTCGGCTCCAAAGCATCGCCAGACTTGCCGTGCCGGGCGTCGTAGTGCGATCCCATCCAGACCACGTCGCCAACATACGCCCCAGCGCCGGTACCGTGCTGCTGGGCACTCTCGGAGAGTTCGGTGTTGGGACGGGTGGCGTGTCGACCGTCCCAGTAAGAGGGTCTAATGATCGGAGATGCGGTCATCGAGGCAGCTGGCAGACGGGCAGACTCGCAGCACGGATCGACATCCCGCCTTCCGTACACCACGCTGATGTCCTCCTCGTCACGACGGTGCCGGGCAATGTACGCAGACTCCGGATGGTGTCCGGCGTACCCGCGGACCACTGAATGCACCCCCGGTTGGACCACCTCCCCGGTTCGGTACCCTGCGAATCCCGGATACGATGACTCTGCCATCGGGACAAACATTCCGCCGGTGGACGTCTGTCGTGACGCTTCGAATCCTTCGCCGGAAGTCCAGCCATGCGACGACGGGAAGCCGGAGTACTGCAACTCGGCTGTCGGTCTGCCGGGGCTGGTATACTGACTAGAGAGGTGCGCAGGGTCGTGGCATCGACGCAGGAAAGCCTCAGCTGTCATTGACTTACGCACAGTCAGGTCCAGTGGAGATTCCGCAGTCACTCGAGGGACCGCCGACGACCCGGAGCTTGGTAACGACCCCGCAGTCCTTGACAACGACCTTGCCGACGCACAGTGGTACGGCGAATATCGTCGCGCGTGTTTCACGTCGGATGGTGCCAGGGCGTCGGGCGCGGGTCGCGACCAGTCGGCTGCGTCATACCTTCCACTGCGATAGATATGTTCGCCGCCAGAGTACTTGCCTGGGTCAGCTGTGGGCAGGGTGGGTTCATACGCTGCCACCGTCGAGGGATCACCATGGGTCAGACCGGCGATGCGCGGTCGCACGGATGGTTCGACTGGTTGCAGCGGGGCAGCATGCTGTGCCACTTGATGGTAGGGGTTCTCGGCTTCCTGAGCACCTACTGTCTGGACCATTATCGCTTCTGGTGGCTGACGACGGTCGTGCAGGAGTTCGGAAGCGGCAACCGGGACTCCGTAATCGGCACTCGGGTATTTCCGGGCATGCTGTGACATGTCGTAATGAGAACGTGCCGTACGATTCTCCCGTGACGGAAGTTCCACACCACCGACATGCTGGTAGCTGTCGGTCAACAGATGTTGTACTGCCAAACCACGCGGGAAGTCTGCCGAACGACCGGTGGCCTGGTCCGGCGGACGGGTATCAGCCAGCATGTAGTGCTGTGAAATACGGTCGGTCACACGAGAATCCACGTACTGCGACGCTGCGTAAGCCTCGTGTCCAACTGAAGTCATCCTCACTTCTCCGCGGTCCGGGATCTGGTGCCCAACCTTTCGCCAGTCATCGGCCGCTACATCTTTCCAGTACTCCGGAGGAATGGCAAAGCGGCGGTCCATCGTCTGCGGGGGAGGACACTCGTTTGCACTCGGTGGAAGTATCCTTCTGTCAACCAGGCGATCCATGCCCGGGTGACTTACAGCAGGAGGGTTATATCGGGCTCCGAGAAGGTGTGACTCGGAAATCTGTCTGGCAGTGGGTTCGGCCATGCTGCTGCAAGGCTCTGGGAGGGCGGTGACTCTCTCCCTGGCATGCTGGGTCATCTGTCTACCACTTCCACTGGGTTCGAGCACTCCGGTAGAGTAGTGCTGATTACCTCGAGGACTGTATGATGATCCAGACACACTGACGATGGGAACTGTCCTTTGTTGCTGCTGCGGCATCAAACGCTTATCGACGTAAATGTTCTCACCCGGTGACGGCCTCACCTCCCGACTGACTGCTTCCAGTGGTGGCAGCACTTCACTGGCTACCGGATGAGGTCTTAGTCGTCCAACCGATGTGTCGATGTGGCATGCTCGTGGTTGACTACACGCCAGTGGCTGACTACAGGGACCCGTGAGCGTGCCGACTCGGCTGTCAATTGCAGCCACTATGCACGACTTAATCGTCACCGCGGAACTGACCGCGTCCACGAGCTTTGGCTCGACCAGAGGCCGCCGAGGTGCTTCCGGCTGTGGCGGTCCACGCGAACGAAAGGGCAGAGACACCGTGTGACTCCGACTTCTGGCAACCTCCGCCGATGTCAACGGCGAAGTCGGGGAAACTTTGACCGCATCTGCAGCGGGATTTGTGGAGGAATCAGTCTGATCGCTGGCAGGTTCGTCCTCGCTACCTCCTCGATAGCCGATCAAGAACTTTTTCTTTGGCGCCATCATCGACGTTTCCCTCGTAGGCAGTGGCGCCGTGTCCGCTGCATCACCGGACGACTTGTTATACGCCGCCGAAGACGTCACATTCTTATGATCGCTGTCACCGTCCGCCATCCTCTCGCGAAGTAGTCGATACAGCTCAAGCTTTGCCGGATCGGTGACATGTGCTAACCTATCACTATCATCGTTGGCCGACTGGATAGCTGTCTCGATCAAGTCCGAAGTTACATTCCCCATGTGTACAACGTGACTGGACAGCTTTTACAGACGGCTTGCAGACTGTATGCAGTATGCTGCAAGGTGACAGCAGATTTACACCCAGTCTGCATTGTTCCCACACTGGTTCAACAAACCTTCAACACACACACACACACAGAAAAACAACAATACACTTTTCTACCACTATCATGGTCTGATGAGTCCGCTTTCGGGCTAACTAATAATAAATGGCAATGGTGGATGCCGAATTGTCGATAGTAACAACCTACAGTACAGGCAGACTCACAGCAACAGTGAAGTCTCAAAATAGCTTGGAGCAACACAACAGCACAATAAATTTATATCATTCTGGTTATCATTATTATAACCCACAAACGCAAAGCCATAGGTGGTGAAAAAATTATCAAGATTAACACTAAAATGGAATGAAACAAAACAGCTGGTGATCTTTAGGGAAAATGATGTACAGTGAAATGGCATAAAAATGCTGTTGGAGAACCAGTGCTAAAGAACAATCCATGATAGTCCACTACTTGTTCATCTGTGGGTGGTGGAGCACAACCTTCATCACAGTGTAGCACAGTAGGGCTTCCACTGTTGTAAGGGCGACCCATTAAGCCTATGGAGAATAGGAAAATTGAGTTGTCAGAACTATGAAACCCCTGATCCGATCGACACAAGATTTGGCATGGGTGATTACGTCGGCGATACCACCCCGCACGCAAAAAATGAAACCGATCGCCCCAGTGGGGGCGTCTGGACAAATGGGAGAACAATCACTCTCACATGGTTTTTATTTTTTGTGACCCAAAATTTTGTGCATGCGTCAAGCTAAAACCACACAACCACTTTTTACGCTGTCTGATTTGTAAGCGTCAATGTTGTAACTTGTAACCTGTAGATGCAGTGGATGATATTGCATTCCTAGACGGATAAAACTACGAAAAGTTTCCGAAACGGCCACTTCTGTGATACTGTCATGTTGCAGTGGCATTTGCATTAGCAAATATGATCTTCCACATGATTTCGCTCGTTAGGGCGTACTTAACGTATTAGTTGGAGTTCTACTAAAGTGATATTTGACACTGACAGTCCCATATATAGGTGTGATGAATGTTACCCGCTAAACTGCAATATCGTAACAGTTGGTGTATCAACACGAGCCTTCGGTGCTTTGACGCTGTTGGTTGGGCGGCAGGAAGGGCATCCGGCCTGTAAAAAACTGAGTGGTGGGGTGCTGGCGTGGTTATCTGTCTGGAGCGAGGTGCAGAC
>Ga0126331_1000431_pt1 | contig 13610 bp, 13 predicted proteins | sample InaspJWI98metaG_FD_96379 | JGI IMG/M metagenome (GOLD analysis project Ga0126331, IMG submission 96379) | Marine gutless worms symbiont microbial communities from Oahu, Hawaii - Inanidrilus sp. 2 OAHU.JWI-98 metaG | ecosystem: Host-associated > Annelida > Digestive system > Unclassified | place... | reverse complement strand
GATGATAATAATAATAATAATAATAATAGTAGTAGTAGTAATGCATTTATATAGCGCAAAATAAATAGTCCTCGTATGCGCTAACGAAGTTATATGTCATTAAAGTACATTCTAAGTTACAGTTGAACTGACGCTTTTTGTCAATAAAAAACGTTCAAACATTTTTAAAACGGTAAAACGTTAAAAACGTGACAACAATCGAAAACGTAAAAAACAGTTTACATCGATGTCGCATAGTATGCGGTAAACGTGTACTGCGTAACGGTCGGGTGCCCGTCCGTCCATCCGTCTGTCCCATCATTAGGCCGCCGCATGCCGCTACGGCGAGTTTGCTGCTGTGGGCCAGGTGGTCAGAAAATATCTACCGACTGCTGCACAGCCGGTAACCAGCAGCAGCCGGGCCGCAGCATAGTGCGCAGCAGCAAATGCGGGCAGTGCCACGTTAATAGCTGACGTAGGAAGCTAAACACATACTTGTTAAGTTTTGAAGCATAAGCATTCTAAAACATGACATAATAGAAAATTTTATTCGAGAATTCGGTAATTATAAACTTATTTATTTTGCTAAATTGTCCAGGAAAGAGCAAATGAACGGACAGGTGAAAACGTAATTTTTAGTATCAGCGTTAAGTACGTCATGCGGTCGGTTAAGTGGAAGATAGTGCAATCGACGTTCAATAGGTTCTCTTTAAACCCGAAGCCCCGAATGTCCTGTTACTGGTAAGTCGCCATGATAAACAACATCAATATTTAAAACGAATTAGGTGACGAGTCTTTGCCACGACCCACTTGGGAACAATATGTTGTACTACTAACAACCATTCTCTAGCACCGTTACTCTTTCACTCCCGGCTTACAATCTACCTTTTCTTACAAATCCTTCCCACCGTAGACTTCTTTTCCTCCATCAAGACTAACTCCACGGATTTTGAACAACTACCTTTTTGTCTGAGCTTATCCGTTTTTGTTTTTAGTTTTTTTTCTCTTATTTAACCGTTTGTATTTTTTGTTTCTTTTTGCTGTCTAAGCTGGCTTACATCAGTTGCTGAACTCTATGCGTACCAAATTCAAAACACCTCAGTTCATCCGTTTCCATGAAAAGAAATTAAAAGATTTTTTCCCAACATTTAAAAAACGTTATTTTAGACGCTATTTATATTTTCATGCGCAACCGGCGAACAGGAGGCTGGGTAAATTGCAGAAAGCCCGTGTGGCGCGTTAACTACTTTAGTACCGGTAATCAGTATGTGTACAAATTTGAACTTTTTCAATTAAAAAGGACCTGATATCACAAAATTAAACAAACTAATGGCCATACAACAGTTGTCTTGGTCAATTACTGAGTCGCAGACCGATGCATCATCTGTATAAAGTAATTAACTAGGCCTACAGCTAAAAGAAACGCCGGGGATGCCAAACGGTGCACGGTACAGCATTAAAAATATCAACGTACATGTTGGCTATAATCTACAATACTACAGCCTTTTTACAAAGTTCACGTAATCTCCAAGAGGGAGCATCAGGTTATTTGTTGTGTATTGGCTTTTATGGCAATGGTAAATTTGTGCGTCGAATGTCAGATATCGAGCTTCACTTGTTTACATGAACATAGTCCATACATTTTCTGTGAACAAAATCTCCTCCTATTCATCCAACCAAGGTGGCAGCTAAACATATTTCTTTAATCACTATATTTTTAATGAATTTGCATTCACCGTCTAAGTCTAACACAAAATGAATAGTGCACAAATTATTGGCTTTATTTTGATATGTTTGTATTTTACGACTGGCCATTTCCACACATGTGTACTTTGCAAAGAATGTAGCATATTTCCTATTTAATTCTTGGCTCAGTTTTCAGCGACTGTGTCGTCTTTTGTGGGGATAAAGGTATGCGCAATAGATTGGTTCGCAAGGCTGATGACAAGCGGGGATGAGATACTGCTGCTGCTGCCTCTGTAAAGTAAATAATAGCTGTGACATTTCTCTGGAGAGAAGGAGCTAATAGTGGCTGTGGCGTATACGTATATATAGGCAATTAGGCATCTCGTGGTCCGCTAAAACGGCAGATATGTTAGACAAGAAGTTCCGCTAACACAGACGGACCGCGCGACGCGATGTGTCAGTCAAAATCTTGCCAACTGCAGCACAGCAGTATAGGAACAACTTGTATGACAAGTCCAGAGCAAATCAAAGGAATGGAGTTAGAGGGTTGCAGTCGACCAACGCATAATAAACTCGTGCATTCAGCCACAACTCGCTCGACCGTCGTAGGTGTAATCCACAAGCTGACCGTCGACGAGTTTGTTGATCACACCAATACACCGACGGCTTGGTGTGGCGAAATTTTCTAAGTCTAAAATGTGGAAATTACTGTAGTAACCCTGACCACGCCCACTTAGGGGACAGTCAGTCATCACAGGGCTAACACTTCATATGGTCAACTCGTATGCAAAACTTGAAGTCCCTATCCTTAGCCGTTCCGGAAATATTTCACGGGGTGTAAAATTCTAAAACAGGTCACGTGACCCGTTTCAGGGAAGAGTTTTTGTCGGCATGGTGGGACTTGCTATGGCCAATCTATATATCAAATTTGAAGTCTCTAAGTGCATCCGTTACGAAGCTATGAATGGCAGTGCGAAATGCAGAAAATGGGGTGGTTTGTGGTGGTCAGGGGGCACTCAAGGTTATGGGCAATGTCACCATTCGATAGAGCGCAAACGACTTCCTTTTCAACTTTAATAGAAACTATGCGGCTATCTTGTATCGTTTTTGAGATATAGAGAGCTATTTGCCGAAAGTCTCCCATTTTCACCTTTTCCACCTGCATTTGGCGCCCCCGGTAGGGGTGACCCTGATGGAATTTCGATAAGATCTTTGGCATCGGAAAACTAGATATGTAGGCTATCGTGTGGTTTTGTTTGCGTGATCCTACGTTTATCCGTTTTAGTAGAACACCGACTTGTGACAGAGAGACACAGACACAGACGGACAGACGGACACAGGGCCATAGCACATACCGCGCTGGCATAGCGTCGCGCGGTAAAAATACGACATCACTCGGTTCTCTTCACATCTCTAGAAATTAAACTATTAAAACTTGGACAGTATTTATACGGACTTAATGGTACACATTACGCACATATCTGTACGCGTACGGTAAAATAGGCCACAGTACACGTGTACGCGTGCCGTAAGAAAGGTTCAAAAATAACACAAGGCCGCGTATGAGTGATGAGCGAATGAGTGTGTGGACTTGTATAGCGCACTATCGTTAAGTGCGCTGAATGCACGAGTACCGCACGAACAAGTGCTGAGTATGGTTTTAAGTAGGCGCTTACGTACGGTACCGTACGTAATAACGTATGCTCGAGCTACGGCAAACGTTAGCCTTCGTACGTAGATTCCATTATGTGTCTAGATGCTGAAATAGGTCTATCGTTGTCTGCGTCTACGGAGATCTGCGTTCAGTGACGTCAATAGCTGGATAGCATATCCACCAAATGTAAAATGCCTAGATTCACCCGTTATAAGTACAAAAAATGGTTCCAAATTGTTAATCACGAGCCCCCAACAACACCCTATAGTTGGTGTCAGAAAAAGTGTGAATGTTATATATCTCGTTATTGGTTATTCGACAACGGTCCCCGGTTTCGACACAATACACCAGGGAAACAGAAGCATCGCGGTGGCATCGTCTAGTCATCATTTACATGCTCGTCGTCATGTTTATTTTATACCGCGCTATACGCACGATGTGCGTCGCGCGGCAACAACGGAATGACGTCAGAATGAGATTACGCGATGTAAACGTCATGTTGTTCTGTCAACAGAAGGTGCTATAATGCCGGTCGCAATTCTACTGCTATAGAATAAATAAATAACAATAAATGTAACAATAAAAAATATTTATGTAAATAAATCTTAGTTGCACGTCAATAATCGCAAACACTTGTATACGATACAAGGAGCTATCGTAACGTGCGCTCAAACGATGACATAAGTCAGCTTAATCTACTGCACGGAACCAAACTAAAAAGTGGAAAAGAGAAAAACTAAAAAGTACTAAACGGATATGCTTAGAAGTATCGGTAAACAGTCCAAGGAATCCGTGGAGTCTGTCCTGAAAAAGAAAAAGAAGCCTGCGGTGGGAAGGATTTGCAGAAAAGGAAAGGTTTTAAGCCTGGAGTGAAAGTGTGGGGTGATGGATGATGAGAGTGGTGAGTCGATGGAACCGATGGAGAAAGTGCCACTCAAAGGATTGGGTGAGTCATAAATGGAGAGATTAGTGCGTGGTTGACGGAGAGAAGCCGGAAGTTGATTCCAGACACGAGGGGAAACATACTGGAAGGAACGATCTATTATCCGTAGAGAAGATGATGTAGATGGACGAGCAAGTGTGACCAAAGATGAACAGCAAGTGCTGCGTGGAGGCTGAACTGTGACCAGGTTATGGAGATATGAAGGTTGTGTGCGTAGAAAACAAAAATACGAAAGTAAGCAGCTGACGTTGGGCGGTTTAACTTCTATGATATGAAGTAAAACTCACGATGCGCAGCACTTGAAAGAAGTTCTGACGCTCTGCTGTGATTTTTTATTCATTTATTTGTTTGTTTATTTCGCTAAACGGCAGCCCTTTACGAGCAAAGCCATCCATCACCGGCGTTTAAACGAATTCGCTGAACAGTAGATCCCGTAAGAGACACTGTAAACACCGTTTAGATGAAGCTGATCTAATTACTGTGCGCCGTACACTACATCTGCGTTACATCCATCTTGGCTAGAAAACTATCACGTCCACCAAAGACCAAATCGGCAATGAAAAATTCATATCAGTCATATGCCATCTTTTCCTACAGCAACCTTCATGTACCCAAACGCGCTGAATAAGAGATGCATTATTGGTACTGCCCGCATAGTATGAAGAACAGGATCTATGAAACGGTACGGTGTCTGTCTCATTTGCCCGCTGCAGCAGCGTTCAGGGGTGGTTACTCCTGTGAGCTTAGCGCCGAGTAGGAGATATCGATCGATTGATGCAGCAGCGGCGTGCGGCGGGCGAATGCGGGCAGTGCCACGTTGTCAGCGTACGTAGGTAGCTAAACACAGACTTGTTAACTAGAAAACGCGTGAAGCACGACCGGTCTTTTGACAGACTGGCCAGTCAGCCGCTGCACTCAATAACCTATTCACATTAGCAGCAAAAATTAAATACAAAAGTTACAGAGAGCGGTGGCAAAATTCATCCTTATCGATAACTTGACGTTAAAAGGAACAAACAGGAGCAAAGCATATAACTGGCGTCGCCTAGCCTTACAGCCGGACGGGCAAATAAGCATTATGACATTGCACAGCTGTAGTATAGCAAGTGTACGAGGCCAGAGGCCTGCTGTACAGAACAAATATCAACTGTTGCAGATGGACCCGCGCGACGCGCTGCCTCACGCGCGCAGAGGTCGACGCTCACTCTCCAGCAAAAACTGCCTGCAATATGTATGTCAATGTCAGTGCCAATAGCAGACTTATATAGCGCATTATCGCAAAGCCTCTAATGCGCTGTGTACGCTAGTAAAACGAGAAAAGAAAAGTTTTCAGGTCCCGGCGAAACTGTCAAAGGAACGAGTTCCAGGCCGCCGGTCCGGCCATAGAAAAGGCCAGACTACCGAATATCGAACACTGGTGTTGCGGTACGAACAGCTGGTGGCAGCCGGCGGACCGCAGATGCTGCCGACGAACAATATCCTGATGTGTGGATGCAGCTGCAGTCCGTCATGTACTGTGGTGCTTTGTGCTGCAGACATCGATGGACCGTTGGTGGAGACTGATGAAATACACTGCGCCGCTGCTATGTAAGCAACTGCTGCTCGAATGCAAAAGCTCTTCAATTTGCATACAAAGTACGAGTCTAATTCAGCGCGATTTTGTCTTTCTTTCTTCAGGTGGAAGTTCACATTGACCAGGTGACGATACGATACGATATGACTACTTTAACGTGCGCTCGAAAGCTTGCAGAGGCCAGTTTAATTAACTGCACTGAAGCAAAAATGAAAAAAAATTTAGATAAGAAGCGTAAAACTAAAAACAAAACAAAAACCGATATGCTTAAAAGAAACGCTAACTGTACTAAGACTGCGCAGTCAGTATTAAGAGAGAGTTTACAGTAAGAGAGATTCGTGAAAAGGGTAAGTTTTGAGCTAATAGTGAAAGAGCGAAAGATTTTTGGGTGGTAAGTGCATGGTGAATCGGCGGAGGAAGACCGAGTGACGGGTGTAGCAAGTTGGAGACAGACAGACTAGCACAATTTCCTCGTTTCGTTTCTTTGACCCGTTCGCATTGCTGCGATGGAGATGAACCGATCTGCCTAGTCCAGTTCAGTTCTGTGAACAAGCGTGTGCGACGGCATTCTAGCTCAGCGTCAAAGTTGGAATATACGTACTTTGCTCACCGTCGCTTTCCATCGTTAATTCATTCGATGTTCAGCCCTCGTGGATGTTACTTCGGGAGAATAGCGAAGTATTGCGATGGGAGTCTCTGTGTGTATGTCTGCCTGTATGTTTGTCAGTACGTCTGTCCAGTCACATATCTCATCATCATCATCATCATCATCATCATTTATTCGCTTAAAATAGGAGCTGGACAACAAGGCCGGATATCCGGCACTTACAACTGCCCACAATATAAAATAACATGCAGAAACATAAAATACAAGAGAATTACAGAAAACACATTCTCAAACAACTAAATTTTCTCTGAGCTGACTCTGGCTGTGGCACGTTACTCCTTTGACGCAAATACAAGACGTTATGTACTTCCGGTTTTGCGAATGTTGTTGTTTTTAGACACGTAGGCGACGCGAATAGGGTGTATGCTCAAAGTATCTCACCGGGGAACAACACCGAAGACACAAAGTCTAATGACGACGCTTGCCTAGTAATGAAGGACGGGAGTTGGCAAAGCTCAGGCCGGGTGGAGATGCCTCAGTCCCACGGGGAAGGCGTAGTAAATGTCAACGGTGTCGGACAAACATATACAGCGAGCATATGTATAGTTTGCGTATTTTTAAACGTAGTGCGAAACATATGCGGATGTTATTTTACCGTACGTTTACATACGTTAAACGTACGCTGCACAGAATAATTCAAAGTACATTGCACCAATGTTGGTTAAATTACATAAACTGGTTTCCCTGACTAACGAACGCGTGTGGCGTTATTGGCGTTATACCGGTAAATTTTCCTACATCACTAATACTAGCATTTTAATGCTAATATTTACAGTAAACGCTATGAGGCTCAAGAGCGAAAGACGCAGTGTGTATGCTTTCCCCATCCAATACATGTACTGGATGTACCGTTTACTTTACTTTTGGAGGCATTATGTTTTCCGCCCGTCCGTCTTCGCGTGCGTACGTCGTACGCACTTGCGTAACGGTTTGCGGGCGGAAGCATAAGGAACGAAATTGTGCCGAAAATTATAACCAATAACACAATACATTTATTTTTTAAACTGCAATCCGTATTTTGGTAATTTCACACCATAACAGTTTCCCAGTGCTGTTTGATAAAATTGCTTCCGTACATTTTATTTGAAAAATATACTTCTATTTTACCACTGGAAATGGCCAGCCCGGGGAACCAGCACTGTGCCAGTTGTATCGGCACACTGTCGATCGTTCGCTATTCTCCGACCGGCTTGCTGTAGTCAACTTTCACGTACCTTGACGACGACGGATCGTCGCTGGGCGACGCCGGAGCTGGGCAGGTCGCCGCGGCAGACGCACGCATACCGCTGCGCCGCCAGCAGGACCGTCAGCCAGATCCATCACAACTCGCTCGCCCTCCGTTCTGCAAATCCTTCCCATCGTAGAATCACCCCCCTCCCCGCTCAGAACTGCCTGCACTCGGGCTGGATCTTCTGAGCTATTCGAGGTTTGCCTCTGTCCACTACACACTTTCAATCACTCCTTCGCTCGCTCGATCGCTCTTTTAATTCCCGGTTTGAAACCATCGTCCGCACACAACCCCCTCCATCTCTCCCACCCTTAGGACTGCCTTCCAGACTAGGACTAGCTAGTCGGTTTTTCTCTTCATTATTTTCTTCGTTTTCTCCGTCTTCTCCATCTGTACCAGTTCAATCCCCAGTCCAGTCCTTTCACTTCCCGGTTTAAAACCATCGTATTTCACCAATCGTTCCTACCAGGGTCTCTCTTCTTCCCGCATGACTGCCTCCACTTGGGCCGGATCCTGTGCTGGTTTCCTCAGATTTTGGTCTTGGTCTTACAAAAAATGGTCTTCCTTGCACTTTATCGTTTAATGGCTCCAGATCATTCTGTGTGTTTTTCTGTTAGCCCATACAAGTGTGACAATGGTTATTGCTGTTTGGTTGCTGTTAAAATTTCTTCATTTATGTTAATTGTCATGTCTCTAGTCAGTACTATCTTGCTAGGTAGGTGATGTCCAGTGGTCTCTCATTTCTGTGTTGATCTCGAGGTTTGTGGTCTCTTGGTCTATGTCTTGCAAAAATGGTCTTTCCTGCATCACTGGCCGGATCTTGTGAGCTACAGGCGGGCCGGGCGGCGAGCAGGACCGTCAGCCAGATGGAGGTGGTGTGAAACACGGTCGGCAGGTAGTCGATGAGGCAGAAGTAGGCGTAGCACCACGAGTAGGGTACCCAGTCGTCGCGCTCGGCGGCCACCGCGAAGAACCGCACGTACACCGGCAGCGGCCACAGTCCCGTCAGCAAGTCCGACGCGGCGATGGCGACCACCGACTTCCACGCATCCGCCACACTTAAAGTTCAGTGATATGCCAGGGAGCGTTAAATCACGAGACCAGAGACTTGCTGCGTTTAACTCATCTACCGAATTTGAAGTCTCTAACTTAAGCCATTCCAGAAATATTTCTAAAAAGGGTCACGTGGCCCTGACTACGCCCATTTGGGGGCACGGCGTCATCCAAAGTCTGATAACTTCATACGGCCTATCTATGCTCAAAATCTGACGACGCTTGCTTTTGGTTGTTCTAGAAATATCACTGGGCCCTCTAAAATTCAAAATGCGTCACGTGACCAATTGTCGTCCGTGCAAGTGAGACTTTTCAGGATCAAAGTATATGCCAAATTTGAAGTCTCTCGCTTTAGGGGCGTTCCTGGGATATTGTTGGGGTTACTGAAATTTAGAATGGGTCACGTGACCCTGACCAGCCAATCGGAGGCGGCGATGGCGACCAGGACCGCGTTGGTGGCCGTACGCATGCTCGGCCGCACCAGAACCACGCAGACGAGCACGTCGCTAGGGTGTGGGTGTGGTCAGGATCACGTGACCCATTTTACAAATTTACAATCCCCTGAAATTTGTATATATAAAAGGGTTAAAGCTCGAGACTAGAGACTCAAGACTTCAATTTTTACACTAATAAGCCATACGAGCTGGGGTCACGTGGCCCATTTTAAATTTTGGAAGTCCCAATAATATTTCTGGAACGACTGAAGCAGGATGACTACGTATCCCCGAGAGGGCGTGGTCAGGGTCACGTGAACCATTTTACAATTTAACACCGAGGAACTATCTTCGCATGAAATATAAGGCGTTGAATGACAGACAGCTCCCGAAATGGGCGTGGCCGTGGTGACATAAATCTCGGCGGCGGACCAGAACGACGCAGACGAGGACGTTGCAGACGACGATGACGGCGACGAGCAGCGGTATGATGTAGCCGTTGATGAGCGTGCCGTACGGCATACTGGGTCGCACAGGTAGTGGGACTGTGGGCAGTCTGACCCATCCTTCCTCTATGCACCGTCCCCATAGCGTGCCGTATGGCACGGGGTCGAGGAGGAACGCCTGGCGAGGGGCGGCGTAGCGCGGCGGTCGAACCGTCGTGGTTGTCGATAGCGTCATCTCCATCAGCGTCAGGTGACTCTTTCGCTTGTTCACTCTTTTATTCTCGGTTTGAAACCACCGTTGACGTCACCGAACAGCTCGGCCTGACGTCCCCACAGTGCCGCTGACAAACCAACACCAACCCGGCCACGACGCTGCAGGCTCAACGATGCTCGACGATTATTCGCCAGCTTTTAGCTCACCGACTGTTTGCGTTTAAGGATATTTTACACCGTTGCTTTGATTAGTGTTTACTGTTATTCTGAAATTTTTGTGAAATGTCAAGAGCCTTCGAATATTTCAGAATCACAAATCCTTTCCAACAAAGACTCTCTTCCTACTGCGGAACTGCCTCCACACACTAGTATTTGGACCGGATCTTCAAAACTAGTCGTATTTATTTTGCTCTCATCATCTTTCGCGTTTCGTGGTTCCGTATATACAGTCGACAAAGTCGGATAACTGTCAGCTTCTCTGTGCAGCTAACACACTCCCGATCGGACCGTATGACGCCGCAACAGAAACAGTCACAACAACGGCGGTCAATAAATCGTTGCGCCACTATGAACGTAATCTAACCGACGTCCTTTACATTCGACTGTCGTTTACCATCGCGACAGAGGCACTCGTGTGTCAGTCAACCAGCTGACTGTATGGAGCTCTGCGGACGTCGCGCTGCTGCGGCAGAAGCGATCTGTTTGCGACATGTAGCTAGGTCATCGTGCGACCGACGCGCGCGCACTGCATTGTCGCCTTCATCCGCCCGCAGGTGCGCCTAGCGTGCTACCACTAGTTATGGTTTTACGACCCACTCGACACGAAATAGGTCATTTCGGAGACACTCCTTCTTAGCTAATTGCTTGGTGTGGTACTGAAGGTGCGCAGAACGTACATGTCACGCACACGCGATCACCCCATCAAGTTCTGCGATGAATCTCCATGAAATTTCGAAACAGGATTCGTCTTGGCACAGTGAAGAGTCATTTCGATGTCGGGAGTGGTCAGAGAATTGGGGCGTAGCTAATTGACGCATCGGAGTGTCGACATTCCGGCCGCTGTCGGCGCTCAGCAAATAGAAAATCAGTGACACCGTAAAAACTACTGGCCGATACACCGCTGAGACAACTAATCCTAAATCCGAGACGCCCTAACCATACCTTTGTATACCCTCATTTCTTTTGAGAAGTTGGCAACCGGAAAGAAACATACAGCAAACGACGTGTCACGTTTAAGGACGACAGTGATTTAGTGTGTTTTGAAGACCGATGGCGACCGATAGGCCGATAGCCGATGCATCAGTTAGCTACGGTCTACGTTGCGTAGCGAAAGTGGAAAATGTGGTGGATAAACACCCACGACGTTCTTCTTGTTCTTGTTTTTTTCTTCTTTTGAGGATTACGGGCGATATAGCGTACCCCAAAGCTTCGACGCTCGCCACATCGGTGCTGCACCTAGTGAGTCACTTTGAGTATAGGACTTTAACGAGATTTGCTGTTCAATCTGCTGACTGAATGTGAAGGCCACGCAAAGTCTACCTGCCTGTGATGGGACAGAGAGAGAGATGGACAATAGACAGAGATGCAATACGCCTGCATCTAGATGCGGCCAGTGTAATGAACTGGCCAGACTGTCGGAGTGATTACCGTACGTCCATCACTACCACCGAGGGTACGCTGCTTTCCATGCCACGCTCGTATATAGCAAAGATGCACTCATTTGAACGAAAGTCGTCGTTTAAACGGTTTCTTCAAAAACTTGTTTAAACAAGTAGTAAATTAGTCGGAACGTCACGATCAATGACATTATGGCGCCTTTGTTGGGAATTTTTGCTATAGTTGACTGAGTGAAGTGCACGTGAAAAGAAACGACGTTTGTTACGCAAAACTGTCTTTTTCATTTCCAATTATGGACTACTCTATTTTGCTAAGTGATTGGTATTACGTAGCTTACAAATTCAGTGTTGGTTATCCACTGTAGACACTTAGGCCTAAACGACTAAACGTCCTTGTTCGTCATCACTCGTCACTGTCCACCTCTTTCGTTTAAACGTTTATTCAAACGGTTTGCAACCCGGAAACGATTTGTTTAGACGAATAATAAATTAAACGATTCGTGAATCGCTGAATTCTCTAGTCGACGCAGATGCGTGCAGCAGCTGGCGAAATGTTGCCGGATGACAAGCGGCTGGCAGATGAGTGACACCTTATCATCCCAGAATCGGATCGAAACTTCCTCGACTCGGCCTCTGTTACTCGGCATTTCAACCAAATGCACTGATCCACAACTCAGAGGCAGAGTGAAAGAATAAATGACGAACAAAATGAATGTGTTGCCTCATTCGTAAATGTCCCCAGGATTAACTCCAAGGACTCTTTTAGTTACCGTTTCTTCACAGCACGTCACGTTCTGCTTTTAGTTTTTCGTTACTTTCTGTTTTTTTCTGGTTATGGCTAACATTAAGTTTTTGAGCGCATGCCAATATACTACTATATTGTACCGTATCTTCTTCACACCGTCCATGAAAATGGACCAGATTATTAATGCGACTAAACGTGCAAAAAGTCGTAGTTGGCGTTTGGCAGCTCCTTTGCGAACTTTATCATCATCATCGTTTATTTGCACAATATGCAGAAATGAACAGTAAAATATGCAATGTGCCGGACAGAAAGGCTAACAGTTTTAGCTCTAACAGTCAATTTATTAAACAACAAATAGCCAGAAGAAGGCCGAGACAGCCGCCTAAGCACCTTGTGGTCAAGGGAACGTCAATGGTACAACTCATCACGTTAATAAGCTTACTGGGTCTCATCGTCTATCGCCTGCAGAGTACTTAACGTCAAAAAACCGTCCTAGCCTAAGGATGATGTACAAGACACTGGTGGTTAAGAGGGTACGGACACTTGGAGCTACTTTATTGCTTCTTGGGTAGTAGGGATGGTTCCGGCTTAAACTGAGGCCTGCCTGATAGACCTGTAATGACTAATCGATATTCTATTCAACGCTACTCTATATCTTTGTTACTATGCCAAAGCAGACAGCGAACATATTACAAAAATACAAACACGCCGTACAATACATAGCGTAAAGTGACGTCACAGAATCTATGGCCACGTAGATACGATCGCCATTTTGTGCGTATAACATGGCATAATGCCGGGGTTCTCACAATTTTTCCCCGCGACCCCAAAATAAGATTTCAGGGATGGCCTGCGACCCCAAACGTGAGAATTCGCCGTAGTAACAATTACGAAGGTTCCCTACAACTACACACTGCTCCACGAAACACATAAAAACTATAATTAGTTACACTAGACTAGCTTAGAAAAACACCAGGTGACATTTTTTTATTCGACAGTTGGTTAGTTACAGTTAGTCACAGTGATTATCTTTCTGCCTCACGATATTTTGGTATCATGGCGTGTATGATGTCAGCGTAGAGATCAAGTAGGCCTAATTATTCAAATGTTCGTCTGTAATTCGAGACCTGTGTTTTGATTTATGTAGGCCCTACGTCATATGTGAGAAGCCTGCCTCACATATGTACGTGGTACCCATCCTGACCAGAACTTATCTCGCTTCACCTTTCAACCCTGAGTATTTGTCCTCGTCGATGCTGAGCCAAAACCTGATTAGATCGTTTTTCTCATACAGATACTTGGCGTCCATATCCTCCCTGAGGTCAGCTAGCTCCAAAGCCATACAGCCCCTTGGAAACTTGCTTCTCTCAATG
>Ga0126331_1000430_pt1 | contig 13612 bp, 10 predicted proteins | sample InaspJWI98metaG_FD_96379 | JGI IMG/M metagenome (GOLD analysis project Ga0126331, IMG submission 96379) | Marine gutless worms symbiont microbial communities from Oahu, Hawaii - Inanidrilus sp. 2 OAHU.JWI-98 metaG | ecosystem: Host-associated > Annelida > Digestive system > Unclassified | place... | reverse complement strand
TCGACTTCACCATCCGCAACGCCTGGCAGAAGTAATTAGAGGAGTTAAATTTGTCAATGGTGTCGAAGAAAAACGGATTGCCGCCTAATTTCTTCATACACAACTATTGACTATATCTCTAGACTTACGAGCAAAATCAATAAAACCGCAAATAAGAATACCAAGAACTTTTTCATATTATGCTCCCCCCTAAAAATAATGCTTTTGCGTCCGATTGTTGTATCGGTTAGGTATAATTGCATTTGCTCTTAACGGCACAAAGTACCGTTAGGAGTCTCTTAAGCAAAATTTGAGAGGATAATCCATAAGGCAATCTCTTTTTTTCGAGTTTAAAGGCGGGTAAATACACTAATCCATCTTTATTTTTATGCAAAAATCATGCTAGAAAATTAGATCAAGTAAGTTGTAATGAATTTAGATAGTTAGAACGATGAAGAAGACAGTTATTATTTGACAAATTGTTGATTTGTAAAGAATCCCGACACCTATTTACCTTTGAATTAAAGGCATGAAAGAGGATAATATTGGTTAATCAAGGGATTAGGTAAGAATACCCCTAAAAAAGAAGTGTAAAATAAATCGACTCTCTTTTTCAGGAAATTGTGGTACTAGGCAAAAACCTCGGATTTAAGGTTCCTATCCTTATGTCCTCAATCCACTTAACCCAATGAAAATAAAATATAAATTTATGGGCGTGGTGGAGATTAATAATAACCATATTAACAGCAAGTTACAATAGGAAACTCTGGGACGTTGTTGACCGAGTTAACTAACTGCTTTCTTAGCAGAACAATTTTTTTACGGCAGATGGTGTGGACTGAGTGGCAAGATAGAGACTATGCATTGAAATGGTTTGGTAAAAAGAAGGCGAGGCTAAAAAGAACTATCGCAACTATGTCAAAAAGGGCATCGATATAGGACGCCGACCGGAGCTTGTCGGTGGTGGGTTTATCCGATCTTCAGGTGGGTGTTCAGCAGTCAAAGCATTGTGCCGCTCAGGGGATCGTGAATTAAGTGATGATCGGATATTAGGCTGTGGTGAATTCGCAGAGCGGATCATCAAAGAAGCTGAGGCCAAGTTCAGGAATCTATTTCCGTCCAAGGATGACCCGGAAAAAATTAATGAATTTATCGCCAAAATATGTAAAATTGAAAGCATAACGATTGAGGAGCTAAAAGCTGGTGGCAGACGCAGGCAGGCAAGTAGAGTACGAGCACAAATTGCGATAGGGTCGGTTAAGACTCATGGGGTATTATTAGCAGAGGTTACCAGACACATAGGGATTTAGACCTCGGTCGTATCGAAAATAATCAAACGCACGAATAAATTAGTGAAACTATGGGACGTTGTTGACCGAGTTGACTAATTGCCTTCTTAACAGCACAATTTTTTTACGGCAGAGGGTGTGGACTGAGTGGCAGGATAGAGACTACGCATTGAAATGGTTAGGTAAAAAGAAAACGAGGCTAAAAAGAACTATCGGGGACTTTTCCGGGGACATCCCATTACTTTATACGTTTATATATTTAACTGCAACGAATGTTAAATTTTTATGGATGTCCCCAAAGCACCGTATTCTGCTTTCTCAAGATTTCGCCTTTAAGTTATTACCCCTTCCCCCGAACCATTGGTCTTGGGCATTGGGACTGGCACCTTAGATCTCTTGACTGTCTTTATAGCCTAAGTTCCGCCTTCTGCATTCCGAATTCAAATTACCATCCTACCTCCATCGTCTGGAATTCTCCGCGACACGGATTCCCCAGGCTGTAATGGATCAGGCCCTGGCTCAGGTTCATGACAATGGACAGACACGTGCCGATCTGCAGCAGCGGTTCGACGGCCGGATTCCGGTGCATGCAAACGGAAAACGGTCGGTCCACGTGATCTTTGAGAATACTCTGAATTCCCCGGACATCGATTGCGCCCTTTAATTCAGTCAGGCCTTTTTGAGCCCGGCGGCAGCGCAGATAGGTCGACAGGTAGGGATCCCGCACCGATTTCAGATCACGAAAATTCCTGCCCGGCTCGAGATAATGATTCGTATGAGCGAAGATCCCATTTTCAGGCCACAGCACGTGCTCTTCCACCGGAGAGGTTTCCAGATCGACGGCTTCTCCGGCAGCGTGCCCGATAAGAAAGTTGATCGAATGGGCCCGGCCGGTATTCAGCACGTATCCCAAGGCCTGGGCCAGATGGGAGGATTCCAGAATGCGACGGGTGAGAAGGATCCATGGGACGCCAGTCCGCGGCTGGTCGGAGGTCAGGTTGTTGACCACCAGACCGATGCCGTCGGAATTCATGCCGATTTTAGCAAGCTGTCCGGCTTCCGTAAACGTCACCAGCCCAGGTTTATCCTCGCGTGGACCGATTTTAAGAATCACCTGGCAATCGATTACCGATTTGTACCAGTCCCAGTTCTGAGCCAACAGGGTGTCGCCGTTTTTAGTGGCTTCGGGCAAGGCCGCCACCGAGGTGCATTCCTGGGCCAGGACCTGGGGATTGAAAAGGATTTCGGAACGGGCGTTTAACAGGAAAATGTCTTCAAAGGCACGATCAGCACCGTCGGCGATACCCTGAATTTCCTCCACCAGATCCGGCGCAAACTCTTTGGCTTTTTGAATAAAGGGTTGGCCTCTGACAATGGTTTGCTGCCAGGTTTCACCGGTGATGCTTTGGAAAATATCACGATAAACAGACAGGATATTCTCGATCCTCTGCCGCGCGGCCTCGCCAAAGGCCTGTCCTCTATCTTTCGGATTTGCCTGATCCAGTTCAATGATCGGTATGGTCTCAGTGTTCATAAGCAGATCGTCTCCTGTGCTATGGTTAAGCCCTTAGCCCCATATTTCTTTTGTTATCTGAAATGCGATCTTGCGTCAAACGGGTCTGAAAGCCACGCTATCTCATTTGCGGATCTAAACCATATCGAAAAAATAGAGTTTGGAGCGGGCAATGGCCTTTCTTTTACGGGTTTTTGTAAAAACCTTTCGCTGAAAGGCCGCCAAGGGGTCTACCAATATTTCAATAAAATATGTCTTTGCGCAACTCCTCACGGGAAAGCTCGATTCTTGTGCCATCTCCCCGACTGGTCATAATGGTATGCATAATCATTTTCCTGTTTAGTTAATGAAATGATGGGTAATTATTATTTCAACCGCGTTCCACTATGCCTAGCTCTTTTTCCGTTTCCCTGATTATTTCATCGATCTCCTTTTGGGTTTGGGGTGTCAGGGTCGGCGTTTCATGGGCTTCCAGAACCTGCCTTGCCCTTTCCAGGGCCCGCTGATGAAGATCTGTTGCACCCGTAGATTTCCATTCGTCATAATTAACCCGATTCATGAGCTTCGGATTCATGAAATCGGCACAGTGTTCATAGGTGCTGTGGTGGGTAAGAAATTCTCCTGCGCGGCCCACCTCCTTGATAAGTTCCACGGAAAGGGTCTCTTGCGTTACCTCAAATCCTTTGACAATGTGCTTGATGCTCTGGTTGATCTCATCGTCCATGACCAGCTTGCCGTAATCCAGAGCCATGCCGCTGTCCACCATTCCAGTCCCGTAAATGAGATTGGCACCTGCCAATGCAGCGGGAAGGGCGGTGAGCAGGGATTCATAGCCAGCCTGGGCATCGCACAATTTACTGTCCACCTACCCGCCAGATACACGAACCGGTATGTGATAATACTGGCCCATCCGGGCCAGGGCGGCGTTCAGCACAGACCCTTCCGGCGAGCCCACGGCAGCAGTACCAAACCGCATGTCCAGAGATGTAGTGGATGACGAATAAAACATGGGCGCCCCAGGTTTGACCAACTGCCCGAGGGTCAGACCGCTTAGGACCTCTGCATTATGCTGGACCACGGTGCCGGCCAAGTGAACCGGAGAGGTGGCGCCGGCTAGGCACATGGAGAGCACCGAAGTGGTAAATCCGTGCTCCACCGCCGCCATGAGGACTTCGCTGCAGTCGTCCACCAGCTGCAGGGGGCTGACCACGCAGACCCCAGTAAAAAAGAAGGGCCGCTTTTTAAACGCCTCTTCTCCCAGCACAGCCTGTCCCATCATTGCCATTTTGGGAATTAGGTCTGCTGTAGGTGGAATGGCCTCCACCGGTTTGGTGGTATTGGCCATCATAGCGGCCAGGGTATGCATGGTTTCGGTAACCGGTGATCTGTCCGTAGCATTGAGCATGGAGATAAGGATATCCAGACTGTCCAAGCTATCCATGACTCGGGTGACCTGGACCACATCCTCTTTAAGGGCTTTCCGTCGTTTTCCTGTATAATGGTCATTCAACCAGATCGTACTTCCGAAGTTGACAAACCCCAGGCTATCTCCGCCCATAACACAATCCCGAGAGGCCTCTCGACCCGGGATGGTAATCTCGGACGGGATGGTAGCGAGTGCTTTCTCAATGATCTGCGCAGGCAGGTAAACCCGGTTATGCAAATTGTCGATGTTGGCTCCATGATCGGCAAAAATTTCCTGAGCCTTTTTACTGGTGACCATAACACCCGTTTTTTCCAGCAGTTCCAAGCTTGCCTCATGAATCTTATCACAGTCCTCGTGATCAAGAACCCTGAGCCGAAAAGAACCTGGAGATCTCAAGTGAATGTGACTTCTATCGGCAGCCGTGGCTGCCTGCTCGGTATGCATTGTTCCCTCCTTTTAAAAGTTTCATTTATTTTAACAAAATTTTTGCTACCGCCTGATCGATACGGTCTAGTTTCTTTTTACACGGCCTCATCAAGAGAGTGTACAAAACTCTGTTGTTGACCAAGTTGGCTAACTGCCTTCTTAACAGAAACAAAAGATGGGGTACTTTACGCTTTTCGCAGCTATCGATGAGTATATCGGTAAAGTGCGGTGAGAAGATAGCCCAATCCGAGAAGCTGGAGCTTGTTGATGATTAGAATATAATAAATTAATGGGCCCCAAGCCCTACTGGATCGCAAGATATCTCTGAAGGACGTCCCGGTTCTCCTATTTGTTATTTTGAATCAGAGAGTGATTCCACCAGATAAATTTACGCTTACTTTTTAGTCATACAGATTTTCAAACCACCGCATCGCATCTGCATCGCTGAATTTTCCTAAAAACCTTTGTCTGATCGACAACCTCGGATGCCGAAAAATGACCTTCAAATAGATGTCAACTGGCTTCCACCATGCGAATGGTGTGGTAGTGTTGTAGTCTATCTTTTCCCTATAGTTGCATAAAATACTGTATTCAAACTTGGCCGTTGCGATGAAAGCCATTGTGAGTATCGACTGATCCTGGATCCAATCCGTTGAGCCGGTTGAGCCCGTTTGCCCGTTGAGCCCGTTGAGAGGTTTATCGATCGATTTATACTCTCCCACCCTGCACACTGTATCCTGTATCATGCGCCCTGAATCCCGCATTCCGAATCCCGCATTCCGAATTCCGTATCCTGTATCCTGTATCCTGAATCCAGCATCAAGCATCCAGCATCTGCACGGAAAACACAACCGTCTCACGCATGTCGGCAATGCCAGATGACAAAAATTTATGCAAAGTTCGGGTTTTCTCTAACGAATCAGTGAAAAAAACCTGCCGACGAGCGCATCATGCTGATTGAAAAAAAGTCCCGGGCGGCTTAGGGCTCGCGCGATAAAAACTTCACATTTAAAGCGCCGATGCATCCTGCCTAGCGGCGTTGCGAAAGCTCGGAATCCGCCGCGGCGGATTCCTGCGCTTTTGCGCCTTGCCAGGCAGGCGCCTCAACGCTTAACATCTGTGAATTAATTTTTGCGCGAACCCTTAATCCATGAATTGTCCGGCGTTGACATCCAGCGCCATGCCGGTAATGTGGCGCGCAGTGACCGGCGACAGCAGAAAACCGGCCGCCTCCGCGATATCTTCCGGCAGGCTTATTCCTCCCAAAAGCGATTTGGCGCTGATGGCCTCTAGCAGTTCCCGCGGCATGGCGTCAGTCATATCCGACTTTACCGGTCCGGGAGCGATAGCGTTGACTCGCACTTTTGGTGCTAGGTAGGTGGCAAAGTTTTTGGTGAGTCCGATTACGGCCGCTTTCGAGGAAGAATAATGTGGCGGGACGGCCCGGGCTGTTCGGCCTGATATGGAAGCCATGTTCAGTATGGATCCGCCGCCCTGTTCGATCATCATCGGGCCGGCCACCTGGCAGAATAGAAAAACGCCTTTGAGGTTTACGGCCAGCACACGGTCCCACTCTTCCGGCGTCACTTGTTGCCAGGGTGTGGGCGGGCAGATCCCGGCGTTGTTGACCATGTAGTCCAGCCGGCCGGTCTCGGCCTTGGCTTTGTCACACAAGGCGATAACGTCCTTTTTGGAAGTGACGTCGCAATGGACGTAGATGGCCTTGATTGAGTGTTCGGAAGCCAGACCCGCCGCCGCCTTTTGTCCGATCTCATCGTCGATATCGCAGATTATGACGGCCGCTCCGCGGGCGGCCAAATGGTTTGCGATGGCCAAACCTATGCCGCGGCCGCCACCGGTGACAACTACTGTAGCGTCTTTGAAACTCATTTCGCACCTCGCTCGTTTAATTCCAGATTTTTAAAGCCCTTGCTCAGTATTGTTCGTACTGGTTTCGGAATATTCTTACATTTCTTCAATTCCCTTGTTTAGGATTTCCAGGTAACCGGCGTAGCTGAAAACCCGGTTGCGCTTGCGAGATGTCAGCTCCTTTACAATGTCCAAACGCTCAAGGTGCCCCAGGCATTTGTTTACGGTAGCCGGCGTGATACCTGTTTTTTTCACCAGCCAGCCGGAATCCGTAATAGGGCGTTCCATCATGGACCGATGAACCTGCAGGATCGACGACGCCGCACGGCCAAGACTACTGATTCGGTAACGGTCTCCATTTGCAAGATCAATAAGTTGCCTCGAAGTATCCACTGCCTGGGTAGCGGTGGCAATGACCGCCTCCGCAAAAAAATCGAGCCAGGCCTCCCAATCGCCTGTCAGACGCACATTGTTGAGCAACTCGTAATAAAATTGCCGATGCGTCATAAAATAAATGCTCAGATAGAGCATGGGTTCATGCAGCACCTTCTGTTCGCACAGCATCAGCGTGATCAGCAGGCGGCCCAAACGGCCGTTGCCATCTAAGAATGGATGAATTGTTTCAAATTGCACATGGATCAATGCAGCCTTGAGCAATGCAGGAGTGGATTCCGGCTGGTCATGCAGAAACAACTCCAATTTTCCGATGCATGCCAGCACCTCTTCAGCCGGCGGTGGAACAAAGGCGGCATTGCCAGGGCGGGTGCCGCCGACCCAGTTCTGGGTTCTGCGAAATTCACCGGGCGTCTGGTCGGAACCCCGACCCTTTGAAAGTAAGATGCCGTGCATCTCTTTGATCAAACGTAAGGATAATGGAAATCCCTCGGCCAATCGCTTCAGCCCATAGTCCAGGGCTGCCACATAATTACTGACCTCGCGGACATCATCCAACGGCACACCGGGCTCCATATCCAGTTCAAAAAGCAAAAGATCGGAAATCGATGACTGGGTTCCCTCTATCATGGAGGAGAGCACCGCCTCCTTGCGCACATACATATAAAGAAACACAGAAATCTCCGGAAGAAAGGTGGAGATGCTGTCCAGCCGACCAAGAGCTAGGTGGGCCCGGTCGAACTTGCTGCGCAAATCCGGGGTCCATTCGATGGCCGGTTCCGGCGGGAGCGGAGCGGGAATAAAGGCCCGGGCTTTTTCGCCCACGGTTGAAATAGTTACGTAATGGCCCTGCAGTTCTCGTTTCATCGTTTGATTGTATCCTAAAATAAGATCCTTTTTTATTTTAGTTTAACAGTATATCCTAAAATAAAAGAAGGTGGGATCAAAGTCAAATGATTTTGTGGGCTTTCAAATATTCGAAGCACTCCCGCCGGACATCGGGCCGAAAAACAGCAAGCCGTAAAATTAGATCGGTTAAGACCTCGGGCGAGGCCGCCGCAAGCAACTCGGCATGGGCATCCTACATTTTTGGTATCTTTGCAATTTGTCGCTTCCCTTCAATGTAAAACCCGCTGCGTTCTTCAATTAAAACAGTCGTCTGAGAAATACAATCACTGCAACCGGTATCATTAAATAATATCTCTTTTCGTTCGATACCCCAGCCCTTTACATGTTGCAATTCCCGGGGGCATCTAATCTGGCTAATCTTTGAATATTAGAGCGAGTCTTATTCATAATCCGGGTTCGCAAGATATGTAGTTACTGCAGGACGTTCCGGTTCTCCGCGGATAGTTAAATCGGTCAGAGAAAGGAAACGTCAAGGGTATCGAGGATAGGGTTCTTGAAAAAGAACGCAAAAAAGAGTTTGAGCTGAGCAAAAGCGATCGTTTCAGATATCGTACGCGTTATTTTACGGACTCGGGTATCATCGGATCAATGGAGTTTGTATCTACCAATTACCAGCGGTTTAAGAACCTATTCGAATCAAAGCACGAAAAGAAGCCCAAACCGATCAAGGGCTTGGATGGAATTTATTCGTTAAAGCGCCTGTCAGAAATGATATAAAATGATCAGGCAACCTTCCTCGCAATCAATTCTCGTACAGCAGGAACCAATTCATTCGGAACTTCTATGAAAGTATGGGAAGGATCTTCCCAAGCGGCCTTATCGCACTGTGTGAACTTTCAAATGGATGCCTTCATGTTCTTGAAGACAGGCGATGATCTCAAAAAGGTTACGGGCCTGAGGATTTCCCTTTGGACCGAGCATTCGCATCAGGCTTTTTGGAGATCTTTCGGTAGCTGCCCCAAGGGCATCAAATCCGATAGTGGCGTTGATAAAATCACGCAGAACAGCTTTGCCGGTATCCACATCACCGGTTAAAAGGCATTCAATACCTTCCTTGAGCAACTCCCCCCGGAAAGCAGGATCTCGTGCAGCACGATCTTTAATTGTATCTTTAAAATCTTTTGTAAGTACCATTTTCAGCGCTCCTGTCTTTTTCGTCGCTTATATTCTTTCCAAAGTATTTTGGCTTTAGTGCTTCGATTCGCAATTACAGTGACATATAATTATTGACCAAACTATCATAATTGCTCACTCGGCTCGACTGAGCTCGTCGCAGGCAGCACTAAGTCCTGAGTGAGTAAATACGTCCTCGTATTTACGCATCGATGGACTTAGCGATATCATTTTGCTGACGTTTCTTTGTGCCTCCGCCAAGTAGGATAACAAGAGCATCCCCATCCTTGCCAAAATAGATACGATATCCTGGTCCAAAATCTATCCGACATTCGAAAACACCCTCTCCAATACCTTTGGAATTCGAAAAATTGCCCTGCTCCATCCGGACTATAGCAATGGCAACCTTTGCGGCAGCTGGAGCATTCAACCGATTGAACCATTTGGTGTAAGGACTGCGGCCATCAAGGTCAATATACTCTCTAATTGTGATCATATGTCAATTAGTAACGCAAATGTTACCATGAGTCAATGAAATATTATCTTTATCCTATTGAAATTACGGGTACGCCCGATACACACCAAAATATTTTTTATAAGTAGACGTGAATAGTTCGTCGGAATTTGAATGGCTGTGCTTCATATGGCGGGCACCGGGCGGGAAATGAGCTCTGAACATCGTGCAGTTTTTCGAACCCTGCCTTTCCTCGGTGATAATGAAGCGAATATCCATTTTTTCCTTAAATTGCTGCGGGCATCGATGAAGTCTTGAAAGTCCGGGGTTTCTCCATTAGTATCATTTTCATTCAAAAACCATTCGAAGGAGGCCAGAATGTATGATTTTACGCTGACAGAAGAACAAGAGGCCCTCAGAACCATGATCCGGGAATTTGTGGAGAGAGTGGTGAAACCAAAAGCCGCGGCGTATGATGCCGAACCGGATCCGGTCAAAGGTATCCCTTGGGATATCATCAAGGCTGGCCATGAGCTGGGATTAAACCGTCTATGTGTAAGGGAGGATCTGGGCGGAGGCGGTGTCGACTCCATGACCCTGGGCATGCTGGTTGAAGAACTCGCACGGGGCGATTTGGGGGTATCTGTGGTCTATGCTCAGAACTGGAAGATCATGCAGATCATTCAGAGCGCCGGGACAGATGAACAACTGGAAAAATTCCTGGTTCCATTAATGAATGACCCCGTGGGTTGCTGTGCAGTCGCCATGAAAGAGGCGGAAAGCGGATCCGATCATCAGCTTCCGCACCCTGACCCCAAGGCCGGCCCCAAAATGCGCTGCGAGAAGGATGGCGATCATGTCATCCTCAACGGCGTCAAGGAATTCATATCCAACGGACACATTGCCCACCTTTATGTTATTCTGGCCAGAAGCGATCCGAAAGCACCCTTGCGAGACGGCATGAGTGCCTTTCTCGTCCCGCGGGATCTTAAAGGCGTAGACAATCTTGACGGATTCCGTGTAACCCGCGTCTACGATAAGATGGGGGAGCGATTGGGCGGCAACGGGGAGTTGACCTTTGAAGATTGCCGGGTTCCTGAGGAAAATATGATTTTTGAATGGAATACGGCTTTGCGGGATTGGAGCAAAACATGCCCGCAGTCCAATGCGTACGCTGGTGCCAGCGTGCTGGGGGTTGGCTGGGCTGCCTTTGAAAAAGCATTGGAATACAGCCAAACACGCGTTCAGGGACTCAAGCCGATCATCAAACATGCCAATATCGCCATCAAGCTGGCAGATATGTACCAATCTCTTATGGCAGCCCAGATGATGGTCAGGCGTGGATGCTGGATCGCCGATAATTATGAACACTTCGACCTGAGGCTGGCACGATCCATAAAACCTTTCTGCTCGAAGGTCGTCATGAAGGTAGCCCTGGAGGCCATGCAGATGTTCGGCGGCAGCGGTGTCATGAGAGACGTCGGAATTGAAAAGCTGGTGCGGGATGCAGCCATATTTTTGCACTCGGACGGTGCCAATGACACCCTGGATCGGGGGACCGGTGAGATGCTGGCTGAATATCCGATCATCATTTAGCCCGGCCGCTGGCAGCAGAGCGGTCAGTCAAATCGAAATAGAAACGAATGAACGTCGAACATCGAACATTTAACGTCCAACATCGAATACTGTATTCTGCCTGTCGTGAGCCTCCCTTCGAGAGCCTCCCTTCGAGGACCTCAGGGTCGAATGACAGGATCTAAGGACTGTGTCGAACGATCATTTTATAAAAAAACTTAGCAAAGTTAATCTACCCTTTGAAAATCTGCTGTCTTTAGATTACGTCTTCAGCGTGATTCGCTTGTTTTAAAATAGATCAAGCGCAGCGCCATCCATATTGGATGTTCGAAGTTGGACGTTCGATGTTCGACGTTCATTCTTTTCAGTGTTCCGACCTGCCGGAGTTGCATACGATGTGTCAGGGAGTTGAGGTGCAATAACCTGACACCTGATCACTGACAACTGAAACCTTCAATATCTGACAACTCGTTGTCAGAAAAACGCCGTTAAAGGCCTAAATAGGAAATGGAAGAATGAATATCATTGTTTGTGTGAAACTGATTCCGGACCCGGAGGCTCCGCTGAAGCATTATTTTATAGATGATTCCGGCCGAAGGATGCAAACGGTTAAGGGGATCCAGCCCGTTGTGAGCCCATTTGATGAGAATGCAATCGAAGCCGCCCTCCAACTCAAGGAGGCCCATGGAGGAAACGTAACGGCCCTGACCGTGGGTCCCGGTGATTCCCAGGAATCCCTTAAACGGGCGCTGCGTATGGGAGCGGATGCCGCGGTACATGTAGAGGCTGAGTCCGCGTCGGAACCGGCACCTCCGGCAACGGCTTATCTTCTGGCCAAGGCCATTGAGAAAATCGATAACTTTGACTTGATACTTTGCGGCCGGCAGGCCGGGGACTGGGACCAGAGCCAGGTTGGGTGCTTGATTGCGGAAGTCCTTGACATTCCCTGCGTCAACATCGTTAAAAATATCGAAGTAATCGATAACGGGGTGTTGCGAGTCCAGCGGCTGACAGAAGACGGCTATGAAGTGCTGGATCTGCCGACGCCCTCCCTGCTAACGGTGACCAACGAGATCAATCTGCCGCGGCTGACCAATGTCGCTGCCGTCCTCAGGGCGTCGAAGATAAAAATTCCGGTTTGGACGCCAGAAGATATCGGTGCGGACGAGGCGTTTCTAACCTCCCTCGAAGCGCTCATGCACATGGAACGCCTTTATATTCCGGAGGTTTCAACGGAATGCCAGATCATGTCGGGAGAGACAACAGAAGATCAGGCGGTTAATCTGGTCAGTATACTTCGTGATCAGAAAGTTATCTGAAGTAAAGAATCCTGACCCAGAGGACCCGTCTTCGCTTGGCTACGCCGCGGCAGGCCCAGGCTTTGAATTGCCCATAAAAGGGGCCTTGTAAACGCCAGATTTAAAAGTGACTAAAGTTCAAAGTGCGCTAAAGTGACTAAAGTTGTGGTGTCGCTCCATCTTCTGTAAAAAATGATCGCGCCCTTTTGGGCGCACCTTAATCCCGCCATGGCGGGATCATTTTAGTCACTTTAGCGCACTTTAGGCACCATTCTTCTAATCGGCAGAGAGTATAGACTTCGACCTGACCCAGCTTCCGGCCCGTAGGCCTACAGCCCGGAGGGAGGACCAGGTTTTCAATGTTTGAATAAAGGAGCCTGTTATGACATCTACCAACGAGATACTTCTTTATGCTGAGTTATCCAACGGAGCATTGCACCGCAACCTTTTGGAACTTTCAGCCCTGGGCCGTCAACTGGCCGATGAACTGGGAGGGTCGGTCGCAGCTGTTTTGATCAGTGGATCAAATGCGGAGGGCTTATCAAAGGATCTGATTTCCTGCGGTGTAGACAGGGTGTATGCGGTTGAAGGAATCGCCCTCGCCGGTGTCCAACCGGAGGCCCATACCTTGGCCGTCGCGCAAGTGTGTCGCCAAATTGATCCATCTATTCTTCTGTTCGGACATACCCTGGTGGGCTCGGATCTCGCGCCCCGCCTGGCGTGGCGGCTCAAAGCCCCTCTGGCAACTGATTGCGTTGAATTCACAGTTGATCCTGACTCCAGAGAGGTGTCCGCCATACGACCGGTTTACGGATCCAAGGGACTTGCCGTCATGAAGGGCAACGGCAGGCCCTTTATTGCCACGGTGCGCAGCAAGGCGGTGCAGCCGGCCGGGAAAGATGAGAGCCGGACCGGTGAAGTGGTGCCTTTCCAGGTCGATTTCGATCCGGATTCCCTCAGGATAAAATACGTCGAGAAGATACGTGAAGAAGTAACTGGACCCAAACTGGAGGATGCCGAAGTAGTGGTTAGCGGCGGCAGAGGTTTGGGCAATCTCGAGAATTTCGCTTTGCTCGAAGAATTGGCCGGAGTTTTAGACGGTGTCGTGGGTGGTTCCAGAGTTGCTGTGGACAACAAGTGGCTGCCGTCGTCGCGGCAGGTGGGACTTACGGGGACGATGGTAAGTCCCCGTCTTTATATTGCCGTGGGTATTTCGGGAGCCACCCAGCATATGGCAGGATGTGCCGGATCCCGGTGTATCGTAGCCGTAAATACGGATCCGGATGCCCCCATCTTTCAGCGCGCCCATTTCGGTGTCATCGGCGATTTTAAAAAGGTTCTGCCGACGATGATTGATAAGTGTAAGTA
>Ga0126331_1000422_pt1 | contig 13765 bp, 12 predicted proteins | sample InaspJWI98metaG_FD_96379 | JGI IMG/M metagenome (GOLD analysis project Ga0126331, IMG submission 96379) | Marine gutless worms symbiont microbial communities from Oahu, Hawaii - Inanidrilus sp. 2 OAHU.JWI-98 metaG | ecosystem: Host-associated > Annelida > Digestive system > Unclassified | place... | reverse complement strand
TCCTGGTTCATGGGTGGTGTATCCTTTCCTTTTTAGTGTGGCCGGTTGACTGCTGCTAACAATCTACCGGTGGATACACCGCCTTTTCCTTTAAACACAACTTTTAAATATAACTCGAAGATAGATCCAAGAAGGAAGGGTCATTCCAGTTCAAGATGAATAATACTGCTTCTTTAATACTACATAGTGGTATTAACTGTCAAGTGAATGTATCGAGCTGGTTTTGGAAATGATGTGTTAGAAGCCCAGTTTTGACCGCGTTCATATTCGTTCGACACCTCAACAAATGCTTCGCCTGCACTCGTCTTCATGATCTCAACCTGACACAGTCTTTCCCAAGCACCCGAATTATTATTTACTAAGTAAGAATTATAAGATACAGAAATTTATACTGAATAGATAACCCTTTACTAATTTGAGGATTTTAAGCCACTTCTAACAGAGGAACGAAGATGGGAAATATAGAAAAGTTGACCAACGGAACAACAGGCGGGCCGGTTTTCGTTTATGTGCAGGACGGTCGGATAATTCGCATCACCCCGATGGAATTTGACGACGATGATGCGCCATCATGGAAACTCGATGCCAGAGGCCGAACGTTCTCTCCGCCGCGCAAAACCACCCTTTCTCCTTACTCGTTGGCCTGGCGCTCTATGGTTTATTCTCCTACCCGATTGCTGCATCCTCTTAAACGGGTCGACTTCGATCCTGACGGGCAACGCAACTGCACCAAACGCGGGGAATCCGGATACGAGCGCATCAGCTGGGATGAGGCCGGGGACATCGTGGCCGCCGAGATCAAACGCATCAAACGCGAATATGGTCCGGCCGCTATCATGTCCACGGCAGGATCACACCACCTTTGGGGCCACATGGGTTACCGCCACAGCGCTTACTTCAGGTTCATGAACCTTATCGGCTATACTTATGCAGACCACAATCCGGACAGCTGGGAAGGCTGGCATTGGGGGGGGATGCATCAGTGGGGTTTCAGCCATCGGCTGGGCATCCCGGAACAGTATGATCTTCTGGAGGACGCCCTCAAGCACACGGAAATGATCGTATTCTGGTCGAGCGATCCCGAGACGACCCATGGGATTTATTCTGCCTTCGAAAGCACCTGCCGGAGGTTTTGGTTAAAGGATCTGGGGGTTAAAATGATTTTTATCGATCCTTTTTACAATCATACGGCCGGCTTGTTTGCCGACAAATGGTTCGCTCCCAGGCCCGATTCCGGCAATGCGATGGCCTGTGCCATCGCCTACGTCTGGATGACCGAAGACCTTTACGACAAAGATTACATTCGGAGCCGAACGTCGGGCTTTGATAAATGGCAGGATTACATCCTGGGCCGGGAGGACGGTGTGCCCAAAACGCCCGAGTGGGCCGAAAAAGAGAGCACCATCCCCGCCCGGGAGATCAAGGCCCTGGCCCGGGAATGGGGAAACAAAAGGACCATGCTGGCCGCCGGCGGTTTAGGCGGCTGGGGAGGAGCCTGCAGATCGGCTACCGGCAGCGACTGGGCGCGTCTTATGATCAGCCTGCAGGCGATGCAGGGTCTGGGCAAACCCGGTATCAATATTTGGAGTACGACCCAGGGGGCACCCCATAACTCGGATTTTCTTTTTCCCGGCTACACCGAGGGCGGAATGTCCGGTGATGTGGACAACTCGGCCGCCGGTTTTCGCTGGGTCTATCGCATGCACAAGCAGCCGACCCGATCTAGTATAAACACCCCAATGGGGCAGCACATTCCCCGGCTTAAAATTCCGGAGTGCATCCTGGACGGCAAGTATGAGTGGCGCGGCAAAGGCTTTTGCGGCCAGTCGATCGAAGCCCAATTTCAGAAATACAAATACCCGGCTGACGGATACCCGCCCATCCAAATGTATTACCGCTACGGCGGCTCATTTATCGGTACCATGAACGAAACCAATCGATACGTGAAAGCTTATCGGACCGAGCGTCTGCCGTTTGCCGTCAACCAGTCCATCTGGTTTGAAGGCGAAACCAGGTTTGCCGATATTATCCTGCCGGCCTGCACCAATTTTGAACGCTGGGATATCAGCGAATTTGCTGGGTGTCACGGATACATTGCGGATTCCACCTGCCAGGTGAATCATCGCGTCATCAGCCTGCAAAAAAAGTGTATCGAGCCTCTGGGAGAATCAAAATCGGATTATGACATATTTGCTTTTTTGGCCGGGAAACTGGGGTTTTACGATGTATACACCGAGGGCGGTTTGGATGAATTTGATTGGGCCAAACGGGTATTCGATGCCAGCGATCTGCCAAACCAAATTTCCTGGGATGCTTTTTTCAAGAAAGGTTACTTCGTGATTCCCCTGTCTGACAATTACCAGTCAACCCCGGCCTTGCGCTGGTTCGCCGAGGATCGCAAAAGAGACACGCCGGACTGGGGACCCCATCCGGAATCCCAGGAAGAATTCGGCAAAGGGCTTCAGACAACTTCCGGCTTGATCGAGTTCGAATCTTCCAGTCTCAGGAAATTCGATCCCGAGGATGAAGAAAGGCCCCTGATACCCAAGTACCGTTTTTCCTGGGAAGGACACCATACGACGGCACTCTATCAAAAGTATCCCCTGCAGTTGATATCACCCCATCCCCGGTTCAGCTTTCACACCATGGGCGATGCCAAAGAGAGCTGGATAAACGAAATCAAGGATCATCGGATTCTCAAAGAAGACGGTTATTACTATTGGATCATACGAATCAACACCGCAGATGCCGTAAAAAGAGGAATCGGCAGGGATGACCTGGTTCGAGTCTACAATGACCGGGGGGTCGTTATATGTGCGGCCCAGATCACCGAACGGGTCCCGCCCGGCACGGTTCACTCCTACGAATCGTGCGCAGACTATGACCCAACGGGCAATCCCGGCGAGTCGGCGGATCGCAGAGGATGTATCAATCTGCTGACGCCGGGACGTTACATATCCAAGAATGCCTGCGGTATGGCCCCAAATTCGTGTCTCGTTCAAATCGAAAAATGGAAGGAGGAAGAAGGATAAAAGTGAAAAAGTGGAACCTGATAATTGATGTGGCCAAATGTCACGATTGCAACAACTGTTTTCTGGCCTGCAAAGACGAATTTTTCGAGAACGATTTTCCGCCTTTCTCCTCGGCCCAGCCCAGACATGGCCAAAGATGGATGAACATCATGCGCAAGGAGCGGGGGCAGTATCCCAAAGTGGATGTCTCCTATTTGCCCCTGCCTTGTATGCACTGCGATGATGCGCCCTGTATCAAGAAATCCCAAGATGCAGCGGTGTACAAGCGCCGTGACGGAATTGTCATTATCGATCCGCAAAAAGCCAAGGGCCGGAAGGAAATCGTCGATACCTGCCCCTACGGTGCGATCTGGTGGAACGAGGGAACGGCGGTGCCTCAAAAATGCACGTTTTGCGTGCACCTTCTGGAAAACGGATGGCAACAACCCAGGTGTGTCCAGGCCTGTCCGACCGACGCTCTAGCCGTGGTGTGCGTTGAAGATTCCGAGATGCAGACGATTAAAAGATCCGAACATCTTGAGGATTATCAGCCGCACTACAAAACCAGACCGCGGGTCTTTTACAAAAACCTATACCGTTATACCCGGTGTTTCATCGCGGGCAATGTGGCCTTAAAATACGAGGACGAATGTGCCGAGGGTGCCAGCGTGACACTGTCCAAAGATCCAAAAATGAAGATTGGTGACGCCGAAACCAATAATTATGGTGACTTTATCATCGATAATCTCGAGGAAAACAGCGGCAAGTATAACCTGACGATAGAACTTGCCGGTTATAAAAAAAAGGAGATGCGTGTCGATTTAAAGACCAGTGTAAACCTTGGCACCATTTTTATACAGGAAGAAAAAGCTTGACAGCGAAACCTTAAAAAATATACACAGTAAGTCTCACATTATAATACAGTAGTTGCATAATATGAGACCTTCTGCCAAGAAAACCAACGCTATCGAAAAGGCCCTGGAAATCCTGCTGGCCTTTATGCCGTCCAACCAGGGAATGGGGACGATAGAAATCAGCAAAAAGCTTGGTTTTCACAAAGCTACCGTCTCCCGAATCCTTCTGGTTCTCACCAATTTCGGCTTCCTCCAGCGCGACAAACAAACTAAAAAATTCAGGCTGGGACATGCGGCTTTTAATCTTGGTCTGGCGGTCAATCAATCCATCAACAACAATCTAGTTCAAATTTCAAAACCATATATTGATGGTCTGCGTGACAGAGTCAAAGAGTCCGTCATTCTGGAAGTGCTTTCGGGAGAGACCACCGTGATGGCCTACATCGCTGAGGGTCCCCGGTTGGTGCGCCTTGCAGGCAACATTGGCGACAGGATCCCCATACATGCCGCTGCCGGAGCAAAAGCCATTCTGGCTTTTTCAAATCTTGACGTCAGAAACGCACTCCTCGATGTGGCCCTGCACCGTTTCACCGAGCACACCATCACCGAGCGAGTCGTGCTGATAGAACAATTAAAAAAAATAAGACGATCAGGCGTCTCTTTCGACTTAGAGGAAATCGACGAGGGCACCAGCGCCATTGGCGCCCCCATATTCAACCACGAAGAAAAACCGGTCGCAAGCGTTGTCATCGCAGGACCGCACCAACGAATTACAGCCAACAATAGTAAAGAGATGATTGCCGCATTGAAAGAAGCCGCGGCAAAGATATCGGCCCAACTATATTATAAGAAATCAATTCCGCAAGCGGACCGAGATGCCAAGTAATTAACAGGATTCTGATTGATGGCGGATATACTGGTCGTAAATAATCTCCAAAAAAGCTTTGGCCGGCTGGTTGCCGTGAATGACCTGTCCTTTGAAGTCAGGGAAGGCGAAATTCTGGGTATGATGGGTCCCAACGGTGCCGGCAAGACCACGGTGTTTAACCTGCTGACGGGAATAATCAAGCCCGATGGCGGCATCATCACTTTTAAAGGCAAAGAAATCACCCAAGAATCACCGTCAGGCAGATGCCACATGGGATTGGGGCGAACCTATCAAATTCCGCAACCTTTCGGTAAGATGTCGGTCTTCGAAAATCTCCTGGTTGCCGCTGTGCACGGCGGGGGGCTGCGTGAGAAGCAGGCCCGGGGCGAAATTTACGAAAATCTGGAGATGATCGGATTATTCGCCAAAAAAAATGAATTTGCAGGCGGATTGCCGCTGCTGGATCGGAAGCGACTGGAGTTGGGCCGCGCATTGGCGACCCGGCCGAAGCTTATTCTTCTGGATGAGGTGGCCGGTGGATTGACCGAGGCCGAGACCGAACAGGTGTTGAAAATCGTAAAGCAAATCCAGCAAAGAGGGATCTCCATCATCTGGATCGAGCATATCATGATGATGATGTCCGAAGGCGTAGACCGACTACTGGTCATATCCGAGGGCCGCTGGCTCAAGTGTGGTCATCCAGGTGAAGTCATGTCCTCCAAAGAGGTTCTCGAGGTTTACCTGGGAGCAGAGGAGGACTAGTGCCGCAACACCTCGCCCTGAAAGTCAGTGAATTAGATGCGCATTACGGGGATTTTCAGGCCCTGTGGAATGTCTCCTTTGAGGTCAAAAAAGGGGAAATGGTCTCAATCATAGGGGCCAACGGCTCCGGCAAATCCACCCTTTTAAATTCAATTGCAGGGCTGCTGGCGCCATCTCGCGGAACCATTGAATTTTTCGGGGAGAGGATCGACGGCCTGCTTCCGCATGAGACCGTACCGCGCGGCATCACCCTGGTTCCCGAAGGTAGAAGAGTATTTCCCCGACTGACTGTTTATGAGAATCTGGTGATGGGGTCCTACACACCGAAAACGAGGGCCAAAAAGGACGAGACGCTGACTAAAATTTATGAATTGTTTCCAAAACTTGGGGAGCGCCGCCGTCAGATGGCCAACACCCTGAGCGGCGGAGAGCAGCAAATGCTGGCCATCGGGCGGGCCATGATGTCCGCGCCCCAACTCATTTTATGCGATGAGATTTCTCTCGGACTGGCACCGGTTGTCATCAAAGACATTTATAAGCGCCTGGGGCATATCAACCAGGATGGTATCACGATCGTGCTGGTGGAACAGGATATAAAGCGCAGCCTGAAAGCGGCCCATCGGGCTTACATCATGCTGGAAGGAAAAGTGGTTTTGGAGGGGGAGCCATCCTCGCTTACCGAAGAGCAGGTCAAGCAAGCATATTTCGGAATCAATCCGGTTTGACGCCTGGCTTGATACAGGATCATTACAAAGAAGGCAAAGCAGACCGGGTGGCTCAATATCTCTGCCGGAGTTGACATGCAGGATCTACTACAACCAATTTTAAACGGCATATTGCTCGGGGGACTCTATGCGGTCATTGCGCTGGGAATGAACACCATGTTCGGAATTGTAAAATTGGTGAACCTTGCCCATGGGGATTTAATGATCCTGAGCAGTTACTTGAGTCTGGTTTTTATCTCATGGCTGGGTCTCAACCCGTTCTGGTCTCTTTTGGCGGTTGTACCGGTTATGTTCGTTGTCGGCTTTTTGATTCAGGGATTTCTTTTGAACCGGGTCCTGGGCAAAGAAATGGAACCGCCCCTTTTGGTTGCTTTCGGGCTTTCGATTATTCTGCAAAACTCTTTGCTTCTGGTTTTCACCCCGGATGCACGCAGTTTGATGACGGATCTGTCGGTTAAGACAATTCCCCTGGGCAGTTCGCTCAACCTGCCGGTATTGTACTTCGTCGATTTTTTATTAGGCTGTGCTGTCATTGTGGCGCTTCATCTTTTCTTTAAAAAAACATATCTGGGCCGGGCCATACGAGCCTCGTCGGATGATGAGATCGGTGCCCGATTGATGGGGATCAATACCCGCAACATCTATGCCTACGCGATGGGAATTGCGATGATGACCGCTGCCGTGGCGGGTGTACTGGTAGGAATGACATTTACGTTTTACCCGCATACCGGACCGCAGTACCTGATAATTGCCTTTGGCGTCATGATAATAGGAGGTTTGGGCAGCATGGCCGGGTGTCTCGTTGGCGGGATCATCCTGGCTGAGGCCCAGCTTTTGGGTGCCCACTTCACCGGACCGGGCTACCAGCTTCTTTGCGGTTATCTGGTGTTGCTAATCGTTTTGGGATTGAGACCCCAGGGAATATTCGGCAAGGCTTAGTACATGTATTCATAAATACGATGACATATTACTTTCAACTGAAAATTTTGAAGCGACTAAAGTGAACTAAAGTGACTAAAGTTATGGATTTCTGTCGATTTTATAAAAAATGATGAAGTGGAGCTATACCGTAATCCACAGCGGATCGAGGTATTCTATCTTTTTATATATAGACCGCACTGAAAGCGCAGTCCTTAATCCCGCCGCGGCGGGATTCACTTAAAACTTTCAACTTTAGTCACTATTAAGTTTAGCTTCCCTAGTTTTCATTAAAAAATACGTCATTGAATAGACGAAATAGACCACTTAGGGCATTATGGCCGATAGACCTTTTAAATACAGATGGTGCCTTTTAAGCATCTTGTTTGTGCTCCTGGGTACGATTCCCATCTGGGGTTCGGATTACATTCTCCTTTTCGGCCTTCTTTTATGCCTCTATATGGCCATGTCGCAGATGTGGAATCTGCTGGTGGGCTATTCCGGTCTTTTATCCCTGGGCCAACAATCGTTTATCGGCTTCAGCGGTTATACCGTGGCGGTTCTGACCAACTATTACGGCGTGTATGTCTGGCTGAGCGTATTGATCGGCGGAATGTTCTCGGTTCTGCTGGCACTGTTTATGTCTCTTTTTATCTTCAGAATGAAAGGAATATTCTTCGGTATCGGGACTTGGATTTTTGCCGAGATACTGCTGCTGTGGTTTAGCAATTGGGAATTTGTCAAGTATGGAACCGGATTATTTATTAAACCCGCCACACCGCCCTCGATGATAATGATTTTTTATGCCGCGTTTATCATGGCTTTGACATCTCTGGTTGTCGTGTATCTTATTTTACGGTCTAAAATCGGCTTGGGACTCATGGCCATGCGGGATAATGAGCAGGTGTCCGAGACCATCGGCGTGGAGATTTTTCGATCCAAACTTTTCTGTTTTTTGGTTGCGGCTTTCATCACCGGTACCACGGCCGGGGTTCTATACGTGTTCCAGATATTTATACAGCCTTACAAAGCCTTTGCCATAGATTGGACCGTAATCCTGGTATTTATTGTTATTATCGGTGGAATCGGCACCATGGAAGGGCCTATTGTGGGGAGTTTTCTCTACGTTTTGCTCACCCAGTGGCTGGCCGACTACGGCCATATCAGCATGCTCATTCTGGGTATGATCGCCATCACGATTATGCTGGTGGCACCGAAGGGAATCATGGGAACATTACAGGAAAAGACCGGATTTACGATCCTGTCGCCCCGGCGGGTATAAGTGGACCAAACGCGGTCACATAACTCCAACTTCTGAATAAAACAAGGAGGGGAATCATGGACGAGAAAAAGAAGCAAAAGACGAAACAAGGCGGCATCAACCGGCGGGAGTTTATGAAGAAAAGCGCCATGGCGGTGGGGACCGTGATGACATCAGGGTTGACGCTCCCCGGAATCGTAAACCATGCCCATGCTGCCAAGCGGGATCATATCTTGATCGGCCGGCCCAATCCCGGCACCGGACCCCTGGCATCTTTCGGGGAGGGGACGCCCTGGGTGGACGAGCGGGTACTGGCCGAGATCAACAAGGACGGTGGCATCTTTATCAAGGAATTCGGCAAGAAGGTTCCCGTAAAGGTAAAAATTGTCGATACCGAAAGTAATCCCACCAAAGCCGGCGAGATCGCCTCCAGACTCATCGTTAAGGATAAGGTTGACCTGATGGTTTTTTACCACACACCGGATACGGTCAACCCGGTATCCAGTATGGTCGAAAGGTACAGAATTCCAGGTATCTCCCTGGACTCTCCCCTGGAACCCTGGCTGGAGGGCGGACCTTACAAGTGGACTTTTCATTCTTTCTGGTCGGTGGAAAAAGATATCGTGCCGAACTACATCGGTATGTGGGAACAGGTCAAGACAAACAAGGTCGTGGGTATCCTGATGCCCAATGACCCCGATGGTGTCGCCTGGTCGGCCGTTTTCAAAAAGGTGCTGAAACCCAAAGGTTACAAAGTTATCGATCTGGGGAGATTTCCTTATTTCAACAAGGACTTCAGCACGCATATCAACCGCTGGAAGAAGGAAAATGTCGAGATCTTACTGGGCAACATGATCCCACCGGATTTCACGACCGCCTGGAGACAATGCCATCAACAGGGTTTCATACCCAAAGTCGCCACCATCGGCAAGGCGATCCTATTCCCTTCGGCCGTTGGGGCTTTGGGGGGCGATCTGCCCAAAGGGCTCACCACGGAAGTCTGGTGGAGCCCTCACCATCCTTTCAAGAGTTCGCTGACCGGCGAAAGCGCAAAGGATCTGTGCGATGCATGGACAAAGGCTACCGGCAAGGAATGGCTTCAGCCCCTTGGGTATAAGCATGCCGGCTATGAAATTGCAGCCGATGTCCTGCGACGGGCCGGCACCCTTGAAAAAGAAGCACTGCGCAAAGCCATTGCCGACACCGACATGAACACCATTGTCGGGCATATTAAGTTCAACCAAGAAAATTACAGCCGGACACCACTGGTGGGGGGTCAATGGGTCAAAGGGCAACGATTCCCCTGGGATCTGAAAATAGTCTACAACAAGGAGCATCCGAACATTCCCCTGACCGGCAAGGTGTCTCCGCTGAGATAAGGCGGTGATCGGGATCACTGGCCGATGCTGCCTGAAAGGGGCCGGCGCTGCCTGACGTGCGGCCGGCCCCATGCATCCGGCGCGCGTCAGCGCGATACGGGTAATATGGGCCTGGCGGAAAATTCGTTTGATTGAAAATTGAAAATTGAAGATTTGTGGAGGTCGCTCGCGCAGCGCAGGCGCTTGCGCCGCGTTTCGCTCCATTACTTTAATAATGGCTATAGTAGAATGGATAGAATTCCTTAAATATTCAATCGAAAATATTCAATAGATTTCATACAACATAGGGTCACAAAAACACCCTTAAGGGTCTAAATAAAGGAGGAAATTATGGGTAAAGTAAAACTCGTTGATTTAAGCCACCCATTTGGTGACAAGTGCCCCCTGTGGCCGTATTTCGCCGATGTCAAAATCGAGCGCATGCATTATCATGCCAAATCGGGCGTCCTGTCCCAGGTTATCACCACCACCATGCACTGTACCACCCACGCCGATTCTCCGGCGCATGTGTTTGAAGGAGGAATGTATACCGATCAGATTCCTCTGGACAAGTACTACGGCACCGGTGTCATCGTGGATATACCCAAAGGAAAATGGGGCGTAATCACGCCCGAAGATCTGGAGAATGCCAGGCCCAAAATCGAAAAGAATGATATTGTCATCGTTCATACGGGTTGGCACAAGAAATACGCCGATAGCACGGAGTACTTCTGCTATTCACCGGGGCTGTACAAGGAGGCCGGCGAATGGTTTGTTGAAAAAGGTGTGAAAGCTGTCGGTGTCGACCAGCAGGCGCTGGATCATCCCCTGGGCACCGCCATCGGCCCCCATGGACCGGGTCCTCTGCGACCGGACGTCTGCGCCGAGTATAAAAAAGAAACCGGACACGACGTGCTCGAAGACTTTCCGGAGTGGGAGCCCTGTCACAACCTTTTGCTGCGCAACGACATCATGGGCTATGAGAATGTCGGCGGCGACCTCGAGCAGGTTGTCGGGATGCGGGTTACCTTGGCCGGCTTCCCGATTCGATGGGAGAAGGGCGACGGATCTATCGTTCGACTGGTTGCCATAGTCGACGAAGGGGATCAGTAGTTCTGCCTGCCGGCTGTCTTTCGATAACAATTTTATTTCAAGGAGGACGGTTACCGTGAAAAAAATAGAATTGAAAGATCTGAAAGCTTACGAGGCGCCAGGGCATTTCGGCATGACAGCGATGCGCTTGCACGGCAAAGAGGAAACCGGCGCTTCCAAATTCTGGGTCGGGCTGTCTCATTTTCTGCCGGGCGGCGGGGCCGAGTTTGCTGCGCCGCCGGGTGAGAAGATTTACTTCGTACTTGACGGTGAAGTAACCATCAAATCACCGGAGGAAGAGATTGTCCTGAAGCCGAATGACCTGATCTACATCGCACCGGAAGAGGGTCGCGAGATCATTAACCGGACCAATCTACCGGCCAGCATGCTGGTTGTTTACAGCTACGAGTAAAGAATCCGGGCCCAGAAGACCAGGCTTTGATTTCACCCCAAGGGCTTTGTCTAAGGTCAGGCGCCCATTGTGGCCGGGCACGCTGATCGGGACAAAACCTTTTACAACTACACAAGCGAGGTCTAACAATGAGCTTACCCGATATCAAGAATATCTTCGATGTCAGTGGCAAGGTGGCCCTCATCACCGGTGCCACCGGCGGCTTCGGTCATGCTGCATCCCTGGGTTTGGCCGCGGCCGGCGTAAAAATAATGGCCACCGGCAGGTCCGAGGAAACGCTGCAACCGCTAGTCAAGGAAATCGAAGAAGCCGGCGGCAAAGCCACCCACTGTCCGGGATCTCCGATTGTCTATGATGATGTTCGGCGCGTGGTCGATAAAACGGTAGAAACATTTGGCGGTATTGATATTTTGATCACCGCGGCCGGTGTCAACAAGCCGGGGCCGATCACCGAACAATCCCTCGAAGAATGGGATATGATTATGGACGCCAATGTTAAAGGCACTTATCTATTTTGCAAAGAAGCCGGCAGGGTCATGATTGAACAGGGCCGCGGCGGCAAAGTTATTTTACTCGGGTCGGCCCGGGGAGAACTAGGGATGGCGAATTACACGGCCTACAGCCCCTCGAAAGGAGCTATTCACCTGATGGCCAAATCCCTGGGCTGCGAGTGGGGTCCCCACAAAATCAATGTCAATGCCATCGCCCCGACGGTGTTCCGCACGGCGTTGACTCAATGGATGTTTGATGACCAGGCGTTTTATAAAAATTTTTTAAAGCGTATTCCCATCGGACGTCTGGGCGAACCGGAAGATTTTATCGGAACATTGATTTATCTTTCTTCGCGAGCCTCCGACTTCATGACGGGAGCAGTTCTTTGCATTGACGGGGGGTATACCGCGGGGTAGAGGTAGCCATGTCGAAACGAAAAAAGCTTGCCGTAATCGGTGCGGGATTGATGGGTCACGGCATCGCCCAGATATTTGCCGTGCACGGCCATCCCGTGAGCCTGATGGATATCGAAGACACGGTGCTGTCCGGTGCCGTTGAAAGCATTCGCGCCAATCTGGCGTTGATGGCTCAAAAGGGTATCGGTTCGCAAGACCGGATCGAGCCGGCAATACAACGAATCAGGACAACCACAGATTTGGCGGAAGCTGTGTCACATGCCCAATTCGTGGTTGAGGCCGTCCTCGAAAATCTGGATCTGAAGCAGGATGTTTTCAAGGACCTAGACGCCCTTTGTCCGCCGGATACCATTCTGGCCACCAACACGTCGGTGATCAGTATTACCGAGATCGCCAAAAAATCAACCCACCGGGGGCGGATCGTCGGAACCCATTTCTGGAATCCGCCCTATCTGATTCCACTGGTTGAGGTTATCCGCGGGGATGAAACGGATCAAGAAGCCGTCGACCGAACGTTTGATCTGCTGCAAAAAGTTGGCAAACATCCGGTACGGGTGCACAAGGATACGCCGGGTTTTGTCGGCAACCGGCTCCAACACACACTGTGGCGGGAAGCCATTTCGATCGTGGCGCATGGAATCGCCGACGCGGCAACAGTGGACGAGTGTATCCGCTACGGCTTCGGCCTGAGGCTCCCAGCCCTGGGTCCTCTGGAAAATGCGGACATGGTGGGAACGGACCTGACACTGGCCATCCATGACTACATATTAAAGTACCTGGAAAGTTCGCCAAACCCTTCGCCGCTGCTGAAAGCAAAAGTGGATCAGGGAAAGCTGGGCTTTAAATCCGGTGAAGGATTTCAGAAATGGTCTGCCGAAGATGCCCAAAAATCGCGCAAGGCCCTCGTGGAATATCTTTTGGAAGTGACCAGGAAATTATAGCCACCATTTGAGTCAGGTGTTTGTCCGATGAAAAAAGCAATCATTAAGGCCGCCCGTGTTGGTGAACTACTGGAACTATGGAATAGTTTTTTAAATCCGCGAGGAAGTTATGACTCTTAAACAGATGCAGTTTGCCGCCATTCTTTATGGCCTTGAAAAAGCAATCAATCACACCGCCAGTAAGTATCCGGTCTATAAAGAGCGTCTGGCGGAGAAAAACTTCACGGCTCAGATAAAAATTAGCGATGATTCGGTTGGCAGATATTTTACGTTCGACAAAGGTAAGGTTTCCTCCAGTCGGGGACTGCATGATAATCCCGATGTCTGTATGACCTTCAAAGATGCCGAACTGGCCGTTAAGCTATTCATGCCGCCTAAAAAACACCTGGCCATGATCAGTGCCATGAAAAGTTTTCAAATCGGTATCCAGGGTCCGGATGATCTGGTTATGTGGTTTATGGAGACGCTCAATCAAATTTTGACCAGCGGGATGCAATACGGCACCGACACGGGGGGCGGCGGCGTCAAACGTTACACCAGCAATACCAACGGTGGACCGGTTTTTGTTTATGTGAAAGATAACAAGATTATCCGCATCACGCCCATTGAATTCGATGACAGCGATGCCGATCCCTGGACCATCAGGGCCCGGGGC
>Ga0126331_1000418_pt1 | contig 13805 bp, 10 predicted proteins | sample InaspJWI98metaG_FD_96379 | JGI IMG/M metagenome (GOLD analysis project Ga0126331, IMG submission 96379) | Marine gutless worms symbiont microbial communities from Oahu, Hawaii - Inanidrilus sp. 2 OAHU.JWI-98 metaG | ecosystem: Host-associated > Annelida > Digestive system > Unclassified | place... | reverse complement strand
TGGTTATCTGTCTGCAGCAAGGTGCAGACTTGCATATGGCCCAGCTAATGCCACTGCCACTCACTGTCTCTTGCTTCAGTAAAATCCAGATTGGTTTTGCCTTTCTGGTACCGGCTCACCTAGGTACTCCCGGAAAAAGGGCCGTTAAACGGGTGTGTGTGTGTGTGTTATCCCAGCACTGAATACTACTGCTACTGTTCACAGAACAAATAACACTGATTAGGCATTCACACAGGACGGTTGCACCAACCACCTTGATGTTCCAACACAAAATGTGCACAGGCTAAACGCCATGCAAATGCAACAGAATTTACATCGACAATAACTCTAAGAACACTAATAGGGATGACGATAGTTACTTGATTAATTTACTATTAATCAATTAATTTCTTCTCCGATGATTAATCGATTAAATCTGAAATTAACTGATTAATTTTTTCAATTAATCGTCGATTAATTGATTAAATCGACTAAGAGTGTGAATTTATTATAACACTGCCTGTAATTATTAAGTATGATTGCAGTTCAGTGCTTTGACGCTGTTGGTTGGGCGGCAGGAAGGGCATCCGGCCCGTAAAAAAACTGAGTGGTGCGATGCCGGCATGGTTATCTGTCTGGAGCGATGTGCAGACTTGCATATGGCCCAACAGATGCCACTACCACTCACTGTCTCTTGCTGCAGTAAAATCCAGATTGGTTTACCTTTCTGGTACCGGCTCACCCGAGTAGTCCTGGACAAAGGCCGTTAAACGGGTGTATGTGTGTGCAGTTCAGATAAGGTTAAAATTCTTCTTCAGAGACGGGGGCGTGAACGTGAACTGTGAAGGAGCCCGGGAGAGGTAACGCTCTGACTGCCACGGGGTCCGCGTTAACTCTCGGCGGCCCTGCACGATAATTTGACCATATACAGAAAGCCTTAATTAGAAACACTGTTAACGTTTGTTCACAGCACATGAACTGAACTTAATTCCAGTTAGCGAAGAGTGTGAACAAGTGCATTGGAAAAGGCCTATGTTGAAATCTCGCTGATCACCAACCGTCATCCCTGCAGCCAATCAAATCACTAATGAACGTGTCGTCTTAACTGCGTCGACTTGTTGCAGCCTTGCACGTAACTGAGGTCAGTCCAGCTCAGTTCTGGTGTGATACACAGTTCATATGTTGTGAAGAGCCCTTTATTGCCCCAGCCAGGAAATTATTAGTGTTGATTTTGAAAGTAGTGTATTTTAATTTCCATACGACTGATGTGCACAGCCAGTGCTTACCGATGCAAACAATGCACTGCATAAAGTTTTATTATTCACCGGAGTTACACTTGGTTTACTTCATATTTAATTGGACGGTTAATCGAATAAAGGCCCGCGATTAAATAAATTTTAATCAATCGTCATCCCTACTAACTGACAACTGCCGGTTCTTAGTCTGTCATATATTATAGCAGCAGTACTTACTGCTACATGCATTGTATTTCTAAGCATCTGTGTCACTCAGTTTCTCACGGCTTGCCAGGAAGTAGTGTCTTTTAATACGTCAATGTCCTTAACCATAATAAGCAATGCATACAACACAGTGAACATGGAAGCTATGAAAAACAGTCCGCAATTAATCTCACATGAATTTGGATATTAGCATTTCATTAAATAATATAAATTACAAAGAGTATGACAACCATGAACCAGATGTAACAAAAACAGCGTGTATTAGTGAAACTAATAACGTGTGAAAATACACTGTGAGTCAAAAAAGACACTAAACTCTTGCCCACAACTTCACCAAATATTAACCGATTTTCAAAATTCTTTAACCGCTAGACTCAGTAGGAAAGTTGTAACAAAGCCATATGTAAATAGCCCACCACACCCTGAACGTGTCGCTACACTACCTTGTGAAATATCTGTCTTCAAAAAATTACAATTCTTCAGGAGTAAGTGAAGCAAACTGTTATGCAAGACTTAGCCACTCAAACACTGTTTTAAAATAAATGTCCGGAAAATAAACATTATTTAATTCACTAACAAAAAGTTGCTAACATTGACCATATAAAAAATCCTATGAGCCACTGTACACAACTGCCTCAACAAAGAAAAGTTGTCACAGCAAAAAGCAGTATATGATCAGCAGTCGGTCAGTCACTGATGGCGTCAGTCTGTCAGTCAGTAAGTCAAAACTGGTCTACAGCAGTTTGATATTTCTTGATAACAAACTCACATTAATCTGCCTATTAACATAACGATTAGTAACAGCTTCTGTCCGCAATACAAAGTTATTCAATTTATCTGGTGAGATCAGCATCTTTGAGGACAAAAGAGCAATGCAAATATGGCGCATGAAACAATCACGGTTTTGCCTGTAACTTCGCCATATGTTCACCAATTTTAAAAACTTTTTCACCAACAGATTGAGCGATAAATGTGTAGTAAAGTAAGTCATCACTCCTTAAACGCCTGGCTATTCTGCCTTGTGATTTATTATTAATTACAATACGTATTTCAGACTGGTGCCATTTTCCTGACAAGGTAGTGTAGCAACACGTTTAAGGCGTGATGGAATAGTTAAACATAACTTTGTTGCAAATTTACTACTGAGTCCTTCAGTGAAAAGTTTGAAAATCGGTTAATATTTGGTGAAGTTATGGGCATGAGTTTGGTGTCTTGTTTTTTTTGACTCACCGTGTATTTAGGCTATAAAAAATCACGCTGGATATGCGCAGACATTTCATTACAGAAGGCAATTCATTCACCCACTGTCACAAATAGTTACTTAGCTTTTAAAATGTGGTACCTACCATTTACTTAAATCACATTCAACTGACATAACTGATGAACGTGATGCAAGAAGGTGCTCATTACAGATAGCATGGTTTTGCCCTTGTGCTTCGCATTTTTCCAACCTTTATAACCCCAAATGTGCCAGATTTTCAGAAATTCGAGCAAAAATACATCACATAGCCGAAAATAACGGCACAGTGAGTATATATGAGGCTAACTGAATGACAAAGTCAACGAATTACCAGTGACTGCAGTTATCATGCAGGTATACATAATGAAACTGCCATAAGAGAGAAGAGTAAAAACATGCTAAACTTAGTTAGCACTCTCTGCACCAAAGTCCTCAATTATAATTCACACAAAAATACTGAATGATGCCCACTTGCATAAAGACAGATTTATGACAATTTCTGAAATGAGTACATAGCAGCAAATAATGACAGCATAATTCATATCAATTTAAAACGCCTGACCAGAACTTAACAGAGCATGGCCATTATGAACCATACCATGTCTCCTACTTTCCTTATACGAACTAATTTATGTGACCTGGTATAGCAGCTATCTACCAGAAACTACCAAAGTCAGACTTCAGTAGTTTGCAGTAGTTCTCTGTTACTCACGTAACATACCTAATAGCCACGCCCTACTGGATTCTGCCAGGCCCTGAAAAACGACACAAACAGCTGACTGGTGAGCTAGCCTGCAAGGATTTAACAGACTAGTGACACAGAGAAAACCGACAGAAAAGAAGTCTCATATGACATATTTAAACTGGTGCTAAGCGACAAGAGAAGCCGCTGACCATCGAGAACAACTCATACCAAACAGAGATCACTGCAACTTTCACGATCGTGACCTGCAGTAAACAATACCACAACAACCACTGACATGTTACATCTGGGTAAATTAAACTAATATTACACTGACTGCCAAACAGCCCAGCAGTTCTTAATCACAATTGCAAAAAAGCACTCTACATAATTTCCAGTTACCGATTTACTTGAGTTTATTAGCAGACACTGCCACAAACATGCTAAAAATTGATTAATGGAACTTCACTGCAAACAGTTAAGATTAACTTAGTAAAGCTAGCTATCTAAGTGCATTTATGCACAGCTTCATCAAATGAACATGCCAAGGCCTAATACAATGCATAAGTTATACTACTGAACTCATCTAGCAGTTTGTTCCAAGCAGTCAATCTAACGACAGACTGAACAAAAATTCGCAAAAACTTCAGTTATCAAGTATGGTTGTTAATCTAAAATGTAATCCAAACAAAAATTCTACCTATGGACCGATGCTCATTTTAAAATCTGTTTTAAAACAGGTTCAAACTTACCACCTAACAAATATCAGCTAAATTACAGATTATAGGGCCTACGTTATGTTATTTCTTTCAGTAAATACACTAAATAATCAAATATGCATGCAACACTAAAAAAACTTCAGTGCAATCAGTTAAAATGCAAATACAAAGCTGCTACAAATCTATCATATACTATGAACATCATCATCACAGACCAAGAAGGCAAGCCAATTTAATCTTACAATGTACTTTAAGACTAGCTGTAACAGCTGCCTATCCAACTGCATTGTGTAAACACAGTTTAGCAACGCTGGACAGCTCAGATAGTTTGGTAAAAAAACAAAGTTTGGTTTAAACTCTAGCTCTACAAGTATCAGCTGGTGTTAATAAACCCACACAACTTAATCTTGCTGTAGACAGAGCCTGACAATCACTGTGATAGACTAGCAGTCAACAGTTAGAGCTCGGAGGTATTGTGTTGTCAACTTAGTTGACGACAGTTCAGTTTATCATGCTCTCAGCATTCACCTTTGTCAATCATTTCAACGATGGACTTATCATGGCAAAATTTTGAGTCCTAAAGTTAGGACAAAGTTGCAGAGGGAAGTACCCATATTTTTTGTGGGTACCTGAATTTTCGTTATAACACACAGTAGAATAGGTTGAGGGAAGCCTCCTTGCCAAAACCAGCTTGATCCTTCCAACCATTTTGATGGAACACTGACGATGACAAACACACAGACACCGGGCCATATAATAATTATTATCATCTCTTCTATTAAATTAACGGTGTATTCAATCACCATGATACCATAATGTGTTTGCATCGTGTTTCCACGTCAATTTAGTTACAGGAATCCAAATCACTGAAGAGCTCCCCATTCAAGGACTCACAGAAAATATAGCTTTGGATTTAGATTTTGAAGTTTTGGAGGCTGAGAGAGTGCAGCAATAAGGCAAGTGTGAGCCTATAATAAGGTCCAAGACCTCTTGGACTCCGGTTATGGACAATGTTTAAGAGGAACCACAAAACAGGCAAGCCCGGCTCATCTGGGCCTCCACAGTTTGAACACTGCTCAGTGGCTTTCTGGAATACTGAAGCAAGGTGCCTTTCCATGGCCAACAATGATGACTGAACCGAGGAGAGTCCATCATTTTAGAGCAATGTGCATGGCTGCAGCATGAGTAACTTGTTAAATACTAGCCAGTGGCACAGCAAAAAAAAACTGCTGGCAAAACACAGTCTGCAAGTGACAGAACTATGCTATGGAGTCAAGGGCCCATACAGCACCCTCCATTGTACGGCACCCTCCCAGAGATTCTACCAGCCAGACCAGACAACTGCTGGCACTATCTCCCATCAAACCTCGACCGGTGACGTTTCCTCTGATGTCCATCTTTTGAGTCCGAGTCGTCTGATCTTGAACGATGACGGTCTAGATCATCCTTGTCGTGATCACCTTTACGATCAGCAGATGAAGCCCGCGATCTCGACCTATAACATACACACACACACACACAACCATTTAATGGCCTTTGGTCCGGGACAACCCGGGTAGGCCGGTACCAAAAGAAACACTCACCCTCTCACACCCATCCTGATCATTGGACATCAACTTCCTCCATTTACTACGATCCATAGCATCCTCTTTGTTCAGTATATGTGCTTGACAGTCCTTTTGGGCAACCTCTCTCCAGGTCCTCTTAGGTCTTGGACCCTCTACTTCATACTCCATGCATTTCTTCACCCAATCATCATCTCTTTGCAGCACATGCCCATACCATTACAGTCTGTTCTGCTGTAATACCAATGCTATGTCATCTATACCAAGTCTCTCTCTCAACTCCTTACTTGGGAGTCTGTCTTTTAGCTGATCTCGACCTATAACACAGCTGCTAAAATTCACACACACATTAACTAATGGCAAAATAACATATAAACACACACACACACACACGTTTAACGGCCATTTTTACTGGGTGAGCCGGTACCAGAAAGGTAAAACCAATCTGGATTTTACTGAAGCAAGGGACAGTGAGTGGCAGTGGCATCAGCTGGGCCATATGCAAGTCTGCATCTCGCTCCAGACAGATAACCACGCCAGCACTCCACCAGTCAAGTTTTTTTACAGGCCGGATGCCCTTCCTGCCGCCCAACCAACAGCGTCAAAGCACCAAAGGCAGTAACATATACACAATAACTGCTAATTCTGACAAACTGCATTAAAATATTTTGCAGAAAATATTTAGCATACAGCATATGGAAAAATTTTACTCAAAACAATCTTGAATTTAGACCCACACTGAAGTTAATCATTTATAAATCGCACTGATGTTGTTGTTGCTACCATAGAGGATATCGGCTTATTGGAAATAAACAACACAGTATATACGACATGACGTTTTGGATGTTACTGTGGTTCTGCAGTTCAGGACCACCAACTGCAACATCAAATACCAAGTACCGTGAAACGATGAACGCTATAATATAACACAGTGCTCTCTGCCACTTGGAACACGGTGCTACTAGAGTAAGCAAGCAGCTGCTCGCTGGCCAACACCGATGGTTGCACCCCATTGTCTGGGGATACCGGCGGTTACCTGGACCTCGACCGACGGCCCCTGCTAGATGCGGACGATGATGAAGAAGATGAGGATGAGGAAGAGTCGGAGTCTGAACGTGAACCAGGACGACGCTCTCGTTCACCAGACTCTGCCGCGGCCTTGCTGTCCTTTGTATTATCGTCGTCGTCATCGTCGAGCTTGTACTTGGACATGTCGACGTCGTCATCGTCATCCTGTCCACAATCATTCAAACCACCACACATGCCATCACAACACACCCTACTGGCCATCCAGACATAGACAATTTACTCCAGTCTTCGAGCCTCAGCGGGTCTATGCACACACACTGGGCTCAAAGCCAGTCAGGCGACAATCTAAGACTGTCACTAATTTACCATCACTTGAAAACACTGTACATAGTCAAATGTACATTCACAGTTTCATCAGCTGTCTGCAACTTACCAGCTACGGTTATTAGCAGAAGGGGCCATTACTATACACAGAAAGTCAAACACGTGCCTGCACTACTGAACTTAATCTCTGCATGCCGCTAGTCAGCAACTGAGCCAGAGCTGTTATCTTCATGGTAAACCAAGGCTTCATTTGGCACTAGGAGGAAACTGACAGGCTCATTAGTTCAAGTTTACACTACACATCTCCTCTCTGAGAGAGCAAAAACAACTACAAAAAATGTGCATATCATACCCCAGACTTCACAGTAATAGCTAACATAATAAAAACGTCTTTATTTGTAATAAATGGCAACTCAGCTGATTATACAAAATATGACAAAGTAAAGCGTAATTTAACAAGAGTAATAACACGAAAAAGGTAGCCCATTGTCGATTACCGAGCATAGGGTTCTGGAGCTGATCCTGGTTCATGGCAGTCAGCCTGAAGGTGACGTGAGTCATAAACCCGGCGATAAGCTGCCATTACTTTCCGCCAGGCCTGCAGTTACCCCGCAACCCTTAAGAGCGATGCTATCAATTTTGCTGCGTGGTGAGCAAAGGCACAATGGGTGCCAACAGTATAATATAATAACAATATAATAACACAAACTGTGTGTAAAAATAATGGAAATGCAAAAATGTGCCACTGTCAAATAAACGATTTCGCTTCAAACCTCCTCATCAGAGTCCAGCTTGTACTTGGACACATCTTCATCGTCTTCTTCCTCCTCCTCGTCCTCGCCTGCATCAGCAGCTGCTTTCTCCACTGCCACAGTCTCAGTCATTGCTGCGTTAGGCTCGGTCTCGACAGCACTCGGTCCAGTCTGCTGGGCGCCACGGAATTTCTTCTTCTTCCGACCAAACTACCAAACAAACACACACACAGAGGCAGACAGAAGTTTAACAGCCAGTTTCCAAGTGCACCGGGGTTAGCCAGCTCTCCCATTTTCTTCTTCCAGCTTATTCCAGGTCACAGTGGTCAAGTGGTTAAGGCGTAGGACAGTGGTGTGAATGGACCCAGGTTCGAATCTCACCGCCAGAGGTTGTGCTTATCATGATAGCCATTGTGATATACAGCCTTGGGCACAGGCTGCACACCCTTGGTGCAGTGCCTAGGTCGACTCAGCCTTCCACTCCCACAGGATGGTACAATGAGTAATAACAAAATGGCAATGGTGGATGTGGATGGTAGCAGCCTACCAGTGGACTCACAGACCAACATGTTTGACTTGGTCTGAGGGCTGGCAGCCATCTGGTGCAGAGTCTGCATTCATCAAATAATCCAGGTGAACTCTCACAATGGCTCTGAGCCATGATGACAGCACCATAAAAATCGTCATCGTCATATGTATTATTACTATAAAGTGAACACACACACACACGTTTAACGGCCCTTTTTCCAGGACTACCCGGGTAGGCCGGTACCAGAAAGGTAAAACCAAACTGGATTTTGCTGAAGCAAGAGACAGTGAGTGGCAGTGGCATCAGCTGGGCCATATGCAAGTCTGCACCTCATAACAGACAGATAACCACACCAGCACCTCACCACTCAGTTTTTTACAGGCCGGGTGCCCTTCCTGCCGCCCAACTAACAGCGTCAAAGCACTGAAGGCAAATACTATAAAGTGAACCTCTGGGGATAAACAGCACACGATTTTACTGGCTAGATGCCCTTCCTGTCACCCGACCAACAACGTCATAATATTGATTGGAAATCAGAGCAATGACGCTAACCGGGGAATATCACCCACTGGTATACATTGTTTGTCCACCAACTTCAGAGGAAAGGGGACATCAAAATCCCTTTTTGTCTGCTCACTGAGGGGAATGTAATATAGAACCTTACATGGACTGTCCGTAACTAGCAAGTTTTGATAATCCAAAAACTAACTTGTACTGTTCCTGCATGTATAGCAGTTGGCAGTCCATAATAAAATATTCTAGGAAGTCAATAAACCAGCAAAAATTACCTCGTCAAATTCATCATCAGAATCATTTCGTTCAACGTACTCAACAACTTCATCTCTCTCCATAAACCCTCCTCCGTAGCCTGGACACATGCAGTTTGTAAACATGCATTATCTTAACTGATTACGACAACCAAAAGCACTGACAACACTCAATGAATGGCCTCTTTTCCAGGACGACTTTGGTAAGATAGCATCAGATAGGTATACATAAACTATTCTGGATTTTAATGAAGCAAGAGATGACAGTGTGGGTGGCATCAGTTAAACAGATGCAACTTACTTATGCCATGCTTGAGACAGATAACCACATCAGCATCTCATCGCTCAATTTTTGCTCTCCGTGACATCCAAAGTGACACATGAACAAACTAAGTTCATGCAGTTAAATTAAATGCCTTATCAAACACAACTATAACTGACCACAGAATACACAGCAGAAAACCTCAACTACATGCAGTTTCATGTTCAAATATCCGACAGTGAACATACAACTGACCTGTACGCTGCTCAGCTTTAGTGAATTTTGGATTGTTGCATAAATTGCAGTGACTGCGTCGGGCCCAGTTCACATTACCACAGCTAAATTTAACAGAAACAAAACTCCATACTAGAAATACCAAACTGGTCTTGTCTCACAATACTGTTATGCACTGAACATTCAGTAAGAGAACAGGTATCAGTTAACTCTACTGTAGAGACAAAACTAAACAAGAACCACATGTACAAACCACAGAACGTGCAAAGACGACCAAACAGTACACACTTCGCGTACAGGAAAAGGTACTATTATTTAACATTTATGTGCCAGAGGCCATTTCTGATATCATTTTAGACATATCTAAAGTACAAGGCTCGTGATCAGCTAGAAAAATTCTGCAGACTGCTTATTATTCCAAGGCCTAGGCCTACACCTGAACTGACAAGCCCATTGAAAATAAGGTTTGCAAAGATAACACTCTGAGTATCAGAAATGTACTTTCAAACAACACTCTTAAAACTCCATGCCAGTGACAGGAAATGAACAACAAGTGATGCTAGTTAAACTAATAGGCTCATGTGGCTGCAGCATGCAAATGAAAGTGTTCATTTCATTTTGTTTACTCGCTTATTCACCTTAATGACATGCAGCTCACATAAATAATTTTAATTATTATTTCTGTAAAGCAAATTTACATAATCCTAGGCATAAAAACAGCCATGTTAATGTATCATATATCTCTATTCAATACACACTATTAACCAGTCAACTGTAATGCTGGGAGGCCACAAAGCTTACAACTTGGCTGAGATAAGGTAAGCAAACAAGAGCCAGGGTTGCAGCAGTAACAAAGCTGTATTAATATGGCATTAATACTACACTGCATAACACAGCATAGAAACAGAACACAATACACACGTCAAACTTACGTTTTACACTGCCAATCATCAGCACTGAAAAGACCTTTACTCTTCTCTGCCATTGCTTTGCCAATCTCAGTCCCCTGTTTCCGTATCTCCGTACCTTCTTTTCGATCTGAAGCAAAACATTTGTAAACTCTAGTACAAAACATAAACACTCAGTTATTCTCACACAAGTAAAAAATAAAGTAAGCAAAAAGTATAACTAAAAATCTGTAAATATTTGGCTAATGAACTATGTTAATGCTGCCATAGGCAAAAGTGCAATAAAGTCAGGAAAACCATTAAACAAATATACACAAATATGTAACACTATGTGCAGCACATTTATAGTCAATGTTATTAGGCTTGTTAAGTGGGAAACCGGTAAGCCAGTTAACCGGTTTTTGAACCAGTAACTGGTTTTGAAAACATACAACCGATTATCGAATTTTCGTGATCAATTTGTTGCAGGTTCACTACGCATTCACAACTTCGCACGTTGACATTCGAGACTCTCGATTTCGCCCGAGTACGTACCTTTTCCCGACATGATAGAAGTTGGATCGTCGGTGTGGGCGCGAAGAGGGGGTAGGCGATCGCTGGCTGGCCCCTGACGCTGTTCCCGACCAATGCCAGGACCCCATCGATCAATCAACATAGCGGGCGGTGGTGCACCCAAACGTCGCAAAACGGCTGGGGGGCTACAGGGGAGACTGGGGATGCGCAATGGCCGATCAGCCCCCAGACGATGGGCCGGGGAATCGCCGTCGGACGCCGCTGGACAATCGATCGACGTCACAAGAGAATGGGTGCGCAAAACACCGGGCAGTGGCGCCATGGCCCACCTGTCAAAATGCAGACGTGGAGTGTGATGGGAAGACGCGATCACCGACCGGCCCCCAGACGCCGCGTACTGGAAACCCCAGGCCCGCCGTCAGACATGGCTTAACGGTCGGCCAAAATTTTAGTGCTCTTTCTTGTTCCCTATTGAGGCAGACTGAGTGGCCGCATTTGCACTGCCGGGCCGATGCAGTGGTGGAACTAAGGTTATAAGCGCCCAGCAACAGAAACACCTGCTGCCACTGTCCCCTACCACTTAGATACACCACTGTCCTTTGTTTCGCTGCATCCGTCTGTCTGTTACGCAGGCCACGGCCATGGCGAAGTAAACAAACAATCGACTGATAGCAAGCGTGGAGCGACAGGTAACAATTATCCCGCTCACAATAGGCCTAATGTCGGACGGTCGCTAATCTCGATTCTCAGAAGTCGAGAGTTTAATTCTTTCATAATTACATAAATAAAACCAAAACAACCAACACAGTATATTACATAGTCAAAAATCATTCAGAAATCGCAAACACAGTTCATGATTACAGAAACTTTACGTTATGTCTCAAACCACAGATCAGACACCTAACGTGACACTATGTAATCCGGTATTCAGTAAAAACCGGTTTTCACAAAATGGTTACCGGTTTTGCTAAAAACGGTTTTAACATCACTAAATGTTATTCAAATTACACTCCAGATAATGAATACCTTTTCCACATCGATTGCATTGTGTCCGACGTGCAAAGTTCACATTTCCACATCTACAACATTCCAAACGCATAAACTGGCTGCAACTTTATACAGTCTAAGCTGCATAATATTATTTTATGTCACAAAACAAAACAAAGATTTGCTGCAAAAATTCAGTTAAATATCGCTCTGCTCATTAGCTGCAAGAACAAGCCCATCATCATACAGTTCAACACTTCACTATATATTAGTACCTAGGACCATATGGCTGCATCTAATGCAAAAGGAAAGTGACGCTGTGTAGGGCCAATGGCCAAACTACATCTGGCAGCAGCAAATAAGGCCTACATGCAACATGCCAACTAGTCAACAAGCAGTAATGCACGGAATCGCAAACGTATTTTCTATGCTGCCGTGACACCAACATCACTGCATTATCACTCAGTGCACAATGGTCTGGTATGACAAATAGTGTGCCTATGATCAACTGTTGCCCTTGGCTACGTTCACCAATTGGTGAACTACAGGCAATAATCCAGCTTTTGAGCTGCCATATCAATAAATTGATTGATTGATTAAATAAGTTATCAACCCAAAAGGGTTAGACTTGGAGTCAGTATGGTTAGTTTTTGGGTTAGTTTTAGGCCTAGTATTAGTCTACTATGGCTAATCTGGTAGGGGTTAACTTCTTTGGTTTACCCCATTTAGATATGGCCATATTGTCCCCGATACTAATAGTCAAACATTTCAACTAGGCACGGGAAAACTAACGTTCCACTGTATCTGCTGATAGAGGAGGCATAGGACTATGCTATGGGGAGATGCGGCATGAGGTTCTGGGGTGTCAGGTCCAGTGTTTCATCACTCCATATCTTGACGGACTTCAGAAGCCTTACGGTGTCCCTCTCTTCGACCTGTAAAATCTGTTTTGGAGCTGTTGACGGTAGTGGCTTCCACGATGTTGCTTGGAAGCCGATTCCAGGGGCCCACAAATCGGTGGCTAAAGAAATTCTGTCTCACTTCTAGACGACTGCGTTTTGTAACTAGCTTATAGCAGTGACCTTGCAGATTCAAAAGACTGATGAAATGTGAGAAAAATTCTGCGGCTGCTGGTAAAATACGGAAGGAAAAATGCACAATGCAAAATGTGGAAAGGTGCTGCGGAATGATGGTAAAATGCGCAATGCGGAAATTTGCCTATGTCGGCCATCGTGTGTCCGTGGGATGGTATAGTTTATTTACATGAAAGGGTGTGTATTGTACATTGTTATATGACCACATCTTCGTCACTACACTGGTCATCGTCGTGCTGTCAATATGGTCATCGTCACACCGTTGTGACGTGAATGTCGTACCATCGACGTCGTCATGCTGACGACGATTTGGTCGTCGTCCTTCCATCGTGCCGACAACCAACATCGTCGACAGCACGATGCTACTTTCCACATCTGGATTATGCAGTTTACCACAGCACCAGCTGAACATGACGTGCAGTAAACTGTGTAATAGCTGCAGTCATGTGGTCTGACCTGTCAACTAATCACCGTCGTTCTGCATTTTGCATTCCGCATTTTACTTTCCATATTCCACAACTCAACTCAACTCAACTCAACAGAGAACTACGGACGCAGGTGTCTGACACCTCTAAGTCCGCTTCGTAATTATATACTATCATAAACGAAACAATATCACTTTATGACTTCTTCTGATTATATTTTGGCTTTATTCATGTAAAATATGGTTGCTGACACTAATAGACAGTCCAATATGCACATGGTGGCTTGTGGAATTATTTATCACCAAAGCTGGAGAATGGGCCCATCACTAGAGGCAG
>Ga0126331_1000407_pt1 | contig 14082 bp, 9 predicted proteins | sample InaspJWI98metaG_FD_96379 | JGI IMG/M metagenome (GOLD analysis project Ga0126331, IMG submission 96379) | Marine gutless worms symbiont microbial communities from Oahu, Hawaii - Inanidrilus sp. 2 OAHU.JWI-98 metaG | ecosystem: Host-associated > Annelida > Digestive system > Unclassified | place... | reverse complement strand
CCTACCGGACAGCGTGATATCAGCCCCGTCTCTGTCAACTTTCCGTCAGCGTCTAAAAACATTTCTGTTCCAGGCCTCATTCCCTGACATTATCACTGATACCTAGTAAACTATTCCCCACCTCCAGTGGATCCTGAAGTGATTTTGTTACTTGGACCACTCTAAAAAGCATGATTGAATGATTGATTGATAATTAAAAATCTCACCACACCTAGCATATGTTGCACGCTACCTTGTGAAACATTAATGTCAGAAAATAAGAGATTAACGGTCAATTACAAGGTAGTGTAGCAACATATTTAAGGTGTGGTGGGGTTGTCAATAACCAAATTAAGAAAGGTTTATAGCTCAGTCTGTCAGTAAAAAGAATTTTAAAATCGGTGAATATTTGGCAAAGTTACAAGCAAGAAGGTGATTGTCTAGTGCACTCTATGCGCCTGGCCACCACACTGCTAAAAGACGAATTAAGTGCACGACACTATAATTGACCTTTTTGCCCTAACTATGCCAAATATTCACCGATTTTAAAAAACAATTTCATGGCGGACTCAGCAAAAACCTTTCTTAATTTGGTTATTGAAAATCCCACCACACTTAACATACATATAACTACTGCACATTGTAATTTATCGTTAATTACTGCATTAGTTTGCCACTGTGCTCATTTTCTGACATTAATGTTTCACAAGTTAGTACTGCGACGCATATGAGGTGCGGTCGGATCTTTAACAAATACTTCACTGCACATTTACTGGAGAATCTGCCAGTGAAAATTTTTCTTGAAAATCGGTTGACAATTAACAGAGTTACCGTCATGAGTTTGGTGTCTCCGTGTTTTGGAAGACGGTGTAGACTTCGTAGCAGAAGACATAACTACTCTCTGAACATTACATTACTGTAACCGATGAACGGAATATTACTGACTGTTGTTTTATTGTCTTGTTCACTCATATAATGACGCTCTTATGGCTTGTATGAGTTGTATTTTGACAACTGTTATTTCAGTGAACGAAGACGACTGACTGACCGATGCTGTCGGCGGGCGGTTCTTCATGCTCAGCGCGGCCGTCAGCACGCACGCCGTCTCGATCCCAGTCACCGTCACGAACACGTTCAGGAAGCCGTAGCGGTCGAGCATCAGCCCGGCCGTCACCGAGCCCACCAGGTAGCCGAAGTGGCTCATGGCGACCAGGTTGCTGAGCCGCTGCGTGCGTCGGTCGCGCGCGCTGTGGTCCGACACGTAGCTGTGCACGGCCATCGTCATCACCGCCGACCGGCCGAACGATCCCCGCACCGCGGCGCCGACCAGCAGCAGCGGAAGGAACGGCACCGGGCCGCCGCGCCCGCCCACGTGGCCGCGCCCGCTGCCGCCGTCCAGCAGGCCACCCACGTAGACGCTCAGCATGTACAGCACGACGGCGGCCGTCGTGCCGAAGCACGTCAGGATGACGGGCAGCTTGCGTCCGGCGCGGTCGCTCCACGCGCCGCAGAACAGCACCAGCAGCACGGCGGGGAAGTTGAGCAGCAGCTTGTAGTAGATCATGTAGTGCGCGGCGGCGTGCTGGACCGTCAGCTCGCGTGCCGGGTGGCGGTGCAGGTGCGCGCACGTCGAGTCGTGGTGCCCGCCGCCGCCGCCGCCGCCCGCCGTCACCAGACCGCCATCGTGCTGGTCGTAGAGCCAGTGGCGGTGGCCATGCGGCGGGAACTCGTTGAGGCAGACCGCCTCGTAGATGAAGAGTCGGACGGTCGGCTCGAGCATCGACTCGGCGATCTTGAACAGGAAAAACGTGATCTCGGCCGCGAACTCGCCCACGAACGTCCGCTGAATCAGCGCCGACACCTTCTTCATCGCGCAGCCGCTGCCAACACGACACATCCACGTCCTGTAGATATGTAGATATAGTTGCACTCACATCATGCAAGTATCTATACTGGATCTCCTTACAGTCGGACCACAGTTTATGTGACCCACGTGTCACATGCTTCGCTCGCGGCTGCACGGCTTTGCTGCTGCCACGCGCGTAGCCCTTGGAACAGACAGACGGACAGACAGATGGACACCGCACCGTTTTAATACGCTTACTGCATACGCGGTCCGGATACAATGCAATAGACTGCGATTACACAACTTACCGCAGACCACTGTGAGTATTAAGGCTTGTTCACAGAACTGAACTGAACTGACATGCCATTTACACGACGCCTTCGTTGGTCAGGGAACAGGCGGTTTAACATTTTTCATTGTTTTAGGCATAACAGTATGTAGTTTTGGCGGATATTTATCAAAATATAACGGTCACGTTAATACTATCCTAGTCACGTTTGCAGATCACCGTCATGGCTTCAAAACAGCGTGAGCACTTGCAGCAAGCTCCGAACAATTATTTTCACAGAAGCGGTGCAATTTAAACTGACATGTTGATTTTGATTGAGTGGGTAAACCTAACAGACAGAATTTTGAAGGAGAATGCAATAAGTTGCTTTGGTAGCTCGACGCTGACGGAAAATACCGTGTAACGCACCAAAATAACCTTGAATTATTTCAATATTTTGCTGATTCAGTTTTAATAAATTGCGTAAGATTATCTTGCAGTGATAAGCAAACATGTATTTCTGAGATTTATCTTGTTATGTTACCTGTAAGCAAACGTTCCGACTCACAAAGGAATTCAGCCCACGCAACAGAGTGCCAGTATACGCTATGCTACGTACCTGTTGTGTATAACAGGTCTTCAGCTCAGGGCCGCCCTTGGCATCAGGTGGGCCTGTTGGCGAGTTGCAATTTGTTCAGCGAAATTCAGAAATTGAGCTCCGAGAAAAACGGACAATTAGTTTTCGTTACATGTGTTTCTTTAAAATCCAACCCATGTGCAGTAAGAAAGTACCGTTACGCATTCTTATTAAGCTGTAAATCAGCATTCGCTTAGATATACTGCGTCAGTATAATAGGCCAAAATTCGCCTCATGTTAAAGAGTTATAGCAAAACAAGTCTGTGTTAAGCCTCCTTCGTCGGCTGTCAACAAGACGCTATCTGCATTTGCTGCTGAACTGTGATGCCTGCAGCAGGGCCCTCGCAGCGCACCTGCAGCTATCGATCGATATCGCCTGTGCGCACGGCGCTCAGCAGCAAACCCGCCGGCCCCCTTTGCTGCTGTAGATCCATTGGATAGACAGACACACGGACGCACGCACAACCGTCAGGCCTACATAATCTGAACGGGAAGTGCAATTAAACGGTCGGAAAGTAACATTTTCGGTTATAATGGGCCACTGTTGCAGATCACGGTCATAGGTCAAAGTTCAGTCATAGGAGAAAAATATTGCTGATGGGTGTGATCAGCACAACCTCGAGTAGGGGCTTTCTTGTGGTTTGATAATGTTAGGGCTGTTGATCTATTGCTCGTTCTTCGCTCTTTTTTTCTTCCACGTTTGAGCGAATTGAACAATGACTTAAAATATCAGATAAAGCAGACAGAATTTAACTGCTTCTTACAACATTGTTTGAGACTGGTTTCAGTTTGCACATTAGACCAAGCCCGAAGGCAGCAGCAGGTACTGTACAGCTATAGGTGACATGAGAAATACATTACGATCGTCTCGGCAGCTGTTCTTGGCCGTAGCACGCTGTGATCTCCCCTGCCTTTCCCGCGATGTGGACACGTTTCAACTCACGAGCTGTGCGCTGCATGTATGTCGTAGGCCTGCGGTCAATATAGTTGTTGCTGCCATCGTTCTCGTCTGTCTCGTGTCGATACGATAAACTACATTAACGCGCGCTCAAAAGTTCACGTCGGTCGGCTTAATCTACCTCACGAAATCAAAAAAAAATAAAAAGAAACAGTAAAAACAAAAGCGGACATGCTCAGAAGGTACGGTACTGGTGCCAGTCAGTGAGTCAGTCGGGCGAAGATGAGCTGTGGTTAGGGGCCACTCACGGTCCTCGGCAATGTCACTGCCATTTCCTATTTGACTTTAGTAGAAACTGAGTGTCTATAATAGTGTACTGCTTACGAGATATAGCGAAGATGAGCTGTAAACGAGCGGCTGTGGGTTGTTTATGGCGTCAGCGACGACGACCACGACGACAACGACAGCAACGACGAGACTACGACAACGACGACAACGACAACAGCGACTACAGCGACAACGACGACAACAACGATGACGACGACAACGACGACGACAACAACAATGACGACCACAACGATGACGACAACGACAACGACGACAACGACGACGACGACGGGTCGTGGTCATGACGGCGTGTGTTCTGTCGTGCTTCGTCGTCGTCCAGCTGCTGACCTGGTGGCTCAGCGACCAGTGGCTTGATGACGGTCCAGTGGCTTGAAGACAGGCGCTCAACTGATGCCGCCCTGATGCAACCAAGTCTGAGCGTGGTCAGTCGCAGCGCCGACACCAACTTGTCGATACTGGCGTTACAACTGCTACTACTCCACTGAAATTAACGTGCCATATTGAGTCCGTTTTGCTTTTGTTATTTTTTACCGATCACTCGTGGTCCAGTTATTGAAGTTCATTTGCTGTGTGTATCCGTGTGTGTTGTCGACAGAAATGACCTCTGACATAGTTACGCATTTGGCATGACGGCTCGCCTTGACCACATCTGGATTCAAGTCGTAGGCCGAGGTCGTAGGTCATAGGTCAGCGGCGGTGCCGAAACGACCTTGTCGATAGTGGCGGTGAGTCGACGCCGTGCCTGGCCGACTGGGCGACCAGCTGCTCGGCTCAGCGTGCTGTGTCGAAATAGATCATGGTGCATTAATCCGCTCACGAAGCCACGACACGTGCGCGTCGTCCGACTCCCGTCGCCGTCGTCACTAGGTTCTGCAGTAGCCGTGCCAAGTCAGACCGGCACCACATCTTGTGAGCAGGACAGCGGCACTCGACCTCGCCCGGCGACTCGTGGTAGAAATGAGTCGTCAACAGCCGTCGCAGCCAGGAACCGGTCATCACTCACGTCACGACCTCCAAACTTGATAAACTTAATTTACATCATGCACTTAGTTTACATCAATTACAACAGAAAACTGCCCAGTGGCGTATTACACTGTTCATTTGCACAGGGACAAGGCGAATCACTATATAACTGTGCGAGAGGTCATTTTGTTCGACGATTTCGATACGCGATTCCAAAGGTCCGCTATTCCGAGGATCCAGTCCATATCCCTGCTCGTGACCGTTGCGGACTTTCGGAATAGCAGGTGGGTACCAGTTCGATAGTTATATTGTGTGAATAGACATGTCGTCACTCACGTCATCGCCTTACAACAACACGGCGACCAACTTCGTGCACCAAGACGCTGCAGTCTGGCGACGTCACCTGCTGGCGGTTGCTACTGGCAACGCTACCAGCAACTTCAGCAACTTCGACGAAGACAACACCAACGTGAGCTCTGTGATCGACGATGAGTTGAACTGTAGCGAGTCGATGACCTCCGGCAGTGTCGGCGGCAAGTCCTTCCCCGACGATCTGTTCACGGACACGCAGCTGTGCCGCGGCGCCGTGGTCCTGCACGCCGTCGGCACCGTCTACATGTTCCTTGGACTGGCGATCGTCTGCGACGAGTACTTTATTCCGGCGCTCGAGGTCATCACGGCGAGGCTGGGCGTCACCGAGGACGTGACAGGTGCGCTGGCGGCGATGACGTCACTGAGGACGTGGCGGGCGCGACGCTGATGGCGGCCGGCGGCAGCGCGCCGGAGCTGTTCACGAGCGTCATCGGCGTGTTTGTGGCACGCAGCGACGTCGGTATCGGCACAATCGTCGGCTCGGCGGTCTTCAACATCGTCTTCGTGATCGGTGCCTGCTCGCTGGCCAGTGCCCGCGCCCTGGCGCTCAGCTGGTGGCCATGTCAGTTGTCCAGGTGGAGCAGTCGGTCCGTCGGTGTGTGTGTGTCTGTTTCGCTGGCGCTCAGCTGGTGGCCGCTGTGCCGCGACGTCGTCTTCTATTGTGCCAGTCTTCTCTGCCTCATTGGGTGTTTCGTCGACCGCCTGATCCACTGGTGGGAATGGTAGAAAGCTTATCAAACGTCTTTACACTGAACGACCCCAACCCACACGATCTGGATCACCGACACCGCCTTTATGTGTGACTTATCGGCAGTGACTATTCGGGATTCACAGATGTTGAAGTCTCGAGACCAGACAGATCTGGAGACAAGATGTCGGTTTCGGTCAGCCTCAAGGCCAATATATTGGTCTTAGTCTCTGTACTGGTCTCAACAGGTTAGTTTCAGTCTCAACCCTGGTCTCTAGAATTTGGTCTCTGTCTTGGTCTGTCGCTCGAAAGTTTCGTCTCGTTGAATATCATTGTCTGGATCGGGACTAAACGACTGCCAAAAGCTCTCACGTCGGATACTTTTCCGAGTCGCTGATCCACTGGTGGGAGGCGATATTGTTGCTGGCCTGCTACACCGCCTACGTGTCTTTTATGGCGCACAATCAGACGATCGAGAGACTGGTTAAGAACTTTCTGAACAGGAAGCGCATAGCGTCCAGTTGCGACCTCGCCTACATAATGCAGGTCTGATAGTGTTTTGAGAGCATGACACTCATTTCATGTGTTTAATAATCAGATTATTAGAGAGCCTACGTGTTACACTCATTGCTTCATCGGACATGCAGTTACCGGTAAATATGCCTAATTACAAATGGCTGGAATAGAAGCCGCTCTAATTAGCTAACAGCTTTTATGTGAATACGTCCAGTAGGCTATTCTGGATGTTGAGATTATGAATGAATAATAAGAAATCGGATCGAAATGTGACTCACGCTTACCTTTCTTCGCCTGTTCTTCCGTACACGACCAAAACAGGGAAAATGCGTAACAAGGAAGAAATCTGTACGCTGCTTAGACTGTTCGTCAACACTGTATAAGTCTCAATTTCATGTCGTCTATGGTCCAGAAAAACTACTCAGTCGTCTTAGTTTATAAAACTGGTTTGGTGCTGATACTAGACTATTAGACTTCACGTAGTTGATTTATTTTATGTCGGGAACACGCCAAGACTGCAGTGTACTTGCTATGACTTACCCGACTACAGAGATGTGCGTATTTTGCAGAAAAATGGAGACGACTTAAAATTGCACAACTATCGTCATGGAGTTATACAGCTGCTTGTTCATACTGTCGATCCGCTCAGCGATGGTGGGTACAGAAACAGTGTCCACATTACTGACATCAGGCCTACCATGTTAATTGTTACTTTTGTTGGCCGGGCTCTATGCTACTAGCTGTGTGTAACTAACGTTGAGTATGACTTAATTTAGCCGCAAAGTGGTCAGTGCGACCTCAAGTGACGGCTTTAAAACGGCTTTTCCGGTGTGTTTCCTCCCTCCTGATATAGTGCATTGTTTATACTGACGACAAGTGCGTAGGTGAGTAAACTTTGTAAATTAAGTACAGGCAGCTTACATTGAGATTTCCGGTCTACATTAACCACCATCAACCATACTGTCCAGAGTATTTGGTGCAAACACTGCAGAGAAAGCTGGCGACAAGATGGCACGGCTGCGTCGTGCGACGACAGAGCAAATGGAGCCTGCGTCGTCAAGACAACCGCGTCATCATCCCTGGGGCCATCACGCCGCACGACAACGTCATCAGGGTCCCTGGGGCCTTCATGCCGCGGACGGTGCTTCCTGCAGCGTCGCTACAGACTCAGCAATCGGCAGATCATTCGTATTGTGTCACATTTCTTATTCTTTACGTTTTATGGCTATTTCAGGTAGCCGTCAATTAATCAGTTACGATTTGTTGGATACGCCAGTCACGCCACAGTGGAAAAGGAACTTTCGATGTGGCGTAACATCCGTCTCTCTTCTCTTCATTTCCGAATTACGTTAAAATTGTTACCTGAAAATTGAAAGCTTTGTAGTTTGTAACAACACTCAAAAACAAGCGACGCCTGATCGTTTTCCTTTTGTTCTTTTGGACCCACAACGGTTTGTGACTGGATTGAGTCACTCCAAATTCGTAGTGTCTGCTGTGTCGACAGGAAGTGACGTCATCGCAGGACAGGTCGCCGGAAATAGAAACGGTGATCGACCGACACCTGAGTCAACAGACACAGCTGACGACGGTCGGCAGTCTGTCCGGACCGGCGCCGGACCTGCACGACACCGGGTCACACGCGCCGCAGCACGGAGTCATTCTCTGGGACAAAGTGCTCTATAACCGAGCATCCACGGCCAGCATCAGCACCATCAACTCACAACGACAGGTTGCAGAAGCAGGCCTAGCAGCTACGATACGATACGATACGAGATGCTATTTTAACGTGCGCTCGAAAGCCGACAGGAGTGGGCTTAATCTACCGCATGGAAACCACAACTAAAAATTGTAAAACAGAAAAACTATAAAGTAAAAACAGCCTATGCTAGAAGTAGCCGTAAAAGTCTGGGGAATCATGTAGCCAGTGCTTGCAACTTTCTATATTGAGCAATTATTGGTAGGGTGTGCGTGCGGAACATAACGATTAACTAGACAGTTGGTACGCTGATCCACCTTAACGCTGTCTAAGTCGAATTCGAAGGTCAGAGATGGGTCAAAGTTCACGGTCGCAAAATGAAAAATGTTTATATTCGGCTATGGATACACGTTACGATGTTACGAATTTGTTGTTGTTTGTCCAGTTCATTAAGCTGAAAGTGGTCGGTGCGACATCGAGTGAGGGGGTTTTCTACTTTGGTGAATAAATCTTCACGGCTTTTTAGGAAGGGTCGTCACTCGTCAGGTGCAGTTCCGCCAGTATGACGCTTTCTCGTCGACTGAGATACATATACGGCTACTCAATTACTCAAATACGCCGGCGCTGAGTTGGTCGTGTTGTTATGTGCGACGAAGCTGTTTTCGGACGACGAAGCGATGGACGGTCGCGTGTCGGCGGCCAGTACAAGACCACTGGACATCAACTGGCCGCGGTCGACCAGGAAGCGACTCATCTACGTACTGTTGATCCCGCTTGTGCTACCGGTCTGGAGCACGCTGCCCGACGTCAGGAGACCGGTGCGCTAAGCCAACTTGTGATATAACGTCTGTTTATTGCGTAAACACTGAGGCCAATCTATTATAATCTAATTCTGATCTTTTGCTTGCTGTTATTACGCACAGATTTGTCTCTACGTTGTTTACGATGATGTAACTGCATGACACAAATCGACTAGATAGTTAAAATTTCCTGATTAAACGCCCACTGTGCCATATTTTCGCCACAGTCTTGCGGTGTGCAGGAGAGGCGTGGGTTCTTCATCTGGACGTTTACTGGCAGCATTCTGTGGATAGCCGTCTTCTCTTATCTCATGAACTGGTGGGCGGCTACTGTCGGTCGCATCGCCGGCATTCCGGACGCCGTACGTATGATCTCCCTGTAGCGCAACTTCTACGCAGCAGCACGGTATACAGTACACCCGAAGTGGCAACGTGTTAATTTGCTGTGAGCTAATGTCTGACGTTGCTGGCAGCGGGAACGAGCATCCCGCAAGACAGTGCTTTTGCGTTTTCCCGCTACATACATCGTATGATCGTGCACACAGCAGTCGCACTATAGGCTTTCATGAAAATTAGATGAGTTACCAACTCATCTCTATACTGTCTCCGCATTACCGACGACTTTTGTGGCCATATACAGCAATCGGTTGGCTGTGTGTGTGTTTATGTAACTGCATGTGTCCAAAGAGTAACTTACGAACGACCTTCAACCTAGATAGTTGCACGGTGATTCATCGTGATCCTGTATCTACAGGGTGGGTCAAAAAAGTAAGCTGTTGATTTTAAGCGAATAGGAGGGACGTGAACAAATACGAAAAGCTACAGAGAAAAACGAAGCATTGTGTGATATTTTCACGTGAAAAAATTATGCCGCGATTGTTTTATGTTGAAATATTCTATGACTGAAAGCAGTCAATGAAATTACTGCTAGGCAAACACGAACTAGCTTCGTAAACATGACGTTATAAAAGTGTGTAGCATAGAATATTTAACCACAGAAATAGAATAAGTGTTGCCAACTTTCAAGTCCTGGACCGTTTACAAAATTATAGAGTACTTAACGTTAGGAGGACTATTGTCTAGCCTTTGAAATATGTATCACAGTACAACAACTTACTTTTTTGGCCCACCCTGTACACGTAGGTCAAATTTGTAGGTTGTCATAACTGAAAGTTCAAGGTTAGGGAAGAAAAAAATATTCCTAAACTCGTCGGTGCGACTTCGAGTGAGGGTTTGTTTTTGGTTTAATGTTGGTACAGTTTTTCTGAAAGTCATCTGCTATAGAACTTCTAGCTGCTAGGCCTACCTATAACTTCGAAAACCAGTTTGCGTCATCCTTCCTTATCACACGGCGTCACCATGGTTGGCAGAAACTGTAGCTGATTCGTGCGCACCGTACGTGCACGTAGGTGATGGGTCTGACGTTCCTGGCGGCGGGAACGAGCATCCCGGACCTGATCACGAGTGTGATTGTCGCCAAGAAAGGGTTCGGCGACATGGCGGTGTCCAGCTCGGTCGGCAGCAACATCTTCGACGTCACCATCGGGTATGTGAAGTTATCTCTTATGGACACTTCACCAGCTTTAATCTCCGACGCCGTATCGCATTGGACTCTGTGACTGTTGGCAATCTACAATTTTTTTGTGATAAGCCTGTCGTTGGCATGGCTGTCCGCGCTTATAGGGGCCTATCTCCGGATTACACGCCAGCTCTACTCCAAATTCTGTACTTGTAACTTGTAACTTGTAACAATAGTGGATAAGAAGCACTGGGCTTATAATTCCACATCCATCCATTCGTCCAATCTCTTCTTGAAAGTATTCACGGAGGTCGCCTCCACAACTTGTTGTCACGTATGGCCGTGGCATGGCGTTGCTCCGTCATAGTGTCCGCTTGCAACAACATTGATCGTGCACACAGCTCTGGCGGCGCTGCGATACGTTATATACTTCCGGTTTTATGGATGACGTTATATTCGCGCATAATGGACCATATGAAGGCATGTCGATACCGGTTGCCTACGGTTGCAGCAAGTGACACCATTGCGTCGTTATGCACAGACTAACGTCTCTGCTGCGTCGTACTGGTTGCATCGTGTCCTAGACGACGGCAGGCGCGGAAACTAGACGAGTTCATCGTGAAAGAGATGCCGGGGGCGGAGCCTGTAATATATCGTTGTCTCGTCAGTCATTGCGTGATAAACACACCATAGGCCTATAGGTCTGACATTTGTTGGCAGCCTCATCAGATGGCTCAACAGCGTCAAGTTTTCAACTACCCGATGGCTGGCACACTATTCTAGTAAACTTGAACCAAAAAATCGGTGAAATTCCAACTAGGTCGCCGTTAATGATATCTGTTTTTGTTTACATATAGGCCTCGTTTATGTTGTCCATTTTATGCTAGAACTTTTAAAAATGTTTTAGCTTTTTTTTCTGTGATTTTAGTGTGTAACATTATTGTTGCTTAGTGTTGTTGTGTCTGAATTTGTCGGGCACAAATCCATTGTATGTTGAAATACGATTATACAAGGCCTAGGAAACGCTAAAAGTCGTATAAAAACCTGTCGAACGCAGTCTCTGCCACCACTTTTTGAGATATGCTCCTCGCCGATAACAACTCTGTAGCGGAGGTATGCGCTCTGCTGAGCACTCTCTTGTTACCTAACAGTAACAGCACTATATTTTCACTTTGTAATATAGCCCAGTAAAGTATTTTACAGTGTACTATTACTATATATATGCAAGTATTAGCAGTGTGGTTTTGTGTTTTCTACGCAGACTGCCGCTACCGTGGCTGCTATACGGCATCAGTTCAGGCGGCGAGGCGTACCCAGTCAACAGCGAGGGCATGTTCTGTTCCATTGTCTTGCTGTTCGCCATGCTGCTGATGGTGGTCACCACGATAGGCGCGTGACGTCATCACCCCCAGCGCACCTGCCACGCCCTCGATGACGTCAGCGCACCTGTCACGTGACGATAGGCGCGTGCGGCTGTCGAATGAACAAACTCACCGGCGTCGCCATGTTTGTTCTGTACATCTTCTTCGTCGTCGTCACTCTGCTACTGGAGTACGGCGTTTTACGCTGCACGCTGTATTATTAGGCCGCATCGCTATAGGCCTACAAGGGTGGCTCGGTAGCAGAGTGGTTAGCGTGCTGGACTCAGGCGCAGAAGGGCCCGGGTTCAAATCGCAGTCGCGACGCTGTCGGGTAACAGTCTTTGGTGAACAGGGAACAGTTCACACCCATTGTGCCCCTGTTCACCAAACAGCAAAATTGGTAGCAGCCCTCTTAAGGGTTGCGGGGGTAACTCCAGGCCTGGCGGAAAGTAATGGCAGCCTACCGTCGGGGTTACGATTCACGTCACCTGCGGGCTGACTGCCAAGAACCGGGATCAGCTCCGGAACCATACGCTCGGTGATCGAGTATGGGCTACCTTTATCGCTATACAAAGCATAAGATGCTATTGTTACCGAGTTTCGTGGTCTGTATGCCTGTTGATCACAACCGTGAGCTGTGCCACAACGGCGGAACCGATCGAGATGCCGATTAGAATATGGACTTGGGTGAGTCCACCAACGAACTATGCATTAGATGGGTCTCTCCCAGGGAAGCAGCAATTTGCGGGCATCTCCCAGTCCATCCGACATGCAGTCAGTACTTTCAACTACATATGATAGGTGACAGCAGCGATGCGGCCTTTCACCGTCAGTACATCAACTTGTTAACAGTTTGCACAAGCACGAGCTTAGATGCCTAATATCCGACTACGGGTACTTCACCCCCGGCATGTCTGTCTGTTTGTAAGCATATCTCAATTACCATAAGTCCAAACTTCTGCTGCCAAATTTTCTGTGCATCTTGCCTGTGGTTATATATTGGACTTCTTACGGCGGCGTCGCAATGTTATGTAGCCTACTTCCGGTTTTGTGCGTGACGTCATAGTTTCCTGTAACGGGCCCTATGCAGGCGCGTCGAAACCGCCACAGGTACGCCACTGCAGGCTAACACCCCTGCTGCTTGGTGTTGGCGCCAAGACAAGTCCATCGTGAACAGGTGTCAGGGGCGGAGTCTGCGATGCACTGCGACTGAACTAGTGTAGTATTATGTGGTCGCGTGAAGAAAATTCTCATGAAGTTTGTTGTTGATACATTTTATAACGTGGGTTAACAGCACAATTCAAATAACCAGCAAAAACGTTTTACTCGTATATCAGCTGTCAACAAAATACACGTATGCATGCAATAAAATAGGAGTAAGAGGGTTTCAAAAACGCGAAGGCTGTCGATGAACAATATCAGCACCTGCACAAAACGTTATTAGCAGCTGAACACGAAATGCAAGATTTGTCAATAACATGTTAATAATATGTTGTTAAATAATGGGACTAATTATCATACATATTTGCATACTGTTAAAACCTCAGTATTATGTAAAATATCATAACACCATCTGCAAGATACATGGCAGCATCAGACAAAACGTACAATACAATACAGCCAATAAACCACACAATGTCATCGATCATCAAGTGTTCACTCCATAAAAATGGGAACTCCATGCAAGACAAATGTCATAAGTATCATATGCCTGTCACGGTGTCTTAATTTGTCAAGGCAGTACTTTACTTATAAGGTTAATTTGTATTTAAAAATCATGGTTCTCTCTAGTATAACGAGGTACTGCAGATGTCTGACATACAGCGTGACTTAGCCTGATGGTATCCTTCATAACAATAAGATTTTTGGTAGTATAAAATGTATTATCTGAGTTGTGTCAAAACATGCTGACATAAAAATTCAAGCTAGTAAAATTCAAGGTGTGTGACTGTTACTTCGCAACGTTTACGGGTTTCACTTCTGGACATAATGTATTACAACTAAGAAGGCACCACATACCTCATTCTGCATTAATAATATATATATATGTTAGCAAATGCAAAGATGCTGAACTGCACAAAACAACGTTACTTCCACGTGGAATGTTAAACACAAGGCCCCTCTTAAACAAAGCCGTAGTAAATACAGCATGATAAGTAGCACATGATTGTATTCAGAAAATTCAACAATT
>Ga0126331_1000405_pt1 | contig 14094 bp, 10 predicted proteins | sample InaspJWI98metaG_FD_96379 | JGI IMG/M metagenome (GOLD analysis project Ga0126331, IMG submission 96379) | Marine gutless worms symbiont microbial communities from Oahu, Hawaii - Inanidrilus sp. 2 OAHU.JWI-98 metaG | ecosystem: Host-associated > Annelida > Digestive system > Unclassified | place... | reverse complement strand
GGGTGACAACGTGACGATCACCGCCGAGCTGATCACCCCGATTGCCATGGAAAAGGAACTGCGGTTCGCGATCCGCGAAGGCGGCCGCACCGTCGGTGCCGGCGTGGTAAGTGAAATTATTGAGTAAATAAACACCCTGCCGGTGTTTACGTTTTGCCGAATCGCCTGCCTGTCCGGTGTTTCGGAACAAAACAATAACGGCGAAGGAGTCTTGAGGTGAGAATCATCGTAACCCTTGCATGTACTGAGTGCAAACAGAGAAACTATACCACGACCAAAAACAAGCGGACAACACCGGACAAGCTTGAATTCAATAAGTATTGTCGCTTTTGCCGAAAACACACGAAGCATAAAGAGACGAAATAGCCGAGACCAAACTTAGCGGACGGATTGCCGCCGTAAAGCTCAGCTTTTCAGGATTTTGCAGGCCAGTAGCTCGAATTGGTAGAGCATCGGACTCCAAATCCGAGGGTTGGGGGTTCGAATCCCTCCTGGCCTGCCAACAACATGTTTCATCCTGAACGAATCGGGCGGTTTTCCGCTAATTTGGTTTACGCTTTTAGAACCAATAGGAGCACAATGGGACGGTTACATCAAAAAAAATCACCAAGTGCCAAAAAGAAGGCCAAACAGAAGGCCGAACGAAGGGCCGCGGCCATCGCCAAGAGCGGCGGCGTAGCCGTAAAAGAAGGCCGGCCCAAGGCCATACCACTACCCAAGAAGGCTTCCGGTCAGGGCCGACCAGTTTCCAAGGTTCAAAAGCAAAACATTTTTCAAAAAAGCATCCAGTTCCTGAGGGAAGTGAAAGTGGAACTGAAAAAAGTGACGTGGCCGTCCAGGAAGCAGACCATTGGGTCCACCGTGGTGGCAATTGTGCTGGTGATGATCATCTCCCTCTTTCTTGGGGTTGTCGACATGAGCCTGACCAGCCTGATTTCGCTTGTTCTTCAATAACTACAGGAGACGGGAAAAGTGGCGTTAAAATGGTACATAGTCCATGTATATTCAGGGTTTGAAAACAAGGTCAAAGCCGCCTTGGAAGAACGCATTGCCCAATACGCCCATCCCGAGAAATTTGATGAGGTTCTGGTTCCGACCGAACAGATCGTGGAGTTGGTCAAGGGTAAACGCAAAGAATCCTCCCGCAAGTTTTACCCGGGCTATATCCTGGTCAGGATGGAACTGGATGATGAAACCTGGCACATCGTGAACGATACCGCCAAGGTGAGCGGTTTTCTCGGCGGACGCTCCAAGCCTGCGCCTATTTCGGACGACGAGGCCAACCAGATTTTAAATCGCATGGAAGCTGGGAAACTCAAGCCCAAACCTAAATACTATTTCGAGACTGGCGATGAGGTCAGGGTCATTGATGGACCGTTCGCCAATTTTAACGGCACGGTGGATGAAGTGAATCCGGAAAAGGGAAAAATCAAGGTGCTGGTCAGTATTTTTGGCCGTTCGACACCGGTTGAACTCGATTTTGTACAGGTTTCCAAGCTTTAAACAACGCTAAATCACAAAGCTGAAAAACAAAGCTGAAGATTAGAGCATTAGGAGTATAAAGCAAATGGCAAAAAAGGTAATGGCACAGATAAAACTGCAGATCGCAGCCGGCAAAGCCAATCCGTCTCCCCCGGTAGGGCCCGCGCTTGGGCAGCACGGGGTGAACATCATGGACTTTTGTAAGGATTTCAATGCCCGGACCGCCAACGATGAAGGCATGATTATTCCGGTGGTGATCACTGTTTTCCAGGACCGGACCTTCAAATTCATCACCAAGACACCTCCCGCAGCCGTGCTGTTGAAAAAAGCGGCCAAAGTTGCCAAGGGCGCCGGAGATCCAAAGCGCGACCGGGTTGGTTCAGTCACCCGCGAACAGGTCGAGGAGATCGCCAAGATCAAGATGCCGGACCTGAACGCCAACGATATGGACGCCGCCTGCAAAATAATTGCGGGGACTGCACGCAGCATGGGAATTGATGTCGGCTGATTAAATTTTTTGCGTACCGGTACTCACCGGGAATACAAATGGTGCAAAGCACTCAATTAAGGAGCGGATAGAGAAAGATGCCGAAACGGGGTAAAAAATATCTGGAGTCACAAAAGAAGATTGACCGCCAGGAAAAGCATGATGTTGACACTGCTGTCCAGAAAGCGATCGAAACCTCTTACGCAAAGTTTGACGAAACCGTAGACGTAGCCGTACGACTCGGGGTCGATCCCCGGCATGCGGACCAGATGGTCCGGGGTACGGTTGTCTTGCCCAACGGGCTCGGCAAAACGGTACGGGTGTTGGTTTTCGCCAAGGGGGAGAAAGAGAAAGAAGCGCTGGACGCGGGTGCCGATTATGCCGGTAATGATGAGCTTATCGAGAAGATTAAGGACGGCTGGCTGGACTTCGATAAAGCGGTGGCCACACCCGACATGATGGGATCGGTGGGTAAGATTGGACGGATTCTGGGACCGCGCGGGCTGATGCCCAACGCCAAGACCGGAACCGTGACATTCGATGTGGCCAAGGCTGTAAACGAACTCAAAGCCGGCAAGATCGACTTCCGGGTTGAAAAAGCCGGTATCGTTCACGTTCCCATGGGAAAGGTGTCCTTTGGCGCCGAGAAAATCAAGGAGAACGTTACCGCCTTTCTCGATACGCTGTCACGCCTCAAGCCTGCTTCCAGCAAGGGGGCGTACTTCAAAGGACTTGCTATCTCCACAACTATGGGACCCGGAATCAAGGTTGATACGGCCAGTATCAAGGATCTGGTGAAATAAGGCCAGTCTTTCAGTTTGCAATGTTTGCATCTGGTGCAAATCGCCTTCCGCCCTGGCCGCATGGCCGGGCCATAGTGGTTTGCGCCGCAGGCGCCATGTTTACTGTGGCGTTAAAACTCATTCAACATAGTAGTTCAATAACCTGTCAAAGACCGTAGGTTCACAGTGTGTGTTTAATCGGCATTTGCCGGCCTACCGAGATGGGGGTGCGATATGACACTCACCTCCGGTTTTTACAGATGAGAAAGGAGGTGGAACAAAAAGTGGATTTAGAACAGAAAAAAAGTATTGTTGCCGATCTGCACGAACGGTTTTCCAGGTCCAAGGTCCTGATCGTTACCGATTACAAGGGGCTCGATGTTACGACCATTAACGCTCTGCGGCGCCAATTACGCGAAGCGGACGTTGAGTTCAAGGTTGTCAAGAACTCACTGATGGTGCGAGCGGCTGAGGATACCGATGTCGACCTGATCAAAGACAGCTTCAAAGGCCCCAACGCCATAGCTATCAGCTATGACGATCCGGTAGCACCCGCCAAGGTGCTGACAGATTTCGCTAAGGAGAACGAAAAACTCGAAATCAAACTGGGTGTCATGGAGGGTAAGGTGATGGACCTGGGCGCCATCAAGGCGTTGTCGTCGCTACCTTCCAAAGAAGCGCTCATCGGGCAACTGCTCTCCGTTATCAATGGCGTGCCGACTGGACTGGTACGGACGCTCAACGCGATTCCGGCTGGTTTCGTCAATGTCCTGCAGGCACTGAAGGATCAGAAGGACGCAGCCTGATTGCAAAACGAACAATGACACAGGCCTGTTTGGCGGCCATGTAACAAGCTTATTTGTAAATACTTGGAGGAAAAAAGAAAATGGCAGATATTACCAAAGACGATGTAATTGAATTTATAGCGAACATGTCAGTTCTCGACCTGTCGGAGCTGGTGAAGGAAATGGAAGAAAAATTCGGTGTGTCGGCGGCCGCTCCGGTTGCTATGATGGCGGCCGGCCCTGCGGATGCCGGTGCCGGTGCTGCTGAAGAGAAGACCGAATTCGACGTTGTTCTGACCGCTGCCGGTGACAAGAAAATTCAGGTCATCAAGGAAGTGCGGGCCATTACCGGACTGGGTCTCAAAGACGCCAAGGCGCTGGTTGACGAAGCCCCCAAGCCTGTCAAAGAGGGGATCGCCAAAGAAGATGCTGAGAAGATCAAAGCCCAGCTGGAAGAAGCCGGCGCTCAGGTTGAACTCAAGTAATCTGTTCCTGTCTTCCTATATTATGTTGCACACGAGAGGGTTCCCGGGCACCCCGCTGATACCGGCCGGAGAGGCCGGGAACCCCATGTCGTTGCGAAATAACCTCGCAACTGATTAACCCTCATTCATTATGGAGATACTATGTCGGAACGTCCCTTGGCAGGCAAACGCATAAGGAAAAACTTCGGCAAGATCAGTAAAATTGTAGAGATCCCTGACCTGATTGGTGTTCAGCGGGAATCTTTTATGCGGTTTTTACAGATGGATGTCTTTCCCGAAAATCGCCGGGACATTGGTCTGCAAGCCGTGTTCAAATCGGTTTTTCCGATCAAGGATTTTACCGGCAGCGCCAGCCTGGAATTTGTATCTTACCGTTTCGCGGAAGTGAAGCACAGCGTCGAAGAGTGTATTCACCGGGGCATGACCTACGAGATCCTGATTCGGATAACCGTGCGCCTGGTCGTATACGATACCGATAAAGAGACCGGGTATTCCAACATCAGGGATATTAAAGAGCAGGAAATCTATTTTGGCACCATTCCGCTCATGACGGAAAGAGGCACGTTTATCATCAACGGTACCGAACGAGTGGTGGTCAGTCAGTTACACCGGTCCTCCGGTGTTTTCTTTGATCATGACAAGGGTAAGTCGCACTCCAGCGGCAAGGTAATCTACAGCTCGCGCATCATCCCGGTGCGCGGATCCTGGATCGACATGGAGATCGACCCCAAGGATATCGTCCAGATCAGGATCGACCGCCGCCGCAAGTTCCCCATAACCATCCTTTTCAAAGCCTTTGGGTACAATACGGAAGACCTGCTGGCATACTTTTACAAAACTGAAAAGGTGTTTATCGAGAAAAAATCGTTTTTTAAAGCATTTGTTCCGGAATTGCTCAAGGGCAAACGGGCCAGCCTGGACGTGAAGGACCCCAAGTCCGGCGAATTGTATGTGAAAAAAGGCCGTCTCTTCAGTGCCCGGGCCATGAAGAAAATGGATGCCGCCGGTATCGAGCGTATCCCCATGGACGCTGAGGAGATGATTGGGAAAGTCGCGGCCCATGCTGTTGTCGGCTCCGATCCGGAAATGACCTTGCTTAATCCCAACGAGATGATCGTCGAAGAAAACCTGGAAAAGATTGTCGCAGCCGGGATTCAGGAACTCGACATCCTGTTGATTGACGGTGTCGCCGGGAGCGACTCGATTCACAAGACGCTGTTGCTTGACAAAGTGGAAACCAAAGAAGAAGCACTAATCGATATTTACCGCCGGCTACGTCCGGGCAACCCCGCCACACCGGAAGTCGCGCAGGACTTTGTCGACCATCTTTTCTTCAAATCCGCATATTACGATCTTTCGGGAGTTGGGCGTTTGAAAATCAATACGCGCTTGGGGATCAATTCTGAAATTGACCTAAAGACCCTGCGCAAGGAAGATATCATGCTCACGGCCAAAACCCTGGTCGAGTTGCGCGATACCCAGGGTATGGTGGATGATATCGACCATCTCGGCAACCGGCGGGTCCGGGCCGTGGGCGAATTGCTGGAAAACCAGTACCGGATTGGTTTGGTACGTATGGAGCGGGCCATTAAAGAGCGCATGAGCTTGCAGGAAGTCGATGCCCTGATGCCGCACGACCTGGTCAATCCCAAACCGGTCTCGGCTGTGGTCAAGGAATTTTTCGGCACCAGCCAGCTTTCCCAGTTTATGGATCAGACCAACCCGCTTTCGGAAACCACCCACAAAAGACGCTTGAGCGCGCTGGGGCCGGGCGGTCTGACCCGCGAACGGGCCGGGTTTGAAGTCCGGGACGTACACCCATCCCATTATGGTCGCATCTGTCCGATCGAGACACCGGAAGGACCGAACATCGGCTTGATCGTTTCACTCAGTACCTATGCGCGAGTGAACGAATACGGCTTCATCGAAACACCCTACAGCGTAGTTGAAGAATCTACGGTTAAAAAGGACGTCAAATTCCTCAGTGGGTTTGAAGAGCAGGATCATCCGATTGCCCAGGCCAATGCGCCGTTGGATAAGAAACGAAAATTCGTCAACCCACTGGTGACGTCGCGGGTAGCCGGCGAATTCATGATGGTCAAACCTGAAGATATTGAGCTCATGGACGTCTCCCCCAATCAGCTGGTAAGTGTTTCTGCATCGTTAATTCCGTTTCTGGAAAACGACGATGCCAACCGCGCCCTGATGGGGTCTAACATGCAACGCCAGGCGGTTCCGCTGCTGGTTAACGAAGCACCGCTGGTAGGGACCGGGATCGAAAGTGTTGTCGCCCGTGACTCCGGAGTGGCGATTGTCGCCCGACGCGGCGGGGTCGTGGAAGATGTTGACGCTACGCGGATCGTATTGCGCCATCCGGCAGCAGAAGACGGCTCGGTTGAAAAACCGGTGACCATTTACAACCTGCAAAAATTTATTCGTTCCAATCAGAACACCTGTTTCAACCACCGGCCGATCGTTAAAAAGGGCCAATTGGTGGAGGCTGGTGAAGTCATTGCCGACGGACCTTCCACGGAAAAGGGCGAATTGGCGCTCGGCAAGAACGTGACGGTGGCGTTTATGCCCTGGGGTGGTTACAACTTCGAAGATTCCATCCTGGTCGGTGAAAGACTACACCGGGATGGCGTCTATACCTCGGTACACATCGAAGAGTTTGAGGTTGTTGCCCGTGATACCAAGCTGGGCAAAGAAGAGATCACCCGCGATATCCCGAATGTCGGGGAAGAGGCGCTCAAAGACCTGGACGAAAGCGGCATCATCCGCCTGGGAGCCGAAGTCGGTCCCGGTGATGCCCTGGTTGGTAAAATTACGCCGAAAGGTGAAACCCAGCTCTCTCCGGAAGAAAAACTGCTGAGGGCCATCTTCGGCGAGAAGGCCGGCGATGTCAAAGACACCTCGCTCCGGGTTCCGCCCGGTGTCCAGGGGATTGTCATTGACGCCAAGGTTTTCTCGCGTCGGGGAACGGATAAAGATGATCGCGCCCGTGAGATCGAAGATTCCGAAATTGCGGTTTATGAAAAGAATATGGCCGACGAACTGGCGATTATCAGCGATGTCGCCCGGAGCATGATCGCAGAGATACTGGCTGGTAAGGCGATTACGGCACCGCTGAAAAAAGACAAGAAGGTCCTGTTGACCAAGGGGACCAAAATTTCAGCAGAAGCCTTGGACGGGATACCTGTTGCGCAGTTGGAAGACCTGGCTGTGGCGGATGATGCCCTGACAGAAAAGCTGCACAATATTATCGATCAGTACCACCGCCAATGCGACGACGTCCGTAACAACTTCGAACAGATGGTCAGCCGGTTTGAAAAAGGCGATGACCTTCCGCCGGGTGTTATCAAAATGGTCAAGGTGTATGTGGCCATGAAACGCAAGCTATCGGTGGGCGATAAAATGGCCGGCCGCCACGGCAACAAAGGGGTTGTTTCCAATATTCTACCCCAGGAAGACCTACCTTACTTCGCCGACGGCACCCCGGTGGACATGGTGCTCAATCCGCTGGGTGTGCCTTCGCGTATGAACGTCGGCCAGGTGCTTGAAATTCATCTGGGACGCGCGGCCAAGGGGCTCGGCGATCAGCTCAACCTGCTGCTCGAAGAGGCGAAACTCAAACAGGTCCGGTCGAAGTTGAAGAAAATCTTTGCTGATGCCGCCACCAAGAAACTGATCGACGGCTTCATCGACGATGAACTGATGGAGTTTGCGGGCCATTACCGCAAAGGCGTCCACATGGCTACCCCGGTTTTCGATGGCGCCAAAGAACCGGAAATTAAAGACCTGCTGGAAGAAGCAGGTTTGTCGCGCACGGCCCAAGCCACCTTGTATGACGGCCGGACCGGCGAACCGTTTGACAAAAACATCACTGTGGGGGCGATGTACATGCTCAAACTGCATCACCTCGTGGACGACAAGATTCATGCCCGGTCCATCGGCCCCTATTCTCTGGTCACCCAACAGCCGTTGGGCGGGAAAGCTCAGTTCGGCGGTCAGCGCTTGGGTGAAATGGAAGTGTGGGCCATGGAAGCGTATGGCGCGGCCAATGCCCTGCAGGAATTTCTGACGGTTAAATCCGACGATATGGCCGGGCGGACCCGGATGTACGAAAAGATCGTCAAAGGCCAGAACTCTCTGGAACCCGGCCTACCGGAGTCGTTCAAGGTTCTTACCAAAGAACTGCAGGCGCTGGGGCTGGACGTGGCGTTACTGGAAGAATAAACGACCACCCGAGAATCGGGTGGCTTTGGAATTCCTGCAGCGCAGGAGAACCAAAGAGCACGACAGTGCCATTGTTTAAGCTTTGCTGATCCCTCTGCTGAGCAGGGGGTCTGAATACCAAAGCAATAACCTCATTACAGGGATAGATAATGGAAACTTTATACGATTTCTTCGCAAAACCGATCGATCCTCGCAAATATACCGGCGTCCAGGTTGCCCTGGCATCCCCGGAGCAGATTTTAAAGTGGTCGCATGGTGAAATCAAGAAGCCGGAGACAATCAATTACCGGACCTTCAAACCGGAACGCGACGGCTTGTTCTGTGCAAAAATATTCGGTCCTACCAAGGATTACGAATGCAATTGCGGCAAGTACAAGCGCATGAAGCACCGCGGGGTCATCTGTGAAAAATGCGGGGTTGAGGTCATCCAGTCCAAGGTTCGGCGCGAACGTATGGCCCACATCGAGCTGGCCACCCCCTGTGCCCATATCTGGTTCTTAAAGAGCCTGCCCAGCAAGATCGGCAACCTTCTGGATCTTACCTTGAAGAATATTGAGAAGGTTCTCTATTTTGACAACTATATCGTCATCGATCCCAAGGACACCCCGCTTACCAAAGGTCAGCTCCTTTCGGATGAAGCCTATCAGGAAGCCCGGGAAACCTACAATGACCAGTTTGACGCCGGGATCGGCGCCGAGGCGGTGAAAGCCATGCTGGCGGATCTGGACCTGGATGCTGAATACCAGCAGCTACGCGAAGATATCAAAGCCACCGGGTCGGTCGCCAAGCGCCAGAAATTGTCCAAGCGGCTCAAGATCGTGGACGCCTTCCGGCGTTCCGGCATCGATCCGACCTGGATGATCATGGACGTCATTCCCGTATTGCCTCCGGATCTGCGGCCGCTGGTGCCGCTCGAGGGGGGCCGTTTTGCCACCTCAGACCTGAATGACCTCTATCGGCGCGTGATAAACCGTAACAATCGGTTAAAACGCCTGATAGACCTGAATGCGCCGGATATCATCGTGCGCAACGAAAAAAGAATGTTGCAGGAATCGGTGGACGTGCTTTTTAACAACGGCCGCCACGGTCGGGTGATTACGGGTACCAACAAACGGCCGCTCAAGTCACTTTCCGACACCTTGAAAGGCAAACAGGGGCGTTTCCGACAGAATTTGCTGGGGAAGCGGGTCGATTACTCCGGCCGCACGGTTATTACCGTCGGTCCCGATCTGCGGCTGCACCAGTGCGGCTTGCCGAAGAAGATGGCCTTGGAACTCTTCAAGCCGTTCATCTACTACCGACTAGAGCAGAAGGGACTGGTTTCCACGGTAAAAAGCGCTAAAAAAATGGTGGAAAGAGGGACCCCGGAAGTTTGGGATACCTTGGATGAGGTTGTCCGGGAATACCCGGTCATGCTCAACCGGGCGCCGACCCTACACCGGCTCGGGATCCAGGCCTTTGAGCCCATTTTGATCGAGGGTAAAGCCATCCAACTGCATCCGCTGGTTTGTACTGCCTTCAACGCCGACTTCGACGGTGACCAGATGGCCGTCCATGTGCCCCTCTCGGTCGAGGCCCAGATCGAGGCGCGTGTGCTGATGCTCTCATCCAACAACATTCTGTCACCGGCCAACGGTAGCCCGATCATCGTTCCGAGCCAGGACATCGTACTGGGCATTTACTACATGACCCGGGCCACCATCGGGGCGCGGGGCGAGGGGATGATTTTCGCCAACCCGGAAGAAGTTCGGGTGGCGTACGACGGTGGGACGGTTGACCTGCATGCCCGGATCAAAGTCCGTTTTGGTGAGGACCGGGTGGATACTACGGTCGGACGCATTCTCCTGTGGGAAGTCATCCCCCAGGACAACCTCATGAAGCTGTGCCGTATCATGGTGAATGAGGAAGTGGACGCGGTTGCGGCTTTGGACGCCCTGAAAAACGGCATGGATTTTACCGACGCCGTGGCCGAATTCTCCCAGAGCCAGGACAAGGAGCAGGAAGGGTACCTGGGACTGTTCCGTAAGGATGAGTTCAAGCGCGTGTTCTGTGAAAAAGATGAGGACGTGGATGCGGTCTACGAATTGGATACTGGTGATTCGAGCAATATCATCTATGACGGACAGTCCTACAATATCTTCCAGATTATGGATCGGCTGCCGGAAATTCCTTTTGAGGCGGTCAATCACGTCATGGATAAAAAACGGCTGCGTGAACTCATCGATTATGCCTACCGCAACCTGGGGCCCAAGGCCACTGTCATTCTTTCGGACCGTTTGAAGGACATCGGTTACCGGTATTCCACAGAGGGTGGGCTTTCCATTTCCATCGACGCCATGATTATTCCGGACAGCAAGTGGGACATTCTCAAGAATGCCGAAAACCGGGTGGGCCATATTGACAAACAATATATCGAAGGTCTCATCACCCCAGGTGAAAAATACAACAAGGTTGTGGACATCTGGGCCAAGGCTACCGACGATGTGGCCAACGAGATGATGACCTCCATGAAAAACGAGCTCCTGATTGACCGGGAAGGCAACCCGGTGCTGGATGATGCCGGCAAACAGGTGGCCACCGAGAGCATGAATCCCATCTACATGATGGCCGACTCCGGCGCCCGGGGTAGCAAGGATCAGATGCGTCAGTTGGCCGGGATGCGCGGTCTCATGGCCAAACCATCCGGTGAAATTATCGAAACACCGATTCAGGCCAATTTCCGCGAAGGGCTGTCGGTTTTGCAGTATTTCATCTCGACCCACGGTGCCCGTAAGGGTCTGGCGGATACCGCCTTGAAAACCGCAAACTCGGGCTACCTGACCCGGCGGCTTGCCGATGTGGCCCAGGACTGCGCGGTGACCGAGCATGATTGCGGCACCGTGGACGGCGTGACCGTGGAACCCCTCATGGAGGGTGGCGAAGTCATCCAGAGACTCAGCGAGAGAATCCTGGGCCGGGTGACGGCTGAAGAGATCCTGGATCCGTTTACCGATGATGTCCTGATCCGCACCGGGGTTGAACTGGGGGAAGACGAGGTCAAACAGATCGAGGACGCCGGCCTGACCACGGTCAAGATCCGTTCGGTGATGACCTGCAAAACCAAAACAGGTGTGTGCGTCAAATGCTACGGCCGCGACTTGGCCCACGGCCAGTCTGTTGAGATGGGACAGGCCATCGGTATTCTGGCAGCGCAATCCATCGGTGAGCCCGGCACCCAGTTGACCATGCGGACCTTCCATATCGGTGGTACCGCCAGTCGGCGGGTGGAGCAGGCGGATATTAAGGCGCGGGTAGATGGTAAAGTCAAATTTATCGATATGAACGTTGTGAAAAATGCTCAGGGCGACAGAGTGGTCATGAACCGCCGCGGCGGGGAGTTTGCCATTCTGGGCGAAACCGGCCGCGAACGTGAACGGTTCCCTGTAATTTACGGCGCCCATCTCCAGGTGGACGATGGCCAAAATGTGAAGGTCGGCGACCTGCTGGCTACCTGGGACCCCTTTGCAACCCCGATTATCACCGAAGTGGACGGTGCCGTCAAATTCGGTGATATCATTCCCGGCAAGACCCTGCATGAAAAGGTCGACCCGGTCACCGGAAAATCCAGTAAGACCATCGGTGAATCCAAAAGCGGCGAGGAACGTCCCCGGATCTCTATCAAAGACGCGGAATCCAAAACGGCCTCCCTGCCCAGCGGTTCGGGCATGGCCCGGTACATGTTGCCCACGGACGCCATCATTCTGGTCGAAGAGGGCGATGGGGTCCGGGCCGGCGACGTTATTGCGAAACTACCGCGGGCAACCACGAAGACAAAGGACATCACCGGTGGTTTGCCCCGCGTAGCTGAACTTTTCGAGGTTAGAAAACCAAAAGAAATCGCTGTGTTGAGCGAGATTGAAGGGTATGTTTCCATTGCCAAGGCCACCAAGAAGGGCAAGCAGAAGGTAACCATCAATCCAGTGGACGGGGTTGGCGAAAGCAAGAGTTACCTGATCCCCAAAGGCAAACACATCAATGTGTACGAAGGCGACTATGTGCGTGCCGGCGAACCGTTGATCAGCGGCAGCGCCATTCCCCAGGATATACTCAATATCAAGGGTGAGATCGCGCTGGCCCGCTACCTGGTAGACGAGGTTCAGGAAGTGTATCGCCTCCAGGGGGTCCGGATTAATGACAAACATATTGAAGTAATCGTGCGCCAGATGATGCGGCGGGTCAAGATCATGGATCCCGGCGATACCGAGTTTATTATGGAAGAGCAGGTGGATCGGGTCAGATTTGATGATATCAACCAGGAGGCGATTGAAAAGGGACTGAAACCGGCCTCCGCAGAGTCCTTGATTCTGGGTATCACCAAAGCCTCGCTGAGCACCGACAGTTTCATTTCCGCGGCATCATTCCAGGAAACAACCAAGGTACTCACCGATGCCAGTATCGCCGCCCGGCAGGACTATTTAAGTGGGCTGAAGGAAAACGTAATCATGGGCCGGCTGATTCCGGCCGGTACCGGCGTGCGGCAATTCCGTGAACTGGATGTTGAAACCCGGACTGCCCCAGTGGCGGAGGGGCAATAAAATAGGAAAAACTATCACGAAAAAGCTTGACAAGTAATAAATGGCTGTATACATATTGACTTTTTAGCAGCCCGCGGAATTTCGCTTGATTCCTGCCGGAATCTCACCGGATCCCATCGCGGTAAAGTCATAAAAAATGTAAGGATTGAACGAGGAAAGTATGCCGACTATCAACCAGTTAGTGCGTAAGGGTAGAAAACGCGTCAAGAAAAAGACCACGACACCGGCGCTCAAGGGGTCTCCCCAGAAAAGAGGGGTTTGCACCCGCGTTTATACATCAACCCCTAAAAAGCCGAACTCTGCCCTGCGTAAGGTTGCCAGAGTCCGCCTTACGACCGGTATAGAGGTAACGGCCTATATTCCGGGGATCGGGCACAACCTGCAGGAGCACTCGGTCGTGCTGGTTCGTGGAGGCCGGGTCAAGGACCTGCCCGGTGTCCGCTATCACATTGTGCGGGGCACGTTGGATACGCTGGGTGTCGAAGACCGGCGTCAGGGGCGGTCCAAGTACGGTGCCAAGAAACCCAAATAACAACGGTATTCATCCTTAAACAAAGATAACAGATTACAACAAGTGGTGTGACCTATGCCGAGAAGAAGAGAAGTCCCCGTGCGGCCCATTTTACCGGACGCCAAGTTCGAAAACAAACTGGTCGCAAAGTTTATCAAGTCGATCATGCGTGACGGGAAAAAAAGTACCGCTGAAAAGATCCTGTACGGCGCTTTCGATATCATCGAAGAAAAAACCAAGGAATCTCCGGTCAAACTTTTTGAGCAGGCCGTGGATAATGTCCGGCCCCAGATCGAAGTAAAATCTCGCCGGGTAGGCGGTTCGACCTACCAGGTACCGACCGAGGTGCGTCCTTCCCGGCGCACGGCCTTGGGGATTCGCTGGATCATCGGGTTTGCCCGGAAAAGATCTGAAAAGGGGATGGCCTCGAAACTTGCGGCGGAATTGATGGATGCGGCCAGCAACCGGGGGGCCTCCGTCAAGAAGCGGGAAGATACGCACAAAATGGCTGAAGCCAACAAGGCCTTCGCGCATTTCAGATGGTAACCGCATTCAGATAGTAGGCGGTTTATTAAATAGATACAAACATTTAAGCATAATTACGTTACTCATAGTCCGCTTAAAACTAAGGAGGACGGGAAGATGGCCAAGGAAAAATTTGAGAGGACCAAGCCCCACGTGAACGTGGGAACGATTGGGCATATCGATCACGGTAAGACGACTTTGACGGCAGCGATCACCAAGCACAGTGG
>Ga0126331_1000404_pt1 | contig 14133 bp, 10 predicted proteins | sample InaspJWI98metaG_FD_96379 | JGI IMG/M metagenome (GOLD analysis project Ga0126331, IMG submission 96379) | Marine gutless worms symbiont microbial communities from Oahu, Hawaii - Inanidrilus sp. 2 OAHU.JWI-98 metaG | ecosystem: Host-associated > Annelida > Digestive system > Unclassified | place... | reverse complement strand
TCGACTTCACCATCCGCAACGCCTGGCAGAAGTAATTAGAGGAGTTAAATTTGTCAATGGTGTCGAAGAAAAACGGATTGCCGCCTAATTTCTTCATACACAACTATTGACTATATCTCACGCAAGCCAGCCGAAAGTAATCATTGACACACCTTCCTTCTGGGCTTCGGCGGATTTAATAATCTCACCCAAAAACGAGATCAAAGCGCCGGGGATGGCCAGCCATAATCCACCTCGGGTCGAGAATAGCGTTGCGTCGAAACCTGCTGTTGACATAAATGAAAATCCGAGAACCTCAAGTGCCATTTCGTCTTCAATTCTACCCTTTGACAGAACAGCCAGAGATCCAAAACCAGTTACCAATACCCCAAGTAATCCAAGGTTACTTAATATCACAAGGGTCCAGCGTAGCTATGCCCGTTGGATACGGGGCAGGAGGAGCCAATCGATCAAAAGCTTTTTACCAATTAGCCTCAGAAGTACGAAGGCAGCAACGCTAAACGCTACAAAAAGCCAAGCAGAACCAGTGGTTCCGATGCTGTGCGCCAATTTAATGTAATTTTTTAGCACCGTGTCGGAATAGAGTCCATCTGATGGTGCCAACAGGTCTTCAATCTCTGAAAAGACTAAGGATGATAAGTATTGAGCCCAAATAAATGGCCATGACAGATCAGTTAGTATTTGCATTTTATCGGCGAGTTCTTTAACCGTCTTTACTACGTGTTGATCGAACTCATCGCGCTCAAAGCGTTGTTGGTCGCGATACCATGTGCCGGCAGCTATCATTTGCTGATAGGCGCTTAGACGTATTTTTCGGCCAAACCGAATCTGCAATAACAGAGGTTCGAGAGAGACAAGCACATAGACACCCGGCCCCGATGGTAAGTCCTGCTTGATGTATTTGCGCAGCCAACCCCGAGGTCGCAACGTCTGCCAGTGGCGTTCTTCTGACATAAGATCTAAAGCATACGTCCCAATCTTTGCTTCTGGAATTGATGACACTGTGCGGACGACGACTGGGGTGTCCTCAGGAAATTTTATTTCCTTGATAGCTACCTGCGACCAGGGTGCCAGTATATTTGCTTCATCGTCAACGATTATACTGCCGTCGGCCTTCGGGTTCGCTGTAAAACTCGCGAGCAAGTACAAAAAGAAAAACGAAAAACCTAAAAGTCCACCGAGACAGCCGAAGATTTGCATCCATGCTGATTTGAATTGTGCTTCTGGGTTTTCAGATTGTTTAGTCATGTTATTCAACAAGCGTGTTTTCAACGCGGAAATGCCAAAATAATGCCAGGGTTCCTATTCTGCAATCCTTAGAGCTTTGAGGTGTGTAATTATTACGCATACTGCTCAAGCAAATTGTAAAAAAATGATAAGAAGTCGTTTTTTTAACCGAATAAATCGATAAAGATAAAATAATTAACACTTGACTCTGGTTACGCAAACCTCATGCCAATTTAAATAAGATTTTCATTAACGCGACAATTGACATAATTACAGGGGATTATGGAGTCACAACATTTCATGGAATATGCCGGACGGCGTTGAGGACCCATGAAATATCTCGGGTAGCCGTGAAATGTCACGGCCAATTTAATGGCCGATGATTCAGGAATTTGGGAATTCAGAAATTTAGGAATTGAATTTCACAAATATTCTTCTTTTCAATCACCGCAAAGATTCAGGTTAATATTCTGTGAACTCTGTGGTAAAAAAAGGAATATTATGGTCTTTTGATGCCAAGCTTTTTCATGCGGAATCTGAGGGTGCCGGGGTTTAGGTCTAGTCGTGTGGCAGCACCATGCCGGCCTTCTATTACCCAATTGGAGTTTTCAAGAACACGGAGGATGTAAGCACGCTCTACCTCGAGAAGGGTTTGCGGGGTGTGAGTATTTGAATTCTCCGGGCCGCTGAAGTCGCGGAATCCGTTCAGTTCAAGCGTACGGTTCTGGGAGATGATGATTGCCCTTTCAATGATGTTTTCAAGCTCGCGGACGTTACCGGGCCAGGAATAGGCCTGGAGGGACTTCATCATGATTTCGGGGATGACATCTATATTTTTACCAAATTTGACACTGTACTTCTTGGCAAAGTGCCTTGCCAGGTGCGGGATATCTTCTTTGTGCTCCCGAAGCGCAGGCATACGTATCGGAAATACATTCAGCCGGTAATAGAGGTCTTCGCGGAACTCACCGGCCGTAATTGCCTTTTCTAAATCACGATTAGTAGCCGCTATTATTCTGACATCAACCCTGATCGTTTGTATTCCTCCCACCCGTTCAAATTTGCCCTCCTGCAGCACTCGAAGCAGCTTGGCCTGCAATTCTAGGGGCAGGTTTCCGATTTCGTCCAGGAAAATGGTTCCGCCATCAGCCAGTTCAAATCGCCCGGTTTTGCGACTATGAGCCCCGGTAAAAGCCCCTTTCTCATGACCGAAGAGTTCGCTTTCGATCAGCGCCGGTGATAGCGACGAACAGTCGACTTTAACTAAAGGCCGCTCTGCGCGGGGGCTTGTGCTGTGGATCTGTCTTGCGATCAGTTCCTTCCCGGTCCCTGTCTCCCCGAGGATTAGCACGGTGGCATCGGTTGGCGCCACTTGTTGCGCTTTGCGCAGTTCATCCTTGAATATTTCACTTTGACCAATAATTTCTTCAAAGTCGTGGTCGTGCTTAATCTCTTGCTGCAGGTAGACGCATTCGGCCTGAAGTCTATCTTTCAGTTGTTTGACTTCTTCAAATAGCTGGGCGTTTTTAATCGCGATGGTTGCCTGGTTGGCGAAACTTGCCACGCGTTCGAATTCTTTTTGAGACATCACCCGACAACAAAACATCACCAAGACACCTAATTGCTCGCCGCGAAAGACCAGCGGGTGACCAACATAGGACTGAAACCCATTGTCTCTAATCCACCGCTTATCCTGAAAATGCCCTTCCTTTAGCAAGTCGTTAGTAAAGAGCGGCTCCTCGCTGTGAATTATACGGCCGATTATCGGCGCACCGTACGGGTAGCGTCGAAATTCGCCGTTGAGGTTTTCGTAAATTCCGGCACTGGCCTTGAGGTGCAAACATAGCTCACGATCAACGCACTGGTCTGCTTTGTGGCATTCAGTGCACAGGTCTCCATTTCTGAGCAGCCATATGCGGGCGAAGGCAGCTTCCAGCTCATCCACAAGCCCCTGGGTGATGGTTGCGAGAACTTCTTGAAGATTAAGGCTGGATGTCATTTCGAGCGCGATGCGCTCAATGCTGGCAGATTTAAGCTTCTGAGTCACGATTATCTTCGGCGATTTGGATTAATATTGATCAGAATAAACCCCAATGTTGCATAATCAACATGGCAAAGATAAGCTAATGATCCCATCATTGCGCCCAATTTCATAGTGAAAGTACCATTTTCTGGATATCACCGTTAGTGGATTCAAAAAATGGGGTCGATTTTGCAATGTTGTTTACCCTATTTTACTTCAAATACTATTCCTGAGGGCTTCGATGCGGGGGAATATCAGTCTGATCAAAAGAACTTTGTGATGATCTCAAAGCAGTGGGCTCTCATTCCTGAAGTCTAAATGAGGGCAGATTTGCTCTAAAGACATCACATCACAAAACTTGATCGAAAAGCTTTCATTAACAACCATGGACGAGTAATCCCACAGGCGAATAAGTGGTACCGGTTTCTGGAATCGTCTAACTTTGATCTGCACGGCAATTTTAATTGTTAACAAAAAAGGTTGAGGTAAAACTATTGCAGCCAAATTATGAAAGACTACAAAATGAATCCCTGTTTAGCCCATTAAAACATTGATCTAAAGATGTGAAACCTGCACTTAGGGGAATAGAGAATGTAATGAGAAGTTAGCGGCTGTACAAATATCAGGGGTGCAGACTAATATGAATACCATAGAACATGAATTTGAATTATCAAGAGGTCATCGGTATCTTTTTGGTCCCGTCGAAATGCATTACGAGCATTTTTTCTCAGCGATTAATGAATCCATCGAACCAGCTGCATTAAATGGCTTCGGGGCGCACCAAGATTATATATTGATTTCAAGAAACATATTGTATAGGAATGGTTGGAATTGGGTCTTACGCAGCCATTTTGCGCTCAATATAATCTGTTTAACGAGGTATTTTTATGGGCCGTAAAATCGGCATTAGATTCCCGGAAATGTCCGGCATTTTACACATCGATAGCGTGCATTGCTTAACTTGGTTCGAACCTGCTACAAACTTAAGACTCAGCAATTCTTAACCTAAACAAGGAGGAGTGAGCTATGAAAATCAGGTCATTTTTATTCAGTGTTGCTGCCTTATGTATGACACTCTCGCCGGTTCTGGGTCTCGCCGGAGACTGGACACCGAAAGGTTCGATTAAACTTCAAATTGGTTTTGGTGCAGGTGGATCCACTGACACCATAGGACGATTGGTTGCTGCCCAGGTCGAAGAAACCACGGGCTGGAACATTGTTGTGCAAAACAAACCCGGTGGCGGTGGTGTGGCGATGCTATCGGGGCTGATGAATCAGAAGCCCGATGGTTCCACACTTGGGTTGGCTGTGAATGTGCCAATACTCTTGAATTTGGCAAAACGAGGAGATAAGCTGCCGTTCAAGATCGATACTTTTGACTACATCGGTACCGTTACCAAGGGAGAAGTCGCACTGGTAGCGCGAGCCGATGCACCGTTTGACGATATCAACGCCGTTGTAGCGCTGGCAAAAACTAAAAAATTAGCAATCGCCTTCGATGCCATGCCCCAACAGATGATTATGTCGGCCGTCAGTAATCAAGCCGGTGTAAAATTTAAATTTGTCAAACACAAAAGCGGTGCCGAACAGATCCAGAGTATTCTGGGCGGTCACGTGGATGTCGGTTGCCCCGCCGGCGCACACATCAAATATCTGGAAAGTGGCGATCTTAAGATGATTGTGGCCTTCGGCAAGCAGCGTTTCAGTTATGCGCCTGACACAAAGACCCTCATTGAGAACGATTACAAATTTTACCTCGACCCGTATTATTATCTGGTTGCCCCAAAAGGATTGCCCGCCGATGTAAAAACCACCCTGGCCAAAGTTTTCGACAATGCCATCCATTCCGATAAAGTGAAAACAGCCCTTTTAAATACATTGAAGACCCCGCCGTATAATTTAGGGCCGGATGGCACCTTTAAAATGCTCTCGGACGGGGTAACGGACATAAAGACCGTCATTGATGCGGGAAAGTAAACCCCCAATGTTGCAACGTTAGGGTAAACCATTCAGTTGAGACGACTCCGCGGGATTAGTCCTGCGGAGTCGCTGCCCATCGAATCAGGAAACTTCGGATGACACTCAATCGTATATCAGGACTTTTTTTTGCCGTCTTGGGCGTCATACTTCTTTTTTGGATTATTCCACGGCACACCGAAACGGTGGATTACGCATGGCTGCGACCGGCGACGCTGCCGATCATCACAGCCGTTATCGTCATTATATCAAGCATCGTACATCTCATTTTTCCTTCCGGAAATGCCGAATTTGACGTACCGCTTGCCTTGCGTGCCGGTTTATATTTTGTGATTTCCCTGCTTGGCCTTTGTTTAATGTACTTCGTCGGATTTCTCATTGCCGCGCCGCTTCTGGTTATGGCGCTTATGCTGTTGGTTGGAGAGCGCCGGCCACTCTGGTTGATCGCAGGTATTGTATTGATACCCTTGGCGATGTGGAGTTCCATTGTACTGCTGCTGAATCGGCCGCTTCCTTAATAGCAAACGGTTACGACCATGTTTGATTTCAACATCGTCCTTGCGGGTTTATCCGATGCACTTACCCTGTACAATTTTCTTTTCGTTCTGTTTGGCGTGCTCATAGGACAACTCGTGGGTGCCCTTCCCGGCACGGGACCGGTGATGGCCATGGCCATCGCGATTCCGTTTACCTTCACCTTGAACCCCCTCACTGCCATAGCCTTTTTGGTCGGGGTCAATAAAGGCGGGCTGGTCGGTGGCGCGATTCCCGCCATATTGATCAATACGCTTGGTACGCCGGATGCCGCCGCCACCACCCTGGATGGTTTTCCTTTGACTCAGAAGGGAAAACCGGAAAAAGCGACAAAAATGGCGCTTTATTCTTCCATAACCGGTGATGCCTTCAGCGATGTCGTTCTTTTTACCGTCTCCCCGCTAATCGCCGCGGTGGCTTTAAAAATGGGCCCCATAGAAATATTTGCCCTCATGGTATTTGCTTTCTCGGTCATCGCGGGGCTTGTGGGCGATTCCATGGCCAAAGGAATCGCATCGACGGCATTGGGTCTTTTTTGTGCCACCGTGGGATTGGATCCGGAACATAGCACGCCGCGCTTCATTTTTGGATTTTTCGAACTTTATGACGGGCTGCCGCTGGTGTCCGTGGCTTTGGGAATGTTGGCCGTTCCCGAAATTTTTCGCCGGCTGGCCCTAATTCGAGGCAGAATCAGTTCGGCAGTTGAGTTTTCTAAAACGCAAAAAAGGGAAGATCGCCGGGTAAGCTGGGCCGATTATTGGGCCTGCCGTTATACCATGCTGAGAGGTTCGGTAATCGGAACCATCATGGGAGCGATCCCGGGACTCGATTCTTCGGCCGCGGCATTTATGACCTACGCAACAACGAAACAGACATCCAAGGACCCGGATAGTTTCGGCAAGGGCAACATTCACGGCATCGCGGCAACAGAATCGGCCAACAGCTCGGTCTCCGGCGCCAATTTGATCCCCATGCTCACACTGGGTATACCCGGCAATATTGCCGCTGCACTGATTATCAGCGCCCTAATGATCCATGGCGTTCAGCCGGGTCCCCTTCTTTTCCGGGAGCAGGGACAACTGATTTACGGACTTTTCGGCGCCTTGATGATGGCCAATGTTTTGAATCTCCTATCAGGACTTTTAGGACTGCGTCTCTGGTCACGTGTGATAAGATCGCCTGAATCGTTTATTTTTCCGACAGCCCTGCTGCTTTGCATCGTGGGCGTGTATATGGCCACAGGCGGATTGCTTGGCGTGACGATTATGTTCATTTTTGCTTTCATCAGTTATCTGATGAATGCGTTTGGCTACTCGGCGATTGTGTTTGTTATCGGCTTTTTTCTCGGGGAAAGATTCGAACTGACCCTGTCTCAATCGCTGAATTTGATCGACGGCGAACCTGCCCTGTTGATTTATCACCCGATCGCCCTGGTTTTATTTGCCCTGGCAATCTTTTCTGTGTATTGGTTCAGCATCCGTCCGGCGACGAGAAAAATGCAAAAGGCTGAATAAGGAGAATAATAATGCAGGAGGAACGGATCAAAACGGATGTACTGTGCATCGGCGGGGGAATTGCCGGGTTAATGGCTGCCATCCGGGCAGCCGAACTAGGGGCCGACGTGGTGGTGGTTGAAAAAGGCAATGTGCTCTACAGCGGTTGCGGACGTATGGGTAATGATCACTTCGAGACCTATATTCCCAGGGTGCATGGAAAGGACAAGGACGCCTGGATTGATGAGTTATTGCAAACGGCCAAAGGAGAAATTCTGATCGGCAAAAACCTATTGAGAGCCCAGTTCCTGAAAGCATATGATATCGTGAAACTGTGGCATGAATGGGGTATTCCCATGAAGTATAAAAGAAAATGGGAATTTTCAGGTCATTCTTTTCCCGGCCGGCCGATGACCCATATTAAATATGAAGGCCGTTTCCAGAAAAAAGTGTTGACCCGGCAGGCCGAAAAGCGGGGCGTGACCATTCTAAACCGGGTAATGGTCTATGATCTGCTCAAGGAAGGTAAAAAGTTGGTGGGGGCTGTCGGTACCCATACCAGAGAAGATAAAATATTGATCTTCAACGCTAAAGCTGTTGTGCTCGGCACCGGAAAGTGTTCCCGGCTCTATCCATCGTTGACGCCCGGCTGGATGTTCAATGACGGCCATGGGGGGACGCAGACAGGAGACGGTCGGGCAATGGCGTACCGGGCCGGGGTAGAACTTCAGAACCTTGAGATGCCCCAGCGGCATATCGGTCCAAAATATTTCGCACGCTTCGGACAGGCTACCTGGATTGGCGTGGTGAAAGACTGGGATGGGAAACCGGCCGGAACCTTCGTGACCAAACCGGATCGAAGATACGGCGATATGATTTGTGAAGTAAACAAACTGGCGCCGGAAACCTATACCCAGCAAGGCAAAGGCCCTCTTTATATGGACTGCACCCAGATCACCGCCGAAGACCATGACTATATGCTGCACTGGATGAAAAATGAAGGATATCCTGCGATGACCGATTACATGCAGAAAGAAGGGATAGATTTCAGAAAACATCCGATAGAATTCGCAACGTATCCCCTGCGGGGCGGAGGATTGATCGTGGCCAACGAAAATGCCGAAACCTGCCTGCAGGGCCTTTACGCTGCCGGTGACGAGGCCTTCGGCGACATATCCGCCGCCGCCACTTTTGGCTACGTGGGCGGGGAGAATGCAGCCAGGTATGCCGGGGGAATCAACCAAACGCCGATCAGGAAAAATAATCCAACTATCAGGAAGGTCAAGCGTCTGATTGATGACATCCGCGGCCGGGAAAACGGTCCGGAATGGGAGGAGACCACTATCGCATTGCAGCAAACGATGCTGGATTATGTCGGCAAGGTTCGCAATGAATCTTTGATGAAACAGGGGCTTGCTCATTTGCGTTTCATCCGCAAAAAAGCCGAAGAAACGATTATGGCAAGAAATCCACATGAATTGGGCCGCAGTCTGGAAGTGCTGAATATGATGGAAATCGGCGAACTGACCTTCTTGATGGCACTCAATCGAAAAGAAACACGCGGGCTTCATGTCCGGCCGGACTATCCGTATACAGACCCGACGCTCAACCAGGCCCATACCGTTCAAAAAGTCAAAGGCAAATATGTCCTGGGATGGAAACCTTATTAAGGGCTCACTCAAAAATAACTTCACATTTTATGCGTCGATGCATCCCGTCTGGCTGCGTTGCGAAAACTCGGAATATCTCGATATTCCTGCATTTTCGCGCCTTGCCCGACGGGCGCCTCAACGCCTAAAATTGTGAATTTATTTCTTCGTGAACCCTAAGGAGAAGACTCATGCCACCGGTCATCAATGAAGAAAAGTGTATCAAGTGTAACAAATGCGCCGAGATCTGCTCGGAAGATGTTTTCTACGGATCCCAAAAAGGAGAGTTTCCAACGGTGACGTATCCCAGGGAGTGTGTTCATTTTAACGGATGCGTATCCGTATGCCCGGTGCCCGGAGCCATTGCCCTGCGAATCCCATTGCCGATCCAGCTGGTATTTAAACCTGAAACTGATCCGTTTTGATCTAAATAGGAGGATATGAGATGATCGAAAAAATACCCTTTGGGAAAACAGGCCACCTGAGCACGAGAGCCATTTTCGGATCTGTAAGTTTAGGTTCGGTCAACCAGTCTGAAGCCGATCGAACTCTTGACCTATTGTGGGAATATGGTGTCAACCATATCGATACGGCACCTAAATACGGTGAGGCCGAACTGCGTTTGGGACCATGGATGAAAAAATACCGTGACCAGTTTTTTCTGGCCACCAAAACCAATGAAAGAACTTATCAGGATGCCAGGGATCAATTTCGGCGATCTTTGGACCGCCTGCAGGTGGACAGCGTCGATCTGCTCCAGTTTCACAATCTAACAGATGTTGTGGAAAGAGAAATTATTATGGGTCCCGGCGGCGCCCTGGAATTTTTGATTGAAGCCAGGCAACAGGGCTTGACAAAAAATATCGGGATTACCGGTCATGGCCTGCACACTCCAAAATTCCACCTTCAAACCCTCGAACGTTACGCTTTTGATACCGTGCTTTTACCCTGCAATTATTTGCTCATGCAGGACCCAAATTATGCCCAAGATATTAAAGAGTTACTCTCATACTGCCACGAGCATCAGATCGCCGTGCAAACAATAAAAGCAATCGCCCGGGGATATTGGGGAGAAAAAAAATGGAGCCACAGCACCTGGTATGAACCGCTGACCGATGAAGAAGCCATTACCCGATGTGTTCACTGGGTAATGAGTATTCCCGGTATTTTTCTGAACACGGTCGGCGATTTGCAGGAACTGCCCAAGGTGTTAAAGGCAGCGAACAGCTTCGTACAATGCCCCTCTAAGGAAGAAATGAATGCTATTGTTGAGGAGATGCAAATGCAAATACTATTTAGCTAAGGGTTCGCGCAAAAATAACTATCCAAGTGCGAGTTAAGGGCTCGCTCAAAAATAACTTCACATTTTAGTGAGACGATCCATCCCGCCTGGCTGCGTTGCTCGTCGGTTAAATAGCTTGCTATTCGCCCTCCTCGCGCCTTGCCATGCGGGCGCCTCGATCCCCCTAAAATGTGAATTTATTTTTTCGCGAACCCTAAGTCTTGGTTGAATCCGCCAGATCGTGCATCAGCGATTTGGTAGTTTCATACAACTCTCTGAAAATTCGATAATTTAAACTGTACTGTTTATGAACTCCCAAATTGGGAGAGACTATCTTTTTGTTTTTCACCCAGCTGGTAATCTCGGTCAAGTCCTTGAAAAGGCCAACGCCCACACCGGCCATAAAAGCATCACCATAGCTGGCGCCGATCAACTGCTCCGGGATGGCCAGCTCGATATCAACGATGTCGGAAACAAGCTGCATCCACAAATCGTTTGAGGTTCCGCCGCCGACGGCAAGGATCCGTTCAGGATTCAGTCCCTCATCGCGCATAACCTCCACGTTATGTCGAATGCCGAATCCCACGCTCTCTAGCAGGGCCCGGTAGACATCGCCGCGGCTGTGCTTGAGGCTCAAGCCAAACAAAACGCCTCTGGTTTGGGGATCGTGCAAAGGGGTACGCTCACCTTCAAAATAGGGTAAAGCAATCAGCCCGTTGGCACCGGCCGGGGACCCGGCTGCTTCTTTTGCTAGCGCTGCATAGGCATTTTCTCCGCCTGATTGCTCCCGTTCGACCTTCCCTTGAGCAAACTGGTCCCGAAACCAGGTTGTCAGGCTGCCTGATGTAGACATTCCCCCCATAAATGCGAATGCACCTTTCTCAAGAAAGTTTGCGCTCCAGAAATGTTGCGTTTTAAACAATTCAGCGGTCTTCATGATAAAAAAGATACTACTGCCAAACATCAGCATCATATCGCCGTACCGCGCCATCCCGGCGCTGATGGCCTCGGCCGCCGCATCGATTGTACCGGTAATGACCGGCGTGCCCGCCGCCAATCCCGTCTCTTTCGCAGCATCGCCGGTAACTTCACCAATGATGTCACAGCTCCAGGACGCTTTCGGCAAACGGTTGACGGGGGCAATATAGTGAGCTACGTCCTCATACCAATTAAAATTGTATATATCGAAAAGGGGCGCATGGCAGCTTGCGGAGTAGATGTCGATGCTGGGCACGCCCGTTAGTTTGTAAACCAGATAAGCCTGGCTGGTCAGAAACCACTTCGTCTTTTGATAGATATCCGGTTCGTTGTTTCTGACCCACAGGATTTTAGGTCCGGCTGCCTGGGAGTCCAGGTTCGTCCCGCACCTTTGGAATATATTATGTTTTCCCAGAACCTGTTCCAAATGCGCAACCTCCGCAGAAGACCGCGTGTCGATACCGTAGAGAATTCCCGGTCGCAACGGTTTGCCCTCGGCGTTGATCGGCAGGACACACGGACCAATTGCGCTGGTTCCGATACTAAGGATTTGCCCGGGATCGATACCTGAGGTTGCAAAAAGGTGGCGGACGATCTCGACAAAATCATGCCACCAGATGCCGTCGGCGTCCTGTTCGAAGTAACCGGGTTTGGGCATGCTCATACCATGTTGAATTACGTGGCTGACGGCTACCTCACCTTCTTTGCTCACCAACACACCTTTTGACGAATAGGTACCAATGTCTACGCCCAGCAGATATTCACGACTCATCCTTTTCTCCTCAGAGCAGTATGTTTCCGTTTTCGAATATCAGTTTACCGTCCAGGTAGACCTGTCCTTCCTGCCGTACATCCTTGACAATATCCCAGTGGATAGCTGATTTGTTGGTGCCGCCGGTACTGGCATAGGCGCGTCCCAGGGCAATATGGATCGTGCCGCCGATTTTTTCATCCAGCAGTATATCGCGACAAAAATGTCTGATCTCATGGTTGGTTCCAAAGGCAAACTCACCGATCAGACCGGCGCCGGGATCGGTTCCAATTACTGCCTGAAGAAAGTCCTGGTTGGTGAATGAAACTGCTTCCACCAGTTTGCCTTTATCCCAGCGAAGGGTTATACCGTCTACCAGGCGTCCACCCAATACGCCAGGGAACTCGAAAAATATATGGCCGTCGACGGTGGTTTCAATCGGAGAGGTTGCGATCTCACCATCCGGCATGTTCAATTTTCCATCAAAAACTTCCCAGGTGCGACCCTCGACCGAAAAGCTCAAATCCGTATTCCTGCCGATCACCCGCACGTGTTGGCCCTGCCCGAGAATATCCGCCCATTCTTGCCACTGTTTGCTTAAACCCGGCCAGTCTTGCAGACAGGCGTTGAAAAACATATCGGTGATAGTCTGCTCGTCTATCCCGGCCTGGTGTGCGAGGGCGGCATTCGGCACCCGTAGCAGGCACCAGCGTGTCTTCTCCCAGCGTTTCGTAGATATTGTGCCCATGGCACGTCTTAGGGCCGAGAGCTTGTCGTCCGCAATATCCCAAAAGATATCCAGGTTATGAGCACCGCGTAGTCCTAAATATGCATCCGCCCACTCCATGCCATAGGCTTCAATCTCAGGCACCCAATCAATCTGATCCTGATTTCCGAATTTCAGGACCAGACGGTTTAATTCTTCGGACAAAAACTGCACTTGCGGGTAGGCACCGGATTTGATGCAGGCTTCATAGACGGCCAGCGCCAAAGGATAGGTTTCCACTTCACCCATGGCAATCATCACTTTTTCGCCGGGCTTCACTGCCAGGGAGTAATTCACCAGCAAGTCCCCTAATTGCTTCCATCGCATATCCAATTTTCTTTACCTCTCTTTGTACCCCATGGGTAGTTGACCGGCTAATTGGTTGTTTAGGTGAAGATCATGCCGGCTCATCGACGTCTGCCCCTAAATATTTCACACTTTCTCTTTCAATCAACTCTCCGCCAATAGTTACTTTGGTGCTGGGCAATGCTCCGTTCTGCTCTATTCTTTCGATTATCAATCTTATGGCATACTTGCCGATCCGCTCGTTTGAAACCTTCATCGTCGTTAAAGGCGGTTCCATCAGGGCACTCATCGGCAGATCATCGAATCCAATTATGGAAACGTCATCGGGTACGCGAATCCCTTTGTCTTTCAGAGCCTTGATACACCCATAAGCCGTAATATCGTTTACGACAAACAAGGCAGTTGGAAGCCGGGTATTTCCTTTCAAATGATTAACCATATCATGATAGGCCCCGTCAAAAGTTGAATCGACCGTAAATATGAATTTCTCATCATATGGGATATTGAAGTGTTCAGCGGCCTTCTTAAAACCGATATCTCTTAGTTTAAAATTTTCTACCTCGATATCACTTCGTATCATACCTATTTTTCTGTGCCCTTTATTGTAGAAGTGTTCCACAATTCGGAACACCTCTTCGATATTATTCATATCCACAAAATCGGCTTGCTGAAAATCACAATAGGTATCGATAAATACAATCGGGGCTTCAGCATTTACGAGGGTGGAAATGTCGCCGGAATTCAGTTCGGTTCCGAGTACGACGAAACCGTCAATTGATAAATCATTGAACAATTCAAAAATTGTTGCGACATCGTTCGTTTTAAAAGTACTGACTTCTATATAGTAGCCTATTTTTCTGGCCTCATTTTCCATGCCATCAATATACGAGGAGATGAACACATCATGATCACGGTTCAATGTGTGCCCGTGTTTTATGATTCGTACAAATCTGATGGCACCTTTCTTGAATTGGTTGACCGGAGAGTGTTGTTGGGTTTTATCGGACAATGATTTCGCAATTTTAATGATTTTTTGCTTCGTTGCATCACTTACGCCCGGCTTATTGTTAAGGGCCAGCGATACGGTAGCCACCGAGACATTGGCGATTTTTGCTATATCTTTATACTTCACTGGTCTTTTAAAGCC
>Ga0126331_1000403_pt1 | contig 14160 bp, 8 predicted proteins | sample InaspJWI98metaG_FD_96379 | JGI IMG/M metagenome (GOLD analysis project Ga0126331, IMG submission 96379) | Marine gutless worms symbiont microbial communities from Oahu, Hawaii - Inanidrilus sp. 2 OAHU.JWI-98 metaG | ecosystem: Host-associated > Annelida > Digestive system > Unclassified | place... | reverse complement strand
ACCTCGATGTCGGCTCATCACATCCTGGGGCTGGAGCAGGTCCCAAGGGTTTGGCTGTTCGCCAATTAAAGTGGTACGTGAGCTGGGTTTAAAACGTCGTGAGACAGTTTGGTCCCTATCTTCCGTGGGCGCAGGATATTTGAGAGGAGCTGTCCCTAGTACGAGAGGACCGGGATGGACGAACCAATGGTGCTCCAGTTGTTGCGCCAGCGGCATTGCTGGGTAGCTATGTTCGGAATGGATAACCGCTGAAAGCATCTAAGCGGGAAGCCAACCTCAAGATTAGATATCCCTTCCGCTGGGAAACCAGTGGAACTGAAGACCCCTTGTAGACGACAAGGTTGATAGGTCAGGTGTGTAAGCACAGCAATGTGTTTAGCTTACTGATACTAATCGGTCGTGCGGCTTGGCCACAAAATAATTTGCACAATCAATCAATTGCGGCATGCTTATATTCAAATTGTATTATTTAACACTGATCTAACGTTTTTCGGTGGCGATAGCAAAGAGGAAACACCCGTTCCCATCCCGAACACGGAAGTTAAGCTCTTTAGCGCCGATGGTACTGCCCGGGAAGCCGAGTGGGAGAGTAGGACGCTGCCGGAAATTCATTTAATACCCGGAATCATTCTTCATATGGTTCCGGGTTTTTTATTAGTAGTGGTTATCAGAATTCTGGTCTGTTATTCAGGATTGGTCAATCAGCTACGGATCCATTTTTTAGATGCTTGATGCCAGATTCAGGATGCCAGATACCGGATCACGGTATCGCTTCGCTCTTTCTTTTTATATAATAGATTCCCCTCTGTTATAAAAGTTTCAACTTCAGATTCATTTTTTGTGCCTTCGTGTTTTAGTGGCTGAACTTTTACCTTTTCCGGTTATTTGCCCGCCCTGCGCTCTGCATATTTACAACAAAGCCTTTTGTGTGATAATATGTAATAATAACATAATATTAAACATTTGGGGCCGTATTGATATTCCGGGGACTTAAATCGAATATCCTCATCAATCTCGCTGGACTTTTGCTGATGGGGATGTTTTTAATCAATTTTGTAATGGTGATGACCGTCAAGCGGGACATGCTCCGAATGGAGATCACCAAAGGCCGTTTTTTGTTTTCGGTTATCGAAAATTATCTATTTGCACCCTCGTCTCCTGCTTTGCAAAGTAATCCTGTTTATCCAATCGACCTGCTTGTTCAGCCGCCTGATTTTAACTGCACTATCGTACTCGATCATCAGGGGAAGATTATTTATTCGGGGGGGGAAATTCATGAATTGGTAGATGAGGCGATTGCCGCAACCCGAGAGTCGATTCTTAAAGGTCGGCAGACGATAAAGTTCTCCGGAAAAACCTGGGGGGTATTCTGGCTGCAGGACAGGTACCTGATTATTTCCGTCCCCTTTTACAAACATGGCACACTCGTCGGTGGTGCCGGGCTGGTCTCTTCTCTGGAAAATATTTATCAACGTCTGCGGCGCACGCAGAAGCTGTTTTTGATTTATATATCTATTAATGCAGCGATTTTAACTTTGATCGGCGTTTATCGAACATCAAAAATATATCTTGAACCACTTCGTCGACTGGCCAAACGTGCAGAGGATTATAAAGAAGAGGAAGGGCTGTATTTTGCGGTCCGCAAAGAGGATAATGAGTTGCAGCAGCTATCTAAAGCGCTGAATCTGATGCTGGAAAGGCTTTCAGAGGACAAGCAAAAGCTGCGTTCAACGGTGATGTCCCTGGAAAAGGCAAATATTGACCTCCAACAGGCCCAGAAAGAAATTATTCGGGCCGAAAAACTCGCCTCGGTGGGGCGGCTATCGGCCGGTATTGCTCATGAAATCGGCAACCCGATCGGGATCGTGATGGGGTATCTTGAACTTCTCAAACAACCGGATATCGCGCAAGATGAAAGAAGCGAATATATACGGCGAACAGAAGATGAATTCAGCCGAATAAATACGATTATTCGGCAGCTGCTGGACTTGTCGCGACCTTCGAAAGAAGGCAGTGAAGCAATCCATGTTCATGAAATTATAGAGGATATCACCAGTGTGATCAAGTTCCAGCCGCTGATTTCCGAAAATTCCATCAGGCTTGTGCTTGAGGCCGAAAACGATATCGTCGTTGCCGATCCGAACCAGCTGAGGCAGGTCTTTCTAAATTTGATGCTCAATGCCGCAGATGCAATATCGACCAATGAAGACACGTCTGTCGGTGAATTGATTCTAAAAAGTGAGACGGTACCCAATTCGGATCGTTCCGGATCCGATTACCCGGAAATTAAGCCGATGTTAATCATACAGGTGATCGACAATGGGCCGGGTATATCTCCTGACAACCTGGGCAATGTATTTGATCCGTTTTTTACAACCAAAGAGCCGGGAAAAGGAACTGGACTCGGCCTTTCCGTCAGTTTCATGATCATTGAAAGCATTGGCGGTAAAATTACCGCCTCCAGCAAACCGGGTCAAGGAACCACCATGACGCTGTCGCTGCCGCTGGCCGGTGATATGTCAACTCCATAAATAGAATCGGTGCCAATGAATGATTCCGGCAATACTTACAATAATCGATAGCATAATAGGGCACTGCCACCCTGAAGCGGGCTCTTTCAATGCACTGTTTCCGGCTGAATTGTTCTCATGCAAGTCTCGGGATTTAGACTATGAATAAAAATAAACCTCTGAATGACAGTGAGGATCCCCGACGACTCCTTATTATTGATGATGAGGAGAATATGCGCCACATGCTATCCGTGATGCTGCAAAAATCCGGATACCAAGTGGATACCGCCGCGGACGGTTTGGAAGGTTTAGCGATATTGGAGCGCAATCATTACGACTTTATATTGTGCGATATTAAAATGCCCAAAATGGGCGGTATACAGTTTTTAAGGGCTTCCGGGGACAAATTGAAGGATACGACCGTCATCATGATGTCGGCCTATGGAACCATCGATACCGCGATCGAGGCGATGAAACTGGGTGCCTACGATTACATTGCCAAACCGTTCAAAAGCGATGAAGTCAATCTGACGTTGAAAAAAGCCGAAGAACGGGAAAGTTTGAAAAAAGAAAATCTGTTGCTACGCGAGCAAATCCGCAAGATCGGTGAGGATAACCGCTTCGGCAACATGGTCGGCAAAAGTCAGGTCATACAATCGGTCTTTAAGCTGGCAGAAAAAGTAGCCCAGTACAATACGACCGTCCTGATAACCGGCGAAAGCGGTACCGGCAAGGAACTCATCGCCCGTGGGATTCATTTTCATGGGGAGCGGTCAAATGGTCCGCTAGTTCCGGTCAATTGTGGTGGAATACCGGAAACACTGCTTGAAAGCGAACTATTCGGATACAAAAAGGGGGCATTTACCGGGGCGGATAAAAATAAAAAAGGGCTGTTCGAAGAAGCCGCAAGCGGAACCATCTTCCTGGACGAAATCGGTGAACTGCCGCTTTCTCTTCAAGTTAAACTCTTGCGGGTGTTACAGGAAAATGAAATCAGACCCGTCGGCGAATCGAAAACCAGAAAAATAGATGTGCGCGTCGTTGCGGCCACCGCTAAAAATCTGGAAAATGAAATCCGGAGTGGTTCATTCCGCGAGGACCTTTACTACCGGCTCAATGTCATGCCGATTAAAATACCACCGCTTAGAGAACGTCTCGAGGATGTACCGCTGCTGTGCGATCATTTCATGGATCGATTCAACAAAGCCCTGTCCAAAAGTATCACAGAGATAGCCCCGACTGCGATGTCGTTGCTGGTCAAGCACGCCTGGCCGGGCAATGTCCGGGAGTTGGAAAATGTTGTTGAAAGAGCAGTGGTGCTGGCCGAAGGGAATATCCTGCAGCCTGATCATCTGCCCCCGGAAATCGTAACGCAACCTGAAATCCAGCAGGAAGACAGCGCTTTGAGCGGATACTCTCTGAAAGAAGCCCAGAAAGCATTGGAGGAAAAACTGATAATCAAAGCGCTTAAGGAAACCGGCGGCAATCGTACCCAGTCGGCAAAGCTTTTGGAGATCAGTCATCCCTCGCTGCTGAGTAAAATTAAATCCTACGGGATTGATCTTTAACAGGGTTGCGCCTGTTGCGCCTGGCCTGTCCCGCCACAGCGGGATTGAGCCCGTTAAGCCGGTTAAGAAGGGATCGGATCTATTAAACTGTTTATTGGCGCATATTGCTGCCGGGTATTCGATTCAAAGGACATTGTCGTCCGGCAAACCGATGGGTGGTGTTATTTTTTGGCTAAAGGATGCCTTTGGTGTGTCAGTGCAAATGGGAGGTGCTTTAGTTAAATATTGGAATTACATCTGATAGACAGCGAAACCGTGTCAGCCCCCGGAATCTGACGCTGTTTTCATGCCAATTTGCTGGATCGATTACAATTCTTCGGCTGATCCGTGAGGAATTTATTCAGCCCCATTAATTTTATTTCTGAGTTTACCGGAACATTTGAAGGTTACAACTTTACGTTCCCGCAAGATCAAGTCCGATCCTGTGGCGGGATTTCTTCCCCGTCTTTTGTTTTTCTGTTTCACACAGAACTTTCCGAATCCCGAGATCAAGACATCTTCGCCTCTTTCCAGGGTGCATTTAATTATTTCCAGGAGAGATTCAACTATTTCGACGGATTTTTTCTTGGTGAAGCCAAGATCATGCACAGCCGTAACGATGTCGTTTTTGGTTAATGCCATAGCACCTCCTAAATGAACATGGTCTGTTATGTAGTCTGCGAGATTTTCTGTTTCAATAATTAACTTAACCGGGAACGTCAACCGTTATTTTGCCGAAAAGAAGTTTGGACATGAAAAATTATTTTCCGTTTAGCGGGAATCGTTGTTTGATTGTGTTTTTTCGTCTTCTCCTTCCTCAGACTGTTCGGCTTTCATTGACTTTAACGGGATAACACGTTCAATTTTTTTCATCGTATTCTTTATATTTGCGACGATTGCATCGATTTCTGCCTTTAGCTTTGCTTCTTCTGCATCGACCATTGAGAATCTCTCCAAGATTTAAGCCGTCAAAAACCTGCCGACCTATTGAGCCGCCATTTGAGTTTAGGCATTCGGAAGCCCATGTGCTGCGGCCGGTCGAAAGTGCGCAACACTTGAAGGTCACATATTGCAAAATCTTTATAAGTATCTAAAATATACGGAAATAAAATATATGTCAAGTCGCTAATTAATAAAATGGTGGATTGAGAGTATCAGGTGATCTGGTAGCCGGTAAAAGGATAAGCAGACAATACGGATGGCGACTGCGCGTCGCTCTGTTGTTTATTTAATGCGTTTTAAAAGTTTTTCAGCCTGTTTTTTTTCCATTCGCACGAGCACATAGTAATGATTCGGGGGACCGTATTCACCGATCTGATCATTCCAACGGCCGATGATTTCGGTAAAGTGCAGTTCGGTATCGGACATCGCTTCGATCACCTGGCGCGAATAATCACTTTCATTCGTACTGATCACCAGATCCTTGCTGGCAACTTGGGTGATGATCGTTTTTCCCAGTTCGGCCCGGGCACGTTGAGTTGCCTGATTCCATGCATCCTTTATGCTGCGTGTTTGCCCTGAAACGCCCACTGCGTAAAAATAGTGGTCGTCATAAGGGGTTGTGGTCAGCCACTCAGGTACCTGAACCGGATTCGCAGCAGGTGTGGTTTTGCAACCAGATGCCGAGACGATTAACAGGGTAAACAAAAGTCCCCAAATAATAATATTTCGCTGTCGCATGGGTTAACCTTTCCTCCGATATTTTTCAATAGTTCGCGCCTGAAGATGAGTTCAGAAGTTGGCCGGAAGCACTGGCGCCCCAATTATAGGCAAAACCGGGCAAGGTATCAAGAGCAAAACCGGTCCCGCTTAGCGGGGTCTCCCCACCGGTATCAGATACAGTGGATGCTCATCTTCTGCGGTGCCCACAACCCTTTTTACCTCAGAATCGTGAAATGCACCGATGACCACGGTGCTTAGACCTAAAGCCACCGCCTGCAGGCCGATGTTTTGGGCGGCATGGCCGGCTTCCATGTGAATGTATCGGATACCTCTTTCGCCGTATTTAATCGTCACACGCTCATAAACGGCACACACGATCAGTACTGCCGGTGCTGATTTCAGCGATCGCTGGCCCAAGCCCGCCCGCGTCAGGGCGCTTCTGCCGTTTACTGCCGCAGTCATCAGTAATTCATGGTCCTGAATAAGATATTTGTATATCCCGGTGGGTAATTCATCCACTTTACCGGCGATTAGATATATTTCCAGCGGATACAAAGCGCCGGCTGAAGGTGTCGTTCGCAGTCCCCGCGGATTGGTGATACCCTGGGCCGCCCACAGTAGTTGAGATATTACCGACAGATTCAGCGCTGTGTCGTGATATCGCCTGACCGATCTTCTGTGGTGCAATGCTTTTTCGAGGGATATCCGGCCGTCGGTTTTAATTTCCGGCAGGCTGATCACCCTGTCCGATGTAGCACTGCCCATCCGTTCATCCTTTCTCAAGGCGTCTGTCGGGCTGCTGCGATCCATCACAATGCCCTTCTAAAGCAGAATGTACCTGGATTTTCAGCGGATCACATTTATTCTCGATGGCTTTTATGGAAAAAGCTTGCATACGATACGATGTAATTTCAAGGGCGATATCCATACTATCGTTTCAACCAGTTTTTGTTCAATCACTAATTCATGGTATACAAACGTTCGTGCAAGCGCTTTGCTCTCAGGCAGAAAGCCTCCAGTTTTGCGCTGATAACTTGGGGAAAAGGGGAGCCGTCGCTTTCGATTGCCAGAAACGGTAAATCTTCGATATCGGTCAGTACCACCCGCAGGCGCTCATTGTCCGGTTCCACGGCCAGCTTGTCGCGCCGGTTCATGGTTTCACACAGGATCGATTCTGAAAGTCGGTTGGGCATACATCCGAAGGGGCCGATTGCGATAATACCACAGGCAACGTTTATCACTTCCTTCAGAGAGCTTCCGATGGTAAGAATCGCTTCGCCGCCCAGATTGGGTGACAAATGCGGCAGGGCGCTGCGAATAATATCATTCATATTGACGGGATCGGCATGCACCAGACCCGAGCCTGACAGAATGGACTTGATGCGTTTTTCATAGCGTGTTTTAAATTGACTTTTCAGACTCGATTTCAGACGGTTCAGCAGGGATGGATCACAGTCGGCCAGACCGGATTTCACAAGGTAATCGGTATACGCCAGCCACTCGGCCACCGGCGAACAGATCGTGGCAAAACCTTGATCGGCCAGCCGTTCGGTCAAAAATTGCCGGGACAGTGAATCCCGACGTACGAAGATTTCGCCTGCCAGAAAGATGGTCGGTACCGATTCGGGGGGGCTTTTGAGAGGGATTTTGCGGAAACGATCGGCGGTGTGGGTCAGCCGATTTTCGATCCGGGTGAATTCTCCCTGCTGCAGTTCCGTCAGAATCAACTGCAGCTCATCCTCGAAGACAGCCAGGGCGGCTTTTGCATCGGAGGCGTTGGCCAGCAGCATCGAACGGATATCCTCCAGAACGTCGGAGATTATTATCGCCCACCAGCCGCGTCGCTGGAAATCCGTATCAAAGCCTGCATAAGCGTTTTCTGAGGTTAAGGTCAAAAGCGTCGCATCCGGAATTTCTTTTCTTCGAATCAAATCTTCCATGAAGATTGAATATTGTCCAAATCGGCACGGACCACTGCCACCGGCCATGAAGTACACCAGGACTTCATCCTTTTTTTTCTGGTTTTGCACATAGTTCAGCAATGTGCCGGTCGTGAGAATCAATGGCAGGCACTCCTTGCAGCTCGTGTTCGCCCGTCCGATTTTTAAATCCGTTTCACCGGCCGGTGGATAAGCTTTGGCGTTATATCCCCGGCCCTGAAAAACGGCCGCAAGGCATTCGGTTCCGATGCGACCCATCGACGGAAAAAGCAGTGTCACCCGCGGATCGGTCATATCCAGCTTTTCGCCGGATGAGGAAATTACTTTAGGAATCCCGTTTTCCATCACCGTACTGGCGGGGACGAAATGGCTTTGACGTGGGGTAATTTGTTTGCTGGCAACAAGTTTTCGATAGGCCGTAACGATATCCAAAAAAGCTTCGACTCTGGTCTCAAGTCCGGCATCCGCCGTATGGCTGTCCAGTTCCAGCGTCAGAGATGGTTTCTGGCCCATTATTTCTCTAAAATATCCGAGGATGAACGAATCGGGTCCGCATGAAAAATTGGTGATAAACACACCGAACAATTGGGGATGATTTTTAACGAATCTGGCGTGTTTGAGGATCAACTGACCCATACCCCAGTACATGTGACGCTTGGTTTTTTCATCGTTGACCGCCAGAAAATCTTGGGGGAGAACCAGAACACCGCGGGAGGCCAGCTTGTGCGGAATACCCATGTGGGCTTCTTCAACAAAAGCGTTATAGGGCCGGCCGAACAATACCACGCCGGTCTGGTCCGGGTGGTGAGCGAGATCTTCAAGCGCTTTTGCACCGATGCGGTGCATTTCAGCCATGCATTCTTTCTGCCGGATGACGGCTGTGTTGAAAGCCCTGTATGCTTCTTTGCGGCCAATTCCCATCTGGCGGGCAGTATCAACGAGAGGTCGCCGGGCGCTGTGCAATCCCGCTGTTAAATCCAACAACGGATCCAATACGCGGGTACCTTTGGCCTTGAGTGCGTTGAGCCGGTTGCGAAAAGTCGTTTTCAGGTAAAATGTTTCTCCCTGAACAAGGGGACATACCTGTGCGTTGGAATCACCGTTTTGAGCGGGCACGGATTTAAAGTGGGGTAGAAAGATAAATTGGGGAACCTCGTCGAGATACAGCAGTGAGTGAAAAAATCCGTGGGCAAGTTCAACCGGGTAGCAAAAGGCTGCATTTCTCTGGTCGATGCCTTCCCGGGTGTACATGTCCGGAATGATCGGCTCAAAACCCAGCTCGGAAAAAAAGGTCGAATATAACGGAAAATAGGAGTTGACCAGAAAGCTTTTATTGAAACCGATTTTTCCGCGGACGCTGGCCCGGCTATTTTCTTTGCCCCTGGCACCGTATTGGTCGAATACGAGGCGCTGTCTGGTCCTGACCAGGTCCAGGCGGGCCACATCGTATTTTACATTTTGACGCAGGTTATAGTAACGATTGCAGGCGCCGCCAAAGGGGTATTTTTCAGAATCGATTTCGATCACCGATATAGGGCAGCGACGATCGCATTTTTCTTTGCCGCCTTTGCATGTAAACGTTTTTCCATAGGTGACCTCCCGTTGGACCAGTGTTTCCAAATCAAAAGATTGTTTTTGCATCAGCCCGCTGTCGATTCTTTTTTTGACTTCCAGGGCCACGCCGAAGGCGCCCATCAAGCCGGGTTCCGGCGGAACGATGATCGGCTTGCCGACAAGCGCGGCCATGGCAAGCGGGACGGCTCTGTTGTAGCAAACGCCACCTTGCATAAAAACTTTGGCGCCGACCGGTCGGTTGCCTTTGACACGGTTGGAGTAATTCATGCAAATGGAATAAACCAGCCCGGCAACAATATCCTCATGGCGGACACCTTCGTGAATCGCGTTTTTGATATCGGAAGCAATAAATGCGGCGCACTGGTCGTTGAAATTAGGCGGATGTTTACCCCTGAGGGCAATATCGGCGATATCTTCCATTTTAACCCCGAGCGTTTCGTAGGCGGATTCTTCCAGAAAAGAACCGGTGCCGGCCGAACAGGCTTCATTCATGGCATAGTCCGATGGAACGCCATTGGTGATATAAGTATATTTGGCGTCCTGACCACCGATTTCAAAAATAGTGTCGACCTGGGCATCGAAATATACGGCTGCGGTTGCATGGGCGATAATTTCATTGATGACGCCGTTTGTTAATGCATGCAACCCGGCGATCTGTCGCCCGGAACCGCATACCCCCAATCCTTCGATGGCAATGGCTTGCGGGGTGACGGCGGCCGAGACCTGATTAAGAATATGGCGATAACATTGTCGGGATGCACCCACCGGATCCCCGTTGGTGCGCAGGTAAACCGATGCCAGCATCGCTGTGTCTTCTTTGCGCATTAAAACTGCCTTGGTGGTGGTCGAACCGACATCCAGACCGATGATGCACGTGTCGCCGTTTAGAATTTTTCCTTTATCCATCGTTTTAAAATCCACGATGTCACTGAAATTTTTTAGTGGCAGTAAGGCCTCAAAGGAAGATGCGTCTGTAATAAACAACTGATCGAGATTTGAAACTACGCGTGTTTCGTGCTCCAGGGCCCAGAGTGCGGCACCCAGGGCTTCAAAATATGGGGCTTCGGCGGGAATGATCAAGCCGGGAATTTCCCGGCGCAGGTATTCGATCATCATTCGGTTGCGGGTCGTCCCTCCGGTTATCATTATATTACGCCGATCGACCTTTTTAAGAAGCTCCATTACCTTGTCGGCCATCATCTTGCAAAGTCCGGCAGTCACACTTGATTTGGGAACGCCTTTATTGGTTGCATGCGTGCAATCGGACTTGCAAAAAACCGAACAGCGACCGGAAACATGGTACGGATCTTCCGTTACCGTCCAGCGGGCGGCTTCGGCCAGAGAAACATCCATTCGTCGCAGTTGCTGAAGAAAGAATTCACCTGTGCCGGAAGCACATTTGTTGCCGGTAATGACGTTTGAGATTTGGCCGGAGCGCTCCAGTACATAGACCATGAATGTCTCACCGCCGGCGGATACGATGGCCGGACAGTGAATATCCTGCGGTTTGGTATAAGTATAGGCGTATTCTACAGCCTCGGGCTCGGAAATGGAGGTGAGATTGACAAAGTTTCGAAATTTTCTGCCGGTGGCTGCAATGCGGTCGATGGTACTCAAATCGAGGTCTCTAAAAATGACATCAATCGTTTCTTTCGGGTTGCCGCCATGGGTGTGAAGTGAATGCCGGACAACACGCGGTTTGGTTTGCTCCAAATCGTCTTCTGCCAGGCAGCTTCGATTTTGTTCGACCTGAACAACTGAGACGGTTGATGCTCCCAGACACACCCCTAAAGAACGAATTCTGCTGGATCCGTTAGACAGCTTCAAGGTGAACCTCCCTGTCATTTCATATCTTCAAGCTATCGAAATTATTTTGGGCTTAAAAGAGCAGTAGGAAATATCTTTTATCGATGCCTCGGAAGTATTCTTTATCCCGGAGGCAATGCAATTGATTAGACTTTTCGATGATGTTCGGTAAGTTTTTGTAAAGTTGCCACGGGTTTTTATGATTCGCAGTAGATCAAATATAATGATTTCTTTTTTGGAATGCAACAGGATTTGCCATATTAACGGTATTGATGCGTTCGCATGCTCCCGGGGCCCGATGCGTGTGGATTCAATTTGATTGCATATTTTCTAGTTGAGGCGTCTGTTCAACACGTCTGTTGAGCCAGGCTTTCAATACGGCATGCACCAGCGTGGCCAGCGGGATGGCGAAAAACAAGCCCCAGACACCCCACAGTCCGCCGAAAACAAGGACGGCTGCAATAATGGCCACCGGGTGCAGATTGACCACTTCAGAGAGCAACAAAGGGGCCAACAAGTTGCCATCCAGCAGCTGGATCACGGCATAGGCAATGATTGCATAGGCAAAATCGGTTCCCAATCCCCATTGAAAATAAGCAATCAGGGTGACGGGCAAAATCATGACGGTGACACCCACGTAGGGCACCAGGACCGACAGACCGGTAAACAGGGATATCAGCATTGAAAACTGCAATCCCAGCAGCTTGAATGTCACATAACTGGCGGTCCAGATAATCAGTATTTCCCAGATCTTTCCGCGAATATAGTTTGCAATTTGCTGGTTGACCTCCCGCCAAACTTCGATGGCCAGTCCGCGGTCATCCGGTAGGATTCCCGTCATCCAATTCAGGATCTTGTTTTTGTCCTTCAATAAGAAAAACACCATCAGCGGTACGAGAATCAGGTAGACCAAAATAGAAATTAGACTTCGCACCGAGGCAACTGATAGCGGCAATATTCGGCGGGCCAAGTTGGTGAGTTCGGTACCGACAAAGTCGAGAATCTGTTTGATCTGGGCCTCGGAAATAAAGTCCGGATAACGCTCAGGCAGCCTCAAGAGTTCATTCTGCCCAACGGCAATCATCGAAGGCAGCTGCTGCAGCAGTTGGCCGATCTGCCGCGAAAGCATCGGCAGAAGCCAGATCATAAGGATCAATAAACAGGCCATGAAGAGAAAAAATACCACCATAACAGACGCGATGCGCGGTATGTGCAAATTCTGGAGCCGAGCGACCATCCCATCCAACAGATACGCAATTACAACGGCAGCAAAGACCGGGATCAGCATTTCTCCCACGAGAAAGACGAAGACAAAACCGATGATTAACAGAAAACCCAGCATGAGCATCTGGGGATCGGAAAAATGACGGTCCAGCCATTCGCGAATCAGTTGAAACATATCATTGCCTAAATAACTCTAGCGTGTGGTGATTTATTTCATATATTCAATGACGTATTACTTGATGAAACCATCGGTAGCTAAACTTAAAAGTGACTAAAGTTGAAAGTTTTAATTGATCTAAAGTTAAGGACTGTGCTTTCAGCACGGTCTATTTATAAAAAGATAGTTTAACTCAATTCGTCGTGGATTACGGTATCGTTCCAATTCACCTTTTTGTTCAAAATTGACAGAATTCCACAACCCTGGCCCAGACCGTTCACCGGCAGTGTGTATTTAATAATTAAGCCTTGAACGACACATAGGCTGTACCAAAATACATAAAAAAGTCGCACCAGGGCGGGCTTTAGTCACTTTAGTTCACTTTAGGCACTTCAAACTTCCAGTTGAAAATAATATGTCATCCTATTTATGAATGCATGTAATTAGTGTTTATGCTTGAGTTTTTCGGATTCAGCGCGTTCGGATTCTTATTCCCATTATTCGGACAGCGGTGCGTACAATAGATTCATTATCACTTTTTTTCCATTTGCGAAACGAATTTTAAAAGGACCCACGCACATTGATGGACATCAGCGGGGTATGGCGGGTTGTTTTTGCCTTTTGAAGCTGATTCTGATAAAGCTTCGGCCACATGTCAAAATCATCACAGTTGTGATGATATCCTGCATTTACCGGCGGACCATTTATCATATTTGTTTGAAATTGGGTAGATCCATAATGAAATCTCTCCAAAAAAAAGTCAGCATTGCCGCCGTCATCATGATGGGATCGGTTTTATTAAGCCGCCTGATCGGGCTGCTGCGGGAGATGGTTATCGCTTATATCGGAGGCGCCGGTGGCGAAGTGGATGCCTATCAGATCGCCTTTGTGATTCCGGAAATACTGAATCACATGCTAGCCAGCGGCTTTCTGTCGGTCACTTTTATCCCAATATTCACAAAATATCTCGCCCAAAACCGAGAAGAGGATGGCTGGCGGGTTTTCTCCTTGATTATAATCGGGTTCGGAGGCCTTCTGCTGCTGTTTATTCTGGCTGCATTCATTTTTACGCCGGAGATTATCGAACTGGTTGCACGCGGACGCAGTGATCCTGCATTTAAGGCGCTTGCGGTAAAAATGACGCGGATCATCATACCGGCTCAATTTTTCTTTTTTTGTGGCGGCTTGCTGATGGCGGTTCAGTTTGCCAAAGAAAAGTTTTTATTTCCGGCTCTGGCACCGCTCGTATACAATGCAGGGATTATCATGGGAGGCATTATCCTGGGATCCAGGATCGGTATGGAGGGTTTTTCCTGGGGTGTTCTAACCGGGGCATTTGTCGGCAATTTTGCGATCCAATGGTGGGGGGCCCGCAGGGTGGGTCTGAAGATAACCCTGTTTTTCGATCTCCGACACCCGGATTTAAAGAAATATATATTGCTGACGCTGCCGCTGATGGTGGGGCTGACGATGATATTTTCAATGGAAATATTTATGCGTTTTTTCGGTGCTTATCTGCCGCCGGGAGGTATCGCGGGGCTGAATTACGGCCGTACGATACTGCTCATTCCGGTGGGACTGTTCGGACAGGCAGTGGGCATGGCTTCCTATCCGTTTATGGCACGTCTTTTCGCAGAAAACAAATTGCTGCAAATGAACACCCTGCTGAATAATTCACTGCGGTATCTGTCTTTGGTGATACCGGTCTCCGTGGTGCTGATGGTGCTCAGGCATGAGGT
>Ga0126331_1000401_pt1 | contig 14227 bp, 9 predicted proteins | sample InaspJWI98metaG_FD_96379 | JGI IMG/M metagenome (GOLD analysis project Ga0126331, IMG submission 96379) | Marine gutless worms symbiont microbial communities from Oahu, Hawaii - Inanidrilus sp. 2 OAHU.JWI-98 metaG | ecosystem: Host-associated > Annelida > Digestive system > Unclassified | place... | reverse complement strand
TCACCGTGCCCTGAAACGATGGATGGATGAGAGCCAGCAGGGTTTCGGCCATCTCACTTGTGATTTGAACGTTCTTCATAATATTCGTATTTTCGGTAAAAGAAAGCACGAATGGTTCCGAGCGCAGGTCGACGGTCGGCTGCAGTAATATGCGCCCGCTGTTGGCGGCAGCGTCAAGATCGACAGTGCCGACGGAATCGGCAATGCGAATCGGTACGTCGCCGGGAGCGACGTTCAGACCAAAAGCCTTGATGGATTTTACAAACAGGCTGCCGGTGAAATTCAAACGCACCAGAAGATTATCCCACCCGGGTGAGCTCGATGCCATCTTCAGCTGAAAGGACCTTTGCGCTTTTCCGGCGATTTCGATTTGCGGTGCATCGTCTTTTGCCAGGAAGCCGGAAAGCTGCGCAAAATTCGGCGTGAGGGATCCTTTCAATTCAAGGGTATTGCGATTGCGGCTTTGGGCAAGGCTTCCGGCGGCCGACAGGGATACCAGCTGCGAATCAAGGCGAATATTTTTCAGGGTATAGGTCATCCCATCGGGATTTCGCCTCAATTCGATGGCCACTTTGACGTTTTTTTCGGAGATCGTCGGCTGCTTTCCGGAAGTTATTTTAAACGGTGAGAGATCGGCGTTGAGATGCAATTTGCCGGCTGCAGGATCCGCGAAATTCAGATCGAGGTCGATCTGAGCTTTTCCGGAAACCCGCGTTTTTTCCGGAAGCGTGATGAAATCGCCGTAAGCCCTGGTTGCTTTTGCAAGGTCCAGGCCGGCGACAGCCCGGGCCGTTGTTGTGTTGCCGATGTCGGACCAGTCGCCGACGATCAACTCGGCAATGCGCACCTTGCCCGGTTGCGTGTCGATTTCGACCGGTGCAAGGTGCACGGATCCGGCATTCAGGTCGATTTTTCCCTTTGTTTGGAGAATCACCCGCGGCTCTCTCACGGTTTTTTTTGCCTGTCGAAACACAAAGTTTTTGGTGTCAAAACTTGCATCACCCAGCACAATCTGCCTGTTCCGCAGAGAACCGCTGGCAGCGATGGCTGTGCTTCCCGCCATGCGGATGTCCGGTGCGATCAAGCCGAGGTTGCGCAGTAGAACTTCTATTTTCTGCAGATTAAATCCGCCTTCGAATACCAGGCCCGCGACCTCCGGCCGACTGTCAACCGAATGAATTTCTATCTGCTTCGCACGCAGTCGACCGTTTCCGATCCCAGAGCTGAACTCGAGGGAAAGATCACTCAGACGGCTGCTTTTTTGGTCATCGGCCAGACGGAAACCGGTGCTGAGACTGGCGCGAATGCGCTGGTGGTCGATCACCCGGCGCCGGTTGCGCTTCAAAGCAAATTGGTCGAGGGACAGCTTCACGGCGGCCTGGCGGACCCCATCAGTTCCTTCCTGCAGGTCTAAATCGGCCTGCAGCTTGCCGCTGCCTTCCCACTTTTTGATGTGAAAAAATTTTTGCAACTCTTTAAGGGCGGTGTTCAGGTCTGCGGCAAAGGTCAGATGCATGTTGTTCAGATCGCCGCTGCCGTTTCCATCGAAAAACACCGAGCGTACGGAAAAATCCTCCAGTGCCAGGCCATCGGGATGTTTATTGCCTTTGGCTTTAAACGTGACCGGCTGGTCCCACATCAGCTTTTTGCCGTTGCTGACACCTTTGAGACGGTCTATGCGGGCATCGGCGTCGAAAAACGTTTCCGCTTCGGTGGTTTCCACCCGGGCCGACAGGTTTAAATTCCCCCCCGTCAGACGGGTGCCTTCCTGAAGTTTCAGCGTTTCCGGCATTTGGCTGAAGGCTCGCGCCAGGTTTATCGCTGCCGTTGCGTTAAATCGGTTTTTCTGTGACCCCGCCAGCATTCCGCTGACATTACCGACGGCCCAAGAAGACTGAAGCGTCAGCCGGTTCAGGCTCAAGGCCTCTTTCTCTTGGACAGCATCCACCTCGATCGAAATATTCTCCACCACCGGACGGTCGGATTTCAGAGGGCCTCCCCACAACTGCAGTTTCGGGATGGATAGATTGCCGGCGACTTGCAGACCTTCGGAGGGATTACCCTTAAGGTCCAGATCGACGCTTAATCGGCCCTTTCCTTCGGGCATGCCGGACCGCGCCGCAATGAGTTCCAGCAGTTCGGCCAGATCCCAGTTTTCAACTTTCAGCATCGCATCCGCAAGTGCGGTATCCAATTTTGATGGATCGTCGCCAGACAGCACCAGCGAACCTTCACCGGAAAGATGTCCGCTGCCGTCGCCTGATTTTATCAATATGCGATACTTGAATGGATTTTCCCGGCCCCCTGCATCCAGCACCAGGCTCAGATTTTTGGCGATGACTTTATTTTGACCTTGTGCGTTTATCGTGTGAAGGGCTCCGTTGGTGATACTGAGTCGACCGGAGAAAGGGGGGAAGCCGCCGGCTGAAACGGGTGCGCCTTTTTTGTTCGGTGCAGGCACTTTAGACACCGGCTCGGTTTCGGTTTCCGTGCGATCGGATTCGACCGTAAGGTCAAGGTAAACAACCGGATCGACAACTTCGACGTTACCCAATTTATAATAAGCAGAGATCAGCCCGATAAGATTCCGACTGCTGCGCATCTTGGCAACTTCGGCCCGCAGACCTTCTTCACGGTTATCATAGGTAATTCCTTCCATTGAAATTCCACCGAACCAACCCAGGGACCATTCCGTTACTTGAAGCTGGCCCGGCAAATGTCGGTTCACCATGGAAACAATCCGGTTTTTGGCCCAGTTGCCGGACAGGATCGTCGGCGCCAGGGCGAGCAGGGTGATGGTGATTACCAGAAAAGCAACGGGAATACCTATGAATACGATTCTTTTTTTCATGATCCGGGACCGTTTGACCTGATAGTGAATAACTTCAACCATAATAATACGTTTCTCTGGCTAGCGCCAGAAAACAGTGAAAGAACGTCAATTCGATTGGTAGTTTCGGCATATGAAGCCTTATGGCTAAGTGGTCTATTTCGTATGTTCAATGACGTATTTTTTAATGAAATCTACGGCAGCTTAACTTAAAAGTGACTAAAGTTGAAAGTTTTAAGTGAATCCCGCCGTGGCGGGATTAAGGACTGCGCTTTCAGCGCGGTCTATTTATAAAAAGTTATAATACCTCAATCCGCCGCGGATTATGGTACCGCTCCACACAATCTTTTTGTATAAAATCGAAAGAATTCAACAACTTTAGTCACTTTAGTTCACTTTAGTCACTTTCAAACTTTTCAGGTGAATGTAATATGTAATCGTATTCATGAATGCATGTACTAACTAAGTCATTTTAGATTATTGTTTTCAAAGAGACATTGATACCGGAAGATGAGTTTGATATGGCAAATTCATGGGAAATGACAACCGGTTCCCTTAAGAAACTCTCAAAGTCTTGAAGGAAAGGAGTGGCTCATGACCTGGCCGATCGAACATTTTCACTATATTCCCGCGCCATCAAGTTTTATCGAAATGATGCCCGGGGCCATGAAGGCCATGACCCAGTGTGCAGGGGTCAAGCAGGGGGAGAACGTGGTGATTGCCTGTGACACCAACAAGCTGCGACTGGCTGAAGCCTTGGCGGCCGCTGCTTACGCGGCCGGCGGCATGCCTACCATTGTCACGTTTCCGCCGACCGGGGCCCACGGGGCCCAAGTGCCCAAAGCGGTGGTGGGCGCATGCGCGAACAGTGACGTTCTGTTTATGCCCACCAGTTGGTCCATGACCCACACCGATGCACGCATCAAGGCTATCGAGAACGGCTCGCGCGTGTGCACCATGTGCGAGGTAACCGAGGACTGCCTGTGTGCCGGCGGTATTCTGGGTGACTTCGAAGAGAATGACCGCATCGGGCGCAAAATCGGCGCTGTTATGGCCGCCGGCAAAACCATTCGGATGACATCGACGGAAGGTACGGAGCTAAGCGCAGAGATTAGCGGGCGACCCGTGCAGTACGAGACCGGGCTTTTTCGGGAGCCGGGTCAATTCGCCGCTTTGCCCGACAGCGAGCTGAACATCTCACCCGTGGAAGGGACTTCTGAAGGCGTCATTGTGGGAGACGTGCGGCTCATGGGCTATGGCGTCATCCGCGAGGAGCCGGTCACCATCGAGGTCAAGTCGGGTGAAGTGGTCAAAGTATCCGGCGGCAAGGCGGCCGATTACCTGAGGGAAACGCTAAAGGCCTTCAATGACCGCAGTGCCTATAATCTGGCCGAGTTTGCAGTGGGGCTCAATCCGGCCAGTCGCGCATATGCCACCAACCTTGAAGACCTGGGCAAGCTCGGCTTCGGCCACCACGGCATCGGCAGCAATTACGCTATCGGGGGGCAGGTGGCCGCGCCATGTCACATCGACGTCATCTATGCCCGGGCAAGCTTGGAGATCGACGGCAAACTCCTGCTGGACAAGGGAAAGGTATTAATCTGATAAACTGGTGGTATTCGGCACCGATGGGATTGAAAGTGAAATAATAGGTGTGGGTTATCATTTCGGTATCGCATCTTTCTTTCTCTAAAGGCGCTGCGAAATAACGCGAATTTATATCGCGCAAGGTTCGGTTCAATTTCAGACTTTTTTGTATCCTCGATTCTTCCTCGAAAATATTAAAGCTTGACGAATCATAACCATCTATATTAGCAAATAGTTGACGAAACTGTAAAAATTTAAATTAGTCTGGTGTTTAGTGTTTGGTGTTTTGTATTTTGTGTGAAATATAAACTGCTATATCAGACTGGTAAAATGCTAATCCCTAAACACCAAATGCCCTCGAAAGTAAGCAGCTTTCATGACTAATTACAATATGATCGATATTGGCTCTTCTAACTCTTTTTTCTGGATTCCGGGCTGGGTATCATAACTTCTGTTAGCTGGACTGCAAGCTGCCTTTGCAGAGCCACAGCCCCAGTAAATCACCTCGTTTCATTTTTATTAACCGTAAAGTTCAATATGATCTCATGATCGGCAACCGGAGTTAAGGACTATTTTCAGTGCAGGCGTCAAAGGCTGGTAAAATTCGATATCGGCATTTTGCCTGAATATCAAAAGCCTTTGAATTGGTCTTTTGGCAACTTCAACAATCGAATAAACCCAGGATGTACAGCGCGACATCCGCCAATCAGAGGAGGTGCGTAAATGAAGGTTTCATTTAAGACTTTGATTGTCCTTTCGGTTTTGGTAGCAGCACTTTTTATGTTTGTTCAACCCCACCAGGCCCTGGCGCAGTCCAAATTCAAGCTCACGTTTCAGGCCACCTGGCCGGCCGGGTCGACTTTATACGCAAATTTTGTGATGTTCGCCGAGCAGGTGAAGAAGATGTCCGGGGGCCGGCTCGAGATTGAAACGCTTCCCGCAGGAGCCGTCGTGCCGGCTTTCGAGGTCCTGGATGCCGTATCCAGAGGTGTCATCGATGGCGGCCATGCCTGGGCTTCTTACTGGGCCGGAAAGGCCAAAGCCGCCGTCCTGTTCACGGGGGGCCCTGGAGGCACCTTCGGCATGGATTTTACCGATTATCTCGGGTGGATGTTCGAAGGCGGTGGGCTCGAACTCTATAATGAATTTTATCAGGAAAGACTGAAACTGAAAGTGGTTCCCTACCCGATCATGTTTGCTGGACCCCAGTCGCTGGGTTGGTTCAAAAAGCCCATCCGAAACTGGGACGATTTCAAGGGCGTGAAGTACCGCGTGGGGGGCATGGCCGGTGAAGTGTTTTCAAAAGCCGGGGCGAGCGTGGTGAACCTGCCCGGTGGTGAGATCGTGCCCGCAGGCGAACGGGGAGTTATCGATGCTGCGGAGTGGGTCACCCCCGGTGAAGATATGAAGATGGGTTTGCATGAAATCTGGAAAAATTACTACCTGCCCGGGATGCACGAGAGCACCACCGTCGCGGAGCTGCTTGTTAATCAGGATGTCTGGAACAAACTTCCGGAGGACCTGCAGTCAATTGTCGAGACGGCCTGCATCTATACATTCATACGCTGGCAGGCGATGTTCAACAAATACAACGCCGATGCCCTGAAAACGCTTCGAGAGAAGCATGGCGTCACCATTAGCAAGACACCCGAAGATATTCTGATGACCTTCCTGAAGACCTGGGACAAGATTGCAGCGGAGGAAGCCGCAAAAGATCCCTTCTTCAAAAAAACATGGGAATCACAGCGACAGTTTGCCAGTGTTGTCGTCCCCGCGCGAAGTTTTATGTTTCCGCCCTACAGCTTTGCCGCCGAGTACTACTGGGGCAAGCAATAGAAGGGTTATTTAACACCGGTACTGGAGAGGGATTAGCCCGAGGGCTAATCCCTCTGTTTTAAACGAAATCTGAGCAGGTTTGGTATAGAACGATGGATGAATTGATCGATGTAGACATGGTTCCCAAAAAGGAAGAGCCCGAAGGGGAGCCTCCCCCTAAAGCGCTGATGACGATCATACGATTGATCGATACCTATGTGGGGGAGCTGTCGGGTAAAATTTTCATGTTCATGATTTTCCCTTTGGTAGGCGGATTGACCTACGAGGTCATTTTGCGCTATGCATTCGACGCCCCCACTATTTGGGCCCATGAATTATCTTACATGCTTTACGGGAGCCATTTCATGCTGGGAGCGACATACTGCCTTTACAAGGGAGGACACATTCGCACCGACGTTTTTTATGAAAAATTTTCTACCCGCTGGCAGGGACGCGTAGACGCTTTCCTTTACATATTTTTATTCTTCCCGGGGATGATCTTCTTTTTCTGGTTCGGAGGGAAGGAGGCCCTTCACTCCTGGGATATCCTGGAGGAATCCGTAGTCAGCCCCTGGCGCCCACCCCTGTATCCGTTCAAAACTGTCATTCCGATAGCGGCTGTTCTGCTCATGATCCAGGGGATCTCCGAGCTGTTGAAAAGTCTGTATGCCGGAATTAAAGGGAGGTGGTTATGAGTCTGGAGATGCTCGGCTTTATCCTCTTGGGCGCGCTCCTTACGGGCATTTTCGTGGGATTCCCCATTGCTTTCACCCTTGTCATCCTCGGCTTCGTTTTCGGCTACATCGGCATCGGCAAGCAGGTTTTTTATCTCATGTATTTTCAGACCCTTGGTCTGATGAAAGAAGAAACCCTGGCAGCCGTGCCGTTATTTGTTTTTATGGGTCACGTGCTCGAACAGGCCGGCCTGATGGAACGCCTTTTTAGGGCTTTCCAGTTTATCTTTGCCCGCATTAGAGGATCACTCTACCTCGGGGTTCTATTGACTGCCACCGTGTTTGCCACCGCCACCGGTATTATCGGCGCCTCGGTGACCGTCATCGGGCTATTGGCCGCTCCGGCGATGATGAAAAGCAGGTACAACACTGCGATCTCGGCCGGTGTGATCACGGCCGGCGGATGCCTGGGGATTCTGATACCGCCCAGCGTCATGTTGGTCGTCCTCGGGCCGGTTCTGGGGGTATCCGTCGTCCAGCTGTTCCTGGCGGCGATTATTCCGGGCCTTGTCCTTTCCGGCCTATTCGTGGGCTATACGCTGATCAGATGTTACATCAACCCCGAGCTGGGTCCGCGGCTGCCCGAAGATCAGCGACCGACCTCATACTTCGAGGTTATCAGGGAATTTTTCTCGGGTATCGTTCCATTGGGGGCGATTATTTTCGCTTCCCTGGGGAGCATCATCGCCGGAATGGCCACACCCACCGAAGGCGCTGCGATGGCTGCCACCGGGGCTGTTATTCTTACCGCTTTTTACGGGAGGTTGAATTGGGCGAACATGAAAGCCGCATCGCTCAAGACCCTCCAGACATCCAGTATGATTCTATTTCTGGCCGTAGCCTCCAACATCTATGGCGCAGTATTTGCCAGGCTGGGCACGGCCACCTTGATCACAGACACCATGCTTTCGCTTGCAGTGCCCCCGCTGGTCATGATCGTAATTCTGATGGTGGTCATCTTTATTCTGGGGTGGCCCCTGGAATGGCCGGCCATCGTTCTGATCTTCGTCCCCATATTCTACCCTGTGGTCGATCAACTGGGGTTCGACCTGGTGTGGTTTGCCACCCTGGTGGCGGTCAATCTGCAAACAGCCTTTCTCTCCCCTCCGGTGGCGATGGCTGCCTATTACCTCAAGGGAGTCGCCCCCGCATGGGATCTGGCAGATATCTATCGGGGCATGCTGGAGTTTATGATTCTCCAGTGTGTGGGTCTGGCGTTGGTTCTTTTCTTTCCGCAGCTCGCTCTCTGGCTGCCTAGCTTTGTCAGGTAAGGATAAAATGGAAGCGCAAACAGCAGGATCACTACCAAAATTCCTTGAGGTCATGGGGTTGGATGAAGAACCTATGGGTGTTTTTTACACCGATAAAAAGCCAGAAGAAGGTTTTTCACCCAAACCGATAGATTTGCCGACCCGGGAAAAGGAGATGAAAAATGAAATTGACTGGCAGGTGGTATTCAGTCAGTTTTCGTGTGTGATGGGGCACATCTGGCGTGCCCGCAAAAAAAAGTCGGTTGCCTATTTTTCGGCCGAAAACTTCGGATGTCCCGGCGGTGCGTTCTGGCTCGGATTCAACAAACCACAGACGGAGACGATCATCAATTATGTTTCCACCGGTATACCGAACTGGACGGAGGGTGAACTATACTGCGATTCGCCGGACGAGCTGCGGCGAATCTTCGAATACGTTGACCCGCGCCCCGCGCCCGGAAAGTATTGTGTTGTAAAGCCGATAAGCAATTTTTCAGAAGGTGAATTCCCCGAACTTGTCGCTTTTTTTGCACGGCCGGAAGCACTCACCGGGCTGCACCAACTCGCAGCCTATGTGACCAATGATCCTGAAGTGGTTGTATCCCCGTGGAGTGCCGGCTGCGGCAGTGTCGTAATATGGCCGTTGCACTATTTATCGAAGGGAGAAAACAAGGCGGTGATCGGCGGCTGGGATCCGTCTGCACGGAAGTTTTTTAAAACGGATGAGCTGTCGTTTACCGTGCCGCACAACATGTTTATGGATATGATCCATCGTTTTGACAAGTCGTTTCTAACGACCAAGACCTGGACAACGGTTCAAAAAAAGATCGAAAGAAGCAAAAATAAGTGGGGAGAATCTTAGTGCTTCGAGTCGAAGCCACTCCCATGAGAAGTTGTTTTTAGGCTAACGACATTGAATTTCAAGGTATTCAGTTATTTCTCCGTTACCCTCAAAGCTTTCTGAATATCTTTTGTATGCAGGCGCTGGTGTTCGTAGGCCCAGCGGATAAAGCGCTCCAGTTTGCCGTGACCGTGGAAAGCATGCCGGCCGGTGCGGTCAAAATCCGCTTCTGTCATTCCTGCGACAATTGCAATCGTTTTTTTGCGCACCTCTTTGAACCGTTCGAGCAGCTCTTCCAGCGACAGCCCATCGAGTTTTGCCGGCTGCGTGCGGTTGAAGTGGTCCAGGTCGAAATTCTCGGGTGATCCGGGTCCGCCCGCCAGGATATTGTTAAACAGCCACTGCATGGATTGTTCGATCGTGATGAAGTGCGCCAGCACCTGCCGGACCGTCCATCGCACCTCCTCGGTGTAGACCGGCACGTCGAGTTCGTCCGGTGTCAGCGATTGATAGAACGCAACTGTTTCCGCCCCCGCCTTTTCGAGTTCATCAATGATATTCTTTTTACGGTTGATCACACTATCACCTCAAATGGTAAAGTTATTTTTTCGATAACTTTAAGCGACGCAGCCGCGCAACATAAAATCGTAATACGATTTTAAAAAGGTATCGGTTTGCCGGTGCGATAGGCCAAGGCCTGGCAGGTAGCGATCAACTGCCCGTTCCGGTCGGTGATTTTGATGTCGTACCCGGCGGTTTTTTTGGTTTGGCTGACCCGGTTGGCCTCGGCTCTCAAGCGGGTATTTTTTTCGGGGCTGGCGACATAGGTGACATTGACGTTCATTGCCACGGCAATCGTGCCGTCGGTCTGGGCCGCGGTTTCAAAAGCTTCATCGATCAGGCCGTAAACGGCGCCGCCATGGGCTCGCTCATAGATATTGTCCGCCAGAGTCGGGTCATAATTCATCTCCACCACCGAATGGCCGTCATCCAGCGCCAGAAGCTGCATGTTAAATGTTTGCGCAAAAGGCTCCCTTTTGACTGCTTCCCGAATTGCTTCCTTAACCCGTGGATCCAACAATACCTCCTTCCATACTCTTTATGGACATTAAATTCCAAATATCAAATGACAAATTTCAAACAATATACAAGCACCAAAGAACAATGACCCAAACAGGTGAATCCGAGATTTGTATTTGCAGAGCTAGCTTTGGTCATTGGATATTTAGAATTTGTTTGATATTTGTGATTTGGCCCTTGGGATTAATTTATTGATGTCAATCCGAATGAATAAGGACACATCATAACTTCTGCCTATTGTTCCTCGACAAATAGTCCTACAGTTTGTCCGTCCTTCAAATTAACCAGCCCTTCCTCGCAGATGCGAAGATATGGGATGGCGGCGCCGGTCAGGGTTACCAGACTCAGGATCGGGTCGGGGAAACCGACACCCAGGCGGCTGACGGCGTCTTTAATGGCATTCAAGCGCCGGGCAATCGATTCCACAGGTTCGGTGGACATGATGCCGAAAATCGGCATGGGAATTTCAGCCAGAATTTTGTCGTTTTCACAGATCACCACACCGCCGCTGAGCTCCTTTATTCTATTGACGGCCGCGGCCATGTCGGTTTCATCGGCCCCGATCACGATGATATCCGAAGAGTCCCATCCGGCGCTGCAGGCGAAGGCTCCCGATTGCAGGCCGAAACCTTTGATCAGGCCGGTATATGTTTTGCCGGGCACGTGATGGCGGTCGATAGCAGCCACTTTGAGGATATCACTGGCCGCATCCATTTTGACTTCTGCGTTAATTACCTGTATTGCCTGTCGGTGCTCGCGGGTAACCAGATCGGTCACCATCTCTATGATGCGAACTGTGGCCGTATCGCCGGCTGCGGGGGCTATGATGGCAAAATCGGCGGCTTCAAAGGTTTTGGGTAAATGAATGGTCTCAAAACTCCGGGATTTGTATGCATGCTTGCGGGGTGAAACCAAAAGGTGTCCGTTTTCGGCAATGATCCGGCCGTTGCTGATCACGGTTTGGGCATCGATAGTATGGATGTTCGGAACGATCAGCATGTCGGCATAGCGGCCCGGGGCAATACCGCCCAGCAGATCGTCCAGGCAGAAATGTTCGGCCACGTTCAACGTCGCCATCTGCACGGCAGCCACCGGGTCGAATCCGCAGTCAATGGCTTTTTGGACGACATACTCGATGCAGCCTTTTTCCAGCAGGTCTCCCGGTTCCACACCGTCGGTGACCAGGATCAGCCGTCGCAGATCGATGCCGGCATCCTTGATCGTCGCGATGGCTTCCAGGTCCCGCCGAATGCTGCCTTCCCTGATCATCACGTAGATCCCCAGACGCAGTCTTTCCAGAACCTCATCCGCCTGAATCGGTTCATGGCAAGAGGAAATTCCGGTTGCGATGTAGGCCATCAGCTTGGTGCCCCTGGCGCCGGCGCTGTGGCCTTCCAGGGATTTTCCCCGGCGGAAGGTTTCATCGAGCGCGGGCAGCATCTGTTCAGGCTCCTGCAGAACGGCTTGCCAGTAGGATTCCCCGATTCCGATCACGTCGCTGCGATTCAAAAGGTTTTGAAGCGCTTCGATGGATATGCCGCGTGCCCTGCGACTGATGGAAGCCATGAAGGGTGCGGTCGCAAAGAACTTGATCGGTTGATCGCGCAGGGAATCCAGAAAGTCGATGACCCCTTCATATCCTGCCACCGGGAACGGTTCCATGGTCTCTGTGATCACGGTGGTCATGCCACCGGTCATGGCGTATTGCAGGAATTGGTCGATGGTGTAAGGATATGTCAGATGCGTATGCCCTTCAATCAATCCCGGAATCAGGGTTTTGTTGCCGGCATCGATCACTTCGGTTGCAGGGCCCACGGTGTGACCGGGATCGTCGCCCACATAGGCAATCCATTTGCCCTTTACGCCGACGGCATGATTCTCCAGCAGTTCACCGGTATACACGTTCAACAGGCGGGCATTTGTCACCACCAGGTCGGCTTTTTCCTGCCCGAGGGTTACACGCATCAATTGAGCGCTGTCGCGCTTGTGTATATCCGAGATTGCAGCGCTGCGTTGCATGTTGGGTGATCCTTTCGTTGTATAGTGAGAATCGTGAACAAGCTCTGAATCAGGCGTTTGGCGGTGAATAATCGGCCCACTCCGGAGCCGGCTTCGGTCTGGGCTGCTTGCCGTAGAAAATATCATCCAGGAGATTGAAAAAGCGCCGGGCATATTTATTGCGGGTGACCATGAACTTGATCAACCGGTGCGGCAGCGTATCGGCATGACTCCAGGGGCATACGCGCATGCAGATATCGCAGTCCGTTCCGACTTTACCCCAGTAATCGAAACACGTATCTGCATTGAGTTTCCAGCGCACAATGCCGTTTACAACCGTCTGGTCCGTGTCGACCGGGATCGATTTGGAGGGGCAGCAGTTGGCGCATTTTTTACAAATTTTACAAAAATCTTCCACGCCGATATCCATCGGCTTTTCCGGAATCAGCGGCAGGTCGGTGGTCATCGCGCTGAGTCTCACCCGCGGCCCGTATTTTTGGGTCATCAAATAACCCAGACGTCCCATTTCACCCAGTCCGGCATCCACCGCCAGCGGAACCATCAGTGCTTCATAGTGGCGCAGGTGGTTGGCGGTTGCCGAATAGCCCAGATTGGCGATAAATGAGGCAACCTGGGTGGAGATAAAAGCGCCTTTGGCATAATCGCGCATACTCTCCATCACCGTCGGGGTATGCGGTCCGGTTCCAACCATCTCGAGCGTCATTTCTTCGGCAAAAACAATGGCGAAGTTATGGTCGATATTGATCGGCTTGCCCCAGTCCTCCCAGTTTTCATGAAAAATTTCACCCCGATGTGAATAAATCCAGAGGGGATTGATCTTGGTTATGCCGACCAAATCGGCACCGAGTTTGCGTGTATAGCCCTTGATTCTTTTGGTTGCTTCTTCGGGACGCAGCTCGATTTTCTCACTTTTAAAGTGCGGGTGTTGGCCGGGCTTGACTTTCTCAGGGTCGCTGAGAAAAAGAGGGATGTTCAGAGAGGCCAGCGTCGCCGCCACATTGGGGCCTTCATGGGGGCGGTCGATATTCCCGGGATGTCCGAGGGGGCCGCCTCTTTTCCTTCTGGCCGCATCAGCGGCTTCCCATCCCGGATGTTCTTCATAGAACTGCCGGTACTGCTTCGAATCCGGGGGCAGGGACCGGTTTCTGGCGAACACATGCTCGCGTTCGTCCACCCGCTTGACTTTGCCGTCGATTAATCCGTTGGTACCCCGGATCGCCCGTTGATTCGGTTCTGTCCTGCGGCACAGCAATGCCGCAGCGCCGCAGGCGGCAATCAGGCATGCAACCAGGACAATAGTACCGTCGACGGTATTAAAATAGCCTGTGTAGTTGAGATATAGGAAAAGAACACCGATTATCAACATGCCGGCCAGCTGCAAACCGGCGAAAAGTGTGGCCCGCTTTTCCTTTTCCCAGATGCAGGTAATTAGAAATGTCAGGCCGATAAATGCCTGGGCAATAACAAACAGGGCGAGGATCAATGCCAGCAAGTTTACCATAGTCAATTCCGTTTCCTGAATGAGAACCGCGTTCGCTCCGATGCAACAATCAATGCAGTCATAGGAAAATAATAATGTTCGCTTTTCAAAGAAAGTATAACACCCTAAATGAACGAAAGTCGAGGATGCCCCAGATTCAAGGCGTCCAATTGTGAAGCCGTCCCGTCTTAAGCGGGACTGCGAGTCATTGGCAATCCCACCATGCGGCGGGACAGGCGCAGAAGATGGGGTATCATCGGCTTTCCCGAAGGGTAAACAAACTGGAGGGGAGCTTTGACACCATATTATTCACGCATGTTAGAGTCTCAAACAGACTGTATGCAGTTTAAAAATTGAAATAATTTAGGTTTTATATATTGGTTCTCCATTTTGTTTACGTTTTCAATTAGGGCAACAGCTACCTGCTATAAAAAATGGCCAGTTAAGTCAAGAGATGTGTTTGCAATTGTTAGGCGGAGATATAGTCAATAGTTGTGTATGAAGAAATTAGGCGGCAATCCGTTTTTCTTCGACACCATTGACAAATTTAACTCCTCTAATTACTTCTGCCAGGCGTTGCGGATGGTGAAG
>Ga0126331_1000400_pt1 | contig 14229 bp, 6 predicted proteins | sample InaspJWI98metaG_FD_96379 | JGI IMG/M metagenome (GOLD analysis project Ga0126331, IMG submission 96379) | Marine gutless worms symbiont microbial communities from Oahu, Hawaii - Inanidrilus sp. 2 OAHU.JWI-98 metaG | ecosystem: Host-associated > Annelida > Digestive system > Unclassified | place... | reverse complement strand
TCCCGTCCCGCGTGGGATAGGAGGCTGAGTGTGGGCTGGCTGTTGAGAGGAGGTGGGCAGGTGCGGTCGCGGTGTTGTCTGCAGCGTCTGTCGTGCGACATGACGGCCACGGCCAACATCAACACCAAGGAGATCGACCTCGATCAGGCTCTGACGCCGGCCATCGAGACGCGCTACGCCCGCCGCCTATCCGTCATCACCGGCCGGCCGTACCCGCTGCCGGGCGGGGCCGGTGCGCCGCGCTCCGGCAGCTCCGGCTCGCTCCCGGACGTGTACGGGCAGCGCTCGGCCGACGCCGCGGGTCTCGTGCCGCTCCAGGAGGAACAAGGAGAGTGCTGATGGACCGACGCGCCCATCAGTCGGGAGACGGCAGCACCCGCTGTCGACGGCAGTGGTGGACTTGGGTTGGGTCAACCAATCAGTTGGGTCTGACGTTTGCGGAAATAGGATGCGTGGCCTCTTATTTGCGTTGTTGTTCTTCTTGGAGATTATGGTGTTGCTGACTTTAATGGCTTGCCGGTAACGGGCATCGGTTCCGCATAGAACTGAGGTCACCATTGTTCATTGCCAGTCAGACGCAACCATCGATGCTGTCGACAAGTGACTTACAGAGATGGACGTGTGTTGGGTCAACCAGTTGGTCGGGTCGGGTCGGGTTGGGTTTGATTTTAGCAGTTTAGTAAAACAGCATCTGATTGCAGGTAATAGACTTGTCATCACAATACCCAGAGAGAAGAAAATTACAAGGACTGCAGCCGTGACACTGCAACTCCGTTGACAATGGTGGCATAGACAGATGGACGTGGGTTGGTCAACCACTGGGTTGGGTTGGGTTGAGTCTGATATTCAGTGAAATCGGCTGTATGGATCTCTATGACGTTCTTCTTCTACTTTAGGTTGTCGTTCATCCGGGTGATTATGGTGCTGCTGACTTTTACAGCATACAACTACATGCAGATCCGTCGAACACTAGTGGATCAAACACACAACACAACGGTGGCGTAGAGAGGTGGACGTGGGTTGGGTCAACCAGTGGGTCGGGAGCCACTTCGTGCGACGTGTTTTCTTTTTCTTACACTTCTTATTGGGGATTATGGATTGCACGGCTGCTACCAGGATTCGGGTCTTCTTTTACTGTATCGCCGGTAGGCTCCGAATTTTGTCAGAAAATTGACCCAGGAATGACGAATCTGCGCGAGAAATTGTTTAATAGCAGTCGGGCAGTAACTTTTGAGATTTTCACATGTAGTACTCTAGCGCATAACACTGATGCAGAACAGTTCTGCGTGAGAAATGTCATATGGCTTCGACGCAGAGGCACTCAGTGATACGCATGATTAGGGTCGGATCAAAATAACCTTGTTATTTAGTAAGGTCCAGTACGAGATCCGGTGGGCAAGGTTGGGTTGGTTTGGGTTGAGTTGAGTTGTAAAAGTTGACCAATGTCCATCTGCCATAGCATCACGTGTCCGCATCTCAAAATAACTTGAATGAAAACATCAAATTTATGATAAACGCCAGATTTTAGAAAATATTGAGAAACTTGCAAGTGCGTAACCTGTCAGTTTCTGTTCGCATTTATTTCAGATATTGACAAAAGAGTTTGCATCTACAATCGGTAGAAAATGATGACAAATTGATAAGTTACACAGTCACGCCAGTTTCGTGCATTCGACAAATTTTTCCATGGTTTACCAGATAACAACATTTAATATTTAAGCTTCACCATAATGACTTATAAGATGGATACGTACGTAGAAATAATAGAATAATAGCAATTATCACGTCTCCTGCATGTAGCATTGATACTGGGTGCAGTGGCTTAGTAGACGATTGAGTTTCGGAGTCTTAAATCAGAGGTCGCCGGTTCGATTCTTGCTCAGTCCGCTGCAGGAGAATTGACTAATCTTCTGGATAGTTCTTTGTCTCATACTCTCAGCGGGACATTAAATTGTCACGAGTCTGTTTCAGCAAAACATACTAACTACAGGGCACTCGGTAGAGCACAGACCACCGCCATGCAGGTGCGCTAAAACTAAACCTAACCCAGCGCTGGATTAATCCAACCGAAGGGCGGGAATGTCACCTCTGCCGGGTGGCAAGTAACACTGTGTGATCCCATATGGCATGTGAATTCCCGTAGCGGTGAGGTGTCTTGCAAACTGCTACATTCTTTTACCTTTACCTATAGATTAATCCCTCGTTTACATTTAATAAAAATGTTTTGGGTCATAGTCTACCTATTTCCCAAATTTCATAAATTTACCCACTCAGACAAACGGAGGTTAAAACAGTACTTGTCGTCACCGTTGGCTAAGTTAAATGACATTTTGTAAAATGAGAACGTTATCGTAGGAGTTTTGGCATAACAGCTGTCACTGTTTCTCAGTAATCTATACCTAAGGAATATTGGCCTGGGCCTGTGTATATTACTGGCTAGATATATATTTGCAAACTGCACAGACTTCGTGTTTGGTGTTACTTGTTAGTGTTGTTATTTCTGTAGGGTATTGTTACGTTCGTTCATATCTTGATTTTATAATTTTAAACATATGATTTGTTTGTTATTATTTGATCGTTTGAATTTGCTGCGTTATTTGCCGTGTATAGCCATAGACTGTAGTGGTGTAGCATGAATTCTCTGATGACTTTGTTGGACGATACCGTTGTTTTCTTATCGTAATCAGTTTGTACATTGTTTTGTAGTTTGTTTGTGTTATTCGGGCTTTCACGTTTTTTTTGATTTTGCTACAGCTTGCACACACAACTGCATAACGTAATATTTAGCTTACATTCAAAAATAATCATACCGTAAATACCGTAGTAAGCATTAAGACATAAATATAATAAATCGTTTTTTCCCAAATAAGTTGAATGACATCGGTTAATGTAGTCATTTCGAGAGTAGTTAAGCGAGCTATGTCGTGTTGTCGTCTGAATGTTAGGTGTCATGTGAATGTTTCTCACTCAATGTGCTCGTCCGTGGCAACTGAATCTATCTTCTATATATCCCTCTAATACGATATAGTTGTTGCCATGACAACTTGGTTGCTAAAGACTCAGTTTTATTAGACATGATGTGCGGTATTTGTCGTAGCTGATTGTTAATGCTACAGTCAGTCGCTTTCGTTCTACGATAACAATGTTATCAACGTTATACTATTAAACATGTGGGTCAAAATGCAGCGAAACTACTAGAGTCCACACTGTGTCTCAGAAACAAACGCCACCCTCCCATTATTTTTGCATAACTTATTCAAAAATGAACCGATTTTAATAATTTTTGGTTCAGAGAATTCTGAAGACATTTGATATTAGTTCTTATACGCCTGACCACCACCCCTAAAATGTCACTGCACTACCTTGTGAAATGCAGAACTTTTGCTACATGATCGAAGTTATATGATTTTCCGCGACAATTAGACAACTTTGAAAAACAGCTCGTTATTATGTTGTCGAGAAACTTGAATTTCAGATAACTAGTGTCAAGGAGCTGTTAAAAGTCACTGTCGTCTACGGCGACACGGTCTTCCAGTCTTCTTTTGACATTGATCTATCAGTGTGCTGTGCTAGCATTCAAAACATGTCTTAACAAAGAGCTGATGCGACTGGCACGGATGTTATGCATGCTATATGCTGCTTCATTGCATTTGTCGCATATACCAAATCATTCTGTGAATTCATAAGAGAACTACAGTAAAAAAAGTTTTCATTTGGCAAAAAAAAATAGTTTTGAAGACAACTTATTGCTGAAAAATGACTTTTGAGTTTTTAAGGTACAGTGGCTACATTTTACAAGTGAGGTGCATGGACAACAGCAAAATATTGCTTACGTCAAATTTCTTCGGGATTATGTATACCAAAAATTATTCAAATCAGTTTACTTGTGACCGAGTTATTCCAAAAGTAATGGTGGCGTTTTTGAGACACGGTGTAGACCTAGTATTATTTCATTTCAGTTTACGTCAGTTAAAGAGCGAAAATCGGCAACTGTTGACATTTTACGTTGTGAATATCTAAACAGTTGGCAGGTTTAGGTATTTTATGATGGAATTGTAACGTTCCGGTAAGTAGCCCATAAGTATTTCAAGGATGTGATCGGTCAAACACAGTCGTCATTTTCAATCCCGTTTCACGCAAATTTTAGGCAAATCAAGCAAATTATGAAGCGTCGCGCTGTCCCTCTGCGAGACCTCAGTTACTTGTTTCGACTCCTTGTCGCTGTCATTTTTTCGTTCCTCTTCGCGTCTTTTCGCTTTTTAGTATGACCGGCTGTAGCAGGAACATTATACAAGGGTACGTTATGCTTAGTTCACACCGCCTGGCCCGACTGGACAAAACCGTTTGTCGCGTTGGGTCGTGCGGCATGGTTTGGGCATTATAGGCATTGTACAAGCGTAAACTCAGTAGCGACTCAGACAACGACTCGTTAACATTGGAATTTAAAACATTTCCTGTCTAACCTCTCCCAGGTAGTCTGGGGCAGTCCTGCGGCCAAAATTTTCCATACATTATTGAGCGTAAAATGTCATTTTTTCTACTCTGACACTCGTATTAGGGAGGTTTGCTTTCATTTCCTCGAAGTTGACGCCTATTATATTGTAAGCTACAAACAGTATTAGACGTGGCTCAGATGTTTCTGTGTGAAATTTGGCTTCGCAAATAGTCGAGTGTAAACAATCCGTCCGGTAATTTAAATTAACACATTACATTTTAAATTCAAACTATGTGTATTGCAATTCTGTTCGCTGCAAAATTTGTAATTCGAAGATATTTGCACAGGCAACCTTTCTGAAACGGTTGTACCGACTTCACGCTTGTGGCAGCCAGACGAGCATCTGTAGGCCTATGCTAGATTAAAAGCCGAATAGGTTGAGTTTTATGCGGCCCTGCCCACATGATGACTTCATTGCGCATTGCACTCCGTCTGCTCATTCGTTCGTTCGTCCGTCTGTCCGCCGTCCATCCATGCGCCTATCCCACCCGGACTTGCAGCTCAAAACAGAAAAAAACCTTCTTTAGCGTTCTGACGATGACAACGAAGTCACCGCGCGCCTGCCGACCAGGTTGTACACCGCAGACATTCACGACTCTCATCAAAACCTCTCTTGCTTCTTTCACACGTGTTCCTGTTGTGCGGGAAAATGCCCGGTAGGAGCGTGTACGTTGTTGTCAAATCGATAACACGTTTAATCTGCTTGCGCACTTAATTTCTAATTAGATTTTGTCGTATCCTTTAATACATTCATGCTTCTTTCTTTAATCAACCTTTAATCATCGACTTTTACGGCATTTAACGTGAAAACTGTAGCTCGCAATGCTATTTCTGAATCGAATGTCAAGATCGCGGTATCTCAGAAAGCTCAGGCGCAAAATGTTTACCATACGATTGGCGTTAACTTGAAATTGTTTGTAGGAAGGGCCGCATATGTTGTCGGTCCTCGGGGCCGGACGTCTTAAGCCTACGCGTTCCTTGCGGTATTTTCTGTCGCGGATATAGAACGGTGTGTTCGCTAGTATTCTGTGCGGCGCCGTGCTTAAACGTTCACCAGGCATTGCAACGTTCATTAAACGGTGCTCGTGTTGTCGTCTCGAATTCATGTTGTCATTGATACAACTATGACGAGAACTCCCAACCAAATAATTTCTCATTTTATCGACCAGTTGCATGGTACAGGTAAACTAATCGGTAGGGTGTGTGTCTCCGGACAATAACTTTTGAACGAAATGACCTTTGACCCATATGTTTGGCGTGACAGTTGATCTTCACTCTATCAATATCAAGCTCGACGGTTAAGATCATAAGTCAGAGCACACTGCAACATGAGATGAAATTTTACATGAGGAATACATTATTATTGGCCATACATGCATGTAACAGTGGCAGATACGTTCTGTGTTTGTCGAGCACTTTGTGTTAAAGTGGTCGATGAAACATTGAGTGAAGGATACCTAGTTTACAACAAAGTCAATAGGTCTTAATTATATCGCTGTCATAATCATAGTCATTTCGGCTCCCACTTCTGCTAAGATAACGCATCTGCATAAGACAGCTGTATAGACCAGAGCCGGCAATAGTAGGTTTTTAAATTTTAGGTTTTAAAAACCTAAAATCTGGGAAAATTTAAAGTTAGGTTTTAGGTTTTAAATTTTCACATTTTTTTCTCAGACAACTGTAGCCTTAAGTTGTTTTTCAAGTTATTTTGACTAAAATCGGCAATTATATCAAGGTATGTGTAGTTAATGACGCAGCTGGATTTGTAACATGCTCTCTACGCCGTAGGTAGGCTACAACTAAAAGCGCTTTTGCAAAATATAAATTTTAAAACCTGACGAAATCCGTAAAACCTAAAAAAACCTTAAAAACCTTTAAAAAAATTTGGTAAAACCTTGGTTACTTACCGCCATGCTAAAGACAATGAAAGGCCCATAACACACACACAGCAAAGTCTGTATTGAAAGTCGCTTACGAAAGTAAACTTTGCCATGTGACAGAAATCCACTGTCACAAGTTTTGCTGCACTTTCGAAACTTAAGTTTACGATAAGATGAGCTATAAAACGTGCGCTGAATAGCTGGCATAAGTCGGCTTAATCTACCTCACGAAACCAAAAAAGTTAAAAAGGTAAAAACAAAACACGAAACGTATATGCTCAGAAGTAACGGCAAACAGTCCGGGGAGTTAGTCCCGAAACTTACAAAGTATGGAGCCGTGCCTTGTTTCTCAAAAAAGTACCGCAAACGAAGAGATGCGAGTAGTTAATCATCGTCTGTTTGCAATTGATTACAAATAAGTAAGTAAGACAGTAAATCTTTATTACTACTCATCAGACGCGAGCAATGCACAAGAAATGGTAGAAGCGAAACACGCGTGGCACATCATAAGCTAATTTGATATAAGGACGCATCGCCGCTGCATGGCACAGATCGTTCAATCGTATTCGCCAAGTGGCGCCGATGTGCACCCTCATCTAATACACGAATCCTTGGACTCACAGATGTCTGCCCCCAAACGACATCTCGATCGATTCAGTACCGGAGTACCCAACAAAGACCACGGAACGTGCGACGTATGTAGCAATAGGCCGCATGATGAGGCCTAAAACTGATTATGGAAGTTTTAGGTAAATGTTGCTCGTACGAGAACAGAAATACACTTATTGCTGTAGGCCTACTCCAGGTAAGCTGACTACGTGTTCCAGCGATAACAACGAGAAAATATTCAATTTAGGTAATATTTTATTTAGATGTACATCGTCGTCCAAAACGCCACTCTATTATTTTTTTGACTAACTTGTCGGGCGTCCGTCTGTCTGTCCGTCTGTCCGTCGCATCATTCGGCCGCCGAACGCTGCTGCGGCGGGTTTGCTGATGTGGTCCCCGGCACTCGGAAACTGCTATGGTTTGAAATTCGACCGAAATGCTGGTTGCAGTTAAAAGAAATAAATTTATCGTGTGATTTATTGTAATTTTCGGCACACGTTCGTTCCCGATGTCGCTACGATGACTGTGTGTGCGCAGATCTGTGTGGCGAACGCGTTCCAGGAGAGCTGCAGCTCTGCGGCGTCGGCCGTCTCGCAGCTGCCCTACAAGCACCGCCAGTCGTTCACCTCCAGCGACTCGATGCACGCCCGGTACTCCATCGTCGACGCCAACCTCTCGGCGTCCAACCAGCCGCCGTCGCAGCCTCCGCAGCCCATCGCCGCGCGGTGCTAGGTGGCGCCGCCCTGCTGAACGCGGCCGAAACACTAGAGGATCGACGTCCGACCGACCGCGTTACCACCGCTCCGCCTTGCGTCCGAGTTGTTAAAGACTGCTGAGACCAGACTGGTGTCGAGACAGAATTTCGGCGACGGTCTCAAGGCCGAGATTATGGCCCCTGTGGTCTCGGCGTCAATCTGGAGGCAATAATTTTGGCTCGGCCAGTCACGAGGCCAAGACTTTGGTCTCAAGAACTTGATCTCTGTCTCGGTCTTAGTCTCGACAACCTTGCTAACCCTAACTTTAAGAAAAATGAAAATACTAGTACTGAAAGACTGATAAAGCAACAGGGAGAGTAATTAGTCTAATAGACTATACGGAATACGAAATTAAAGTCACGAATACGTTATACTCCTATTCATCATTATAATACACGCTCAGCTAAACTAGAATCAAGTGAACATTTTCGATATTTATTCCAACGTCATTACATTACTCCTGAACTTGACCTTGACCTGCGACCTTGACTTTCAATTTCCGACGACCTATGGTCATGATCCATACGCATACAAAAAGGTCAGTTGGCTTGAAAGCTGATGTAAAACAGCAGACAGACGGATGGACGGACACGACCGTTTGCAGTACCTGGCCCGCTAACGCGGTCGGTAGAAATACATGCAATAATAAAAGACGCCGGCGGCGTTCGGGCGCGACCGTCGCGCGATTTTTACGTACTATATTGTTGTTATTATCGTATCGTTACGATGTTTATTCTCACGGTACGTACGGCATCTTGTCTCTCCTTCATTCTGTAGTATCTGTCGAATCGTTCGCTGTATCGTCTGTTAATGCTGATTACAACTGAGTAACTCTAAAATGCGATATCCCCAGCACTCTCTAGATGGACCACCGAGCGTTTGATGGCCCCTCCCCAACCAGTTGGCAAAATTCCCGGCCGTTATTTTTGCCGTGCTTCATTCAGTTCATTTGGCGGGATTTTCTAGCTACATGTACTAGCCTTCAATGCGTGAAAACAACATTCAGTGTCATAATGTAAAGCGCTAAATAGGTCGTCACGAGTTATGCAGCATCTGTACTAATCTCACGCGGGTCCAGTCCTCTCACGGGTTTGCTTGCGGAGTACGGAAGTTTTCTCCGCATGTGTGTACGTTTTCTCAAGTCATTGTTAGCAATATCGGTCATGTATATCTACGTGTGTGTGTCTGTCTGTCGCGCGGACCTTGCTGCGGGAACAACGATTCGCGGGTGTGATTAATTAATGCGTCGGCGTATCGGCATATCGGCCACTATCGGCGTTCAAATCATAGGAAATATACGGTATCCTTAAAACTCTTGGCTCATACGCTGGTGCGACAACTAACCGTAGCCCTAATACTAATTCTAATCCTAACCGTAAACTTCAACCATAACCCTTAACACGAACGCTGCTATCTTCAAGCCTAATTTTTCACCTGTTTTACAGAAACGATGCGCCATTCGTAACCGGAAATAAACATACAGCAAATGACGTGTCGTGTTTAAGGATATCACTGTCAGGGATTCCCTGTGTTTTGAATGCCGATAGCGGCCGATGAACCGATACGCCGATGCATTAATTATTAGTCACGCCGTTGTTTCTCGGCATGCTCCATTGACGGTCTGCAGCACGTGGCGCAAAACGTCGCCCGTTTTTCGTTGTCTGTTGAACGTTTTACATATGTACGTTGCAAAGTCTGTACATAACACTTTTTGGCTCACGTAGACATTTCTGTGCTAGTGTAGCATTCCTGCTGTGTTTATGTACTTCGCAAGCGACGCTGTCGACCCATAATATTGGCACGCTTGCCAGTCAGTTTTGATGTTGCGTATTTGATATCGGTAAATAGACGCCGTGTCGTGGTTCTGTTGCAGTTATTAATTACCCGGCTAATTCAAAATACGCGTATACATTCGTATGTCTTCACACGTTGAAAGTGCTGTCTTGCACAGCACAACGGTCTACTCTCGCGTCTCCTGTCTGTTACGTTAAATGTTCAACCGTGAATACACTTTTCCACCTGTTGGACGTGCGTTTATGTAGGATATTATATTGTGTTATTTGCCCGGCAGCAACGTTTTCTTGCCGTGCGACTTTTGCATTGTATCGAAGACCGTCAGGCTGTTTTTACAATCGCTCTCGATTCCGGCTGTTAACGGAAAACATTAAAGAGCGAACATGAGGCATAAAAGTAGATGAACGTGTGAGCTGAACAGATTCTGAGACTCGCGGTCATAAAAATGACGTATAGTAGGAGAAAAATGCCGATCCTGCGACAATTTCATCGTGCTCATTAGGGATCAGAGACGGCTGGATGCGATATAAACCTATAGTAGTTGTCCTCGAGTCGGGGAAGTCGGCACTGTGTCGAGTAGTTCGTTATGTGCCGAGTGTATACGAGGTGGAGGTGTGCGGGAATAATGCTGTGATTGTCATTCCGTGCTATTCCATCAGTGACTTTATGCGCATTCCCAGGTTGCGCACAATTCAGACAAACATGGCTCAAAATAAATTTTGGTTTACCGTGCCATTCGATGATTTCATTCGAGAAAACGCACGTTTACTGCATGATAATTAGAAATAAAGTGATTTGCATTATTGTCATAATGCTATTCCCGTTCCAGTCACATTAATTCCCATTCAGACCCCATTGGCATTCTGAGCAACATTTCTATTCCATCCCACGGGAAACCCATGACCTATTGAAACCCGCTGTTTCGCATTTCCGTGCACACCTCTATACCGTGGAATGTTCTTGATTGAATTATATTATGCAACTGTGCATAGAAGGTAAACGTTTGATGACAGGTAGACTAGATTCTATTTCTAAGTTACGAAAGACTCGTTGATTTTGTTATTTAATACCCGTGAAAGTGTTGTTCATTTTTCTACTTTCTCTGATGTTTCGCTGATAAAAACCAGTTTATTTACGTGGTTCGAGTAATTAGACTACGCTTGGATAGCCTTTTCATCGTCAGTAGACCTAGCGTTACGTTTACCGTATTCATCATCGTTATTATCTACCGTCGGTTAATGTTATCTGTGTTATTGTTGTTTACGTTGACACTTTCATTGTTTTGGACGTATACTTCGAACTTGAGACGATTTCCGTTACCCACTGCTGTTTGATTTTGTTAATGTGTTTACTTGAATACTCACTGTGTTGTGAATTGTTTTTGCGTTAATAATAACAATAAATCCTAATAAATAGACAAAGAATAGAGACGGGATATTTCACGCTTCCAGTTTCTGTGGACGACGAAGTCGGCGTGGTGTTTCTGTCTTCTTGTTCTGATAATGTAACTTAGGCTGTGTATAGTGTATTTCTTTGTGCGTGAATAACGAGACGGACAGACACGGGGGGAGACGGACAAACGAACGCACAACAGTTTCGCTTAATGTCTCCACTTTGGTGGCGGGTATAATAAGTACACGTCGTCGTACTGGATGTGGCTGATAGGCCTACGGTGGATGTAGATTTGTTTCTTTCCATTTGTCTGCAAAGATGCAGTCTTCGAAAATAAGACCGATGCAGGTGATGCTTATGCTACTCTGTGCATATTGTTGCCAGAAATATATCTACATTTCACTGCTGCGGTCTGAGGCCTTTATTGCCAGTTATTCTCTTAATTTTTGCTTATATTAAGCCACTGTAGTCACGTTAACTTCATTCAATGCATTGTAACTCGGTATGCTTGTTCGCACATCTGTGATCTCAGTTCAGTTAATAACTATAGCAAACTCCAACGTGTTTTCGGTGAGTTAATTGTTATACTGTGCACGTATAGGACATATGTAGTCCGGTAGTTCGCTAATCGTTCCGTAGATGGCTCTGTGTTGCCTTTTTCTTTGTGACGATGTTTATACGATCGATGAATTGTTGTCTAGCGTTTCGGTTTTTGTTCGTTCGTTTGTTCGTTTGTTTTTCAATTCTCCCGTTTTTGTGTGTGCGCGTCACGTATCTGTCTTGATGGATTCTAAGCTGTATGTGATCAAGGCCGGATTTAGATGCAGAATAACAGTAGCCAGTTAACCCGTAAAAATTTACAGTGTCACTTTCCCGTTCAGAAATGTCTTGCAGTTGAATAATCGAAAGCGCGTTGTAGATTCTAACAGCACGAGTTTCACCCACTCCCGACGCACTGTACGCTTCTCGACAACGTCGTTGTCAAGCGCAGTCGCAACACAGCCTTATGTTCTGTTGACAGAAGCAAACTAGCGTCTCTAAAGCCTCTCTTCGATTCTAAGAACTGCCCGAAGTACCCTTGATCACGGGCCGAGAACACGACCAGTGAACCAACAGTGGGTCACTTTGAGACATCTATGTTCATGGCCCGTCAACACGGCCTGTGTTCACGGATGTCCAAAGGGAAATCCGGGTTACCGTGAACACGGGTAATGTGCACCAAACCCTGAAAACCTCAAGTTCTTCGTGGCTGAACCCGGCTACGATGACAACTTTGAATGTGTCATTACGATCATTATGCAATGTCCTTATCGAATCATCTATAGTCAACACGAAATCCGGAAACTTGAGCCATAATTGTTTTATTAGCAGCAATCTCGAGACCGTTGAAAGTGCGCTAAATTATAACGACTTAATTTCACTCGCCAACTTTGTAGTAGGCTTTTTATTGACATAAATCAATGTGTTTTTTTCAATCGAAATACTAGTGCAAGTGCACACTGCTACTGTTGTTTCTGGACACCCTGAAGTTATGCTTTCCATCACTGTTATCACTTTTATTGATTTAATTGAATATATACGTTAGTGAATTCGTTCGACATGGTTGTGGATGGATTTTATCCCGTTTCTCTCAGCTGTATGTGTGTTGTGAACTTCACAGTTAATATTGCTGTTACGTATTGTAACATATATTGTTAATATGTGTCTAGCGGTGTACAGCAGGTAGACATTTGGTTTACGTTGGTTGAGTTTTCCTCACATTAAAATCTGTCTTAGACTGTGCCGCGTATTCGGTTTCTGCATTCACTTTCACACACCAGCTAGTGGCTGGAAAGACCAACGATCTGAAAAGTCGCTAACTAGAGCTGTTGAGACCCGTCCCAGCATATGGTCGTCCATTCTTGTTAAATATTCTCTCCCTCACACTATTAAATATTCTATCAGCGCAAAAATAAGCTAGATCGTTACTTCCTAGAGCGGACGACTTAAAAAGTAAAGGGTACTATACTCCTAGTACATATGAGAGTTGACGGATGACTTATCTGCCAGCCCTTAGCTGGATATACCAGAGTCTGTGACGCATATTCGGTGCGACGCCAGACCTACGGTTACCTTTCCAGCCGCAGAGCATTGCCACTCGAGTGGCTGGTACTCATTTCCCATCCCCTGAGTGTGGAAGGCTGAGTTTGCCTGGGTGGCTGGTTACATACCAAGACGTAATACTGCTGAAGGTCGGTTTACCAAGTAGCCTGTAGTTTAAAATACGAAATTGCCACTAAAAGGCCTGGACCTTTGCAAAATTCCGAAAAATCAACAGTGAAGTAGAATGTTTAGACATACAAACGGCAAACATTTAAAAAAAACTAAAAAGAACTAAAATACACTGCTACGGAATCCACAACGTTCTCGCAGAAATTAATGCAATTTGACTTTCGATGTGAACTTGTATTGATGCTGCGCTGTGAACGTGTCTTTACATAGCCAGCCAGAACCACAAGTGTTAGTGTTAAATTCTACGTCGCGTGATAATGAAACCAAACTAATGTCATTTTTGGTGCAAACGAACGCCGTAATCTCAGATACACAATGAAAGTGACTTTTTGGAGTGTTTTGTCTAGACGGCATTTCGAATGCAAACTTCACTATTGTCATTGCAATGAGCTTCCATATGCTATTCCGCTGCATATTTCATGTTTCTTTCGTCAACTTTCAGGTAAGTTGTTCATGCAGTTGTTCGTGTTATGTGTTATCTGTTGTACAACATACTAGACGATGGTGATATTATCAGCTCGCGCACTATTAAGAATTATTTTATAATAATGACACGTAGACGGTCAGTTTGTTTCTGACGCAGTGCAAGCCTATATTTTCAGCAAACTCTGCGACGACAAATTCGCCAAAACAGAGGCGTCACAACATTAACTGGATTTTTCACGTCCAGCAAGCAGTCTTACATAGAACAAGTCTACAATCGAGCTAAGTCAAGACGGTCCCAGTAGGCGTAAGAATGCATCGAAGGAAACATTTCTCAAATCGTCGGAGGTACAGCAATGCGTTTAAAACGGTTGCACGTGGCTGCTCAGCTCAAAGTCCTGAGAACATATAAATTCTGGAGTTGTATCCAGCGGGCGTTAGTCCACGGAGACCTGGGCAGCAGCAGGTCTTCTTTCTCAAGCTGGGCGGAGGACTACTTCATGTGGCAACGGCTGGCTTGAGACGATGAGAAGGCATGTCTAGTGCAACTGGAATAAGGCTTCTCTACTGCGAGATGGAAAGACCTGGGAACCTACCATCTTATCCTCCC
>Ga0126331_1000394_pt1 | contig 14509 bp, 13 predicted proteins | sample InaspJWI98metaG_FD_96379 | JGI IMG/M metagenome (GOLD analysis project Ga0126331, IMG submission 96379) | Marine gutless worms symbiont microbial communities from Oahu, Hawaii - Inanidrilus sp. 2 OAHU.JWI-98 metaG | ecosystem: Host-associated > Annelida > Digestive system > Unclassified | place... | reverse complement strand
GGGGGACACCCCCCGCACCCCCCGTTTTTCTTTTTAAATATTTTAAAATCTAACCATACAAGGCACCAAGACACAAAAAATAATCATTTACTATCATTAGACTTCGTGCCTTCGTGTCTTGGTGGCGAAAATTTTTTGTTAGATAAACTCTTCTCAAAAATGACGTGATTTCAATAACCAGGGCCTAGTCCAGCGATTCAGAAAATTGTTTCATTTTGTTATAGCACAGGACCGCTGCATCCTGCAGGCGCATATCCCAGATTTGCTGCTGGAACAATTCCAGCGAATAGTGCCCCTGATACCCCGAACGGATGGCTGCCTCGACCCAGGCTTGCGCATTGGCAACTCCTTCTCCCGGAAAAACCCGGTTGTACATGACATGCAGGTCCTCGAGGGGACTGTCCGGGGCATCGTTCAGATGAATCAGATACGTCGGATAGTTCAGCCCGGCGATGTCATCCGGTTGTAGCCCGCCGCGAAACAGGTTATAGATATCCAGAACTAACCCGATCGCTTCTGCCCCGCTGCCGGCGATGATTTCCTGAGACAGCGCTAAATCTCTCACCGTGAATTCCGGAAAACAGATGGGCTCAAAACCGATCTTAACGCCAAACTTGTTCAATATCCCAGAAACATGCCGGAGTCTCTCCTGTGATATCGCTTGTATTTCCGCAACCGAAGGGGGCGATTCAAACCACCTGGCGACCGGGGTTACGACCATCGGGCATTCGAGCATTTCGCACAATCTCCCGACGAATTCACATTCGGCGGTCAACAGATCGAGATTCTCCTCGGGAACCATCGAGAAATCGTCGATGGAATTCAGCGACAATACCGATATGCCGTGTTTTTTTATCTGCTCTGACAACTGCCTGTGGGGGACATGAAAGAGGGATTCTTTAAGTTTGGGGACCCGAAGTTCAACCGCCTTAAAACCGGCGTGGGCGCAAACCGCAATAAATTCTTCGGTTTGGCACTGCATGATCATACTTTGATTGATCGCAAGATTGATTTCCATATTGATAGCCCTTATTCATTCAATTGTTCATCCAAGCACTCATGCTAAAGCGGATCAAACGCCGCGGCTCACCCAGTTTCTGAACATGCGGTCGGCACTGGCAGCGGCGATAACGATGGCGCCGAGCATCAAGACGAACCACTGAGGCTGCACCCCCATGACCACGAGAAAGCTCTGGATTCCCATTAACACGAACGTGCCCACGAGTGTTCCGATCAACGATACACGGCCGCCAGCCAGCGAACACCCGCCCAGCACGCAGGCTGCAATGGCCTGCAGCTCCATCAAACGACCGAAGCTACCGTCGGCATAACCGAGCTTACCCGCCTCCAGTACCCCGGCGAACCCGGCCAGCAGTCCGCACAGGGCAAACGCCGTGAACTTGATCCGCCTGACGCGCACGCCGCGGGAATGCGCAGTTTCACTGTCGCCGCCGACAGCCAGCAAGTGATTGCCGAACGGCGTGGCAAAGATCAGCAGCTGCAACACAATTAAGAGTGCCAGCATCCAGAAGGCGGCTGTATTGACCCCCAGAAAATTGCCCCCTCCGATCACCTGGTATGCCAGTGCTTTTCTTTTGGCCCAGGGAATCGAGAAGGAAAAACCTTCGGTAATGGCGATGGCGAGCCCGCGAAAAATGAGCAGGGTGCCCAGGGTCATGATCAGCGACGGTATGCGAAACCGCACGACCAGGATTCCGTTCAAGGCCCCGATCGACAAGCCGGCAACCAGTCCAACAACCAGCGCCGCCACCGGCCCCAGATATGAAACCAGGCCTAAATAGGCCAGGGCGGCTATTCCGAAGGTGGAGCCCAGGGAAATATCTATTTCTCCGGAGGTGATGACCAGTGCCTCGCCCAGCGACAGAATGCCCAGGGTGGCCGTGACCTGCAGAACCGATGCCAGATTATACGGCGAGGCCCAAAGACCGCGTGATACGGTGACAAATACTGTGGCGAGCAGGATAGCGAGCCCCACCACGACCGTCTCCTGGTGGTGCCGAAGGAATCGCTTGTACGATGAAGCCATGATGTTCTCTTGCCTTTCATTATTGGACATTATCCCGCGGCGGCCACGCGGCCGCCATGTCGAATAATATCCTCGAGTTCTTCGGCGCTCAGTTCATCACTGTTGATGTCCGTAATTTTTTCTCCGTTCTCGAGAATCACGATCCGATCGGCCAGCCGGTGCACCTGGAAAATGTCATGGGTGATATAGATTACCAGCAATCCCTGATCTCTCAGCTGCAGGGCCAGATCGTTGACATGCTCACGCTCACGCACCGAGAGATGATTGGTGGGCTCGTCCATAATGATAACCCGATTTTTAAATTCTACGGCGTGACCGATTTTGATCGATTGGCGCTCGCCGCCCGAAAGGATCTCCACCTCGTCTTCAGGGGTCACATTTTCGCGCAGGCCAAAGGCCCGGATGACGCTTTCGCTTTTCTTGCGCATTTTTTCAAAATCGAGAAACGGCAATCCCAAGCGCCGCTTGACAGGTTCCCGGCCGAGATAGAAGTTGCGCGCGATGGACAGGTTGTGGCACAAGCCCACTGTCTGCTGGATCGTTTCGAAACCGAGCTCGATCGCAAGCTTGGGATTGAAGCGCTCGATCTTACGGCCCTCGAAATAGACTTCACCGTTGTTGGGCGTATACATGCCTGAAAGGATCCAGATCAGCGTGGTCTTGCCGGCCCCGTTGTCGCCCACCAGCCCGACCAGCTCACCGGCGTCGAAGTTGACACTGACATTTCTCAGTGCCTGAAAAGTGCCAAAGAAAAGGTCTATATTTTTCATTTCAATGAGCGGACGCGTAGCGCTCATGATAATTCTCCCTGATTTTATGAGATTTCAGTTATTTTGCGGACAATCGCAGGCTCCGCGAAAGTGTCTGGTTGAAAATGACCGCGATGATCAGCACAATTCCCACAAAGGTGATAAACCAGGAGGAAGGTGCCCCCAGGGCTATGAGCTGATAGCGGACACTGGTGATGATAAATGCCCCGATCGCAGCACCGATCACGGACCCGCGGCCGCCGCTCAGAAGGCAGCCGCCGATAACCGCCGATGCAATTGCCTCCAGCTCCATGTACTGACCCAACGTAACGTGGGTCTGGGGTTGATCGCAAAGGGTCATGATACCCGATAACCCGGCCAGGCCCGCAGCCGTCATAAAGGCTTTTGTTTTTGTGCGCACCACGTTGACGCCGTGGGACAGGGCCGATTTTTCGTCGCCGCCCACGGCGAACAGATGGTTGCCGCTGCGCATACGGTGCAAGACCATGTTCAGCACAAAAAGAATCAAAAGTGCCCAGAATATGGCAATTTCTATACCGAAGATCTCGCCGCCGAATATTCGCGTCAGCCAATGTTCGCGCGCCGCCTGAGAAAAAGAGCGGGTTGTGCCGCCGGTCCAGACATAGACAACACCCCGGTAGGAAAACAGGGTCGACAGCGTTACGATCATGGATGGCAGATTTCCTCTCAAGGTGAAGAAAGCGTTGAGCCAACCCAGCACCAGCGCCAGGGCCATCGCGGTCAAAAAGGCGCCGACTACCCCAAAGGCCGCCTCCAGAGTGATGAATGCCACTCCGACCAGACCGTATATCGATCCCAACGACAGGTCGATCTCCTTGGAAATGATGACCAGGGCTTCGCCCATCGCCAGCAGGCCCAGAATCGCGCTGAAATGAAAAACACTGCCCAGTGTCATTTTAGAAAGCCACCCGGAAGGATCGATGACCGAGAAAACGACGAACAGCAGGATGCCGCCAATGATGGCGCTCGCGTCCTGGCGTTTCGAAAACCTTCTCAACAAAGCAGGCATAGTCGGAACCTCTTTTGAAACTTGGTCGATGCGGGTGCGCAGCAGAGTTGTTTGCAGACACTCACGGGCGGAAGCCAATCGCCGGGCTTCTTTGCCCGTGAGTGCGTTGATGACGGTGTGTCATAGTTACATATCGCCTGCTACCAGGTATCCTGCTCGTCATAGACTTTGCCGAAAATGTTACGAACGAGCCGCTCCCAGTGGTCGATCTTGTCGGCGGTCACAACAACCGGACCGGTGAGCATGTCTGATTGCGGCTCGTAGCCGAGCTCATGGAACCAGTAGAGCCACTCCATGGACAAATAGCCCTGGAGCCAGAATCCCTGGCTGTTGGTTGCCAGCACGCGTCCGCGTTTGATGCCGCCGAGAGCCACCGGGCTCGCATCCACGCAAATGATGGTCATGCCTTTCTTGTCCACATCCGCATCGAGGCCCATATCGTTGGCTACGCCCCAGGCCCACGGCGAGGACCACGAAGCCACGGTGAAAATATAGTTTACGTCCTTGTTGGCAGAAAGGTAGGATTTCATGGTGTTGCGGGCGGTGGCCGGTTCGGCACCGATGAAAAGCTCTTCCACATCAGCTCCGACAGCTTTCATTGCATCTTTCATTCCGCGACAGCGCGCCTTCAATCCCTGATGGGCCGCGTCGTGATTGGCGCACATGACCTTATTCGGCTTCGGGATCTTGCCGGCTTTGGCCTGTTGAATCGCGTATTCACCGAGTCGCAGGCCGGTGAGATATTCGTCGCCGCCCACATAGGTAAGATAGGGAATGCGTTCGCCAACCGGGCGGGCATCCGGGATATTAAAAGCCACAACCGGAATGCCTCTTTCGATGGCCGTTCGCAGCGGCCCTTCCATGGCATCCGAACTAACAATAGGCACGGCCAGACCATCGGGTCTGGTGGCGATGGCCTGCTCGATCAGACGCACATGTTCCTGAATGCTGTATTTGTTGGTGGAAATATATTCGGTCTTGACGTTGGGGTATTTCTTCTCAAACTCTTCAAGCGAAAGCGTCAGCCATTTCATGTTGGGATCATTTGAGCCGATATGCGAAACCATTAAAAAGCGATACTGTTTATCGGCAGCGAACGCAGGCGGCACATGAAGCGCCACCCCAACAAACATCATGGCCATGACGACCGCAATAAGACGATTAACGGTGAGATAAGCGGGTCTTTTCATTTTTTCCTCCTTTCATTATTGAGGGTATAGAATAATCCTTGTCGGTTCTGAGTCGACCTCCTTTCTTTTAATGGTACCGATTTATTGAAATCACATCATGTTTGCACATGATGTGTGCCATTACCAGTTTGAATATTTTATGAATCCTACCCGTCGAGAGCCTCCCTTCGAGAGCCTCAGGATCTAAGGACTGGGTCGAACGATCGATTTAGATGGAAATGAAAGAGCGACACACGGCGCAAGCGCCTGCCCTGCACGAGCGATACCGAGAATCTTCAATCTTTAATCTTCAATCGTCGATCTTCAATTCCGGCTTAACCGGGTTGGGACATCTGCCGGAAACAACAGGTGCGCTTTGATATATTGCCGGCACCGGCCAGGGCGATTTTTTAAAACAGGAGCATCACCTTGAATGCATTGGCTTTTTCTTCTACCGCCACCTTAAAGGCATCCTTAATTTCATCAAAAGAAAAGCGGTGGGTAATCAGGCCAGTGACATTATAGCGATCACGGATGCGATCCATAAACCGGATGGTTCTTTGGGCAAAGTTTTTCGTTCCTCCCGAACCGGTGATGCGCAATGTTTTCTAGATCGTCAATCCGATTTCCACCGGGACCTTTCTGCCCACGGAATGTCCGATCAAACCGATCCGGGCGCTGGGTCCGGCCACATCGAATATGGCAGCAATTGCCTGGTCATTGCCCGATGCTTCTATTACCACCGATGGGCCCCGATCGTCGGTCAGTTTTAATATTTCGGATTCCAGATCGACGGCGGATGGATCGACGACCGCATCGGCACCATAACGGGAAGCAGTCTGCCGGCGGGATTCAAGCGGATCGATGCTGATGACTCGGGCCCCGGACGTTTTTGCCACCATCAAGGCCGACAAGCCGATGGGGCCGGCGCCCAGGACAACCACATCGTCACTGGCTTCCACATAGCCGCCGTTGCCCCAGAGACCGAAATAGCCGATGGAAAAGGTTTCCACCCACGCCCCTTCCTCCCAGGTCCAGTTGTCCGGAAAGCGATGGACAAAAGGCTCATCGATGATCAGATACTCTCCCATCCCGCCGGGCGAGTCCGGTCGAAAACCGCCTTCGCGCATGTTCAGGCAGGCCGAAGGCATCAAGCCGTCCTTGCAGTTGCGGCAGACGCCGCAGTGCATGACACAATCACCGGTTACCTTGTCCCCCGGCTTCAAGCTGGCCACGCCGCTGCCGACTTGAACGACTTCCCCCGACCATTCGTGACCGGGTGTGTACGGGCCGATATCATAGCGGCCTTCGGCGGACTTGCCTTCGAAGCACTCCACGTCCGAGCCGCAGATGCCGCAGGCCTTCGACCGGACCAGAACCTGGTTTGGCCGAGGTTCGGGAAGCTCGATTTCTTCAACCCGCAGATCTTGCGGGCCGTATAAAAAGGCAGTTTTTGATTTCAAGTTGACCCCCTTTCGATGCTCAGTTAAGGAGCCCGCATAAAAATAACTTCACGGCTTCTTGAGCCGATTCGTCCGGACGTGTTACTGGCCGGTTGAACAGCTTGCTGTTGTCCGCCTTGCCGCGCGGGCGCCTTCCCGAAAATGTAAAGTTTTTTCATCGCGAACCCTGAATAATTACGTTAGACTATGGGATTTGTTGCCTACTTAAAACCATTTGCAGCACTGATCAACATTTATTTCATCATGAAAACCCGATCCTAAGGGCCAAGTCAGAGTCTATAGGCTCTGCCGCTTAGAAGATGGTGCCTAAAGTGCGCTAAAGTGACTAAAATGCCTAAAGTAAAGGTGCGCCCTACAGGGCGCGATCATTTTTTTACTAACGTTGGAGCGAAGCAACACCACAATTTTAGGCAATTTAGTTGCACTTTAAACTTTAGTCACTTTTAAATCTGACGTCTGCAAAGCCCCTTTTAGGGACAATTCAAGTCCTGGTCCGGATTCTTTACTCAAGGATCCACCATATTCGAGCCGGTATTCCCCAGCTTCAAACTGCGCAGATATTCGATGGCCCGTGCGGCTGAAACTGCGGCATCCGGCAGGGGCATAAACTCGCCGGAAACAAATCCGTTGTATCCTGTTTTAAAAAGTGTATCGAGTATCCCGGTGAAATCCAGATGGCCCGCGCCGGGATACCAGCGATTCGAATCCGCGACATGGAAATGAAAGATCTTGTCCCGGCCGGCCCGGATACTGTCACCAATGGATGGTTCTTCAATGTTCATATGGAAGGTGTCCAAAAGAAGGCCTAAATTATCGGCGCCGACTTTTTCGATCATGACCAATCCCTGGGAAACCGTGTTTATCAGCGTGGACTCGTATCGATTCAAGGGCTCGACTGCAATTTTTACCCCTTGCGCCAAGGCTTTATCAGCGCAGCGCTGAAGCGCTTCAATGAGCCACTTTTCTTCTTTGCGGGCAGAACTGCGGCCTCCGATACCGCGAATAAGACCGACGATGATTACAGCTTCCAACTGTCGGGCAACCGGAATGTGGGATTCCAGTCGACCGATGGCTGCCCGGCGGACGGCTGCATCCGGATCGGTGAATGAAAGCTTTTCTTCGCCCCAGGCCTGGCCGGTGCCGATGGCCGGTGCTGCCAGGTGATGCTCGGACATCACCTGCAGGATCTCTGCGGGATCGACCAGCCTGGGATCACGGATAGCCAGTTCAACACCGTCGTAGCCTAATGCGGCAATTTGCGACACATTGGCAGTCAGATTACCTTTAAAGGCAACGGCATTGAATCTGGCTTGATGCGTGGATACGACGATCGACAGCTGCATGATGGCGCCTATCCTTTATGAAATGGTCCGATATGCGGCAGTTCATAAACCGATTTCCAGCCTTCACTGAAGGGTTCCTTGAGAAAAGGCGCCATTTCCTCGGCCGTGCGCAGCGTCACTTTCTCAACCGGCGGGACGGTACCGGCCGGAAATGCTTCTAAAATGTGATCATGGAGCAGGGTCAGATATTTCAAAATGGCGGCAATCGGGCGCTTGGCTTTTTCCGGGGTTGCCAGACTGGGCTTGCCGACAACACCCTGCGGGGTGGCGGCCCGTTCGATGGCAAAATGTCCTTCGCCTTCCGACCATCGATGCGGGCGGCGGAAAGGATCGACCGATGTGTCGAAATGGCCTTCGGGCAGAAATGGCTCACCTTCAGCATCCTCGACCACGTGCATGTCCACCATTTCGGGAAACAGGAGTTGGGCGACGGAGGTTTCGCTTTCGTCGGCGTGTATAAAATTGGTTTCCAGGCTGTCGCTGCGGCCTACGGGGGTAAAAAATTCTCTGACCGCCCGATGCCAGTCCAAAATCTGAAATATGCCGGGCAGTTGAAAGCGCTTCATGAATTCGTGGATCGCGGATTCTAGCATCCACAGATGGCCGTGGTTGTTGATCATGATGATCTTGCGATAGCCGTCATTCCATAAACCCAGCAGGGTGTAAATCACCATTTCCTCCACGACTTCCCTGGGAATAATCACGGTGCCGGGCATGCCCACATGATGGTAGGGGTGACCGCCGTAGTTAAGGGGTGTAAAGGCAAGATTGGTCTCGCGGCCCTGACGGGCGGTATACCGCCGCACGCCTTCCAGAATTTGCGTCACCATAAATGTGTCAAGACCGGTGTTGGCGTGGCGGCCATGGTTTTCCGTGCAGCCGATGGGCAGAAAAAGGATGTCGTTCTTTTTTCGCTTTTCGATGCAATGCACCCGCGGCGTGTTCTGGATATAGCAGCCGGCCTTTCCCAGCTCTGAAGGGGAGGGTACGTCATAATCGGCCAGTATGCTGTCGATTTGCTCGTCGGTTGCATCCCAGATTTCTTTTTTCAATCTTCCAACGGTATTGTCTTCGAAGATGATTTCCGGGTAATCTGTTGTAAGCCATGTCATTTTTTTGTCTCCTCTTTATGTCAATTTAAGTTGAACTGATTTCATATATCGATGGCCACATTTCTGGCCTTTTACCCCAATACCGTATTCCCACACCTGCCGGGAGTCGCATTCCGTGTATTATTGGTTGGTCGCTTCTTTTTAGGCAAAAGGCACCCGCAGGATTTTCGGATAATAAGCTCGGGCTCCAGGACGATATTGTTGATTGAACCGTTTTCTTGCCCGTTTATCAGATCAAGCAGCATTTGAACGCCAAGGGCACCCATTTCATATTTCTTTTGGCTGACAGTTGTCAGATTTATTTTGGCGTTGGAAGAGAATCCGGTGTCGTCAAAGCCCACCAATGCAAGATCCTCCGGTATGCGCAAGCCTAATTTCCCGGCGGCATCCATAACGCCCAGGGCGATATTGTCGCTTGCGGCAAAAATCGCCTCCGGCCTGTTTTTGCCCGACAACATTTTTGTGGCCGCCTGGCAGCCATGTTCTTTGGTAAATGGCCCCTGGGATACGTAATCTTCCTGAAATGATATATCGTGGTCCCCTAAAGCATTGCGGTAGCCTTCAAAGCGTTCGATGCCCGTGGATAAGTTGAAGGCCCCGGTGATGACGGCAATTTTTTCGTAGCCGCACTTGATCAGGTGTTCAACAACCAGGTATGCGCCGGCATGATTGTCGATAACCACAGAGTTGGCTTTTTTTTCCTTTAGTTCCCGGTTGACCAGAACCACCGGAAAACGCTGGTCGGTAAGTTCCTCGACGATCGGTTCTTTGAGCCTGACGGCTGCCAGGATGAATCCGTCGACACCGACTTCCATCATGAGGCGCACATAGGTTTTCAGAGTTTCAGAGTCGTTGTCCGTGCTGCAAAAAATAACATTATATCCGTTTTCGCGGGCTTTATCTTCGATGCCCCGGGCCAGTTCGGAAAAATACTGATTTGCAATGTCCGCCACAATCAGGCTGATTAATTGTGACCTTTTTGAGACCAGAGAACGTGCAATTCTGTTTGGCCGGTAACCCAGCTGCTTGGCGATGGACTGAATTTTTTTTCGAGTTATTTCCCGAACCCGGGGGTTGTTGTTAAGCGCACGGGAAACCGTCATAGCGGAAACATTGGCAATCTTGGCAATTTCCTTGATTGTTGGAACTTTATTTTGCATTCGTGGAAGCACGGTTTTGGAATTTGCTTTTATGGGTGTGCCAATTCGATGTTAACGTTAACATAAAAACAAAAAAAAATATTGTCAATCACTATTTCGGCTTTAAATAAAAAAAATTATCGGGCTATCCGAAGCCGGGGACTCTGGTCAAGAAATCTTTACTTGAAAACGCTAAAAATGCTTGCATTGTTTGTAAACGTTTACTATTGATAGTCGCCATTTAACGGTAAAAAGGGTGCTAATGCCATGACCGCAACGATCAAAGATGTTGCCAAAAAGACTGGCGTATCCACCGCAACGGTTTCCAGAGCGCTTAACAACGAGTACGGGGTCAAGTCGGAGACACGCGAAAAGGTACTCGCAGCTGCAAGGGAATTTGGGTATACGCCGAATGCTGTGGCCCGGGGATTGGTGAAAAGCCAGACCCAGTCCATCGGTCTGATCATTCCGGATATCAGCAATCCGTTTTATCCGGAAATTGTAAAAGGGGTCGAGGCCGGCGCCGAGGAAAACGGATACAATATCTTTTTGTGCAATACCAATTATAAAGAAGAGAAGCAACACCAGTATATGCGACTGTTGGAGGAAAAACGCGTCGATGGGATTATCCTGGCGCCGGGGTCCGAAGTGCCTACGATGCACGGAGAGCCTCCGGTCGGTGCCATCCCGGTGGTATTTCTGTGCAAGAGGTTGACAGCGCCGGATAAAAGCCTTGTGGCCATCGACGATGAAAGAGGCGGGTTTCTGGCCACAAAACACTTGATCGAACAGGGATACCAAAGCATCGGATTTATTGGCGCTCACGAAGACGGCCCTGTGGATGGCGAACGGTTCCAGGGGTATCGACAGGCCTTTGAAAAATACGGCATACCGATTGAAGAGCGCTTCATCTTTTCCGGGGATTTCAAGCGTGAGACCGGCTACCGAGTCATACGCCGCATCATCAAATCGGGTGATTGCCCCAGAGCTATTTTCGTCGAAAACGATCTAATGGCCCTGGGAGTCATTCAGGGCATCAAGGAAATGGGGCTGGGTGTGCCTGGAGACGTCGCGGTTGTCGGTTTTGACGACATCCCCTTTGCAGCCTTTCCTGAAATCGGTTTGACCACGGTCAATCAGCCGAAATATAAAATGGGCAAGATCGCGGTGGAGTTGTTGCTGGAAAATATCAACAATAAAATGGCGGAGCCGAAAATGATCATTCTTGAGCCGGAACTGATGGTCAGAACGAGCAGTTGCTGATGCAATCCCAACCAGGATAAACCGGAAAGAGTAGCCACAAGGGCACCAAGACACAAAAATAAATGTCTATCATAATAAAACTTCGTGTCTTGTATGGTGGCGATAATATTTCGTAAGATAAATCCTTTACAAACATGATGTGATATCAATAAATAGGGACTACAAAAAATCGTCTGTATCGTAAACGTTTTCAATAAAGGAGAAAAACAAATGGAAAAGGAAATGAAGGCCGTGAGGCTTTACGCGGAATGGGACCCGAAACCTGAATTCAAGCTGGGTTTCAAGGATGTCGATGGATGCCAGACCTATCTGGGCAGCAAGGTCTGGCGAAACCCGCAGATCAAGATCGAACAAGTGCCGGTTCCCAAGCTCGGACCGGGGCAGGTTCTGATTCAGGTCAAAGCCTGTGGTATCTGCGGCAGCGATGTGCACATGGCTCAGGCCGATGATGACGGTTATATCTGGTACCCGGGATTGACGGGATTTCCCTGCACCCTGGGCCATGAGCTATCGGGTATCGTTGTGGAAGCCGCCCCCGACGCCTATGACAAGACAACCAACCGACCGTTCAAAGGCGGTGAGTGGGTATGTGCCGAGGAGATGCTCTGGTGCGGCTCGTGCAAACCATGCGCCGACGGCTGGCCCAACCATTGTGAGCGGCTGGATGAAATCGGCTTCAACGTTGACGGTGCTTTTACCGACTACCTCGTACTGCCCGACCGGTGTCTGTGGAGCTTGAATTCACTGAGAGATCGATACCCGGACGAAGAGGTATTCAAGCTCGGCAGCATGGTAGAACCCACCAGTGTGGCTTACAACGCAGTGGTCGAGCGCGGCGGCGGCATCCGTCCCGGTGACGACGTGGTCATCTGCGGCGGCGGTCCCGTGGGGCTGGCAGCCTGCGCAGTTTTGAAGCGCCAGGGTGCCGCGCGGGTAATCCTGTCTGAACCCGAGGCCGCCCGGGCGGAAATCGGCCGCAGACTTGGCGCCGATATCATAATCAATCCCCTCGAGGAAGATTTAACCGAGAAGGTACTCGAATACACCAACGGCATGGGTGCTTCAATCTATCTGGAGGCAACCGGTCTGCCCGAGGTCGTATATCCCGCCATCGAGCAGGCGGTCTGGGAAGGCAGGACTCTGAACAGCACCATCGTCGTCGTGGCCCGGGCCGATGCCAAAATGCCGGTCACCGGAGAGGTCCTGCAAGTCAGACGTGCCAGGATCGTCGGCGCTCAGGGGCATTCCGGGCATGGAACCTTTCCGAGAGTCATCGAAGCCATGGCCTCCGGAATGAACATGCTGCCGATGATCACAAAAGAGATACGCTTGGATGAGGTGCCGGAAAACATTGTCATGCTGCGCACCGATCGCAATGAATGCAAGATCACCTGCATATTGTAGATGGTCGTTTCGGAAACGGACAAACCCAAGCCGGATAATCCGGAATTGAAGATTGAAGATTGATGATTGAAGATTTGTGGTATCGCTTCGCTCTGTCTTTCTATCTAAATTGATAGACTTCCTTAAGTATTCAATATTCAATCTAAAATATTCAATCTGTTTCTTTTAACATGTTGTCAGGAAAAAGGCCCTGAGAGCCTAAAGGAGCGGCGGTTCGCCGCCCCTTGCCGAGGAGGATTAAACAATGAAAAAAACAACCGGCCGTTTTCCCTTGTGCATTCAAACAGCCCTGCCCCAAGATTACCGTGAGAACCATTCGTTCATCTCTGATCTGAGTGTTCTGCGGGAACTTGGATTTTACGGCGTGGAGTTGAACATCGCCGATCCGGGGCAGGCTGATTTTGCCGATATCCGTGAATTCCTCGGCCAGTACGATTTGCGGTTCACCAATTTCGCCACCGGTATAACGGCCAAGCGACACGAGCTGTCATTGTCCAGTACCGATTCGAGCGTCCACCAAAGGTCCATTTTACAATGCAAAGATATAATCGATCGAGTTTGCGGATCGGTGGAGGGTATTATTGTGGGCTTTATGAAAGGCCCTGCGGTGAACGATGCGGACGAAGCCCGCAAGCGATTTACCGACGCGCTGGCCGCAATTGCCCCCCATGCGCAAGCCAATCGCGTGCGGGTTCTGGTGGAAGCCACCAACCGGTATGAATCATCGGTGGCAAACGGCCTGGAGGAAACAGCGCGTCTTATTCGGGAACTGAACAACCCTTTTGTGCGTCTGCTGCCGGACACTTTTCATATGAATATCGAAGAGTCGGACGGGCCGGGTGCATTGGAGACCTGTGCCGGCTTATACGACTCGGTGCACGTCTCCGACAACAACCGGTATTTTCCGGGATTCGGCGCCTTCCGCTTCGCTGAAATTATCACAACCCTGAAGGATATCGGTTTCGAAGGCACGCTGGGCATTGAGGGAAATATAAAAAACAGCTTTAGCGAGGATGTCCGGGCCTCGGCGGCCTTTTTGGCGCCGCTGGTCGGCCTGCAGGCCGTACCGGGGCAAGGATAAGTCATTCTTTTGGACATAGCCTTGAAGTCATTGAATTAAGGCAAGTTTATTCAATTTTCACGCCAAGACGCTAAGACCCAAAGAAAGATCATGAAAACTTTGCGCCTTTGCGTGAGGTAAATATTGGTCAACTATGACATGCGCAATTACTTTGACGCTACCCAGCGCACCGGGGTACGTGCTTGCTTTCATAAACACGGTCACGTACAGTGACTATTTTATCGATTCGCAATAAAATCGATGCTCTGATTGATCGTCGTTTTCAAGGCTTCAATTTCCATCGTTTGAATCTCTCCTGCAAAAGGCTCGAAGGAAAAATCGCCTTCGTAACCCAGCTTTGTGAGCTGTTCTATCTGCGCAAGATTTTCTAGATTATCGTTTTCGGTAATAAAGATTCGGTGCTCGTCCTTATATGTACTGAGTGGGATATCGCTTTCTACACCGGAAAGATGAACGAATCCCGTGTAGGCGATGTCATAATCATTTTCCAAAGAACCAGCCGTATCCGGTCCCAGGTGATGATGAAAAGTGTCATGAACAATTTTATAACTCTTGCAGCGTGGATTCCGAGTTATATTTAAAAGTTGTGTTTAAAGGAAAAGGCGGTGTATCCACCGGTAGATTGTTAGCAGCAGTCAACCGGCCACACTAAAAAGGAAAGGATACACCACCCATGAACCAGGATAAT
>Ga0126331_1000389_pt1 | contig 14582 bp, 13 predicted proteins | sample InaspJWI98metaG_FD_96379 | JGI IMG/M metagenome (GOLD analysis project Ga0126331, IMG submission 96379) | Marine gutless worms symbiont microbial communities from Oahu, Hawaii - Inanidrilus sp. 2 OAHU.JWI-98 metaG | ecosystem: Host-associated > Annelida > Digestive system > Unclassified | place... | reverse complement strand
CCAACGAGCAGCACAGACTGTTTTAGGCGTCTACTTAAAACGTACTTGTTCGCGCGTTACTAGTGCATCCAGCGCGTTAGGGGTTCTTAACGATTATGCGCTATACAAATCCACGCACTCACTCACTGACTAGCACTCACTTCAGCCAGCGCCACTTCGGCGTTTCTTTGATTATGGCGTCGCTGTTATGCACGTGTATGAGGGGTGGTTCGGTAGTTAGTCTAGTGATTATGTTACATTCGCAAATCGATGCTAGTCAGTTTGACTGCCGGCTGCAACAGTTCTGTCGGTTAACGACCTTGGGCAAGTTGTTCACATCCGTGTGCGCCTGTCACCAAGCAGTATAATTTGGTAGCGGTGCAAAGCCGGGATGTGACGACAGGTTATGGAAGAGCTGTGGTCTACGGTCCATAACGTCGGGCCCAAGTCCGTGTGCGGTCTGGCTTATGGCCACCGGGCACCAGCTCAGAACCCCGGAAACAGAAACGAGCACTGCGCCTTGGCGTCGCATAGTCTGTATGTGCAGTTGTGCTGACCAGGTCACTTATACAAGTGTCAGGACTTACTTACTTACGTGTTAAGTCTGTGTTCAGCTCCTATTAACGCTGACGTTTGTCACTACCATTCGCCCGCTGCACGCCGCGCTGCTGTGCGCCGTGCAGCAATCGCTATCTCCTGTCGGCCGGGTCCACAGCAGCAAACCTGCAGCAGCGGGTTTACTGCTGCAGTGGGCCCATGCTGGGACAGACAGACGGACGGACGCCCGACAGATGCATAGACCCTGCCCTGCATAGTTTGCGGACAGTGCCAGTAGTGGCGCTGTATAAATGTTCGGTAGTTGCTTACGGTCGGCAGGTGTGTGTGCGGGCTGGTAGGCGGAAGGCGAGGTACAGACGCTGACGAAGCGGGTGCGCAGTCTCGAGGAAGAGTTCGAGGGCACAGAAAGCAGGCTGTCAGCAGCTAACGAGAAACTCGAAGAGGCCTCTAAAGCGGCCGACGAAAGCGAAAGGTTACTACTTGGTTTGCTTACTTGCTTCTAAACATGACGACTCTGCGACAGTACAATGTACTCGTATATCCACTGAAAGACTATGCAATTTTTCTTGTACATTCTTCGCGGTTAAAAGCTATCACTAGCCCGCATCGCCGCCCGCAGTACCAGATGCTGGCTATTCCTACGCATGTCTCGACCTCCCGTGATCTGCCGTTCTGTTGGTGTTTTGGTCGCAACCGTGAGCCTTGAATTATGATCGAGACGCCGTTTGAAGGGCATACTCGGTTGCGTCCAAGGAACCCTGTATTACATGGGGTGCACATTGGCGACACCTGGCGAATACAGTGGATAGATCATTGTGGCGGCTGCGGCGATGCGGTCTGTCGCTACAATTACTGTAGCAGCTTGTTCCGTGTGTGATGCAGAGGAAGGAAGGTGCTGGAGAACCGCAACATCAACGACGAGGAACGGATTTCACAGCTGGAAAAGGAGCTGGAAGAGACGATATTGCTCGGAGAAGAGTCGGATCGCAAGTTCGAGGAGGTCAGCGTTTGTCAGAATAGCATATAGTGTGTTTTATTGCCGACCGCGTTGGCGGGCAAGATAGTGCAATCGGTCGTGTCCGTCTGTCCGTTTGTTTCCACTCTTGCCTTTGAACTGTCCGACCTATGACCTTGATTGCCTGCACCTGTATGGGTCATAACCATAGCTCGCCAGGATTGAAAGTCAAGGTCATAATAGGTCACGGATTAGAGTCATGGTTAGCATATAGGGGCCTATGGTAACGCAGTCGGTCTGACCTTGATATTGTCGGCTTTGGCTGAAAGTCTCTGACACTCTACTCATTGGAATTAATACAATTATAATAATAATAACCACGACAATCTTTATGGTGCTATTATCATGACCAACGTCATTGCAAGAGTTCACCCGTGGTAAATAACTTTAGGGCCTACATTTATTTCCGCCGTTTTTACCCATATATTATTTTTAATGTGTCGCATAACCATAACTTAGTGTACCTTGAAGTTTTGTTTCTTAGCCTACTACAAATAGTCTTGATATAATGCAATATAATAAATATTATTCAGTATTATAATTCATAGATGATTCGCTGCCATCACAATATAAACACTGGAATTACCGCCATCATAGTTTATTCACAAGCATATTTTTACTGACGACACTTTTTAGTGGTCTGGGTAGAGCAGAAGTAGAATTTTGGTTTATAGTCGATTTCGTATTATAGGCCCTACGTTTGTCACAATAGTGGTATCTTAGCCTATCTTATTTTGGCCTAAGCAGCTAAAGAAATTGGGCGTCGTATATTTGTATATTATTCTAATTACCAGATTGTTTTGTTTAGCTTTGCGGTTGCTTATTCACCGACAGCGCGGGAAAGATGAGACTGTGTTTGAAATGTGCAGGCTTCTCGTAAGTTGGGCATAACTGAGGTCGATTTGTCGAGAGCAGAAGCGGGTCTTGAAGCCGCCGAGGCGTAAGTTCCTCTTTCTGTCGGCGTATGCTCTTGTTATTTTAACGTCGGTTTCACAATAGATGCCGTCTGGTGCAGCGGCAAAGTCTAGCCCAGTTAGTATTGGGATGGGCACTGGTACATCAGTAGGCTAACAGCCGCTTGAACCAACTTAGCCTCCTACCCTGTGTGGGACGACAAATGAACACAGTCCGAAGTCCGTTAAAGCGTGCTATGGTAGGCGCTTTTCATATGATTATTGCGACATTATAAAGTTCTGTACAAATGTTTACTTTGTGATACATTGAAGAGTTAGATAGTGCCCTGTCATAATCACGTCAACAGTGCATATATGTTCCTTAAAAGACAGTGAAATAGTTACTACGAATTCCTATATTGAACTTGCAGTAAAATCATAATCGTATCGTGTTCAATATGACGGCGGCGATTGTTGTTGCGTACGATTTCAGCAAAATCTTGGAGCTAGAAGAGGAACTGAAGGTCGTCGGCAACAACATGAAATCTCTGGAGATCTCCGAACAAGAGGTCAGCTCAGTACTTCGTTGTCATACGTGTACCTGGCTGATGGACGGGTGACAGGATGGACATTTGGCCCATAAAAACCCACGGCACTGCCACTGACTACACAGCCCCAGACTGCATGGACACTGCCACCGTCACCTCCGCTTTAATGGTCTGTTTTTCCACGCGGTCTTCCCTCGGTTTTCTTCTGGTCCGGAAGAGAACCTTCGGAGTGCCGTGGGTTTTTATGGGCCAAATGTCCATCCTGTCACCCGTCCATCAGTGTCAAGGCACTGAAGGCAACTGAAAGCATTGACTCTTGACTGGAGAAATTGATCCACTAGCCTCATTCTTTCGTCATCCACCACCGAGCTCCGAAAAAGGGACGTACATTGTAGCTCCCCACTTGCCGCCTTCACATGGTTCATTTGCTAGCGGGTGAAACAAGAACATTAAAATTACAGCTGTTAATTTTACTGTTCAAGACATTACTGAGCTCGGTAAATGACAACTCCCTCTCTTGGGCTGTAATTTAGCTATTCCATACGTCAATAGTCAGTACAGCGGTTGTTTAAATAAATTTGCTCGACACTTAACACGTTATATATCTTCTAGATAGTTATTGTTCGTGTGTTTGGTGTCACATCAGCCATGGTGACATCTTCAGTGAATGTGATGCTGCAAGACTTCATGTCCTTTAGGTCTATCTATATCATTATTTTATGCAGCTTTCGGCGTAATGTCTTTTCATTTGTTGTGACCTTGACGTTTTTTCGTATTTTTGTTGTTGTTATAGGCAGCTCAGCGCGAGGAAGAGTACGAAGAAAAGATCCGCGATCTCACAGAGAGACTCAAAGACGTATGTGTACATGTATAGCGGCTGCTGACTTGCGTGACCTTCAGTGACCTTGAAAATCACTCCCACTATTTGAAACCTTTCTAAATGTCATTCGTCAGAAAATATAACACATATCATCTTTAATTTTTTTCCACATGAATTAGAAAGCAAGCATCCATGGCTTTTAATTGTAACTGTCGCATCGAAACTAAAGGACTTTTCAAGGTTGCAGGCAGTCACTCATGTACACTGTAAAAGGGCACGTCGGTAATGTCTTTAAAATGGTGCGAGATAGGCACGTTGTTACTACAGATCACTAGAAGGAAATGCCTTGTGGCCAGTGTAATGGCACTATTTCCGACGACCTCAGATGACCTTTAAGGTAACACACCTGCTACAAGCCTATTTAAATGCAATAATCGTCGAGCATTATATTAATGCAGCATTTGACAAGGTATCAACTGGCAGAGCGTGTTGCGCGGTCCCTCTGCAACAGTGGAGCTATTTAATTATGATTGTAACTCTAAGCATTATTCCATTCTCAAATTATTACACTGATTGTTCTTTAAACAAGAAGCAGCATTAGAGCAATTCCCCGGGTAGGCTGGTTAATTGGTCTTTGCATTAACTGCTCGTTGCAGGCGGAGTCACGGGTAAGTGATGCCGAAAACGCGATCCAGGCACTGCAGAAAGAGGTCGACAAACTCGAAGGTTTGTTTGTTTGTTGTCTGTCGGTATTTACTGACCGACTCTTTCCTCTTTACGTGCCACTACATGTCCGTCCGTCCGTGCGTGCGTGCTTATACGTAGGGCGAATGTGCGTCCGGGTAGAGGTATTCTCCGACCGGCTTGCCGTCGACTTCTAGTTGATTGCCTTATAAACGACGCTAACAATTTTTATTTCTCCGGAGATGTCTTATACATAGGGTGAGAGTGAAGTAATTTCAATGCCAGCTGGCTTTCGCCGCCATCTTGTAGGTAAAAACTCTGATAAGTCATTTTCACTGTGATATCACTGAAATACGCTTTGTCGGCAAGCTAATGATCGTACAGACATTTTCATAAACCAACGGATTGAATGTTATTTAAATAGCACGATAAATCTTCGTCCCTTAACTCCACACATTGCCATGTTACACCCACAAAATGGCGATCGTATCGTGGCCGTAGATTCTGTGACGTCACTTCACCCTACCCATAACGATGTTTAATGCGTCGCTGAGTTTACTGCAAACAACTGTGATGACGTTCAATTCAGAGTTTACTGACATTCGCCACCAAAATGTTCCTTGCTGTGGCTATACGCCATTTAGGCCAGTACAAAAAATTATGATTGATTGAATATTTCCATCGACCTCGGATGACCTCTAAGGTAACACACCTGCTACAAGCTATTTAAATGCAATGATGACCTTTTTCATAAATGATTGACTAATTTGATGGATTATCGTTTGATTATCGTTTGGTTGATTGATGGTTTGACGGAGCGGAGGTTATTGGTGTGCGGTGCAGAGGAGCTGCAGAAGGAGAAGGAGAAGTGCAAGGTGGTCAACAACGAGCTCGACGCCACGTTCGCCGAACTCACCGGCTTCTAGGCAGCCACTGCGTCGACGTCCGCCATCATCCTGCATTCTTTTCTCTCACTCTCTGCGCCACTGCGGCGCCCTCTGTCATCGGCTATCGACGAATCTCGTCTCCTCACTTCAATCCATTCTCTCTCTTCTCGGCCCCGTTCTCATCCGAACGATTCTCGGGCCTTCCACGATACCAGCAGCATCTCGTCTCCGTCTATATTTTACACAAAAGAGATACTTTTTATTTTTACTATTTATTTTTTGGACACTGGAAAAGCGTGTCGTCTGTCTCGCTGTGTTGAAGCGGTTCTCAGTAGAACGTTTGTCCATCTTATCGGTCGATAGGTCGATATCGTTTCCGTCCCGCAGTGTTGTACGGTAGATTTCACCCCAGAAGCAAATGCGATTAACGAACTGTAGACATTACACGAAGAAAAACAAGCTTTCCGTCTGTTTTGAGTCACCGTGTATAGGCCTATTGGTAGCATTTGACTATGTGCGTGTGTGCATGTATATAAACAAAATCCCGTCCGCGATAAGGCAAATAACGTTATAAATGACTTCGCTTAAGAAATTGATGTGTCCGCCGAAATCTGAAAGTAGCATATTAGTATATTGTGACAATATTTTCGTTTTTTTATAATTTTGCTTTGTTACGGTTTGCACTGCGAAGTAGGCCTATAACCGTCTGTGTTTCTCGTAAATTGTGTTACTTATTTTTTCAGTAAAGCGAGCTAGGCTACGTGCCTTTTAGGTTTGAATGATGATGGCTATCTAATGGTGCTGTTTCGGGCAATAGTTAATAAATGTGGAGCCTCTGTGTGTATTTGTCCTGCTTCTGCACACTAGCTAAGTTTTACATTTTTGTATCATCGGCATTACTTTCATTTTTTTTGCACCACAGAAAAAACAGCTGAGAGTTTTAGTCAATTTAGACTGCTGCTTGTTACAAGTTAGTAGGCCTAAGCATTGCTATGTAGTGACTGATCCATGGGGGGGATAGATAGGTTCTTGCAGCCCAGGATATATTAGCTGCTACCACGGAGTTAGACCTAGCCAAATTCAGGTAATTAATTGACAGAGTCACATTCATTGTTAGTCATACAGACTTATATGCATGTACTTGACAGCCAAATCTGAACAAGCACAGATTGAGAGTTCTAACTGGATATACAGTAACACTGCTAAACCTGATTTGGTAGTTTATCTTTCCTTTTTTCAGTTGACTCGATCATTGCTGGCCAAATAAATGATAATGCCTGTAATGTATTTGCAAAGTTGTGTTTTCAACATCACACACAGTCAACACGTGATTTCGTTTTTTTTCGCTGAAGAATTACTTGATAAACTGCGCAGGTTAGAAAAACAAGGCCAGTGACCACAACTCGCCTTACTTATTTATTCAAGTCATTAGCAGGTGCCCGCTGCCAAGCGGAAGTTATTGCTACTAGTTGCTTAGCAACATACGATGCAATAGCGGAGTGAGCGTACGCCGTTCGTGATTGAATGCTGAGCCTGATAGAACACCTGCTGGCTTGCTTTGACTAACGGTAATAATTTAGCTAGTGTTTCTGCGAAAGTATAGATTGAAATACGCCAAGAAATAAAGTCGTATTTTTTGTGAGTGAAATTGAACTGTCAAAACAGTTGCTCGTTGTTGTCGCGGAAAATGCTTCATGCTCACCGCTATTGTAAACGTAGTTCATGTGCTGAAATGACGTCAACAGTTTGTAAAAATTGCCCCAATATTAATAATTCCGTATTTATTCGTATTATTGTATTGCTTAGTACAGTAAGTCTTAGTGCAAAGTTGATGACAGAGTTCGGTGCGCAGAACTTACAGGGTGGGCGAAATTTGGCGGTTGGCCTACCAATGCAATGCACCAATAAAATTGAGTCATTTTTGCAACATAGATCTTTCACTAAATAATACAGCAAAAATTAGCACGATGCAACAATAAGTGGACGCTGCAGCAGGATGGCGCGACATCGTGCATTGCACAAAATGCTTTTGCTCACCTGTGGTGTGAGAATGTCGCCCGCCTTCTTTGGGCCACACCTCTACCTGAGAAAGATTCTGCGGGTTTCGTGGACAGCAAAGAAAACAAATGAGTGGGTTCTTAACAAAGCTGCAGTAAAGAGGGAACTGTTAGACACTGTCAAAGAAAGGAAGCTAGCATGCTGTGGTCACACCGTGAGGAAACAAGGGAGTTGCCTGAAGAAAGAGATAATGCAAGGAACAATGCCAGGTGCACGCAGGCGAGGAAGACCACGCAAGGCCTGGATGGACAACATCAACATATGAACTGGACTTCCCGTGGAAGCGTCAATCAGAGTGACAGAGGACAGAGATAAATGAAGAAAGTACGTCCATGGTGTGGCCAACCCTCGGATTGAGGACGGCTAAAGAACAGAACAGAACTCATCGCTATTTGGGAGCCCCGCGGGAGCAATTGCAACACGACGGTAAGTGCAAAATCATCGACTAGTTGAAGCAAGCAATCATGCTGGGTATAGCACGCACTGCCACGGCTTTTCGTTGAATAAATGAAGAACTCGTCCATGGTGTGTCGTAGATTTGAATGGCGGCAACAACATTCAATACACGTTTCACCAACTGTTATAGCTGTATCTAAATTTCTCACTGCAGGCTTTGATTCAGGTTTGTAATTTAATCGCCAAGTGAAGTCATTGACGAAATATGGTATAACTTGTCAGACAACAAGTTGCTGCAGTAGACTGTATTGACACGGAAAGGCCGCATCGCTTCTGCCCCCTACTGATTAACTTTGGCTCACGCCAGATATTTCTTATACTTCACAGTGGACCGGAGAATGCCCCTCGGGAATTATTGTTCATTTCCTTGGGGAATCCGAGCCCCACTTAATACATGGTTCTTTTGGCCCACTTGAGTCCACATTTCAAACGGCATATCGATTGGTTCGGAGTTACCTATTTTGTGTCGAGTGGGATGTAAAACCTCACTCAGTTCCGTTCAGTTCTCGATTGGTTCAGCCGTTTTAGCACAGCTCATGGTTGCGACCAACAGACGCACACACAGACATCTGTAGCAGTAGGCCGCATCTGTGTAGTGCATGCATGCGATGCGGCTGAATAATATTGCTTAGGCTTATTCTCAGCTTGAAGCATGAAAAAGCAGCCGGTTTTCAATTATTTCGTTGTGTAGAAAGTTTAGCGTCAATATGCCGGTGAAAAATACTTCTCAGCGGCAAGCTGCACAAGGTACAACTGGTGGTGCCGATGGCGAAAAGAAAGAGAAAGCTGTTAGCACTGTATCATTTGAGGTTTTTCAGTCTGAAGCAGCAACATTTCAGAATATTGGAGAATTCAGAAAAGCAATTAACAGTTACACGAGAGTAAGTATGCTGACTGCAGTTAACAAACTAGACATGAACAAAGTATAAACTTTTGTGTATTTATTTTTTAGTAATCTAACCTGATTGTTTTCGTTTCTGCTTAACAGTTTTGATGGCGAGTATGTCTTGACTTACGTGTCAAAGATTGGTTAATTTTTAGGACATTAATGATTATTATTTATTATTTAATTTATTTTGATACTTAATGACAAAAATTATAACAAAACTCAAACTCGTGAACGGAATGAAAAATATAATGTTAATCATGGTTGTATACATGTATTTATAATGACATACTGGTACTGAGACTGCATACCTTGGCATTTAACTTTTTCAGCTTGATTAAGGAACATTTTAGTTTTAGCTTCATGTTGTTTAGTTTGTGTTTCAAGGCACTAGACATGCGGCCGACGGACAGGAAATGCCTCATTGCTCGTGCACAGTGCTATCATCGTCTTGGTGAGGCTGACAAGGCTCTTGCTGATGCTAATGAAACACTCAGGGATGACAACAAATATGTTAAGGTCTCTTAAATTTGCACATATTTCACTTATTGTATCAAAATATCCGCTGTGTTTAAGGTCAAACGAGCGTTAAAGTTCGCTATTATAAGCATTATAACATACCGGTAAATGATAGTAGCATTGTATATTGAAAGCCACTTTTTCGTAGACATTTAACTGCACGCGTGATAAAGTCTGCATGATGTCGTCGTGCAGGGTTTGCTGATGAAAGCTGAGGCTTACTATCAGATGATGCAGTTTGAATATGCACTGATGTATTATCACCGTGGCAACAAGATCAGGCCAGAGGTCCAGTCATTCAGACTGGGCATCCAAAAGTCACGGGAAGCAATCGAGAACAGCATTGGAGGTAAGACAGTATTGTTATTCATCACACATACATGGTATTAGCACCGCTATTTTCAGTTAGCCAACTGCCCTTTTATACCACGGGTGATTGATTCAAAAACTTCCATGACTGTACGCCATTTGGGCGCAACTGCATTGACAAGAGGAATTAATCAGTGGACCTCATCATTCATACGCTCAGTGACTCAGAAAAGAACGGCGGTCGCTTTCTCTTCATCATATTCATATTCCTTCTGCAGCATACATGTATGTTTATGCTGCAGGTGGTAAATTACATCAGTGAATTGGTAAAGATAGACAAGACAAAATATTAGTTCCATTGTCAATTATTAATATCACTTGAAGGTACTTGTGCATAAAAAAATCAGTAACTGAATTTGATTGCTGTGTTTATAGAGCAGGCAGGAATAACACTGGAAAACAAAGGAGACTTAACGTTCTTTTATGAAGAACTGCAGAATCAGGTATTATTTAGAGGCAATCAGGCATTCATTAAAAACTATACACATGATAAGACAATTTCATCTACTAATGAGACTAATGTTGTGTATAGTAATGAGTAGGCTATATATTAAAACAAGTCACGTTCATGATGGTCGCGATCAGCCGCTCAAGGAGACTGGTGCTCACAGCGTCATAGTAGTGGCAAGGCGGCGACGACCGCTCCTCATCGGTCACACATTCGATATGATACGTGTACGACACGAGATGTCATTTAAACGTGCGCTCGAAAGCTGACATAAGTCAGCTTAATGTACCGCACGGAACCAACAACTAAAAAGTTGGAAAAAAAGAACTAAATAGTAAAAACGGATTCTCTGGATTCTCGCTCATGAAAAGTACGCCAGTGAGATGCGGCCTGTTCCCAAATAACTTTGAGCAATCTTGTTTCTGTTTCGGCTCAGGCGTTTTTGTTTCTTTTGTTGTGTTAGTACTAAGTCAAGATACTGGCTGGGAAGAACGTCTCCGAATTCTGAAATGACCTGTTTTGTGTTGAATGGGAGAATGTAAACCTCCTGATTGGCGATGAAAGGTGTAGTGGGTGGGCACAGCTGGGACCCCAGAGTTCAAATTTTTGTCAAAATAGCAGTATTTCGGCGGATTTTTTTACCTCCTATCTTCCCTCTCTTTCCTCTCTTGCTGTCAGTGGGTCAGTCAGTTTTGGAGAGGTGAATGAATGGCCGGCGTGGACGCTGTGTACGTGTGGTCCATCGGGCTCAGCCGGTCGAGGAGACGGTGGCGCGTAACAGCGTGATAGTGGAGGACGCGGTGGCGCCCGCTCGCCGCTCGGTCATGTCGGCCGCATCCCACCGCAGTCTCGCCTCCGCCGGCCCCGACTCACGCCAGCAGCCCGTCGACGAGGCCGCGGCGGGCGATGGAGGGACGGCCGAGCCACCGGCGCCGGCCCAGCAGCAGCCGCCGCCGCCCAACGAGACGCCGCCGGCCGCCGCCGCCGACAACCAGATGGCAAGAATGACCATCAGTGGTCGAGTCGGTGTCGTGGTGGTCGTCACGCTGCTGCTGACGCTGATAACTCAAGCTGAAAGTCATCGTGATGCTCCGCGCTTTGCTTCCGCTTCTGTGTCGTGGCCGGAGAATTTTGCCACTTCGCCTCTTGCCAACTTGTTCACACACATGTGCGTCTGTCACCGAGCAGTAACAAGTATCAGCTGTCGCTAATAAATCCGCGCGACGCGATGGAATCGTGCTGTAGCAGAGCTTGACGATCACTGTGATAAACTAGAGCGGTCGAGCGTCGGAGTTCGAGGGTATTGTCAACTCAGTTGACCGACGACGGTCCAGTTTATCACGCTCTGGGCGTCCGCCTTTGTCGAACTAAGTTGACGATCGACCTATTGTGGCGAAATTTTTTTTAAATCAAGAGTTGGGACAAAGTTCCAGAGAGAAGTAGGCCTACCCTTATTTTTAAAGATACCCGAATTTCATTACAACACAGTGTGGGATAGGTGGAACCAAGCTCTCGTGCCGAAAACCAGCCAATGCGTTTAGCTATTTCGATACAACACCGACTTGTGACGGACACAGACAGACAAACACGAGGCCATAGCTACACTAGTACCCGCGCAGGCATAGCGTCGCGCGGGTGGTGCCTGTCAAAGGGCGCTGACGCTTTGCGACTGAGAAGGTAGCCGCGGGCCTGGCGGAGAGTACTGGTAGCCGCCGCCAGGTGCACCTGAGCCGTCATCGCTAGAAACCGGAGATGAGCACCGCCCCTATGAGCGGTCACCGTCTGTGATGGCCGTGGCCCGTCACGCCCGCCGCTGATAACTGATCGCGCGCCGCTTCGCTTCCGCTTGGGTGTCATGGCTGGCGAGTTTTGTTGAGCCCACCCGGCTGTTTGCCGAAGGTGGGCTATAATGTTGTGCTGTTGGTTTTCTTCTTTTTTACGATTTATTTCATACCAATTATCTGAACATCTACTGGACCGATCTTCACCAAATTTGCAGAGTTGACTGTAGATGAACGGTCAGAAGTTACTTTTTCGATCCCTCGACGGACGTTGCCGTGGCAACCGATTTTGTGGGCCACATCTAGTTGAGTATTGTTTGACGTTACATCACTTGCGGAACGCACATACACACAAATTTGAAAGTGTTTGAGTTGTGCTGTATGTAGGCCTATTTCTTGTGTATAATAGGTACCTGTGTATTTTCGTCGTTTGCTGTGATTAACTGTTTGAACTGTGACGTCTAAATCATGTCTACATCAACGATTGCTCCATGTTGACATTGCTGGTGGTCAGTTTGCTTGTTAAATGTTCACACAACTGGAGTGTTGTGTAAGTGATGTCAATGTTGTGTTGATGCTCACCTTAATCGGCTTCTGAGTTTGCGTGAAGCTTATGTGGCGTGTTTGTGATATTGCAGTCGCTTTATTCGAGCATTGTACATTGTAGTCCACGACGAATGCGCCTGTTTATTTTTAACGATATTTTTACCAAATCTGAATCGTTTGCTTGATCTTTGCTCTGTTTTTAGTTGGCAGGGTTTTTTTCATGTGCTCATGCTTTTCTCGTACCTTTGCCTAAATACTGGGCGGCGCAAAAGAAACTCGGATTATTGTTGGGTCAAAAAGTGCAATTATACTCTCGCCCCTATAGGGGCTTCGCTAAACCGATTTTTCCATCTTTGTGTCCTGGAGACTGAACACTAAATTTTTAATAGTGTCACATTAAATATACAGTCACATCTTTAACGTGTTGCTGTACTACCTTGTGAAGTGATTGGAACCCATTTGGCTCACAGTGGTTAATGGTCCTTTATTGCGTCACCCTGAATTGTATTCCAGTTTATAAAGTGGAGCTCAGAGCTTTTGCATAAGGTTATTACTGTGAGAGAATATATTATTTTCATTTCAGCGTTTCGATTAAATTTCTTTACTGATGGCTACGTCTTACTGAGGATGCATAGCAGTTGTAAATGAACTTGACATAGACATAAGCTTACACGTAGCAGTCTCGGTGATAGAAGCTCTGATGTCGCTGATCCGCATGAGTCGAATGGTTTATTATCGTCCTTGCGACAATACCTTAGCTACGAACAGTTTAAGCGGTTCTTTGCTGACTGAGTGTGCCTCTGAATGTCTATTTTGTTGTCAAGTGTAAAGTGTTGGGCGGCGCTTACGACTGGGCGGAGGCCTGGTGACATGCACGGGCACGCGGTAGCCATAAGGCTGAAGCGAAGCTCCAGTTGTTGCTTACTAACTAAACACTTTGATTCGCGCCTACGGCGCTCGCAACAGCCATGATTGTCGCCATGACTTCTCCCAGACGTATGCTCCATTAGACGTTTTGATATGTGCATGAATGTATAAAGTGTACTCTTATCCTTGTGTGATCGTGTTAACTTAGCTACTGGCTGCCAGAATGCTGATAAAAGTTATTCTTAACAAGACAACGATGGACTACAACAATTTGTCGGACGGCGTTTGTAGAGGCCGAAGAAGCCTGCGATAGCGTACAGCAAGCCGACGGGCAAAGGCCAGGAGAAGATCGAGCGACGACAGCGGACCACGTGCACTGACCCCAAGACCGTCAAGGAGCTGCTCGGAGAGCTGTACACCGACAAGGAGTACCTCGAGAAACTACTCCAGGAAACCGGTCTGCTCACGCTAAACTCCATTACTTCGATTTGTTAGCACACCCGCTCTGCGCGAAGCGCTGGCGAGGAGGGCTTATGCTTTGCTGATGTTTTATTTAAAAAATATTTTTAGTTATTTCTGTATGAACCAATTAAATTTTGAAATTTTATGACGATGCGCCATTTGTTGCAACGCCCTCTTACTGAATAATACACATAATTTAGATCCGGACTATTTGGTGACCAGTTTTCTAGTTGAGGCACCGATCAGCTGAAATGCATGATAATGGACTGTTGGGCCCAGCTAAGCCAGGACACATTGAATCGAGCGATCAATCAGCTGTTAAAAAGACTGACAATGGTTATCAAGGCGAGGGGTGCCCATCTTAAATTTCGTCTGTAGTAATTGTGTATGCTAATTATCGTTGCTGTTATTTTCACTGTTTCTGCCTTCAGTGCGTTGACACTGTTGATTGAGCGTCAGGAAGAGCATCCGGCCTGTAAAAATTGAGTGGTGAGGTGTCGGTGTGGTTACCTGTCTAGAACGAGGTACTGATTGTTTGAATATGGTCCTGCTGATGCCACTGCATCCCCATCTCCTGCCTCATTTAAACCAAGACTGGCTTTACCTTTTTGGTGCCGGCTTTCCCAGGTTGTCCTGGAAAAGAGGCCGTTAAATGAGTGTACTAGCAGTAGTTATTTTCACTGTTTACTTGAGTGACAAATTGGGTACAATTCATGCGTTGTTGTCAAATTTGGCATAATTTCAAACGCATTGAATATTTATACAAAATACGCAAAGAATGTTTAATTTCATTGACATTAAAGTTT
>Ga0126331_1000384_pt1 | contig 14702 bp, 10 predicted proteins | sample InaspJWI98metaG_FD_96379 | JGI IMG/M metagenome (GOLD analysis project Ga0126331, IMG submission 96379) | Marine gutless worms symbiont microbial communities from Oahu, Hawaii - Inanidrilus sp. 2 OAHU.JWI-98 metaG | ecosystem: Host-associated > Annelida > Digestive system > Unclassified | place... | reverse complement strand
TTCACCATCCGCAACGCCTGGCAGAAGTAATTAGAGGAGTTAAATTTGTCAATGGTGTCGAAGAAAAACGGATTGCCGCCTAATTTCTTCATACACAACTATTGACTATATCTCCAGCCAGTTCCGACTTTGCTAGAAAAGTAGAAACCATATCTAGTACAAGCTTTTCCTGCTCAGGATTATGTTAGGTCCTCGAGCAGGTCCGCCATCCATTCATCAAGCGTTCGAACAACGTCCGGAGCGACCTGGACTGGCTCCTTTTCAGAGCAAAGTAGCCCTACTGGCGGGCTTTTTGAAAGGTCGAAGCCAAGGAATCCGGATCCACCTGAATTACAGATGACAAGAAAGTCTTTCAGGCGTACGTCCGGAATAATCTCGGAATACTCCTCTTCGTAGAGAACCCCAAGATCAAACCAGTATTCGCTTGGCAACCAACCCATTGGTCCGGGTATATCTGTCCAGCCGTTGTGAATCTTGTACAGATCCAAAAAATGGTTGGGAAGTTTCTCCGCTTCGTCTCTTTCGATGGGTTGGCAGGGATAGCCTCGGGAGTAAATCGGCTCTTCTTCATCTTCGAAAACGTAGACCAAGGAAAAAGGTACTTGGTTTGTTTGCAATAGCCCAATGTACTGTAGTTTCTCTTCCAGTTGGGCAATTGTTTCAGGCAGAAGGTCACGCCATGGGAACCAGAGTTCCTCCAACACAGTCTTTACAGGGTCGTCAGCACCGAGGATGTTTCGCCAGGTGCCGGGCAGACCCTTGGGTAACCGTTTTATCGGCGCTAACGCAAACCGTATTTTGCCCTCGTGTTCAACAAACTCCAAAAGGTCTTCTCGTAGTTCTTTAGATGTCATCTCAATCATTATTTAAATTTCTCCAATGCTAGCTTTAGCGCCTCTTTCACATCATCACCTTCAAATTTACCTCCCGCCCCTTTTCTGCCATTACAAGATCTGCACAATGGCTGAATGTTGGACTGGAGAGTCATAATTTTTCTGGCAGCTCTCAGATCCTTTGTTTCGAGTTCAGCAAAACCTTTCAATTTTTTAATCTTATCGGCAGGAAATTTGTGATCCGCCTCCAAGGGGTAACCTTTCCAATAATCGGCTGCCGCTCCTGTTAATTTCTTTCTACGAATATGAGAGGCCACCCATTGTGCGGCCGTTTTTCTACAGCTTCTGTTATTGCAACGCCTTTTTGTTCCATCCCTTTTTTTCTTGTTGACGTTCTTTTTATTCTTTCTAGATGTGTCTTTACTACAATCACAAGGCTTACCACCTTTCTTTTTGCCTTTACCTTTCCCTTTGTCTCCACCTTTCCCTCCGCCTTTCCCTTTTTTACTACGTTTTGCGGCTGTATCGGATGCTGCTGAGGCGCCCCGACCGCGTCCCCCTGGTCCGGAAGTTTTCGCCATCGTTCTACATGCTCACCGAGGTTACGACAAATCCTGCAGGTCTTATGATCCTGCTATGTGCTCGACCCACGACCGCCCCCGCTTTGTCTCCGGACGACATCATAGCCCTATCACCGTTTCCCACCGATTCTTCAAATCGAAACATCACTTAGCTGCACCCCCTTTCCGTCCTGTAAGTACTGTCCTAAAGACACGGCACACTTTGCACGCCTATAATATTTCCGTTGTTATGTTCCGTCATAACCGTATGGTGCGCCCAACACTTACCTTGCACCTTGACTTTTGAAGCGCCTTTCTTGATCACGATCTTTCCCATGAAGCGGTTCGATTTTACGCCCCCACCCGCTGTACCTGCCTGATCACCATTGGATTTACTGAGCTTGTCGCCCTTCCGCAAAGCTTGTTTACCTTTAACCTTGACCTTGGATGAACCGCTGCCGTCGCCGCATATGCCGATATCCGGGTAGGGCATCGGCACCGGTCCGCCGGGAGTCGGCGTTTTGCAGACGTCCGTAGGCCCGGTGGTCGTGCACATACCTTTAGATGAAGTTGTGGAGAGAACAAACATGAGTTTTCTATCCTAAATGTATAGTTTTGCCGTCGATGTTGAAATCGCCTTCGGATTTCAGGCGTGCTCGCTTCGCCTTCACCAAAAAATCCTCGTCGGCCAAAGTACGGCACCTGCGGCTTTTCACCTGTAACAATCCTTTAATCCATAGGTAGGCATTCCCGACGCGTTGAACCAGACTGCGAGCTGCGAATTCCAGGCGCGCAGCTCTCAAGGTCATCCGTTTGGAGGCGATGTCTACCCGCCAGTCACTGTGAAACAGCATTGGCTGCTCGCACGCAAACCGGATGCCGCCTTGCGGCGCTTCAAAAACCAGATCGCCCGGTACGCTCCATTTTGTCAATCCGGACCCTTTCAGAACACCGATAACGTAGGTCTGTTCGTCACCCTGGGAGATCACCAACACTTCATCCCCAATGGCAGGATGGTATGGTGCAGCGACCGCCATCCGTGCCGTGGCGCGTTTAACCTTTGGAATCTGCAACTCGACCGAACCCGTCTCTTGAGCAACTCTTGTGATCGTTGCAGGCCCCAGGTACAGGTGCGGGAGTTGGATATTGATCAGCGGTCCATCGTGTGCTTGAGCATCATCAAATTCGCGCGCTCGAACCTCGTTTCTTTCGTCAATGAAAAACATATATTCACCTCGTACAGGTTTGATTCGTGAAAGTTGGTGTAAGATAAGTCAGCCTTTTGAATAGAAGCGTTCAGCAGTTTGGTTCGCACAAAATCTGCATGGATCAGAGATGCCTCGTCAAAAACAGCTTCGGTCAGGTCCGTTGCATGGAATTTCGTCCAACCCAGATATGATGATGAGAAATCCGCCCCAACCAAATTGGCATGCGAAAAATCACATCCGTAAAACTCGCCCCCTTCCCAGACTGTTTCCTTGCCTGAAATGCTCATGAAATTACTTTCACAGAAATTGGCTCCGGCGGACTTGAGCATGTCCACCCTGGCTGTTTCAGCCTGGATCCTTCGCCCCCATGCATTTTCAAGCGACGCATCGGTCAGATTGCAACGCGATAAGTTGGCATGGTGCAACCGGCAGAAGGACAAGTCCGCGGCGGTGAAATCGGCCCCTTCGAGGGTAGCGCGCGATAAATCGGCTTCAGCAAAACCTGCACCCTCCGCTTCAGCCAGTTCCAGCCTGGCTTCGCGCAATTCGGCTCTCATCAGATCGGCATCGCGCAAAATCGCCTTTGAAAAATCGGAACGAACCAGCAGTGCTTCAGATAGGTCTGCCTCAGTAAAATTCGCCCCCTGGCAGTCCGCCTCCTGAATGTCGAGTGCCGACAGCGTTGCGCCGGTCAGGTCAGCGTGGGCCAGGTTGGCCTTGCGCAGAATGACGCGCTCAAAAACGGCACCGCGAAGAATCATGTGGCTTAGATCCACACCGGTCAAATCCAGATCGCTCAGCTCCGCTTCCTCCAGACTCTCCTTGCGTTGTATCCATTCCATTAGCTGCTCTAACGTTAACTCTTCAGCGGGTTCTTCAGGCGGCTCTTCGATGTCAAACGCCTCAACGCTTTCCGGCTCGGACGGCAGTCCGGTTGACTCAATTGCAGATTCAAAGGCTTGATCCCCGGGACTCACGAGCTCCTCCGGGCCTGCCGCTTGCCGGACAGGGGAGATCACAGAAGGTGTTGGACCCAATTCGTCGAACGGCTCTTCAATCTCTTCCTCTTCTATTTCCTCCTCCAATAGATCCAGTTCTTCTTCCTCCGGTTCAAATTCTTCATCTTCTTCTTCCCGTGCGACCAGTGCCGCATCCAACGCGTCCCAGTAATAATCAAGAGGCTTGGCCGGCTGATTCAAAGATTCCGATAAAGCGAAGAAGTAGTCAATCTCATCAAGGTTCTCCGTCCGAACCGGGGCGTGGCCCCGCCAGACGAGGACGAATTGCTCCTGATCCATATCAATCCAGAAGGTGTCAAGATTCATGGAGACTTCACGGAATTCCTGACTGGCGCGAACGATTTCTTGTAGAAAACAGCGCACCCGTATACCCGGCAGACGGCATTGATAATGCGGATGCACCGGGTGCATATTTTCGATTGAAAAGGTTTCGTCACCTTTCAGATATCCTCTGAATTGCTGATCTTCAGGCGCCGCGTTGAAGAAGCTCCAGTTGAAGTCTTCCGGAAACCAGGGCCAACTCTCTTTCAACCACTTGTCATTATAAGAGCCCATTTTACCGATCCGTTGAGGCCAAGCCTGGCAAATCGGACCGAAGCCGGCTGGAGTGGAGGGCGCCTTGCGTATTTTCATTTCGCCGGGGGATATAATGTTAGGAAGCGGATGCACCTCTCCTCCACCGGGCATTTTCACTGAATGATGGCCTTTCCCCAATGGATTTGACGCGAATCCTTCTCCTCCATACGCATATTCGTATGTCAGCGGCATCTTTCTAAAGTTTTGGGGTGCACCCGGAAGTCGGAACCATTTTTTGGTTCGATCGCCAACCACCGCCAGTACCTTCCGATACTCTCCGACTTGCAACCCAACACGCACTGCCGCCGCAGGCCCACCTTCCGGTGGGTAGCACGTGCCCATCAGCATTACGTCTGCATTGGGTTTGAAATAGGCGAAATCAGATGGATACCGCAGTAACTTGTCCAAATCATTGTCTACGTGCTCATCTCCGGTCAAATCTGCCTGTTCTTCGGCAACAGCCGCTACCTCCTCCGGCTTCATCTGAAATGTGCCTTTTACCATGCACGTCATAGACCATTGAGGGGACGCTATTTGGCCCACAAGCCACGCGGCCGAGAAGGGAGTTTCGTTGACTAGCTCCATCTAGGCGGTCCTCCAGGCTGCCAAACTTCAGCCAAAAATAGGGGTAGATCAGTGAGACGAACATTCTCCAAGCGTGCGTTTTTCCACTGTGCCTCATGGTCTTTGACCGCATGCAGGATCGCCCAAAATAAGTCTGCGCCCGAAAAATCCGCCCGCTCGATCACGCCATGAGAAAAATCCGCATAGTGTAAAAGACTGCGTACAAACCGCGCACCTGTTGCATCAGCACCGATAAAATTGGCCTCTTTGAGATCCGTCTCCACGAAGTTCGCCCCGCGGGCATTGGCGCCTTCAAAATGGGCAGAATGCAACTGTGCTCGGGAGAAATCGGCATCCTCAATGTTTGCCTCGGTAAACCGCCCATAAGGGGCGATCAGACCATGGGCGACTGAACGCACCATGACGGCGTTGGCAAAACTGCATGCGGTCGCTACTGCGCGGACCAGTTTCGTTTCGGTGAGATCAGCCTCTGCCAGATCCGAATCGGTCAGGTTGCACGTTGAAAGGTCCATCTCTGCAAAGCAAGACCTCATCAAGCTACACGATCGAAATAACGCGCGCACGAGGACTGCACCGCGAAAATCGACATCATCGATTGTACACTCGATCAGTTGTGTGTCCGTCAGATTGGCATGCTTCAATACAATCCCGTCGATAAAACAGTTCCGCAGGATGGCACCGCTTAGATCCGCCTCGCTCAAACTTGCCCCGCTAAAATCCGTGTCGGCAACCTTCGCGCCCGACAGGCAAGCGTTTTCCAGGCTTGCGTCTGTAAAATCAACTCCGGTCAGGACCGCATCCGCAAATCGAGCCCCGGATAAATTTGAACCGGAAAAATCAGCGCGCGTCAAATCCCGGCCGCTTAAATCGATTCCGGATAAATCCGTTTGCGGGAGTTCCGCATTCCTCAAATCCGCATCCAGAAGATTTTTAACCGTGATCCGAGCCCCTGTAAGGTCGGCGCCCGCTAACAATGCTGATTTTAGTTGAGCATCCGTGAGGTCGCATTCCGATAGATCTGCCTGATTCAAATCGGCACCCCTGAGATCGGCCCTGCACAGCGTCGCATTCGTTAAGGTAACCCCCATCAAATTCGCTTTTGCGAGATTTGCGCCGGTAAGGACAGCTTCCGTGAAATCCAGGCCGGACAGATCGCGCCGCGACATATCGAGTCCTTGCAAGTTGGAATTTGCATAGTTGGCACCGTGCAATCGATCGGGCAACCTGGTTATTCCTGATAGATCCGAATCCGGAAAGGCGACTTCATCAAAAAGAGCAGAACCCAAATTAATACCCATAAACTGCGATGCATCAAACGCAACCCGGCGCAATGTTGTCTGTTCCATCCGCGTGTACGAAAGGTCACACGCGTCAAAGGTACATTGGCTGATTATGCTGCCGGATAAATTTGCTTTTTGAAGTGAACAATCCGTGAACCGGGAATCGGTTACTTTTGTCGAGTGAAGATCCGCCCCCTTCAGAGTCACGCTGTCGCTCATGAGCTCAAATATCCGTGCATCTGAAAATTGCGCTCCGCTCAGCTCCACATTTTGAAGGGCCAGATTTCGCAAATGTATATCTCTGGCATTGATTGTTGAAAAATCAGACTCGATTATGAAACCATCCAGGAAAGCACATTTCGAAAAATCGGCACTCACGCAACGTACCCACAGGAAGGTGCAGCCTGTTAAATTTGCGTGAGAAAGATTGGCGCCGGCCATCTCCACATCTTGAAATTTGGCGTCTGTTAAATTTGCTCCGGAAATACTCGCACCGTTAAGTGTCACCTGCCACCAGATCGTTCCCTTTAAGTCCGCTCCTTCCAGGTTGACCTGAGTCAGATCCAGATCATAGAGCATGACACCGGCCAGAGACGCTCCTTTCCGGACAGCTTCGAGCAACTTTTCGCGTGTGTACTTTTTCAAGCGATTCCTCACCTCTCAAGTGGTGAACAATATTACGAGACCGTCAGCGTGGTCCCCTTAATTTTGGTGGCACCTGTTATTTTCGTCTTGCCTGCCACTTTGGTCGGCCCTTTCAGGCTAATGTTTGCGCCTTGCTGCTTGAGGGCGCCGCCGGCCTTAATATTGAATGCACCTCCTGCCTGTTCCTTAACTGCCCCCCCCGACTTGATGCTGAAAGTGCCACCTGATTGCTGCTTCATTGCCCCCCCGGCCTTGACTGTCACAGGCCCGCCCGAGCTGGCAGTCATTTTGCTCCCGGCATTCAAGTTTACTTTCGGCGAACTTTCCGTAATGCTTCCACCTGCAGAAATCACACACTTGCCACCAACATTCATGGCCATTCTCGGATTAGTAAATATGTGTCCGCCTCCCGCGGTCTCCGTCCGCAGGCCTCCAACCGTTACGGTGCTGCTTCCACCAACTGTTCTTGATTGCTTTCCACTAATTGACATACTTTGATTGCCACCAACAGTTTGAGCAAAATTCGCCGCCACATCAATTGTCTGATTCGAGCCGATCGAAACATCCTGGTTCGAGCCGATCGACACCTTTTGATTTGATCCGATCGACGCAGTCTGATTCGAGCCGATCGAAACATCCTGGTTCGATCCGACGTCGAGGCTTTGGTCGACGCCGACCTTGTGGGAATCGTTGACGTCGATGGTGGAGGACCGGTTATTATGAACCGCGAGGGTCTGGTCGTTTCCAACGGTTGTGCCCATATTGTGCTGGCCATGGATCGTGATCTTTTCTTTGCCCTTGGTGTCGTCCATTGTCATTTCATTATAACCGCCGCCGCCAGGCGTGCTGTTTGACTTCATACCGCTGACCATGCCTGCAGCCGGCAGCCCTGTGGGTGGCTTGTTGTTGCCATGATAGACGCGGCCGGTAACGATCGGCTGGTCAGGATCGCCTTCCAGAAAATCGACAATTACCTCATGACCAATGCGTGGAATATCAATCGCTCCCCACCCGGCACCTGCAGACACCTGGCTGACACGCATCCAGCAGGAGCTGTTCTCGTCGAAGTTGCCTTCCCGGTCCCAATGGAATTGGACTTTGACCCGACCGTGTTCGTCGGTGTATATCTCTTGCCCGGACGGACCGGTTACAATAGCAGTCTGAGTTCCCTGTATCACCGGTTTGGGTGTAATCCTTGGCGGTCGATACAGGACCTCCAGAGGGATACAGGTGAAATGATTCACATACGAAAATTCCGATCCCGCACCCGATCCGGAGGCTGCGGAATAACTTTCTTCTACACTGGCCTCATGGTCAATAAACGTTAACAAATAAGGTTTATCTGTCATATCACTGCGGTAATATCCCTGAAGATCAAATTTGAAGCCGCTGGTAAATGCCCGGCAGACACTTGAACCTGTAATGGTGGTGATCTTTGTTTCCGCCTCTTGCATTCGCAGGTTTGATCGGTGTTCTCCATACGGTCGTTTTCTAAATTCACCCGGGTAGTCGTATATTTCGAGTTCACTGGGTGCCAATGTCGTTTGGCTGGTAACTTCTACCTTCAAATCGGTGCCGGGCGTTTTGAAATTATAGTCATTGAGGGTGTATTTACTGGGTGTAATCGCTTGCCGCTTGTTCAGGCTGGTAATCACGTCATCCTCCAGCCAGCCGCCGCCGCTTAGCTGATAACGGGCAGATTCCTGCTTTGGGCAAGGTTTGTGATCTTCAGGCCCATCCGCAAGCACAAGTGTATGCTTTCCCTTTTCATGCTCAAAAAAATAGTATATGCCCTCATCTTCCAAAAGACGCGAAATAAAGTTAAAATCTGTTTCCCGATATTGTACACAGTAGTCTCTCTTATCATAGTTCTCATGAAAAGCTAATTTGTAGTCCAAAAATCCTTTTTCAGTGAAGATCTTCTCCACAATATCCGGAACAGAAAGTTTTTGGAATATCCTTGAATTCGCTGTTTGTGTATGCAGCCAAAACCAGGGAACCATCGTGGCAGTATAGAACGATAAGTTGGGATTAGAGCCTGTTTCACCACCGCCACCTTCCTGGGCAAAATTGGCGATGATGCCGTTGAAAAATCGCTGTTCGCCATCTGCTAGGAGCATGGAAATGGTAACGTATTTGCCAATAATATCCTCAAAAACGACGTTGTGGTTTTCCGAAATAAGATCGAGTTTAAAATTGGAGAGCGTCGAAATACCTTCAGTACCTCTGAAACCCGCGAGCAGGAGAACATCCTCACCCAGAGGGGTTTCAATCGCAATGAATCGGTTTTCTTGGGTATAATTCATGGTATCTATTCTTTCTTGGGTTTAATTTGTTAGCTGGCAATTATTCCAACCCTTAAAACGATCTAACGATTCAACGATTTCACAATTTGACTAACTGCTGGGTTTAACGGACTTCTTTGGCTTTTATATTTTTTACACGGTTTATTAGAATCGATTTGACTGCACAAATTCTGATCAGGTGAGGGTTTGTGAATGAATCGTCATGCCAATTCTTAATCGTCGGGAAGCAGGAGCCAACAGAAAGTTGCAGACTTCAATTTATTTGGTATCATGAACCATCAGCAAGGCTGGTAGTCCAGGAGGGGCTAAGCTTGTGGGCGCGTTGTTTAATTGTTTTGTTTTTACCATTCCCACCCATAATAATTTCAATAATACAGTAATTTATAAAATCAAGTCTCACACCCAATTTTTTGTTGTAGAAATATTCGACTTGCTGATAGCTTAAAAATCTACACGACAGCCGAAATAGTTTCTCGCAGACGCTAAGTTCAAGCAAGTTGTAGAAATTCCGTGACGATTAATGAGTATTTATCTTTCTCCTTTTCGAACGTTGCTGCTTTGCAAGAGAATAGAATATGAATAATAGTATGCCAAAAATTTCAATAATAATGTTTAGGAAACGATAGGTAATGCCCTGCGTCAATATTGGGGGATATTATGAACCCATCCTATGCAAATAATTCATTATTTACCTTCCCGGATCCCGATGATTACCGTCGCCTTTTCAATCTATTAGAGGATCTTGGATATACCGATGCGAATATAGTGAAAGTATTGGGAGTGAAAGAATTGTCTGAAATCCATAACAGCGATGTACCGTTGTTGCTGCATCGCACCAAAGGGGCCGGTGCGCTTAATACGATGATCCGATTGTTCCTCGTCGAAGTGCCCTGTGATATCGAAGCCGTTCAACAGGCAATCCAGCCCATAAAGCTGGAAACCCTGGTTCACGCGGGTCTTGTTCGGATTGATCAATCATCTGTTTCAGCGGCCGTTATATTAATGCCGTTTCAGAATCTCAAATTGGTATTTGACATGGCCCGGACCCTTCTGGGTCCTCTGGCCAGGAAATATGTCATGGGTATTGGCAGAACTACCCTAGCGCTGGCAAATCTCACCATTCGAAAACATTCACGGCTGACGCTGGACCTTGGATCCGGTTGTGGGATACAAGCCTTCTTGTCGGCCGGGCATAGTGATCGTATCATGGCAGTCGACCGCAACCCTCGGGCGGTGAAGCTTGCGGTATTCAATGCAAAACTTAACGGAATCAATAACGTTGCGTTTCTTGAAGGGTCCTTTTTCGAACCGGTCGAAGGGCATCAATTTGATCTGGTGGTCACCAATCCGCCGTTTGTGATCTCACCCGAAACGCAGTATATCTTCCGGGATAGTGGCATACCGGCTGACACGGTCTGTAAGCAAATAGTCCGCGAGGTGCCTGAATTTCTGACTGAAGGCGGGTTTTGTCAAATGATATGTAATTGGGTGGAGAAAGCCGGGGAGGATTGGCGTCAGCGTTTACAGAGCTGGTTTCAGGGCACGGGTTGTGATGCTTGGGTAATGCGGATGGAAACTCAGGATACCGCAACCTACGCGTCCACCTGGATTCGGCAGATCGAGCAGTACAAGCCCAAAGCGTATACCCAGCGGCTTGAAGAATGGATGAAATACTATGGTGAAGAGGGTATTGATGCCATCAGCACCGGTTTCATTACGATGCGGCGTTCCAATCACCCGCCAAACTGGTTCCGGACGGATGATGGGCCTGAAAGAATGTTAGGCGCCTGTGGAGAATTTGTTGCGCGCGGATTCGAATTGCGCGATTTTCTGGAATCGGCAAAAGACGATTCACAGCTGCTCGATGTATGTCTGCGCGTTTCTGCAGACCTCCGGCTGGATCGACACTTCGGTCCGTCCAACGAAGGATGGTCGGAAACATCCACCCTGCTGCGATTGGCTCGCGGATTTGCCTACACCGGCAATATCGACCCGTACGTCGCAAAAATGGTGGTCGCCTGCAACGGTCAACACCCGCTCAGGGAGCTGCTGGCCGATATGGTTGCTTCCCTTGGGCGAACAACTTCAGAAGTTACACCGCATTTCTGCATGGTGGTGAGAGGACTGATTGAGCGGGGTTTTCTGCTGCCGCCGGGCATCGAGAATTAAATTTATGGGTTGCTTATATGGGTGTACAGTTTAGAAATATGATTGGATTCTATTTTATTGAAAGCCTTATTTGACAGGATTAACTGGATCTTGTTATTTCACGGTTTTCAGATGAAGCTGTGAAAATGAAATAGAATCGATTAAATATGAGGCCTGCATAATATCAGAAAAGACTTCAGATCCTAATTTTTTTTCGGCAATAGTTGATAAACAGAAACTTGCTGAAGATTTGGATGCTCGAGATCGGGAACGCTGCGACAGGTGTAACTGGACAATTGTTTTAGACCTTTTGAGGGCGAGTAGGTTCGGCCGGGATCACCGATAAGAACATCTACGCCGTTAATGGCGAATCCTCTTAACCATTTCAAACCATGTCGGGCGAGCCGGGTATCGTACCAGATATCGCCGGCGAGGATGACATCCCATCCCTGATTTCGGCCAAAAATCAGATCCTCGCAGACCGTGTCGATACTGATCTTGTTTGCCTGTCCGTTGAGTGCAATTGCACGGACTGAAAGCGGATCGATATCGGAGGCGGTAACACTGGCGGCACCTGCCTTGCCGGCAGCCACCGAAGCAATTCCACAACCGGCGCCAAAGTCAAGTACGCGCTTATTTTCGACCGTCATCGGATGATCGAGAACGTATCGCGCCAGGGCTTGACCACCACTCCAGGCAAATGCCCAGTAGGGACGGGGAGTTTTTGAATCATTCCGCTCATTGCTGAATGAGCGCCATAATGATGAATCGTCCCGCAGCAGACGAAGCCGGATCTCAAGTACCAGCGGTGCCCGCCCATATGTCGTATTTTCTATGATAAACCGGTCTATTGCCTGGATATCGGCAGTTTTTGTTTCAAGGGACATGAAATTTGAATTTGGTTCGCTATTCCTTAAATCCCCATCGTCCTGCCAGACTTGTCGGCGGCAAAGTCACCGACTGAATACGAGCCATTCGGATTTTATCCTGGCTGCGAAATGAGAGCAGTGGCATAAAGCCTTTGTCGAGGATTCTCTCGGCGGCCCTTTCCGTCAGCTGAACCTCCGCACAGGGTTTGATTCGGGATTCACCCTGCTCCTCGTAGACATGCAGGGGTAAGCCGTCGATGTCTCTAATTACACCGGGTCGGAGGTCCCATTCGTAGCGGCTGAAGGCCTCGCCCAGAAGGCAGACGCAGGCAAAACAGGGATTGCCCCACAGGTAATGCTCATGAGTCGGGCCATTTGGGAATTCTTCAAAATCGAAATTGTCCACCGGATCGGTGTCCGCTCCGTATGGAAGACGCAGCAAGAATCGAGGTATGGCAAGACCAAGATACGCAGCGGCGGGCAATTTCCGCAGTTCCTGCCATGCCGAAGGGCTTTCGGTATCGGTTGACGGTTGCCAGTCATCCGGGTCGGGGGTCTGAGCCAGGGATTCGCATCCCAACATACGCGGGCCAACAGAGGAGACAAACGGCGCGCCGGCCTGTTTGGCGATATTTGCCAATTTCCCCAGCAACTCTGCATCGTCCCGGGTCTGATCGAAAAGGTAATTTCCCGTCAAAAGCGCCCAGGGCTCGCTACCGGGAGTTTCAACGGATTGTTCAACCAGGAGTTTATAGGTTTCGGTCGATCTCAGATCTTCGGTGGCGGTCAGATCCGCAGCCAATTCAGGTTTTGATATATCCAATAAATACAGTTTGAGACGGGCATCGGTTTCGAGTCGGCGCGTGAGAAAATGGATGCCGCGCCAGGTAGCCTCGATGGCTTGAAAATCCGGATTGTGTAATATGGTGCACATCAGCTCCGATACGGCCTTATCTACACTGGCGATCATTTCTGTCTGTTTAGGCTCTATATCGGGGACCAGGTGAGGGCTGACAATATCCTGCAAAAAGGCACCCCATTCGGAGGTGTCCGGCGATGACGGCGTCTCTGCCTTTTGCCCTTCAGATGCCGTTATCACTTGATCAAGCAAATTGCCCGCCGGCAGCTCGGGTGGCTTGGGCGTCGCGACTGTTTTCTCGGACGGCTGCCCGGTGGGTTTCGCTTTGGTTTCTGTTCTTGAGCGGCTGCCTATTCGATCTGCAGCTGCAGCGAAGGTTTGAGGATCTTTTAACAGGTCCCGTGTTTCTCTGAGGGCCTGAAAGATCTCGACCTGCTCATAGATGTTGTCGGGATGAAGGTCGTCCAGCTCGTGGAACCGAAGCGTGATCTTCGGGCCTTTGTATCCCGCAATCCTCAGCTGGATTTCTGCGCCCAGCCTGCCCGGAATTTCTTCAATATTATCCCGATCCACCCCAATGAGACGACCGGCAGAAAGGGCCGTGCCCGGATCGAATATGCCCCGGTTTACACGACCACTGAAATCACCCATAATGAGGATGCGAAAAGGGGTCTCAGGCTCAAGCGCCCTGCGAGTCTCTTCCATCGATGCCACAATTTCAAACTCGAGTTTTCCAAATGAAATTGGTTTTGACATGGGATTAACCTTTGGACACCATTTTATTTATCAGCTTACCAGCTCGCCGGTTAGGTTATCTCATACCTAAATCCATCACCGTCAATTCCAACCTTGACCTGCTTGATCTGCTCACCGGTTGCCATTCGACTTAGCAATTCCCTGCTCATTTCAGGCAGCAGGGTATTGGTCATAATGTGATCGATGTTACGGGCACCGCTTTCAACCTCGGTGCAGCGGTCGGCGATGGAATCGATGAGATCCTCATCATACACGAAACTCGCGCTTCGATTTTCAAGCATTCTCCTGGCGATCCGATTGAGTTTGAGTTTAACGATGAGGCGCATGTTCTTATCGGTGATTGGAAAATAGGGCACGACCTTCAGGCGGCCTAAAAAGGCTGGTTTGAAATGTTTCAGCAGCTCAGGACGCAGCATTTCCGCAAGCGCCGGAGGATCCGGAATGGTTTCTTCATCTGCACAGACTTTCATTATCTGATCGGTGCCGACATTTGAGGTTAAAATAATGACCGCATTTTTAAAATCGATTTGGCGTCCTTCACCATCTTCCAATACCCCTTTGTCAAAAACCTGATAAAAGAGCTCCATGACATCCGGATGGGCTTTTTCGACTTCATCCAGCAATACCACGCTGTAAGGCCGCCGGCGTACCGCCTCCGTCAAGACGCCGCCTTCGCCGTAGCCGACGTAGCCCGGCGGGGAGCCCTTGAGACCCGATACCGTGTGGGCCTCCTGGTATTCGGACATGTTGATCGTAATCACATTTTCTTCCCCGCCGTATAGAAGTTCGGAAAGAGCCAAAGCAGTTTCGGTTTTGCCGACACCGCTGGGCCCCACGAACAGGAATACGGCCGTCGGCTTGGAAGGGTCTTCGATTCCGGCGTGGGCGGTCTGGATCATCTGGGCGGTAGCCGCCAAGGCGTGGTCCTGACCGATGATGCGGTCTCCCAGCATATTCTCCATTTTGAGGACGGTATCGATTTCATCGGTCAGCATCCGTCCCGTAGGAATACCGGTCCAGCCGGAAATGACTTCGGAGACGATATCAGAGTCCACGGC
>Ga0126331_1000378_pt1 | contig 14855 bp, 9 predicted proteins | sample InaspJWI98metaG_FD_96379 | JGI IMG/M metagenome (GOLD analysis project Ga0126331, IMG submission 96379) | Marine gutless worms symbiont microbial communities from Oahu, Hawaii - Inanidrilus sp. 2 OAHU.JWI-98 metaG | ecosystem: Host-associated > Annelida > Digestive system > Unclassified | place... | reverse complement strand
TCGACTTCACCATCCGCAACGCCTGGCAGAAGTAATTAGAGGAGTTAAATTTGTCAATGGTGTCGAAGAAAAACGGATTGCCGCCTAATTTCTTCATACACAACTATTGACTATATCTCCACTTTGACATCTGAAAGATTTAATGATTTCACCTGATCCTCACTGGCCAATTTTCCAAGAAATACATCTCGCTTTGGGTCTGCTTTCAAGGCTATGGCGATATTTGTTACCTCATCGGCTGTATCAGGAAGGGGTGGTAAACTGCTTAAATCAGCGCTATCGGGTTCTTTTTCTTTACTGTCAATTATTCTAAGACCTCTCCGCCTAAAGGGCACTCCCCTTTTCACCTCGACAGAAGCGATCTTTGTTTCTTCATCTGTTTTCGAAACCTGGGAGAGACTAAAATATGGGTTAGCAAATCCTGTAAAAGATCTTCGATTCAAATCACCTTCCGGAAGGCTTCGTAGAGTCCTTAAAGAAGCTACAGATGGCAAGGTCGTAACGGAATGAGTGCAAGCCAGCCAAGGTATTTCGCGGTAGTTTGAAAAAAGCGGCTCTTTTTCGGAACCGAGTTTCACGGCTTTTGTCGGTAAAATCGATATTGGCAAAAAACCCAATGTACCATGCGGCACCACAACTATGGCCTTTGCATCTTTCCACCCAACTTCCACCGGTTTGAGTAGCGCTTCGTAGAGACGGTATCCTGTTTCAATGTCAAAGTCTGGGATGTCTCCTAAAGTGCCCCCTGACGGAGGACCAAGGGAGGTTCTGATGGACTTAACCATTTTAGTGATTCTCTTTCCATCAAGCTTTATGGATGAAAATACCATAGATCCTTGTTGGGGTATCGCCCACACAATGCTTCCATTGTCTCCTACAAAGGTTGCAACCAGGGCCTCACCTGGTTTTAGGATAGACTGGACCTCCTCAACGTTTACCGGTATAGGATCTATAAGGTCGGCATAACTTGGAAACCGCGATTCAATTTCTTTCTTCAGTGCAGCATGTGCACTGCGTAACCGATCTATCTTTAAACGTAAATTTTTAACGGCATCTGGATTCTGTTGATCACCGGGTGCAGACAAAATATTTGATAACAGGCCATTCAACGCGCCAATTTGTGTAAGTGCATCTTGCTCCCGCCTTGCAAACTCAGCGAGTTCAGGATTTTTAGTAGCCGCCCTGGCACTCGACGCTGCCAGAGCCCTTTTAACGGTTCTGCCTCTAATCAAATCCGACAGCCAAAAGCTTTCTGCTGCTGCATTCAGCCCTGCTTTCCTTTCCAGACCAGTCCCATGAATATCCCCGAGAAGTTGAATATAACTCTCCAAAATGATACCAAATCGAAAATCCCGGGCAGTTTGAGTGCCGTCCCCGCTGACAGTTCGATTGTAATGATCGAGCATGATAGGAACAGCCTTTGAAAATGCCTCAAGGGCTAACTCGTTTTGCCTATTCGCAGCGAGACCCATGGCATAAATTCCATGGGTTTCGGCCGTGACATAATGTTCTTCGCCAAAAAGATCCTTCTTTCGATCAATTGCAGATCTTACCAGTGCAAGGGCCTCAGAACTCCGACCCCCCTTAATCATTCCAAGCCATAAATTTGCTCTTGTTTTTGTGTAACTATCAAGGGCAGTGCGGTCAGTATGAAGAGCTTCGCGGATGCCATCGTATTCCGACAAAGCTTTTGTCCAGCGTTTCTGGGCCAGTATTGCATCCGCCAATACGGAGCGGGCATCTGCAAGCATGGCGGAATCTTTGGCTGTCCTAGTGCGTTCATATATTTTTAGATTTTCTCGTGCCAAAACTTCGGCTTCTTTAAAACGGCCTTGTTCAAAGATCACCTTGTTTAATACTGTAATCATCATGCTTGTATGGGCTGAAAAACGTCCGTGAGACTTCAGAGCCCCATGTACAGCCTTTCTCGCTTGGACCTCTGCTTCCACGAAACGACCCTGAAGCAAGAGATTGTTAGCAAGTTCCGAAACTTTCCAGTTGTATAGTCTCGAAAGAACTTTAGGATCTCCACACTGACTAACAGATGAATCCTTATAGGGACCCCAAAGACGGATAGCCCGTTTGTGATTGGCTTCAGCTTCAGATAATTTGCCTGAAGCATTATAATAGGCAGCCCACCCCGAAGCATTGGCGGAATTTATCATATCAGACCATTTTTTGTCATACACATGGATGCTTCTCCTTGTTCTTATTATTCGATTGTTTTCAATTATGTGAGAGTCTGCACGATCAAGCGCTTTCCGGGCAGAATCAAGATCCCCAATCTTTGCATAACTCCAGGCGAGTGTGGAATACCAGTATGCTAATCTACCAGGTGTTGAAATTGAAGAAAGAACCTTCTCGCCTAAATAGATCCCCTGTGACCAATTAACACCGCGAATCTCGGCTACACTTAATCCCATTAGCGCGTTAGGATAACAACTATAAGCCGATTGTTCTCCATATTTGACCGCCAGGCGATAGTCTTCTATCTCCTGCTTCGCACGTCCCACTTCATGAGCAGAACGAGCGCGCTTCAGGTAATACTCAGCAAGTCCTTTATCATCCAGTTTAATTTGGGGCTCGCTGTCCGCAATCGCAATAGCTTTTTCGAATGCTTCAAGATCGTCAGGCTTCTCTTGAGACAGAATGGATGCAATGTCGTTTATAGTTCTGGGAGGAGGGGTGAAAGGCTCACCTTCAAATTGTGCGGTAATCTTTTTCGCTTCTTCCAAAGAAACTGCCTTTGGTTTCCTTCTATCGCCATCCGTTGCACAAGCGGTCCATAAAGACATTAAGGATATTAAAATAATAACCGCACTACGCCTACAGGAACGATTTATTTGGTATTTTTTAGGTGAATTGTTCATGGCACTATCTCCAGATAGGGTGTAATTAACAATCTTTTAAAGAACACTTCTATAAATCAACTGTAAGCCCATTAAAGTCTTTATTATGATACGAAAGCTCGAGAAGAAGTGGTGAAGTAGTTACGTCGAAGAATCAGAAATGTCACAAGGATGCTGCTATCAGGATGAACATGTATTAAGCGTTTTCATATTTAATATTAAAAACATTGTCAATACCACGATGTGGGGAAAATGTATTTTTTGAATATTACCCCCAATAAAAAATGATTGTTGATATGTTCCTGTTAGAACAATGTAATGGACACAGCTTGGGTGCATTGGGAACACACACTACTGGTTGGAAAATTAAATTCAGTTTGCAGGCGGCTTTATAGACAACTTTTAACGGCTCTAAAAGCATGTAAAATAGGGCTGAGATTAGGAATGAATATGCAAAAAAAATGATGAGAAACGAAAGGATAACGATCTTTTTGGTCCATACAATGAGAGTCTCTTTGGTGAAGAAATAGGAACGTCGGTATCCTTGTTGCGGACACAGCGTTCTAACAGGATGTAAAAATGTGCTCGGGCAAGATACTGAATATATAAAAAACCGGAGCATCGACAAAAATAAATCACTCCGGTCTATTATCGTTTCACCTTGGTGATATTAATGATGATTACTCCTCCAATTGGTCGAGAAATTGATCTACGGAGAGCGTCTGACCCAGCAGAGGGAAAATTTTTTCTTCAGAGTGAATTTGCTCTTCCGTTGAGGTGGCAGCCGTCGCATTTTTCATTATGGTGACCCCATATCCTTTGTCATAAGCTGTGCGAGCGGTACTTTCAACGCAGAAATTTGTCAAAAATCCACTTATTTATTTCACTCGGTCATTAATGAGGCATAGAAAAAGGGCGTATCAGGTCAACGGCGACAAAATAAAGCAAAGCGCCTCACTTTAGAAATGTGAAATTAGGCTGGATTGTGCTTTAAAAAAGGCATTTTTTCATCACCGTGCCTGCTGGCCTTTTTTTATCTGTGGTTGCTATGAACTGTAAGCCTCCAGGTTTTCTTGTTATAATGTACAGACTTACCGCCACCATTTGGGTGCCACTTTTCATAAAAATAGTATTCTTCATATTCCTGCATCGGCCAATTCCGCTTTTCAGCAAGGTGTAGAAAATCTTCTTTGGGAATCAAGCAATCGTAATTCCTGATCCAACCAAAACCATCGCGCCTATAAAAGTTGATATCAGTTGCACTGGCCGGCAACCAGTCAACAGAATCCACATGCTTCCCGGTCGTTACTTCACCTGTAGAAAAGGCCGTATAGAATAGCCAATAAAAGGCCCCGAAGAATAAAATGACTATAACGATGGCACAATCCCGCACCCTTATTTTAGATAAGAATGTACGGATTTTTCCTTGGGTTAAAGCATTTTTCGAATAAGGATTATTATCACTGCTTGTCCTTTCTACCTCTCCAGATTCACTTCTTTTTTGAATTTCAAGATATTTTGAAATAATGACACTGCATTGAATACATTCATCCGTTTCATTTTGTTCATAGCCGCATTTAGGACAATTAATCACCATTGAATTCATCATGACTTATTTACGAATTGAGAATTTAATAAACTAATATAGGAATATTACCACAATCCCGAAAACGGGGCAATTAACTTGGATGTTGCAGTAAAATATATATAGGTAAAGAAACAGGAGCGTCCACCTTCATTCCCGATGCTGTTTCTGTCACAAAACGCCTCGACCGCATCAAAATCCATAAGCGCAAGACAAGTCATGATCTACTCCCCGGCTTCGGGTCAGCCTAGACCGGCCAGAGAGGCCACATTTATTATGGATGCGTTATCATTCAATTTACCGATCATCCGCGCGGTGAAATGCCTGAGGCCAAGGAAATTGACCTTCAGCACAAGCACCCGATCTTTTGTCGGCGGCAGACCGGCTATGCTGCACAATGAAAAGGGATTGCAAGATATCGAGCTATTCAAAAGTGTCCTGTTTTCATCCTCCTGCTGAAACACACAAGAAAAGATGGCTTGAATTCATTTTTTGTAAGTAGTATTGGCTTGATGTGGTTTTAAATCCCCAGATATGGCCCAAGCGACAGGCACAGGCCGATCAAAAGCGCGGCTTAAAAAGTAGCCTGTGATAATTTTTTCCGCCGCAGCTGTCTCAACGCAACTATAGAGCTTTCGATGCGGGTTTAAAACCATTTTTTGGGGAGTCCGAATTCGATAGGCCAATGACCCAAAGTTTCGACAATCAAAATTAAAAGCAGGCCTAAGATATGGAAATCTTTTTGCAAGTGATCGTTACCGGGATTGCCACCGGCGGAGTTTACGGATTGATCGCCCTGGGATTTGTTCTCATATTTAAAGCTACCGGTATTCTCAACCTGGCTACCGGTGCTTTTATGACCCTGGGTGCCTACATATGCCTGACGGTTCTTGATAAACTCGGAGCGCCTTTCTGGGTGGCCTTTTTGTGTACCCTGGGATTTGCCATTGTATTGGGAATTATTATAGAAAGAATTATTTTAAGACCTCTGATCGGAGAGCCCATTATATCGGTTGTGATGGTCACCATCGGTCTTTCCAGCATCTTGCAGGGACTCACCCACATCATCTGGTCCCCCGATTATCGCTCGTTTCCGGAAATATTCCCGCCGGAACCGTTGGATCTAAACTTTGCGGTTGTCCCCTCCGGTCTTCTCTGGGGATTTATCTTTGCCGCTATCGGGACCATCATATTTATTCTTATCTTTAAACTCACCCGCACAGGAGTCGCCATGAGGGCCACGGCCAGTGATCAGCAGGCGGCGCTTTCCATGGGTATCAGTGTCCGCTGGGTATTCGCCCTTTCGTGGAGTTACGGTGCCGTAGCGGCGGTCATCGGGGGGATCGTTATCGGCAACATCAGCGGTATAAGTATTTATCTGGGTGACATTGGTCTTAAAGTGCTGGCCGTTATTATCCTCGGAGGATTGGACAGCATTGGCGGTGCGATCCTGGGGGGTCTGATCATCGGAATTCTGGAAAATCTGGCCGGCCTCTATCTGGATCCGGTTTTTGGCGGAGGCGTCAAGGACGTGGCTCCGTTTGTTATCCTCGTCCTGATTATCATGATCCGGCCTCACGGTTTGTTCGGCAAAAAAATTATTGAAAGGGTGTGACCGGAAAGTGGAGTTCGAAATGCGTAAGGCGCAAAATCGACAGGGTATCAGCGCTTTATCGACGATGTGTCCGGAGTAGACATGCGTTGCGGTGATTTCAAAGAGTCGTATATCAAAGACGAGGAAATTTTCCAGTCTGTATTCGTAAAGTTCTGGCTGGCACTGCTTTTTATTTTCCTTATCATCATTCCTTTTTGGATGAATGCCTATATTCTTTACATTGCCAATTTGATCGGCTTTGCAATTATTGGGGCAGTCGGGCTGAACATACTGACCGGTTTTACAGGCCAAATTTCATTGGGGCATGCGGCGTTTGTGGGCGTCGGCGGTTATACAACCGCAATTCTGATGACGAAATTGAATTTTTCATTCTGGCTGGCTTTACCCTGCGCAGGTTTCGTAGCTGCATTCGCGGGCTTTATCATCGGTATTCCCTCCTTGCGGGTTAAGGGCCTGTACCTTTGCATGGCTACCCTGGCGGCCCAGTTTATTTTTGAATTTATTTTCATTCACTGGGAGTCCTTGACCCATGGAATTCGGGGGATCAATGTTCCCGCTCCTTCGATCGGCGGTTTTGCGCTTGATACAGAAAAGCGGTTTTACTACCTGACCCTGGCGGTGGTGATACTGGCGGTGACATACGCTCGCAACCTGATACGCAGCCGCGTCGGAAGAGCATTTATCGCCATTCGTGACCGCGATCTGGCCGCTGAAATAATGGGAATCAGCTTGTTTCGCTACAAGCTGACGGCTTTTGCCATTTCATCATTTTATGCCGGTGTGGCCGGTGCCCTGTGGGTGAGCTTTATGAGAATTGTCACCCCGGATCACTTTCCTTTTCATCTTTCCATTCAATACCTGGCAATGGTGATAGTCGGTGGATTGGGCAGTGTCCTTGGATCCATCTTTGGTGCTGTCTTTATGATATTGACTCCAGAAACGCTCAATGTGCTCTCGAGCGCTCTCAGCGCACTGATACCTGGTATGGGGCAATTGTTTATTCCCATGAAAGAAGTTGTATTTGGTGCGTTAATCGTCTTATTTCTTATATTTGAACCGCAAGGGCTTGCGGAGATTTGGCGCCGGTTAAAGGCGTTTTTCCTGTTGTGGCCCTTTTCCTATTGAAGAATAGAAGAGCATTAGCTTCTATAAATCAGTGGCGAATTTGGAATGTTAGGAGGTGATGACAACGAATATTATAGTGGTTTGCACAAGAAAATCCGATATGTAAACCATATGGTAAAAACTGTTGCACCAAATAGATGAGGAGGGAGATGCGATGCGAAAATATTTAATTTTCATAACGATTCTGTCTATCGGGATGTTTTCAGCTGTCGGCTTGGAAAGTTTAGCAGCCGATGAGATTAAAGTGGGCGCTGTCCAGCCTATAACCGGCAGGTTCGCCTTTGCCGGGGTTCAGATTAATCAGGGGCTTGAGGATGCCTTGATGATGGCCAACGAGGAAGGCGGCATTAACGGCAAAAAGATCAAATACATCATGGAAGACGGCACTTACAATGTAGATAAGGCTGTCGCTGCGTTTAAAAGAATCATGGCCAAAGATAATCCCATTGTCATGTACGGGGAGAGCACCGGACTTGGCAAAGCCATTGCCCCTGAGGTCAGAGACCGTTATAAAATCCTGTACAGTTCCACCTCGTTTTCCAGTGAATTGGCAAATGCGGCTGACAATCCCTATGTTTTCGTACCCGGCCCCACTTACAGCGACATGTTCGGAATTCTGCTCAAATATATCGCCAAAGAAAAGCCTGGTGCCAATGTTGCATTCTTTTACAGTGACACGGAGTTCGGACGTGATCCGATACCTTACGGCAGAGATATGTGTAAAAAGCTCGGTCTGAACCTGGTCGCCGAGGAAGTGGCCAAAGTAGGCGGTGTCGATGTAGCTTCCCAGGTCCTGGATTTAAAACGTAAAAAAGCAGAATATGTTATTTTCCAGGGCTTTGTCCTTTCGCCTGTATCGGCAGTTATCAAGCAGGCCCGCGATTATGGGTTGAAAGTCAAATTTATGGGGACCCACTGGGGCACCCACAAAATGCTTTTGGATAAAATGGGCCCGCTGGCCGAAGGTTATTTGGGTGTCATGCCATACGCTTTTTACTATCAGGATGATATCCCCATGATCCAAAAGATCCGCGTCTGGAATCAGAAACATCATCCGGAAGTTAAGTATCGTCCCACGTCCTACATGCAGGGTTTCTTTACTGGTCTGGTTTTTGTGGAATGCCTCAAACGGGCCGACAAAGCCGGAGATTTAACCGGCGACGGCCTTGTCAAGGCGCTGCAGTCCATTAAAAATGTTGATGTCGGCGGCTTGATGGCTCCCATTTCGGTGATCAACAATAAAATTCCCATGGGAAGGGTATACAAGGCCAACGTCGGCAAGAAACAGTTCGAGCCGATTTCGGACTGGATCTGGACAGACTAGAATATGCGCAGCATTGAAAAGCCATTTTCAAAACGAAGGATGGATGGATTCATATTCTTTGTCTCGAGACACCCATGAGCGAACTGCAAACATTACCGGCACTCTTAAAGCGAAACGCCGAGCAGTACGGCGACAGCCGGGTAGCCATCCGCGAGAAGGAATTCGGAATCTGGCAGTCTGTCACCTGGAAAGGTTATTATGAAAATGTGAGGGACTTCGCCCTTGGGTTGCATGCGTTGGGGTTTAAACGCGGCAACAACCTTGCCTATGCAGGTGACAACCGTCCCCAGGGACTTTATGCAGAGTTGGCCGTCCAGGTGTTAGGGGGGGCGATCGTTGGAATATACCCGGACAGTCACCTGGAACAAGTGGAGTATATCATCAACCACTCGGATTCGGTTTTTGTTGTAGCGGAAGATCAGGAGCAGGCCGACAAAGTGCTGGAGCTAAAATCCGCCTGTCCCAAACTAAAAAAAGTCATCGTGGATGATCCGAAAGGAATGCGGCATTACGACGATCCGATCCTTGCCTATTTTAAAGACATTCAAAAGCAGGGACGGCAGCTGGCAGGAAATCAGCCGCTTTTATTCGACGAGATGATCGCTGACGTGACTCCTGACCATGTGGGCATGATCAATTACACTTCGGGCACCACGGGGCTTCCCAAAGGCAGCATGATCACCCAGAAGAACATGGTTGCCGTGGCCAGGCTGCAGGATGCGGTGGATGCCGCCAGGGATTACTTTGAATATGTTTCGTTTTTGCCTTTTGCCTGGATCGGGGAACAGGAATTCGGGGTCTACTGGCCACTGTACAAGGCGTTTGCAGTGAACTTTCCGGAAAAAGTGGAAACCGTTCAGGAAAATATTCGCGAAATCGGCCCTCATATTTTGCTGGCGCCGCCCAGAATCTGGGAGAAAATCTGTTCGGATATTCAAGTCAAAACCCAGGAGGCGGTCTGGATCAAAAGATTTATCTACCGGAAATTCTTGCCGGTGGGATACCGTATGGCCGATTTCATCCTGGCTAAAAAGAAACCTTCTATAGGATGGCGGCTATTAAGCTGGATCGCATATCTGCTGCTTTTCCGGTCGCTCAACAATTATTTTGGGCTGACGCGATTACGCCACGCTTACACCGGCGGCGCGCCCCTTGGGCCGGAGATATTTAAAATGTTTCTGGCCTTGGGGGTAAAAATCAAGCAAGCCTACGGAACCACTGAAACCACGGCGGCCAGCATCATCCATCGCACCGACGATATCCGTCTGGAGACGGTCGGTGTGCCCCTGCCGGAAATCGACGTCAAGACCACGGAGACGGGTGAGTTGCTGACCAGGGGCGATACCGTATTCAAAGGTTACTATAAAAATCGGGAGGCAACGGCCCGGGCCATGAAAGACGGCTGGTTTTACTCGGGCGATGCCGCCCTGATCGATGAGGACGGCCATGTGGTCATCATCGATCGCCTTGCTGACGTCATGGAACTTTCCGACGGCAGCCGGTTTTCGCCCCAGCTGATCGAAAATAAATTAAAATTTTCGCCGTTTATCATGGATGCGGTGATCATTGGCCAGGAAAAACCGTACATTGCCGCGATGATCTCCATTGATTCCGGCAATGCGGGCAAATGGGCCGAAAACAACCAGATTGCCTATACGACCTTTACCGATTTGTCGCAGAAAAAAGAAGTCTACGATTTAATCGCAGGAGAAGTGACTAAAGTAAATAAAACACTGCCCAAAGTTGCAAAAGTAAAGAAATTTGTACTTTTATATAAAGAACTCGATGCCGACGATGAGGAATTGACCCGCACCCGCAAGGTACGGCGCAGATTCGTCCTGCAGCGCTATAAGGAACTGGTCGATGGCCTTTACGGCGAACAGGCAGAACTCGATATCGAAGCGGATATCCGGTATCAGGATGGAACCGGGTATCGGATGAAGACAAGCGTGATGATTAGAGAAATTGGTATTTACTGAGTTAACCCCAATGTTGAATAAACAACATGCCAAAGAAAAGGTAATGGCCTTGCGTAATACCCAATATCATAGCGAGACCACTATTATCTGGATGCCCCCCCGTTGGTGGGTACAAAGGATGGGATCGATTTTGCCATGTTGTTTACCCTTTGGGAAAGCCGGAAGACTTCAGATCCTGTGTTGTCAAGAATTCGCGGTAGTCGAGTACAGCTTCACCCTTGACGCCTTGGCTCTGAAGCCCTCCGGCTTTTTCAACGTTAGGGTTAATTGCCCTGGCTGTATACCCCTGAGGTGCACAAGTCCGTTGCGTTTGTTTTCTATAAAAAATTTTACGGAGTAAAATTTTTTTGAATTGAATCATGGACGAAGCAGAAATATTCCAGCTAAAATTAGAAGACATCCATCTGAGCTTCGGAGGATTGAAGGCGCTCTCGGGCGTTACCACCGGTGTGAAGAAAGGCGAAATTTTTTCAATTATCGGACCCAACGGGGCGGGCAAAACTTGCCTGTTAAATTGTATCAACTGTTTTTATCAGCCAGAAGAAGGAAAGATCCTCTTTGAGGACCTGGATATTACCAATCTCAAGGCCCACCAGATTGCTACCCTGGGTATTGCGCGAACCTTTCAAAATGTTGAGCTTTTCGCCCACATGACGGTCATAGACAACATCAAGCTTGGCGGCCATGTGCATTTGAAATCCGGAGTCTTTTCCGGAGGTATTTACTTCGGCAAGACGCGCCGCGAGGAGATGGCATTTCGTAAACACATCGAAGAAAAGATCATCGATCTTCTTGAAATAGAGCAAATCCGCAAGCAGCCCGTTCACACGCTGCCCTACGGCCTCCAAAAAAGGGTTGAGATCGCCCGGGCTCTGGCCATGCGCCCCAAAATTCTTCTGCTGGATGAACCCTGTGCCGGCATGAATCTGGAAGAAACCGAGGATATTGCCAGGTTTGTGCTGGATATCAACGAGGAATGGGGTGTCACTATTATTCTAATAGAGCACGATATGGGAGTAGTTATGGATATTTCGGACCGAGTGTGCGTTCTGGACTTCGGTCAGAAAATCGCCGAAGACGCACCCGCCAAGATCCGGCATAATGAACATGTGATCAAGGCGTATCTGGGTGAGAAGGATACGACGTACTCGCGGTTGGATGCTTGAGCCTGGAATCAAGATGCAGGATTCAGGATACAGGATACAGGATTCAGGATACAGGATACAGGATGCAGGATTCAGGTAGTAGCTATAACATGTCGATCATCAAGTACCAAGATTCGAGTATCTGATACAATTTTACGGTTTTCGTTTCAAAAAAATAATTAATGGATATTATTTCTGATTGCAGCCGATGGAGCCCCTGCTGGAAGTCAACAACATCGAAGTCATCTATCACAATGTAATCCTGGTTTTGAAGGGGATGTCCCTCAAGGTCCATGATGGCAAGATTGTGACTATATTAGGTAATAATGGTGCCGGCAAGACGACGACACTCAAGGCAATCTCCGGCCTTTTAAAATCGGAAAACGGAGAGGTTACCGACGGTCACATCCGCTTCATGGGCAAACGAATCGACCGACTGTACCCGGAAGAACTTGTGCGCATGGGCATTTTCCAGGTCATGGAAGGCCGTCGGGTTTTTGAGGATTTAACGGTCGAGGAAAATTTGATAGCCGGCGGTCACACGGTCAAAGATAAGACCAGGCTGAAGCAGGATCTCCAGATGGTCTATACATATTTTCCCCGGCTTGATCAACGCCGGAAAGTACTGGCCGGTTACATCAGCGGTGGCGAGCAGCAGATGCTGGTAATCGGCAGAGGGTTGATGGCTTCTCCGAAGCTCATCCTGATGGACGAGCCATCCATGGGCCTTTCCCCCATGCTGGTGGCCGAGATATTTGAGATTATCCAGCGCATCAACCGGGAAGAAGGCGTCAGCATACTGCTTGTAGAACAAAATGCCCGGCTGGCACTGAGCATTGCCGACCACGGTTATGTCATGGAAAACGGCCGCATAGTCCTGGATGACACAGTAGAAAAGATAAGAGAAAATGCCGATGTCAAAGAGTTTTACCTGGGGCTCACGGAGGTCGGCAAAAAGAAAAGCTATCGGGATGTAAAGCACTATAAGCGGCGCAAACGCTGGTTGACTTAGGGCTCACTCAAAAATAAATTCACATTTTATGCGCCGATGCATCCCGTCTGGCTGCGTTGCGAAAACTCGGAATATCTCTATATTCCTGCGTTTTCGCGCCTTGACCGACGGGCGCCTCACCGCCTAAAATTGGGAATTTATTTCTTCGTGAACCCTTAGTGCTCTAATCTGCAGATACTCGGAAAAAGAGTCAAATCTTATAAAAGAACGCGGAGCCGTTAAGTTAAAAGGATAGAACCATGCTCAATAAAGACTCCGGCATTGTAGTGGTCGGAGCAGGTGCAATCGGTAGTGTAACGGCGTCTTTTCTTCAACTATCCGGTTGGAACCCGGAAGTCGTTTGCAAACATCAAGAAATCGTGGATCGTGCAGTCAACGAAGGCTTTCACATTACCGGCGTCAAAGGGGAACACGTTGTTAGGCTAAATGCCGTAAAGAAAATCTCCGACTTGTCAGGCAAAAAGGATCTGCTGCTACTGGCAACGAGGGCATTTGACTGCCTGGAGGCTGCCTATGATTTAATTCCCTTCCTGAAACCGAGTTCAATCTTAGTTTCCATGCAAAACGGAATCTGCGAGGATGCTCTGGGTGAAATTTTGGGCCGTAAACGGGTTATGGGATGCGTGGTGGGATGGGCAGCAAATAACTGTGGTTTAGGAACAGTAAGGGTAACCTTAAACGGTGAATTTGTCATCGGCAACATCGACCAAAAACCGGATGACAATTTGCAGAGTGTCCAACGCGTGATCAATACAGTGGCACCGACACGTATCTCTGAAAATATTATTGGGGAGCTTTACTCCAAATTGATTATCAACTCCTGCATTACTTCCCTTGGGATAATTGTGGGTGAAGATTTGGGCACAATGATGGCCAATATAAGAGTACGCCGGCTATTTTTAATTCTTTTACGTGAAGCGATGGACGTCGCTGATGCCATGATGATCAAGGTAGCACCGGTGTTAGGCGGCAAATTGGATTACTACAGATTTTTAAGCGGAAGGGGGACTATCGCTGAACTGAAACGTCATGCAGTGATGCGATTCCTGGGGTTCAAATATCGTGGAATAAGATCATCGACTCTGCGGCTTGTCGAGCAGAGCCGCAAGACCGAGGTCGATTATTTAAACGGCTACATTGTTGATAAGGGGAGGATGAAAGGTATCGATACGCCGTTCAATGCAGCAATTGTAGATATGATAAAAGAAATTGAAGAGGGCAAACGGAAGAGCACCAGGGATAATCTTGATGATGCCCGGTTTCATTATATTTGATCAGCTAAAGGGACGTTCCATTCCTTTGGGGATAATCACGTCATAGTTCTCTTTCGGCCTGTCACAGCTGTCCAGGGGAAGTGCATTGGCGTTCTTACGAAACCCAAAATTTGCTATTAGGCTGATATAATTCCCAAAAAAAGAGCGTCTGCTTATCCCTCCCAGCCATCTTTTCAACAAGGGGCTAAGTTTATAGAGTTCCTTTAGTACCCAAACTCGACCCTGATATAATTCAGCGCGTGTCATTCGTTTTGGTTTAAAAACTACATCGCTGGCATCATATTTGAGCCACCAATGGTCGTCAATAAGTCGCTTTTGCGCTTTCATCCTTTCATAAAGAATCGTTCCGGGATAGGGTGTTAAAACGGTAACATCAACGACATCAATTTTACTTTTTACTACGAATTCCAACAAGCCTTCAAAGCAGGCCTGATCATCACTGTCAAAGCCTACGATAAATGAACCTAAAATTGCAATTCCGTGTTCATGCAGCTTTTGGACGGCTAAAAAATAGTCACTGTTGATATTCTGAAATTTTCCAACTTCGTTAAGTTTAGCACTGGAATTGGTTTCAAAGCCGACGAATAATCCTGCGCAACCACTTTTTTGAAGCAATTTCAGGACCTCTTTTTGATTTACTACTGTAACAGCCGCCTGACCAATCCACTTCTTTTTCAGTGGGGCTAAGCGATTGAGCAGCTGATTGGCATACGCCTTTTTTCCAACTAAATTATCATCCACAAACAAGATATCATCTCCTGCGAGTGTTTCGATTTCGGTAATCACCTCAACTACAGGACGCACTCTAACGCCCTTTCCATAGAGAGATGAAACCGAGCAAAAATGACACTTATAGGGGCATCCCCGTGAAGTTTGAACCAGATTGATTGTATCGTATTGATCCCTTTGCAACAGTTCTCTTTTCGCAATCGGAATATTCTCAAGGC
>Ga0126331_1000376_pt1 | contig 14998 bp, 9 predicted proteins | sample InaspJWI98metaG_FD_96379 | JGI IMG/M metagenome (GOLD analysis project Ga0126331, IMG submission 96379) | Marine gutless worms symbiont microbial communities from Oahu, Hawaii - Inanidrilus sp. 2 OAHU.JWI-98 metaG | ecosystem: Host-associated > Annelida > Digestive system > Unclassified | place... | reverse complement strand
TTCTGCCACACCATCTGACGTTCTCCACTTATCATAACCTTGGTTTTATTCATATTGACTCTCATGCCCTTACTCTCCACATTTTCTTTCCACTCATTTAGCCTCTTAATCAGCTCATCTTCTTGCAATTTTACTTCAACACTATATAAATTGCTTACTTACTTTCTTGCTTTGTCACCCAGGTTTGATCAACTCTGGTGAGAGCAAGGACTGGACACAGTTTGCCGCGGACCCGGCGAAGGCAGCAGAGACGGCGTCGATGAGTTCTGAGAGTGTAGACGATGTGTGGTGCATCACCGACGAACAGCACGAGTATTATGTCCGCCAGTTCAGCCTGATGCAGGACGACATGCACGGCGTCATCTCCGGTATACACACCCTGGTGTCTATCTGTAATTGTGTTAGTTTTTGCAGTGGTCAGCTGGTCAGAGATGAGTTGGGCTGTAAATTTTTTCTGCCAGAAATCAGAAAATTAGCAGCCCAATCGCGGCAAAAAATGCCAAATTCATGGCGTAATTATTGCAGTACAAAATAGCCGAGTCTTGCTGTGACATTCATCGCGTAAGACATCTGAGTAAAATCTGAACACTCACTTGGCAGCAAATGTGCCAGCAACAGTGTCAACGGGCACACTCAAACAGATGAGTGCGATATCTGAACCGAGTCATCGCGGCAAGCCACAGATTAAATTATGTGTCATCATCGTGAACGTAGTTGTTTACAATGCATTTTTATGCTATATTTTATAGGTTTATGCTGTTATTTAGCCATTGGTGGATAGAAGTAGTCAAATTTGCAGTGTTTCATGGCAGAATGCAAGAATTCGCAGCGGTAAGTTTGCGAATCCCGTGATGGCCGCAAAAATTTACACCCCGAGAGATGAGTAACAGTAGTAGTGGTGGTGGACTTGTGACCTGAGCTGCAATATTTTGTGGAAAGTTGTGTTACATAAATAGTAATTAGTGTGGTTGTGTAGACCTTGTTTAACAGGCTCTTTTTCAGGACAGCCTGAGAGGTAAATTATTCTGTATTTTAGTGAAGCAATAGCTGCCAGTACCTCGTCAATCATATTTGCACAAGCCAGATGTTTTTCTTGGTGCCCAGCTAACAGTGTCAGAAGTCTGAAGGGCAGTTGCTAAAATATACAATTTTTTGTTGTGTTATTTTGTATTTGAATATATTTGACTGTTGATGACTGTTTATTCGAGACACAGTATAGAGTATTTACTATATTCTGAAATGTTAGTATGTGCTTGTTACAGGTGCAGTTGCGAAGGAGTTTTTTGAAAAATCAAAACTGCCAGTTCAAGAGCTTTCAAAAATATGGTAATTTTCGTTCTAAGAACATTATTTTAGTCATACCATGAAATCTAGCACTACTATTGTCAGTTTTGGTTTAACTGATCTGGTTTTTTACAGTTATTCCGAGCTAGGCTGGGTCTCCTACAAAATGAATCTTTGCAGTTTGTGGATCTTGATGTCTTGCCTGTTGCCATACCACCAACATAAAAAGTGATGAAGGTGTTTCCACCTAGTCAGTACCTCCTCAGTTCCATTTCCCCGACTTTTTCTTTTTTGGGGAATAAATAATGCAGATTTTTGCAGGCCAGATTCCCTGCCTGTCACCTGACCAGTAGTGTTATGGCACTGCAGGAAACACAAAGCACTCGCTGAACCTCGGAAAATCATCCACTGGCCACCTCGAGACTAATGAGAAGATGGGGCAGTGTCGCTTTTATGCCAGCTTTAGTACTAAGTGAGGAGATCAGCTGGAAACAACATCCTCGGAAAGACCTACATTTTGTCAAATTAATGTAAACTAAAATGTTAGTTCACTAGCTTTTATGTTAGCTGTTTTATGCCGGTACCATTCTCTATCATTACTACCATAAAGTCTTGAACCTTGATTGCTAAAAGTCGTAGATAAAATAACAGATCGTTCCTTTCAGTATGCTTCATCTCGTCTCTGTAATCAATTCCCAGCTTCTCTTCGTCAACCTCATACCAGTCTGCTAGATTCTAACTCACCGGTTCCTATCACTGGCACTTCCTTTTCTATTGACTCACCACTCTCATCGTCCATCACTCCCTCACTCTTCACTCCAGGCTTAAAACCTTCCTTTTCCACAAATCTTTCCCTCTGTAGCCTTCTTCTTCAGGGTGGACTTTTCGGGCTGTACACCGATACTTCTGAGCATATCCTTTTCATTTTTTGTTTTTTCTTTTTCCACTTTTTTAGTTTTTGGTTCCATGCGGTACATTAAGCTGACTTGTAAGCTTTCAAGTGCACGTTAAACTAGTTCATCGTGTCGTATAGTAGGACAAATGACTAGTGATGCTGTTTACAAGCACCCAGTGGTCACTTGTAAACAGCATCATCAGTCATTTGTTACACATTGTCTTTTCAGCTGTTCCTTGCCGTAGACGGTGAGCACACATTTGTTGTTCTCTGCACTTTGTATTACAGCATTGGTGCACTTGGTTAACAGGCAGTTGTCGGATGTGAATCGTGACGGTGCGTTGTCACTGGAAGAGTTCTGCACCGCGATGCATCTTGTCGTCCTGCGTCGCAACGACATTGAACTTCCAGACACCTTGCCGCCGGTCCTTCAGCCTTACACTCCACTGGTCTCTTCAGGTACCCACTGGATTTCTGTGCTCTGGAAAGTATGCATAGATGTTTGACTTCAGGCCTTCCCTTATCAGACTGCATTGCATGCAAAGCAGGAGAATGCAACCTGTTGTTACCGATGTTCTGTCTTGTGTGTGTCAACCGTGAGTCCTTAAAGAATGAATTGATCAAGGTGCCATTTTAGTGTGGAATCGGGTGGGACCAAGAAGCAGTGTGTTAGGTGGGGGCTGAAATCTCCCATGGGAAGAGACACTTTTGGGGACCGTGCTTGGGCATGAAGAGATGTGCCGGGACAGAGGACAGGGCCTCTGGCTACCAGTACTCCTGCAACTTGTTGTGTGATAAATTTTACATGGGCACCTTCAGTTCTTTGGTTGTCTCATTTGGTGCAATGGTGAAATGTCTGCGTGAGTGATGTTACTGAACCCAAATTGAACAAACTGTCAGAGGTGGTCTACTTAATGGACATGCACACTTTTGAACCTTATTTAACAGCTATTTTCTAGGTGAATATGTAAGGTACACAGATGGTGAGGGTGACGCCATTGAGGAGAACTCTATTATCTTGTCTCTAATCTGCAGATAGTAAAACTTTGCTTCATGAAAATCCTCCAGTTCTTAACTGGGGGGGGGGCAGCCTGGCCAATACAGGTTGTCCTGTCTATAAAACGGTGGTTGTAGTAGTTTCCAGGTAGATTTGAGTTAACCAGTGCACACTTAGTTTTCTTTCGTCGCTTGTTTCAAATCTACTGGTACTAGCATCAGAAAGCCAGCTTAAAGGAAGAAATGCCCCATCTGTCAGCAGTCCGTTAATGGATGTAAAAAGGACGAGGTCATGCCATAGTTCTCGTCTCACTGGTATTAGCAGTTAGCACTCCAGCAGTGTTCTATACAGTTTATTAAACGTCTATGTTCACTGTGTTGCTTTACAGATTTACCTGCAGACAGTATGCCAAAGAAAATTTCCCCGACACCTTCCACTTCTAGTCAGGTGCTTTGTTACTTTCGTTTCTTGATCAGGGAACTTATTGTCACAAGCCATTGCAGTTGAAGCGATTAAAATTTGTTGTTTTCTGGTGAGTGATTCTGGTGAAAGGCAGCTAATTGCTGCTCACAGATACGGAGCATTTTTTATCCGGTCATTGTCACTCTATTTTAAAACATGCTCGTACTATCTCGGCCCAATCTGGTTTTTACTGAAGCAAGAGACAGTGAGTGGCAGTGGTATCAGCCAGGCCATATGCAAGTTTGCATCTCCAGATAGAGAACCACGCCAGCACCCTACCACTCAGTTTTTTACAGGCCGGATACCCTTCCTGTTGTCCAGCCAACAGCCTCAAAGGTCTGAAGGCAAAGTATAGGCTATGCAAAAACCACATATTCTGCAAAGTGATGTAACAGGCACCAGCACAGATTTGACACTGCAGCATATACTCGGACTGACTCACCAGAGAGCAGCAGCAGACCAGGGCAGACCTTGATATCTACGATAGTCTCGTCTCAGCTAGCACAAGCATCATGACCGTTGTGTGTTGTTTCTGTTTGTAGCCGTGGACAACTGCATTCCAGTTGCCTGAGTCGCCAACGTCAAGCTCCGTCTCTTCGCCTGGCAACAAGCCAACGCCCGTCAACTTTGAGTTTCGACCAATCACAGCTGACGAAGTGAGTCACTCGCCAGCCATTAGAATGTCTCCTTGGTGTTATTCAGAAGATTATCAATTTAGTTCCATAATGATATACTTTTGACACACCCTACCTTTTTTGCCTGCCTGTCTTATTGGCCATTTTCCTGGTGAATCTGGGTTCCCAACTCCCCCATCATTTTCATTCCTCAGTTTGATCCTGTGTAGAATCCTTCTGGATGAATGACACAGGTTTTGTGGGCTGGATGCCATACTGCTGTTTCTGCCAGTGGACCCATAAAGTCGGATATCTTGAAAAAATTTCCCAAACCAGGGAAAATCACTCACTGGCCTCATTCCGTCTTCATCCATCACTGTATTGCCAAAGGAATGGGTATAATGGCCCTGCATTGTATGTTTTAAGCGAAAATGACTGACAATGGTTTACTTTTGTACAGTGCTGTTGAGGTGACTTTTTCATTCAAGGCACTTTGTCAGTCTTACTCTACATTTCATTTACACTTGGCTTTGTTTTGTAGGACTCGAAGATTGTTCACCCTGTTCCGATGCGGTTGTCACCAGACAGTCAACCTTTCATGCCAGATGCCATGTCATCATCTACGTATTCCGGTCCGCTGTTTCAGTGTTTGAAAATAATTTTTTTAACAATATTTGTTGCTTTTTCTGAGATTTTTAGCACGAATGTTTGAGAGCTACTGCAAATGCTGTGTAGGCCTATACATACTGCTTTGGCATTGGTTGTCAAATTCTTATTGTTGGGGTTAGACCTAGTTGCTAGCTGTGGCTGATAATAAATATAAGGTAGCCATATTTGTGACATCGATCACGCCAATGCAGTATTTATACATAACTCATACAAAGCATGCAGCATCCATATCATCATGAGTTGGTAGATCAGTGAGTGACTTTCCCGAGTTGGCATTAATGCTGTTCTGTTCTCTGATACTGCGGGTTGGGCGACTGGGATGCATCTGGCTGTACAAATGCCACTTTCATCTGAACCATTTTGCATTCAGTGAATCTGTTGGTTTGGTGGTGACACGTACCTTCAGTGCTCGTGCCTTCAGTGCTTTGACACTGTTGGTTGGGCAGCAGGAAGGGCATCCGGCCTGTAAAAAACTGAGTGGTGGGGTGCTGGCGTGGTTATCTCTCTGGGGCGAGGTGCAGACTTGCATATGGCCCAGCTGATGCCACTGCTACTCACTGTCTCTTGCTTCAGTAAAATCCAGATTGGTTTTTACCTTTCTGGTACCGGCCCACCCGGGTAATCCCGGACAAAGGGCCGTTAAACGAGTGTGTGTGTGTGTGGTGACAGCTAATCATTAACTTATTTATATATTCTGCAGACAGTGGTTCTAAATACACTGACGGTCGTGATCAGCCTGCTGGTAGTCAAGTTGGGTCGTCTGCAGCGTCGAGTGACTTAGTGTCCAGTCCTACTGCAAGTCAGCCTGCGGCAACAGCAGACCTCATTGACCTCATGTCTTCAGGCAGTCCGGAATATCGCGGCCAGATGCTGACTGCGGCCCACCTCCAAGTGCGACCACGCCCTACACCTCCAAAGAAGGCCCAGTCGTGTTAGTCTCCTGTTTATGTTGTTATGTTTAATCGCCACTTTTTAACTTGCCACATTTTGCCAATTAGAGTGCATTTTATTAGGTAACATTTAGCAAAGGTATTTTTAGGTTTGTTAATCTGCAAAATGGACTAGTAGAAGTAATTTATAACATTGCAGAATGGTGCCCTTGTTTGGCTGAGATCATAAAAATAAACAGTTGGTCATAGAATTTTGTTGAGCATATTGTAGGTTGTGGATTTTCATACTGATCAGAAGCATTACAGTTGGTATTAGCAGTCATGCTGTGTAAAGAGTCCCAGTGCTTTTTAGTGGGCCAGAACCCCCGGTAGTATTACTTTTTATTCAAATGACAGGATTTGTTTCTTTCTGTGCTGATGTTAGGTTGGAGTGTGTGAGTGTGTGGTTTGCTGTTGTGTTCATTCAACAGTGTCGGGTCCATCACAGTTGCCGCCACCGCCATCAGCAAGTCAAGACTCCAGTTCATTTGCCACCGGTGACAGAAACATTGTCACAACGACGTCATCATCCGTGCACGATGCCGTGCCGGAGTTACCACGGCGACCGGTTGCAGCAGCGGGCTCACATTCACGCAGCTCGTCACTTGATAACCAACTCATTGACTTCTCTGACTCCGGTCAGCTGCTGTCTTTTGCTGAGTGCTCTGTATTATTGTTAGGGCTGGTAGCGATTAAAAATATTTTGTCGACTTTCCAAAAATTAATGATTAATTAATAGTTACATCACAGCAGCAGATTATGGCTAATTGCCTTAGTGGATTGAGCTGGTTTCCAGCATCAGGGAACTTGCTGTTTAGTTAAGTTCTGACCGTGTTCAGAGCTGTCTTCAGTCCAGATTAGTTGACAGTTTACACATGGGTACACCGGGGCCATTCAGTGGGAGAGTGCATTCAGTGAAAGTGTTTCTTATTTCACGCCTTGTTCTGTAATGTTTGTGTTGATTTGTGATTTCTAGGTTACGATAGCAAAAACGTGAAATTTCCGCCAGTTGTACCTCCACGATCATCTCCAAAAGAGGTGACAGTTTACTTTTCATACCCTATGTTACACACGCACACACACACCCGTTTAATGGCCCTTTTTCCGGGACTACCCAGGTGAGCCGGTACCAGAAAGTAAAACCAATCTGGATTTTACTGAAGCAAGAGAAAGTGAGTGGCAGTGGAATAAGCTGGGCCATATGCAAGTCTGCACCTTGCTCCAGACAGATAATCACACCAGCACCCCACCACTCTGTTTTTTACAGGCCGGATGCCCTTCCTGTCGCCCAACCAACAGCGTCAAAGCACTGAAGGCAAAAATCATACCCTATGTTAATATGCATATATACATTATACACATGCATACATGTATGTATGTGTGGTTTGACACTGTATTCATTACATAGTTGACATGTGAATTGTGAAATGCATTTTATTTCGCTTTCCAAATGACTTAAAAGAAGTGATTGATTTTCAGTAAACAGCTGAAAATTCCGTTATTGCAGTTACTGTATTAGTGTACGTAAGTAAGTAAAATGGACAAAGTTGTTCTTGTTATTTTGCAGAATGTTTGATCTTAATTCACTGTTTCTTCACATAGTCTATGTCTAGTTTGATGCCAGTATGAATATCCAATAGCAATGATTGTAGTGAGTATTATTAGGCCACATCACATGCATAGCATGAGTTCGAATACAGTTTGTACCAGTGTGCCATAGTATGTCTGTCTGTTCACAGAACACAGCCATGAGCCCTAACAACAGCTGAACCAGTCGTAATGCTGTTTTGGGTGTGGACTCAGATGGGCCAAGGAACTGTACATTAGATGGAGGGCCCAGATCCCTTTGCAGGAAGTAACTTTTTTGGTGGGACTTACTTTTTCATAGCCTGGCTTGCCATCAGTTGGTATACGCGATATAGTTGATGTTATTCGCAAGGTGGCAGCACTGCTTGCCGGTGGTTGCTAAACTTGACATTAGTCACATTTGGTCAGCAGCGATGTGCCGTCTGTAGCAGCTTGTTGTGATGGTGGTGGTGGTGGTGGTTGACAGCAGCAGTTGGTTGGGTCTCCGGGCACGACTGGTGCTTCAGCTTCCGCAGCTGCTGACTTGCCGCATGCCGACGCCGATCAGCAGTATCACACGTCACGTGGACGAAACGTCTCCAAGTATGTCACCGTCTTCTACTCAAGTCTCCTTTCGTGCTCGAGTCTCTTTTCACCCACGCTTGCGATAGTTGGGTGTGGGTAAGGCTTTCGTTTGCATCAGTGAGTTTGTCAGTGCTGCAAATCGAAAACGGCTTGAGCTATCAACACCACAGTCGGTGGAGACGTAGTCCATGGCAGTGACCATGGTCATGCATGGTCAGAAGGTCAAGAATGAGCCAGAGATGTGGGTCTGCTTGTCAGTACGACTGCTCATTTTTTTCTAATTCATCGTGCAGTTGTGTATTTTTTGACAGAGTCATCTTAGTATGTGTAAAGTTAAGTAATAAATGTACGTTTGCATACCACTTTATATATGATACTCATCACGCTACAGTGCTGTAGTATACCACGAATTGTCAGGGATCACACAGTTTTACTTGACAGTTGACACCCACATATGTAGTCTGTGTGTGTAACGAGCCATACCCGCCTTTGCTTCCCAGATGTAGGGGATTACTACACTTTGGGCAGAACTCGTTTCCCATGTCGCCGAGAGTAGGAGGATTATTTGGCCTTGGTGGTTGGTTAGGTACCAAGACGATGTACCAGGAGTGGTCATCATCCCAATTCTAAGCAAAGAGTAACTTTGTTGACGTACGCATTGCTATTACCGGGGGAGCTGAAAACGCGAGACTGGAAAATGCGGCACCACACTACAGGACTGAAAAACGCAGGACTGCGAGACTGGAAAACGCAGGACTACGAGACTGAACTGCAGGACTGGAAATCGTGAGAGTGGAAAACTCGGCACCGAACTGCAGGACTGGAGACTGAACTGCAGGACTGGAAATCACAGGACTGTGAGACTGAACTGCAGGACCTGAAATCGTGAGAGTGGAAAACTCGGCACCGAACTGCAGGACTGGAGACTGAACTGCAGGACTGGAAATCACGAGAGTGGAAAACTCGGCACCGAACTGCAGGACTGGAAAACGCGATGACTGCGAGACTGAACATGCAGGACTGGAAATCACGAGAGTGGAAAACTCGGCACCGAACTGCAGGACTGGAAAACGCGATGACGGATTGGTTATTGAAAGACGATCAAGCCTAAACAGCCGACACACGTAAATTCCAGACGTTAATTGAAGAGGGCTGACTGCCGCTGAGTCTGGTTCAAAAACTCCTAAAAGGCAAATGAAAGGCATTGGAATTGCTTTAAGGTTTTGCTAACAATGGAGCCACTTGTGCGTTGCTCTTTGCACTGCGATTATGCTATTTTTTGAATGACATTGTAGTACTTATTTGTCTGTGTCTGAAATTCGGTTAAATACTACATATGAAGTACACCATTTGGCTTTCAATGCATGTTTTTTCCTGCATTTACCAGTTCTGCAGTTTGGTGCTGCATTTTCCAACCATGCATTTTTGACCGTCCCGCATTTTCATCCCCCCCCCCTATTACCATTAGTCCAAACCAAGTAGAAGCTAACGTTGCTTACCGGGTAATGGTTTATGTGCATGTATTTTATCCCTGCTCGTTTTAATCTAGATTATGGTATTTATGTGTAGTGTCTTTTCACATAATTTATTACTAGTCACACAGTAACATCCATCGTTGTTGCTATGTGCAGTTTAGACAGTATGTGCGTGAGAGTGCAGTTATATTGTGCGCACAGGTTAAGCAGCCTGGAACGTCGGGACCTGCAGGCGTCGATACGTAATCAGAAAGAGCGGAACATGGTTCTATCACGGGTAAACGGCGAGTTGAACCAGGAGCTGCAGGAAGTGATGGAGCAGCGTATTGCACTTGAAATACAGATGGAGCATCTCCGGCCATATCACAGCTAGTGCCGTGCCACGAACGTGTCAATCAAATTATTAAGTCAACTTGTTATGGCTTACGGCTGGTATGGAAGGATTTTCTTCCTGACGTCGGCCATTTAGTCAGCGAAGTTGCCAGATCGGTAACAACCAAACAACTTGAACTGTTGCATCTTCGTTTGGCAATGCACGATTATTCTGTATTTTACTGCTCTTTGCAGATGTCACAAGTGGTGGTACCTTGTTGCCGTCGCTCATTTCACATGAAATGATGACAGAGTTATTAAAATGCAAACGCTAATCGATGCTTGGCTTTCATATTGTGATTAGCTGATGAATGGCAATGATAAATTTGTGCTATAACTCTGGAAATATTTTGTAAATGTATTTGTTGCAGTGGAAAGCAAGCATGCACGTGGGGGAGATGATAGCATTGTTCTTGTTATTTTTCAGTATAATGTCATTACAGCTGCTATATATAGTCATGTATACGTGCACACCTTATTGTGATATCCAAGGTGGACTATATATTTATCCGTCTGGAATGTGGCGTTCAAGCCTAAGAGTGAAATGCGATGGTGTATGATATTACTTCACAATGATGGTAGAGGCCAGTTTTTTTAGGACGGTTTCAATAGATTACTATCTCCATTGCTCTTAGTTGCATTATACTTACATTATTAATGGGAAGTTGTAGGAACTTTGATTGCCAGATGAATCGTACCACTGTGAACATTATCACTCGTTATACCTACCTGACTATTGCACACCTCTGCTTTAATAGTGGGTTTCCAGTGGGACCTGGGCTAACTGGTTGGCCCTCAGTTTTATTCTTCTACTTGTTCTTGAAAATGATTAATGAATGATGGGGTTTTGGTGTGATGATCTGTCTGGAGCAAGGTGCAGGTTGTTTGCATATGGTCCACTGCATCCAAATCCCTGTCATTTCTTTCCTCATTTAAATCCAGACTGGTTTTACCTTTCTGGTACCAGCTTGCTCGGGTTGTCCTGGAAAAGAGGCCATTAAACAGGTGTAGTAGTTGTTGTTCTTGACGATAACCTTTGGGGGATAATTGGCATGTAGTTTTGTGTTTTAGATGCCAACAGTCCATACCATTGATTGGATCAAAATCAGTGGCCTGACCACTTCTTTGTCATCCCTCGACTGCCACAGAAAGGAATGTTGTTGCTAGGTGACTAATACTTTGTTTAAGCTGATATTGTTAGATAAGATATTTACACCCAGAAAACAACTGTAACTGCACTTATACAAAGAGGAACTGTCTCTTTGGTGACTCTTACACCAAAAACTGGTTTGATTCATTTGCACATTTTGTTGCAGCCACAGATGCCAATGTTACATGCAGGGACGCTCCTACAACCCATAGGATATGCTGAACTGTTACCATAATCGGGTAATAATGCTAATAAATATTGTAGGTTGTTAATTTGTCTGTCACTCGTCAGAGACAGTTTAGCCATAATATATCTGATTGTGATAAAGTGCACATTGCCAGTGCTGGTTTGAACGTTGCATTGCTGTGTTGGCTGGCGTTATTGGTGCGTTAATGTTAGCATTCCGTGCTGAATGATGTGACGCCGATAGTGCGGCAAACTGTTGTGATCAGGGTGTCCACACTTTCTTGTAAGTCCTCAAAAATGTATCCATTTTTCCAGGACCTGCAAAGTCCTGGAATTTGATGTAAAAGATTTTTGAAAGTCCTTGACTTCAGTACTTCATAATCATTATTACCACAATGTGAAAATTTTGCAGTCAGTTCTTGATACTGGACAATGTACAGTAGTTTACGAAATACCAAAGACTCTACTGAGGCAACACCTGCTATGCCCCCAAAATTGTGGCCGCCCTTGATGTGGTTGCCGCTGCACTGGACATTAGCGCTCAGCAGTTTCACGGACTCACAGTAGGCAAAATTGTGCTGATATCTGGTTATTCGCCGTTTGTTTCATAACTGATTTTATTGTAGATGTTGTACAGAGATTGTTTTTTGCAAACATAGGTCACTTGGGCATATTGATTCTTGTCAGTAATTTTGCACATTAGAAGATGCGTTAAGTACAGGCCCACATTCTGCACATAGTGTTACATCCGATACACAAAATGGTGATTCTGTATTCATATTTAAACGATTGAGGGGTTTTAAACATGCATGTCTAGTATTCTGCACTGGATTCATTCACCCATGCAGGGTTTTGTGGCTGTAAGAATAGGTGTGGTCTGTTTCCAGGTTGGAAGTTTACAAAACCTGGCTTTAGTTTTTGTATTTATTTTGTGTTATAGTGTCTAATAGTTTATTGGTGCACGTCTCCTTTTGTTATGATAGGTTTAGTTTCATCGTATACCAAGCTGATTGACTGGCTGGAAAGACATTTGTGAGTGACTTATTTTTTTATGGAGTGGGACTGTGGGATGTAAAACCTTGGCTCAATCAGCTTGGTATATTCATGTCGAGTATTGTATCAAGACTTAAGATGAAAGCTGTGAATTACTTGTCATTTGTTTGATGTGGCTGAGTTTGATATATGTTCATAATTATGCATTTTGCTGATAGATACATTGACTGTAATTTTGCCTGTGAAGAAGAAAACTGTATGCTGATCGTGTGATTGATCGCATGGTTTATTTTTCCTCATCATTTTACCCGTTATTAAACGTTGCTACACGATTTTTCGTGTGAGAATTTTTGCTTCCTTGAAATTATATGATGTGGCTAGTTATTTGCAGTGATGTGCACGAGGCCTTCCAAGCCGACACTGAGACCAGGACGCTGACACGCAAGACCGAGGCGAGGCGCCAGAACGCCTGAAGGTGGCCTTGAGATAGAGGTGTCGAGACTGAGGTCACGTCCATGATTGTATGCCTCGTTATAAAGATAAATTTATTTCTTCAGAGACTGGATCTTATATTTAGTACAGTGTGCATCTAGGTTTTGCAAACTTTGCTTCTTGCTTGAGGTTGCGTATGCATATATGGTGGCGCGATTACCAACGGCTTTGAGTGATACTGGTCACTTAGCCACTCCAAATCTTTTTAGTTACATATCTCTGAAAAATGGAGCAGGTGTCACAGCGTAAATCCGCACAAGTGCAGGGTGCAGATGAACAGTGCACGGACAGCATATTCGGCGGAAGGGGTCAGTGGTTGGGGAGGCACCATGGCGAGTGCGGAGCATGAGCCTATAATGGAGGTCTGGGGGCAGAGCCCCCAGAGGGGTCCAGGGGCAGATCCCCTGGTCAGGGGAGCAAAATCCCCCTGAAGCTGAAAGCATTTTGGTCATTGGATGTCCAACGGAGCCGCCAAATTTAGCCCCTTTCCAAAAATGTTCTTTTATCCTTACCGAAAACAGTATGCTTTGTTATGGTCCACTGGTGTCAGAGTTGGGGGGGGCCAGAGTGCATGGTGCCCCCAACCCCGTCATTAGGGGGGCCTGTGCCCCCGGCTCCGCCACCTATGACGGACAGCACAATATCAGGCGTTGACACGCATTATGATCATGGTAGTTTTTTGTTTAATTTTGTTTGTATCAGAGTTAAATTGCATATACAGGGTGGTCCAAAAAAGCGGACTCCCAATTTATTTTTGCTATAACTTCAGCAAATGAACACCGATTTTAACCATTTTTTCACTGTTATAACAAGAAATGTACTACGCATAAATACAAACTTGCCTGTTGCTTGACATCCAAGCAAGATGTCATCACAGATGGACACTTCAGCAGGACGGCGCACCAGCGCACACGGTCCGTACTACCATGGACTATCTGAAGAAACAGAAGATCGACTTCATCGAGCCCGACATGTGGCCCCTAAACAGCCCCGACCTGAACCCCATGGACTACGCTGTTTGGGGTGCCCTTCAGCAAAGAGTCTACCACGGACGAAACATTGACACAGTGGAAGAACTGAAGCGAGCGATAATCACTGAATGGCAAAAGCTATCGCAACTTTTCACTGACAGTAGCATCAACGAGTGGCATAGTCGCCTTGAATGTGTTGTCAGGAATGATGGTGGACATATCGAACACTACAGTCTGGCTTGAGTAACTTCGTTGATTAAGCTGATTTTTTTAAACACTGTCGATAGATCACAAACTAACATCAGCAAAACAAACGTAATAGCATTGCATTGATAATAGCAGTAATATTTCTTTTGCTAGGTAGTGTGGTCACAGATTAAAGGTGAGGTGGCACACATAAGTTTGTATTTATGCGTAATACATTTCTTGTTATAACAGTAAAAATGGTTAAAATTGGTGTTCATTTGCTGAAGTTATAGCAAAAATAAATCGGGTGTCCGCTTTTTTGGACCACCCTACTCAATGTCCAAGTGTCCAGTTCAATAGTGAACAAGTTTGTGTTCAGTACGCTGACGAGAACGTGGCACTGTCTGCATGTGCACACCGTTGCTACAACAATCAATCAATCTCCTGCCCGCCGAGCGCACAACAGCAAACCTGCAGCAGTGGGTTTGCTGCTGTGGACCCATGCTGAGATAGACGGACACTACCGTTTCATAGACCCTGCTTCTCATACTATGCACACATTGCAGACTCAAGACAGATATGCTTATACGTCTAGGCTTCAGTACTATAAGTCATAATGCTGAATGGACTTTTATGAAACAATCTAGTTCATGCAATAACAGACTTGTATCTATAGTACGTGATATTTGCATGTATGATACTAGGCATGTTAGTAACACTTGATCGCTCATATTGTCTATGTCTGTCCGTTTTCATTTATCTACTATGTGTCTATCTGTCTTTCTGTACTTTCTTGTGTTATCTATTGTTATCTGTCTGTTGTTTTTATGGGCCATGCCGCCCGAGTCAAAATAAATGAATGAATGAATTCTGTTTGGTGCCCCTATAAGATAGGTGATTCAAAAGAGATTGAGAAAATCCAAAAGAGAACCACCAAACTAGTAATTGAACTGAAAAATAAATCGTATATTGATAGATTAATCTACCTAAACCTGCCTACTCTAAAGTATAGACGCTTGCGAGGTGATATGATTGAAGTTTTAAAAATTACCCATAACATATACGACAGAACAGTATCACCTGATCTTCCTCTCAACGAAAGCTAACACCAGAGGCAACCACTATAAATTGCAAAATCATACCTTTCATTATGACTTACGAAAGCATTTTTT
>Ga0126331_1000375_pt1 | contig 15032 bp, 19 predicted proteins | sample InaspJWI98metaG_FD_96379 | JGI IMG/M metagenome (GOLD analysis project Ga0126331, IMG submission 96379) | Marine gutless worms symbiont microbial communities from Oahu, Hawaii - Inanidrilus sp. 2 OAHU.JWI-98 metaG | ecosystem: Host-associated > Annelida > Digestive system > Unclassified | place... | reverse complement strand
TCTATACTTCCCAATTAAAAAATGAAAATCATCCTTCAGTTTATTTGTATTCTCTTGGCATGCATATGTCAACAAAGAAAAAATATTGTATCAAATTTCTGAAACCTGTATGGTTCCGGCTGGGAGAACATCAGGGATAGCGTAACCGGAGTGCCGCTGGATCCCAAGTCCGCGGGCAGCCTCATCTTCGTAATTTTCCAACAGATCAATGCCTTCGTGCTGGCGGCGCATTTCATTTCCGACAGCCGCCGCTCCCGGGCCGCCGAGAAGAACAGGATTCTGGGCGAGTTGCCGGAGGAAAGCCTCTGGTCCAAGGTCAAGAATATCGCGAAGGCGGTCAAGAAGTTCATCGCCGGGACGGTCAGTTACATTTTCATCGATATCGTGGACATGGAACAGGCCGTCAAAGACCTTACAAAACAGGACCCGGTCATGTTTCTGGCGGACTACGGGCACAAGTTCATGTTCGCCGGATCGGCGCTGATCGGCGTCGGCCTCGCCGCGACCGTCGCCCCGGGCCTGAATCTGGCGATATTTTCACTGGCCGGCATGTGCTACACGGCCGGATTTACGCTGGCCTACTATCTGCCCGCAATTCCGATCATTTTCTGGGTTCTGGGCATCGTGGGCTGGCTGATCATGGTCCTCGAGGCCGTGGTGGCCGCGCCCCTGTGGGCTGCGTCCCACGTTCTGCCGGAGGGCGAGGGCTTTGCCGGGCCGCCGGCCCGGCAGGGGTACATGCTGCTGCTGGCCCTGCTGATTCGGCCGGTGCTGATGGTGATCGGCCTGCAACCAGACATCACAATCGGACTGGTCCAGCCGCTCTCCGGTGAACTCGATGCGGTCATCCCCCTGGCTGGGAATGACGACGTTTTTCACCATGAGCCGGTCTTTGGCCAAGAGCCGGGTGCCGGCAAACAGCCCGCTTCTGGCGAAAAGCGTTGGCATGGCGCGTGTTTCCTCCGGCCACCAATTCAGCTTGACATCGTCTTGGTCTGGTTGTTTTGTAATTTTTTTTGTACCCATTATTTTCGCTCCTTGGTTTATTTTTTAAAATCCACCCGTTTATAGTTCCCGTGCATGGCGAGCTGAATAAACCTGAACCGCGGTATTTCCTTCGGTTGAAATTTCAATGTGTTTCAAAATCCTTCTCAAGATATCGGTCCGGGTGAACGGAAATATCAATGGAATCGGATTCATATTTTCCGACAACGCGTTGTGCCTGCCGGTATAGCGTCGAGTGGTCCGGATTTGCTTGACCATATCATATGAATCGTACTGCATAGGTAGTGTGAAAACTTATCCTCAATTAAAAAATTGTGGTCTATGGCACATTGCTAAAAATCGGGCATAGTATCTATTGTAACCCTTCTCAAAAACAGTTCCATGCCGCCGTATTTGGACTTCCATTTGTAGTAGGTTGCGCTGCTGATGCCATACTCGCGGCAGGCATCGGTGGCTATTCGGCCACCCTCAATCTCTTTTAAAACTTTAATGATCTGGCTCTCGGTGAATCGCTTTTTGCGCATCGTAGAGTCCTCCATGTAGGATATTTATACTCGGGAAGTCTCTACTTAGCAATGGACCTGTTTTCGGGGAGGGTTACAATGGCCGAATGCTTTGAGCACACTACCATTGAGATTCGGAATTTTGTGTAGAGCCGATAAACCAAATCAATGCATTTTTTTAAATACGCAGAACAAGCTTTTACAACGTCCGGTTCCGGTATCCTTGGGAGATCAGGAGAAGGAATGAACAAATGACGCATGCGCCTAGGAATCAAAGAATCAGAGTAGCCTCCTTTGATAGGTGAATCGCCGATGTGATTAGAAATCCGTCTGTCGTCGTCAAAAAACGGCAGAAAGGACAACTTTTCAAGGCCTCTTGCTCAACCGCATACCATTCATCAAATCCGGGTATTCCACGGCAAACTGCTTGGATCGCAAAAGTAATACTCCGAGCAGCAGAGGCAAACGCATCACAGTTGCATTGCGCTGCGAAAACATCATATCCCTCAACATCGACACGGCTGAGGAAATATTCAGCCTGCTTGGCCTTGTAATCAACAATTGAAATTGATCTAATGTTACTCATCCTGTTCTGGCGAACATTACATGTGTGATAGGGGATGCCTCTATCTAACAAAAATCAAATTTCAGTTCTTACAATCAGCCCTGCCTGTCTCTGACAATTACTATAAATTCTTCCAAACCCATCAGCCATTTCCGCTGGGATTCGCGGTAGGTTCCGTGTATGCCCCGAGGCAAAACAAGCTGCAAGCGGTTCACATGCATCTGGTCAGTCTGGTTTTCGCTAATACCCGGTTCAAGCGTAAAAAGATGTTTGTCCGGAATGCGGTTTGCTTCGGCCAAGACCTGTCTCCAGCGGTCCTTGCAGGTGGATTTTACCCCCAACATGGACAACCTTGCAGCCGGAAAGCTCTTGTCATTATATTCATTGGCGCCCGGAAACAGAAAGTCGGGCTTTGAATTGTTATCTATAACCGCTTGCCTATTATATAAAATATCATGAACCCTGAACACCTCCTCAAGGTGGTGCTCCAGCGCATATCCTGTCCGTGACTTGCGCCGGTTCTGGACGCTCAGAGAAAAGCCTATAAACCCGTCCACATCGGCACCATCCGGGCCAGCAAAACCGGCCTCCAAACGCTCTGATACAATATGTCGTTCCATCCTGCGAAAAAGCTTTTCCTCCCACTCCATCCAAGCCAAGAGCGCAGCATCTGCATCGTCCCGTGGATCAACACCGGGGAGTGTCTCTCGTGCAAACCCAGAGAAAACAGCTGTTGTCGGGAACGTCCTGTTAAATCCTGCCAGCAGCTCATCAAGCCGATCGGAATCAGGCTCTTCGATCTCTATTCCCAGCTCGTCGAGAATAAATCGGACAGCAAAATCAACCTCAGTGTCGGCCTCATTTTCGATGTCACGGTATTCAAAGCTTGTCTTGATCCGCACCGGAACCCCAAAAAGCCACAAGAGCTGATTTTCGACCGTGCTCCCCTCGGAAACAATGATTATTATAAGGCTGGCGTCAGGTCTTTTCGCAACAACCAGCAAATCGTCAGCGCTGGCCAGATCCATTGCCGGATTGCTTTTGAAATAGAGTCTGTATTCTGCCCGCGTTGGGTGTTGTTCTCTGGCATCGTACCACGTTACACCGGAATCGTCGGTAAGTGCCTCGTTTTCCTCCCCAAGCCAGATAAAACGGGTCGGACAATCCGTCAGCCTCTCATCACCCAGCAAGCGCCTTAGATTTGTGGACCCGTTAAATTCGTGCTGGTTCGAGGCGTCGGGGTTGGTTTCGACTGAGCTCAAGCGCTTCGCAGCGACACCTTCAAAATATTCCGAAAGAAAGCCTTTCCTCATAAGTTCATCCTGCTCGCTTCTTCATAGCCTCGTATCTCGTGGTAAAGCTCTCCATCGACAAGCCACATTTGAATTTCATCCAACACCTCGTCAAGTGGCATTCTGGTTCTCCCTTTTATAGCACACTCCCAGACCACCAAGACACGCCAACCGTTACCTTTAAGTCTTTTCAGGTTTTCCATATCCCGGTTCTGGTTATGCGTGATTTTTTTCTTCCAGAAGTCCTGTCTGGATGAGGGCCACTTGAAAAGGTGGCAGTTGTGTCCGTGCCAAAAGCAGCCGTTTATTAGAATAACGGCCCCATGTTTTTTAAAAACCAAATCCGGCTTTCCTAGAAGCCGGGTATCATGAATCCTGTACCTGAAGCCGCGACGGAAAAGTGCCTTCCGTATAACAAGCTCGGGCTTTGTGTTTTTTCCACGAATTCGGGACATCATCTGGCTGCGTTTTGCCGGTGAAACAATATCAGCCATGCTGCGCGACGCGCTCCCGCTCCTCGGGCATTTCAAACAGTTCCAGCTGTCTATTATAATTCCCGTGCATAGCGAGTTGAATAAAAGGTCGCATAAGCCCGGCAACCTCATTCACGACGGGCACAGCAACCGAATTCCCGAACTGTCTATAAGCCTGTGTATCTGAAACCGGAATTTCAAACCGCGATTCCGCGGAAATATCAAAGCCCATCAATCGTGCGCATTCTCTCGGCGTCAGGCGGCGAGGGCGCTTGTGCGGTTGTTTTACGAGAATTTCGGAACCGTCCTTGTAGTATCTCGCAGACAGGGTTCGTGCAACATCGTCCGGACCAACGAGGCCATAACCAAACCCGTTACCCCTAGCCCGGTGCTTTGCAGCGTACCCCTTCAAATAATTCCAGAGCTTTCCCGAAAGAGTGTATTTCGGGTTCACCTTTGCGTCAGGTCCGATTGTATATGGTGGTTCCTCAGGTTCCGATCCGTCTTCGGGGTGCAGGATCGTTTTCATTTTCGGCCCATCTTTAACATCCGGAACGTTCAGTTCTTTAAAGTCAAACCCGACATCCCTGCCAAATCCGGCAATGAATATGCGTTCCCGGTTTTGCGGTAGAAACGCCTTTGCGTTAATAACGCGAAAATCAATATTATATCCAAGTTCATTTTCAAGAGTATCCCGAATGACACGAAAGGTATTTCCCTTGTCATGGCCTGCAAGATTCTTTACATTTTCAAGAAGAAACGCTGCTGGTCTGTGAAACCCGATAATTCTGGCCGCATCAAAAAACAGGTTTCCCTGTGCTTCGCACCGGAAACCATGGGGATCGCCCAAGGCGTTTTTTTTTGAAACTCCCGCAATGGAGAAAGGTTGGCAGGGGAATCCCGCAAGAAGTACATCATGTGGAGGAATGTCTTCTTCCGGTATTTTTGTTATGTCGCCCTCTATAGGATGATCACAGGCAAAGTTTGCCTGGTATGTTTTTCTGCTGGCCTTGTCCCACTCGCTAGTAAAAACACATCGTCCGCCAACAGCATCAAACCCCAGCCGTAGCCCGCCGATGCCTGCAAACAGATCAATAACCCTGAATCGCGGTCTTACCGTCGGTTGAAGCCTGTTGTTTGTTTCAGATTGCCGCCGAAGCCATTCAATTACTGATTTTCGCGGTCTGATCTGGCCGGACTTCCAACGGTAAAGTGTTCTTACAGTATAACCCGTACGCTCCGCAACATCGCTAAGGCCGAGTCCGCATTTTTCAACAAGATCGGCGAACGTCTCATTTTTCGCCGGTTCCATAGGCCCTCTTCTGGGAGTTTTTTTGACATTTTGTCATTCATAGCATCTGTATTGGGAAATGTCGAGCTTTGTTTTTATTTACGGCCTTCAAGGAACTCGTCAATACCAAAATGCATCTGTAGTTCAATTGAAGAATCTTTGTCTCTGCGAGATGCTGGCAGGTTTGCCTTCGCCAGCTTTCTTAGTTCGCTATAGCTGTCGGGATCAGTTCTTTTAAGGTTTTCAACAAGGGCGGTGCGTCGTTTATTATCTGTAATAATTCTGTTTTTTTCTTCTTCCTGCTGTCTGACCTTTTCTACCGCTTTCTGTTGCTTTTCCTGTTTCAGGAGTTTTACCCGTTCAATTATTTCCGGAGATTTGGCAATGTAGTTTTTTTCAATAAAATGCCTTGTATATCCACCCAGATTATTTATTTTCATATTAATTCGGATCTGATCGCGGATCTGCTCCAGACATGTATTTATGTGTTCCTTGTCGTATTTTTTTACCAGCTGTTTTGATGCTCCTGTGGAAACTCCAAATTCGTCGCTCAGTGTTTTTACCGGTGCCTCCTGAGAAATCGTGTCCAATAACGACAATTGCCTTTCTTTATTGATTTTGAGGGGTAAGAAAGCCTCTTTTTCCAAATTTTCTTTGTTCAGTTTGATTTTAAATTTCAACCAATGGATTTTTCTGCCCTTGCGCTTTGGAATAGTGGCAACCATTAATTTAGAAAAATCATTTATTTCTTTCACTCCCCGCTGTATTACCCGACGGCTCAGCTCTTTGTATTTCGGGTATTCCTCCTCAGCGATGCCCAACAGGGTTCGCAGCCGGGGCAATTCTATATAGGGCGTTTCTCCATAGCCTGTTTTCAGATTGAGATAATCCAAGCACACTTCGTAAAGAATTAAAGCGTATTTTGAATTGAAACGATTTTGCAGTGTCAGGTTCAAGCGGATATACATGGCCGGGTTATAAAGCCTTTCTCTTAAAAGAGGCGCAAAAGAGTATATCACTTCGCCCGTTAGCCCCGTGTTTTCTATGACAACTTGACTCATCAATCCCATGTTTCCCCATTCCGTCTGGTCCTTATGCAAAATATTATACTCAACATCTGCTCTGCGTATTCCTCTCAAAACGTTTTTCAGATACTCAATGTCGTTGCTGTTATATTCGAGTAAAAGACACAGGTCTTTAAGACTCATCCGGTGGGTTTCAATTTTAGGATTAGGGAGTTCGGAATATGCATTTGCTAGCAGGACGTTGAAAGCTTTTCTCTGAAGCAAGGAGATTCGTGTTGCTATTTGCGTTGCTGCAGAGGCTTTAAAAACATGGTGCGGAGGTTTTTTTTTTTCATTTTATTAATCCATTATTTCAAATGTTTATAATGGATCTAACAAAAAGTGTGGGTTTGTCAAGTTTTTTATCCACCTTTCCCTGCAAGCGTACACCTTTTCTCCTGTAAACGTACACTTTAACAGTCAAGCCTTCCTGTAAACGTACACCTTTTCTCCTGTAAACGTACACTTTAACAGTCAAGCCTTCCTGTAAACGTACACCTTTTCTCCTGTAAACGTACACCGATCATAACATAAGTATTTGATATATATAAATATTATTAGAAAGAAAAATGTAACAAAATATTTAAAACAACAACAAAAAGTGTTGTTGTTGTTTTGTTGCTTGCGCTTCGCGCTTTTCTAAAGAAAAGATGTGTTTTTACTGTCAAACAAATTTAAGTATCATTCCGGATCGAAGGTTTTGGGAGAGCTTATTTGTTTTTTTTCGGATTACATCCATAAATGTTATAAGTAATAGGCATGGACAATCATCAGTCAATAATCTGGTTCAGATATTCTTCAACAACACCTTGAAACGTCAGTTTTTTTCCAGCTTCCAACTGGTTGACCTTGTACTGGGACCACCTCAGATAAAGACCCGGGCTCATGTAAAAGGTCATCCTTGTTGTTTTTTTGTCCTTGCGTTTCACTTTATCATGTTTTTTTTGTATCACCACTGTCGGCCTTCGCGCCTGCTATAAATTTATTAGCCGTATCAGGGGCAATTTTAGGGAACCTTGATGGTCAGGGTGAAGGTGCCGTCACCGGCCGCCGATAGCTGACAGCCGAGGTTGCCCGTCGTTTCGTCCTTGGAGCCGACCACAAAAAACTGGTTGCGGCGGGCCCGCTGCCACTTGATCTTCCAGTCCTTGTGGCACGCGATACCGTTGGCGACCAAATTGAACTGCTCTTTGAATAGTTTGCGGGAGCCAAAACAGATAGAGGGGCGGCCCGCGGCCTTGATCTGATTCAAATCAGCCAGCTTGATGTTCAAGCGCGCCCGGCGGCGGCGCTTTTGAAACAGGGCCTTTTTGATGATAGACGTCCGGGAGCGAGATCCGGGGTCGGCTTTGTGGCATAGCATGGCGCCCCCCTTTGCAGCCCCCTGAAATCGTTACGAAAAAAAGGCGCTTTTTTCCCCTTTTTTTGGGGGGGAAAGCGCTCAGAACTATATAAAACCACGGGCCTGACGGCCCTAATAAGGAACGGGCCTTGCGGCCCTAGCTAGTTTGATGGTTGGTAAAGGAGGTAGGAGTTTTTGGCACCTTTCAGGTCAGACTCGCGCCTGAGTTGCCATTAAGAGCGCCTGAGAGGCCGCTGAAGCGACGATCGGGGCTTTGGGCATACAACCTCGTGGTCATGGCCCTTGCCCCTCACGGCCACGAACACCGCGACCTAAATTGAAACGGAGGGATGTTATGATAACTGTATTCAAAAAAAGATGGTTTAGACCCGCAATTTTGTTGTTTGGCGCATTATCACTATTTGAGGGTTGCGCCAATATGAACACCATTGACCGTACCACGTCGCTAGATTCGACCAACAAAAAGGGCAAAGCTATCCACCTGGATATCCAGCAACGGTTATTGGTCGTGAATGCCATGGGCAAATACTGCGCAGAGCCCAGTCCGGACGCGATGGCAGCGTTTGCCGCGGCGGCAGGGATCGACGCGAGCGCTCCAACACAAGATGCAGTGTCCGCTGCCGGCAGCATGAGTTCGAGCGCGGCAAGTATTGGTCTTAGGACTCAGTCGATCACCCTGATGCGCGATGCGCTGTATCGCATGTGTGAGGCCTATGGCAATGAGATGCCGAGCAAGTCACAGGTCATGACATTGTTGAGCCGCAGCCAAGACTTGACAGCTGTAATTCTCGCGACCGAACAGCTCACCGGTGCTGTTGTCGCTCAACAGGCTGCTTTGTCCGGCACCGCATCGGCGGTGATGGCCGCAACCCCCCAGTTGCTAGAAGCGGCCTTGAAGCAACAGGAGCGTGCTCAGGCGCGGCTGGAACGGGCAATGGAACGTAAGGCCGCTGCCGAAGACAGGCAGCGGCAAGCGCGGGAGGAACATGCGGCGGCCCAAGCAGACACCGGACCGGGCGCGGCAGCAAGACTGAAAAAAGCAGGGCGTGATCTCGAGGCAGCGAATCATCAGGTGGGTTTGGCGGAGGAAATCCGCGCGCTGCGGGAAAAAACACTGGAGTCTGCGACTGAAAATGTCGAATCACTGCAATCCGCGCAGGACTCTGCGTTCACATCAGCAGCTGCAGCATTCTCCAGCAGCGCAGCCGTCTCAGCGACCAATTATCGCAAGCTATTGCTGCAGCTGTCTCGAGTATGGTTAACAACGTGCTCAACAAATCTTACGTTCTGGATTACTGCATGGCAATGATTTCTTCGAACGATAACGAAGACGCTACGAACGATAAAAAAGACGCCACTAACATTATTGAAGAAGCAGAAGATCGCGAGTTGTGCCGGGATGTTGTCCGCAAGGCCATGAAGGTTGAGGAAACCAGGGTGATAGGGACTTTTGGTTCTGATATTAATATTATCAACTGTATTAAGGCGTGGCTAAATTTTGATGTGGCAAACAAAGCAACGCTGGATCAGTGGCGTGAAAAAAATGCTGATGGCTTAGATCACGTTTCTTTCATGTTCGGGAAAGGGAAAGCGGAAAATTTTAGATCCACTGCAATCAAAGAACTTTCCATTCCCTGCAACTAGGAGGCTTGAAAATGAGCGAATTAAATGATGTACCCAAGAGTGAAGTACCCAGCGTAGTCGAAGAAGCATTGCGTGATAACGCAAGCAAAGTAACTATAACGAAACAAGGCAATGGAAATTACACCGTCAGTTGGGAGTAAAATAGCCAATCGTAAATTGCATGAAGATCGGCTGAAGAACCTTGAAAAAGCCAAAATCCGCAAGGACGACATGGTCACATGGTTCCGACCGGGGGCCTAAAACCATCATCGGGATAGCTCGGCGCTTTATTCACTGGCATGGGCCCTTGTTTTTTCCGTGTCCAAGGGAAGCTGGCGTGATACCACCGGCACGTCCGCTTAGTGTAAATTTCAATGAATGCACTCACCAGTAAAAAAACGGTTTAATTCTCCCGGCGCGACCAGTGGGCGCTTGTAATGGGAATAAAAAAAGGAGGCTCAAAATGACTACTAAATCAATGCACAGTACCGGAACTGACGACGTGCCCCTTTTTGCTAGACCAAGCGCCTTGGGGGACAGATCTAACCGTCGGATGGTCGCCATGGGCTGGAGCCCGGATCTTCCAGATTTTAGAGACTTCACTCTTCAAAATGACCAGGTGCGGAACAAACTTAAAGATGTCAATTCACTACTTGTCAGTGATAAAACAATTCCGCCACAGCACGATAACATCGACTATTGCTCACCTATCGAGGATCAAGGGAAGCTTGGTTCATGCACGGCCCAAGCGGTTGTGGGCATGATGGAGTACATGATGCGTCGTGGAGGCATCAATCATATTAACGGCTCGCGCCTATTCGTCTACAAGATGACACGAAAATTGCTCTGATTGACCGGGGATCAGGGTGGATGTCTGCGTAAAGCCATACAGGCGGTGTCGATCTTCGGCGTGCCGCCGGAGGAGCACTGGCCTTACGAAATCGAACGTTATGAGGAGGAGCCGGCGGCTTTTCACTATGCCTATGCCGATGACTTCCGCGCCCTCAACTATGCCCGACTGGACCCCCACGGCATGCCCCCGGAAGAGATTCTCACCACCGTAAAGCGGACGATCTACGCAGGCTACGCCGTGGTGTTCGGGTTTACCGTTTTCAGTTCGTTGACCACCCATTCACCCGATATCGCCTTCCCGGACAGCAACGATTCGGTGCGTGGGGGCCATGCAGTAATGGCTGTCGGTTATGACGACCACCATGCGGTCAATGGGCAAACTGTGCCGTCGCTTGTCATCCGAAATTCCTGGGGGGGACTGGGGATATGGAGGCTATGGCTTGCTGCCCTACGACTATCTGCTTTGTGGATTGGCGCGGGATTTCTGGTCCTGTTTCAAGTGGGGCTGGGTTGATACCAAGCAGTTCGACTAGGCCGAAGATAGTCGAAAGGCGTCAATCGGATAACTATTCATTGGTACCGAGGAAACCATTATTGGTACCGAGGAAACCACCCCCCTCGCAACCATCTGAAATCGCTGCAAAAAAGGGGCACTTTTTTCCCTTAACCATATTTAACCTATTTTAACCGTGTTTTCTGCCCCCTTTTCCCCCAAAAAAGGGAAAAAAGGGGGCTATACATTGGTTGCTGAAAAGCGCCCTTGCCCCCCCTTTTTTTGGGTGGGGGGGCAAGGGCTAGGTGGTCGCAGCAACACATCCCCGGCTTCCCCACACAGACGGGCCTGACGGCCCTAAAAATGAACGGCCCTGACGGGCCTATCTGATCAGATGGTGGTTTAGAAGGAAGAATCGCCTGAGACCCTCCTTAAACGACCAGCACCGATGGCACGTGCCTGTGCCTTGGCAGGCCAGCCATCCAAGCAAAGAACCTGTTGCCTGGCTAGCCGGTCTGCCCGTCTGGCTGGTGTGGATCCATCTGGCCGGGGGATGCCCTTTCTTTTTTAATAACAAAAAGCCCTTGACATTGATATGGTGATGTGTTATTGTATTACTAACAAATCACAGGAACATGGAAAAGGAGGATAACATGGGTTTTTTAATCAGAAGTGGTGAGGATGGACAAACTAAGGCTTTCGGCTGCCGGATCCCCTCAGACCTTCAGGTTGACCTGAAGAAGCTGCGGGAGCGCGCCAAAAGGCTTGGCTTTCGCCCCGATACAGGGGTGGTGGTTACCCGGTGTTTGCGCACGATGGTCGCCAAGTCGAACAGCGAGCTGGACGCCTATGAAAAGGAGATGGCCGATCATGTTGATGATGATGACTCGGCCGACGTCGTGGACCAGCATAGCCATGTGGCTATCCCGGACCACGACGCAGATACACCTTGACACTGGGGTCCAGATTGGTTATTATCTACGTAAGGGTATAGAGCAAGTTATTGTTTAAGTAAACTTAAACACCCCTTCGCCGCCGCGTTGCTTGGGCTTCGGGGTCTCGCTCTACGAGGTGACCAAATGCGAAAGCGCAAAAACAAGGGCGGTCGGCCCCGCGTCCAAAACCCCCGTTCGGTGGTGTTTGGCTTCAGGGCCACGCCCGCAGAGGCCGCCCAGCTCAGGGAGCTGGCCGCCGCTCACGGCCTGACGCCGGGGGCGTTTGCCCGCGTCAAGGCGCTGGGGGGCAGTCCGCCCAGCAAGGTCCAGCGGGCTGAAATCCTGTCACTTGCGCGGCTGGGGCACTTGCTGAATCAGTTTGTAAGGCAGGTGCATGCGGGCAAGGTCGTTGCGAATGCCGATGCCATTACTGATGTTTTAAATGACATCCGGCGGGGCATTCGCGAACTAATTTTAATGGAGAAAAGATGATCGCAAGACTGGTAAAAGGCAGCGGTTTTCGCGGGTGTCTAAACTATCTTTTAGACAAAAACAAGTCGGCCGAGATCATTGGCGGAAACATGATGGGGGAGAACGCCAGAGAGCTTGCGGCTGAGTTCGGAGTGATGCGCGAGATGCGTCCATCGCTCGGAAAGGCGGTCTGCCACGTCAGCCTTTCGGTGGCGGCGGACGATGTGCGGCTGGACGAATTTAATTGGGCGGATATCGCCGACAGGTATATGCGCGACATGGGCTTTGCGCAGAGCCAGTACGCCCTGATCCGCCACGATGACACCGATCACCAGCACGTGCATATCGTGGCAAACCGGGTTGACATCCACGGAAAAACGGTGTCGGCACAGAACGATTTCCGCCGCTCGGCGAAGTCGCTGCACGACATTGAAAGGGAGTTCGGGTTGCAGCCGGTGAACCAGCCGCCAGGAAAGAAGAGCAAGGGCGGGGCGAAAGGTCCCAGTCGCGGCGAGCTTCAAATGATGATACGGACCGAAAAACTGTCCAAAAAGGCAGCCTTGCAAACCCTGGTTGATGCAGCGGCGCAAGGGCAACCCACCATGAGTGCGTTTGTTGACCGTCTGCACCGCAGCGGGGTGGGCGTCCAGTGCCATATCCAAAGCACCGGCCGGATCAGCGGCATCAGCTTTGACCACGGTGACGCGGTCCTTAAAGGCTCGTCGCTGGGAAAATCGTACTCTTTCAACGGGCTGCAAAAACATCTGGGGGTGACGTATGAAAAAGACCGAGATTTTGGAACACTTGAAAAAGGAACTGTTGGTGCAAAAAAAAAAGAGCTGGCGCGCGTCAATCAAATAGAGCGGGGGTATATCGATCGCGGGCGTCGGCTTGAAAAAAGCGAGAAGGATCGTGACGAAGCGGCAGCGGCGGTCCGGGAGAAGGACACTGAAATTGACGGGCTGCAGGCGCAGAACAGCCGCCTGTTCACCGCGGTCGAGGGTCTGGGCCGAAAACTCGAAAAAAGGGATGAATCAATCGAGGAAAGGGATCAAAAGCTGGCGGAGCAGGGTACTGAAATTGATGCGCTGCAAACGGCCAATGCGCAGTCCCAGAAGCTGCTCAAAGCGGCCGGGAAAACCAACCAGCAGCAAAAAGCCGCTATAGAGCTTTTGAGGAAGGATCAGAGGGCCTACAGAGAGGCCTATGACAAGAAGGACGAGGAGAACGCGGTGCTCAAAGGAGCGCTGGAAAACTACAAGCAGGCCTATGACCAGCAGGCCCGGGACCGCGGCCATGAAAAGGGGTAGGGTGTGCCCCGACCCCCGATCGTCGCTTCAGCGGCCTCTCAGGGCCTGTGTTGGGGTGATCTTGGCGGTATGATGGCTTGAAAAAAGAGAAAATCCCAACCGGAAAACCTGAAGGGGGCCACCGGCTGGGATCCACATGAAAGGGCCCCTGAAAGGAGCTGCGACATGGATAACATAAACCCCTACCAGGAGCTTATGTCATGAAGAACATAACCCCAAACGCTCACCAAAGTCAAGCCAGAATCCGCAAAAACAACACCGACGCGACCAAGAAGAAATGTGATGTCGCCTCAATCGCCGCCCGAATTGAGGCGGAAGGCGGCACGCTTGCCACCCAAGCAGGCGCGGCCGCGACATCCGCCCGGCTCATGTTGAAAATGCGGCGGATGGGCAAAACGATGGTGTTTGCCGACGAGCAGGATCCACCCGATCTCAACCCGATGGCGGTTTCAAACCAAAACAACAAACTGGATTACTGGCCGGACAAAAAAGGCCCCATGCCGAATCCCTTGACCAGAAGCCCATTGTTTGCCGTCGTCAAGCCTGGCTACCGGCGGTGGATGGAGCGCAAACTCATTGCCAGCCGGTCTGGCGCCCGCATCGAGTTTAGCGGCAGGCAGCTGGACCAGGCCGATTGCGACGTTTGGCTGCAGGCGCTGCAGACCGCCAAGCGCCAGAACCTAGGAACCACGGCTTACTTCAACCGGTCGCAGTTTTTGAAAGAGATGGGCCGCAAGGTCGGCGGCCGTGGTTACCGCTGGCTGGACGACGCGTTGCACCGCCTGGTCGTGGCAACCATCAGGGTCGAGACGAAGCGCTACCTGTCTACGTTCGGCCTGCTCGACGGCTATGACCTTGACAAAAAGACCGGTGAATACTGGCTCAGCATCAGCCCGAAAGCCAAGGCGGCGTTTGATCGCAACGACACCACCCATGTCGACTGGCAGCAGCGTTTGCAGATCGGCCGCGGCCAACAATTGGCCAAATGGCTTCAAGACTACGTCTACGGCCACGCCCGTGGCCAGCAACACACCATTGGCATTGAAAAGCTTTACCAGTGGTCGGGCACGAAAGGCCGTTTGCGCAATTTCAGATCAACGGGTCTGCCTCGGGCTCTAAAAGAGCTTGAGCGGGTAGGTATCATCGAAAAAGCCGAAATCCGCAAGGACGGCATGGTCACTTGGCTTCGGCCGGTCAGCCTAAAATCATCATCGGTATAGCACGGCGCTTTATTGGTATAGTACGGCGCCCCCTTGCAGGCTACTGAAATCGTTACGAAAAAAGGGCACTTTTTTCCTTTAACCCCCTTTAACCAAATTTAACCAGAATTTGGTGCCCCTTTTTGGGGCTTTTTCCCCTTCTTTTGAGGGGAGGGGGAAGTTGTTGCGTTCTTTGCAGGCGCAAGTCAAGCAGGGACAAGAGAAAATCAAGCAGCAAGAATCCGACAAAGCGCTTCTCCAGGAATGCCTACATGCCTACAAACATCCCAATGACGATGAACAGCAGGGCAAGGGGCGCGGGTTTGAAAGGGAGTGATACTGTGAAAACGCCTCACCACTTCAATAACGCGCCGGCAGTCCACAGGCTGGCGCGCTGGTCATAAAAATCGATATTGGCGTCGGTGTCGGCATAATCAACCTCGACAAAAAACTCCATTGGCTTGCCGCCTGGCGGCGCCCAGCCCCACGGGTTTTCGTAGAACAGTGTTGCTTGAATCCCGCGGTTTTTGTCGTGCTGCTTCTTGTCAAAAACCGGATTCTCCGCATCGTAATCCGCCCAGCCAAGATAAGCG
>Ga0126331_1000372_pt1 | contig 15109 bp, 6 predicted proteins | sample InaspJWI98metaG_FD_96379 | JGI IMG/M metagenome (GOLD analysis project Ga0126331, IMG submission 96379) | Marine gutless worms symbiont microbial communities from Oahu, Hawaii - Inanidrilus sp. 2 OAHU.JWI-98 metaG | ecosystem: Host-associated > Annelida > Digestive system > Unclassified | place... | reverse complement strand
GTTTTAAACTGTTAAGTTTTTTTACAATAATAACAAGTAAACGTGATGTTCGACAGAACACTGATATGTCAGTCAGGCTTTGTTCTTTAGAGTCCAACTCACAGACTTGCGCCGCCGACATTCGGACAACATTGTTGGCCGTCAGCGTCGGCTCCCGGGGACACACGGGCCAACACTGACGGCCGACATCTGTCCGGTGGGATGGTGTTATCCGACATTGTCGGCTGTCAAAAACGACAGCCGACAAGAGCCAACACTGTCGGCCGACACTGACAGCTGGTGTGTACTGATCATAACTATCGCAATAATGTTTTTTTTTGTAAAATATGGCAGCGGTTGTATTTTGTAGTCGGCTTTCGATTTTCACCGGAAGTTTATTATTAAGTGGCCTTAGACTCGATAATTTAAATGTGCTTAGTGTGTTTGTTAGCAAAGCAGAACGAAACATACAAGTGAGCAGGCGTAATTTTTCATGTTTCCAGTTCCGTAAAGGTAGCGCAGAAGCACTAATTAGGCGAGGCAAAAATATGCCACCTTTTAACTGTACACTTTCTAAATGCATCATATCTGCCAAACATTAGTAATGTTAAACAACACTTGCTCGTGGATCTTTTTTAAAGAGAAACAGTGTAATAAGCAAATGAATAATTTTGACACAACAGAATGCGCTACGCTACTGTATTGTGAATACAAAGACACGGGTAAACATACAGAAACAAACAGAATAAAGTAAGTCATTAATTACCCCATCAATGCCATCATCATACTCGGCAACTGTTCAATATTGTAGGTTATGCGTAAGTCTAATCAATCGCTGCAAACAGTGACTTTGTGTATTTACAAGCGCAAGTGGTTTGCAATTGCATGCAACGGCAGAATACTCACTTCAACACACGCGATGAACTGTTACTAGAAAAACTACGTCGGTGCAGGACCGACGACAGACCGACCACGTTAGCTTCCACTGGCCACGCCTACTCCCATTCATCACGCGTTGCTTCCCGGAGTATCCACAGGTTTCCTGTCGACGCCACATTTTGTGCGTTAGGTTTGAAAATGCCCTTTCACGCCCCAAATGGTGTTTTTGTGGGGTGAGGACGGGGAAGGTCAATCTTGACTTTCAATCCCAGTTAGCTATGGTCATGACCCATACACAAGCAAAGTATCAAGGTCAAAGGTCAGGCAGTTCAAAAGAGTAGAAATGGACGGCCACGAGTGATTGCTTTACCATAAGCGGTTAACGCAGTCGGTAATAACACATGGCTTTGCTAAATGCTACTGTCTATGGACAAACAGGCATAAACAGAGATAATAAAATAATTACCCAGTGGTGGTCATTGGTCATCATCATCAGCAGCAGCTGATTGTATGGCAAGTCAACAACAACAATAAATAAATACTGGCTAGTAAGCGGCTGTAACAAAATGCCCTGCTAGCAACGGCAGCTAGCTTTACACACTCACTCACATATTATGCACTCAAGACTACATCTCTGACACTAAACAGAACCACATAAGTGGTAACATAACACACAAATAAACAAAGGATCATTATTTTTGGATTCACTTTTACTAGACTTTGCAAACTGCCAATATGACTGATACATAAAGATCTTTGGACAAAATGAGCAAATGACAGTAATCTGCTATGTTTCAGCTGTAACCAGAGTTCATGTTCTGTTCATGTTAACTCACTATCAATTAATTGACTACTGGACTGTGCATGTGATAAGTATCCGGAAAAACAAATTTTCCGAAACACAAAATTAACCAACTCTTCTCTGTCTACAATTTAACTATTCCCCAAATTTCATATTAATCCACCCATAGCTTTTGCAGTTATCCTGTCAACAAACAGACAGACATACACACAGTAGAAACCCTGCCAAACCTTGCAGATATGCAAACAACTATGCTGCTGTCAATTAATTCTGCATGATAACTGAGCGGGATTTAACACTGCGCTGAACATGAGATGGGTCATTTTGCAGATGAGTTTTCAGGCAATCAACTGCACTGGCAACATGCTCTAACAATAGTAAAGTGACCAGTTAAAAAACGTTAACAACCAGAAACATCAGTAGGAAAAGAGAAGTGCAAACTGAACATCAAAAATTAAAGCTACTATAATAAGTTTTCAGTATGACACAACACACACAACCATATAATAACAGACACTGTATTGTCATTACTCAACTAGAACAAATGCTGCCTGTGACCCAGAACAAAAAACAATAACAACAGTGACTACAGCATTCTAAAGTCCAATTCACACTTTGATAAAAACCACAATATTAAAGTCGGAGTCATGCTTCATGCACACAGCTATTGACATAGTTAAGAAAGTTACCACTTACCAGCCACTGTTTTTGTTAACTGGAGACTAACTGTTATTAAAATTGATCTTTGTGCAAGTTGCAGATGGATTCTGTCTGCCGATTTGAGGCCGGGCGTACCTGGCGGGCGGGCTCCGCTCGGCGCCGTGTGGATAGCATCTGTTGCATCTCTGTCGTCGTCGACCCCAGCTTGATCATAGTTTCATTTTTGCAGTCAATTTTATTAATTAGAGACTGACTAAATTGATGACAAAAAAATTGAAACTACGATCAAGATTATTTGCATAAAGATCAATTTTACTAACAGTAGTTAGCACTTGAAGATGTGAGCATACACAAACGACTGGTAAATGAGAAACACTGCTCTACAGTGAGCTGCTACACTTGACAAAACTAACAACTTCTATACATGGATGCAACCACAGCTGTAAAGATGGATGGATTAGGACAGAATATGGAAGGGGTACTTCTTGAGTAGAGGGTCTGGCAAAACATCATATTGCTCTCCTATGGGTCTAAAAACGTCAAAAACCCAAGCTGCCAGGCATTTTCATCAATATTTGCAGTACATTTATACGGAAAACGTCTAATTTTGTACAAAGAAATTAACAAATGTCCTAACTACTTGTATGAATCCTGTTTGGATTTTACCAGGGTATGACAACCCAAGAAAACTTTGAAAATTTATACTAAATTTTCTATCAGCTTTTTAATAACTCGCGCAGTCCGCCATTTTGCGATTGCGACTTCTGGAAATGATCGGTGGCGACACAACCTGCTGTAGCTGTGACTGGAAGTCGTGTATCTAGATATTTATCTATTCTATGTCTATGGAACCAACACCGCTGGTGCAGAAAATGCAGGGTAAAACTCCTGGGTTATGGTTCTACATCTCCTGCTTCTGATGATGGTGATGGTGGCGGCTGTTCGTCCACACTGTTTATCTGTTCATCAAATGACAATGCTTGAGCATCCTGCGACATTTCATCATTCTCATCAATAACATCATCATCATTGTCATCTTGCTGCTGTGGCTGCTGCTGGTCCATGTAACTGCGAGGTACGTTGGAGGATACGACATCAGGCCGCGAACTTGTCGACACATAAATATCGTCGGCGACAACCAGACCATCTGCCGACAATGGATCGTCCATCATCGCTACAGATTCACTGCAAAGACTGTCAGTATGATCAGAGAGAGTGAGAGACGGCTCAGGACCATCCAGAAAAAAAGCACTGCAAGCATTACTGGTATTGGGCAGAACCGTAGCAGTGAGACTGGTATGTGGAAGTATGCTAGTAGTAGGAGCAAAACTGGCAGATTGTGACTGACAGGAGGTGTTAGTGGCAGTGTGGACATCAGCGGATAGATGAGCACTGGGATGAACGCTAGTGGTGCTGGTGACACTGCTGAAATGTGGCTGGGCAAGTGTAGGTAGACTACCATCGCAGCACTGGTACAGAGTTGGCCACATGAGTGCACTAGCAGTTGCAATGTCGTCACCAACTGGTACCAAGCACTGTCCCACCTGTCCACCGGCCATACCCGCTGTCGCCATGCCAACGCCATCTGTCGGCATGGAAACACCACCCGTTGCCATACCAGCATGCTCTGTTGCCACGCTAACACCAGCCGTTACTATGACGTGCTCCGTTGCCATGCCAACGCCCAGCGTTGCCATGCCGACAGATGCCATGTCGACATACATTGGCTCCATGCACGGGTACGGATGCGGGGCAGCAATCAGAGGAACGAAATGAAATGGTGCCGGTGACATCATCACCTTACATCCCACATCACCCTCTTTCTCATCATCACTAGTCACAGACTGCTCTGGCAGCCACAGCATAGGCACAGCACAGTCATTAGTGTACATCGCCGTCGGAACTGTTGCCAGACAATCGCGGGGATAAACAAATGCATCACTAGCGGCAGTCAGAGAGTCTTTAGAAGTCACACGAGAGAGTTGTGTAGTAGTTGTCTGAGAGGCGGGTTTCACTGTCATAGTTGTCCAGCATGTAGTAGTAACTGCTGAACTGCGAGTGTGTTCCTCAGACTTGCTAATGGCACCAGCTTGCAGCTGTGAGTTGGCAACGGCACTAAGTTGGTTTTCCAACTGTTCAATGGCACTGGGCCACTGTGCAGATTCACTGGTGCCAGTACTGTGCTGCTTCCCAGAGCCGACACTCCTCCCAGCATGGTTGATGGTGGTGTTAGTGGTGGCCGACGTGGCACTGTGTCGTGCTGGAGCGGCACAGTGATGTTGCACACATGACACAGTGTCGTTGCCGAGTGCCACATTGTCGCTATCAGTTGCCATGATGATACTGCCACTGCTGCAGCCGGTTGCTAGAGCCACAGCATCAGACTTGACGGTGACTGGTCTACAAGGCTGACCACTCCTCCACTCCACACTGCCATTAGTGGACACTCGACCACTCAATGGACAGCTGCTACTGGTGGCTGACTGGCCACTGCATGACAATGGGCTGCTGGCAATTACTGGCATTGCACTTACGATGACGTAATGCAGACGAACGGTGCCAACCTACATAAAAATAAAAGAAAAAGTGGTCAAAGAATTGCAACGAAAGGCCTCATTGCAGGGAGCACCCACAAAATTGCCGCCTCCCCCGGGAGACCTGGGAACCCACCTAATACATGATTCCTTGGGCCCACCCGAATCCACACGTTCCAAACGGCATCTCAATCAGTTTGGCTGTTTAGCACTGCTTATGGTACTGGCCAACGGACAGACATAAACACAGACCATGCTACTAATGTAACAAAAGGCCATATCTATGCACTGTGTGCACGCGATATGGCCTAACAACAGTAACTTCAACCAAATGACGAAATGCTGTTGAGAAAAAAAACAGAAACGCAGGGGGCACTGGTCTACTTGGCTGTCGTCTTAATTTCATTTCAGTTGGCTACGGACACTGGAGAGTGAGTGACAACTGAATTAGTTGCGACTTTCCGTTAGCCCAAGTTCTCACAGTAAACGGTAGCTGAAAACAGGTGACAGTATTGGATAACCTCAATACCACAACAAACCTACACATTGTCCAACCAATTATCATCATCGTCTTAGTCATTATCAATGAACACTATCGACCTAGTACCATGTTCTGTCATAGGCAGGGCTGTAAATTTTTTGTGTCCATCACAGGATTCACAAAATTCACGAAATTGACTTACCACCGCGAACTCTTGCGTTTTGCCGCGAAACGCCGCGAATTTGACTACTTTTGTATAATGACGGCTAAATATCAGCACAAAAGTATAAAAGACAGCGTAAACATATACTGTAAACAACTATGTCAACTATGTTAGCGACATGCTAACATATGCTGTGGCTTGCCGCGATGACTTGGTTCCCGAAAATCTCAGATATTGCACTCATCTGTCTGAGTGTGTCTGTTAACACTGCCACTGGCACACTTGCTGCCGAGTGATCGTTCAGCTTTTACTCTGACGACGTATTACGCGACTCGCAGCAAAATTTGGCTATTTTGTATTGCTATAATTACGACTGCGAATGTGTCACGAATCTAGCGATTTTTGCCGCGATTGGGCCGTGAATTTTCCGATTTTTGGCCGCGAAAAATTTACAGCCCTAATTATCATCATCGTCTTAGTCATCGTCAATGAACATTATCGACCTAGTACCATGTTCTGTCACAGGTGAAGATGCAGCACTTAATCAGAAGCAACTGGTAGGCCAACAGCAACAACTTACTGGTTGAGAACGGAATATGTAGAAAATATCCATCAGCTTGTAGTGGTCTGCAAGAAGCTCACCACAGCGATCAAATATCTCAACCTGCAGTTCACAGATATTGCAGTCACCCCACATTAGGTCAGGTGGCGGTGGCTTAGTGGTAAAAAAATCTGCACTGTATGCTGTCTGAACAGTTATCAGCAAGGACTGAGTCGCAATATCAGTCTGGTTGGATAATTCGTCTCAGAATCATTAGTATACATGATTCGAAGTTATTTCTATGACAAGCAAGATGGTTTTTATTCTCTATATCTGTTACCATTACCTTATGGAAGTATAAAAATGCATGTATTTACTGATTTATATGCATGGGTATACTGACAGTTATTACTTAGTAAACACTTTTCCAAAAGCAGTTAATAACTTTTAACAATTAAACAGCAGTTAAAGTGCTGTACAGTGATTAACTACTAATAGTTAAAAGACTTCCCTCACTGGATACTACTGTGCTACAATAACAAAGGTCAGACACAAATAAATACAAAGAGAGAGGCAGACCGTGAGAGGACGTCCAATTTCGAGCTTCATACATAGCAGTTTCTTAATGACATGGACAGTAACATTGGCAGTACAACGAAAGTACAGTGTCAGCTGGCGCCTGCAATGCTGTACAACAGCATACACACATAGCAAACTGGTCACTGGTTAAAATATCAGACAATTTGAGTCAAACGTAATGCACTGACACATTACATCTGTAATCTGTAAAACTATCAAACAATTCGAGCTGAAAATTAAACGAGAGGTGAACTCAACAAAATTTTCATCACAGGCTGCACGGCAGCACCAGCCCTGTGTTAACGGCAACTGGGCTTGTCAATGGGAAATGGCAAAATTCGACCATCCACAGAATATACACCCCTTAACCATCACCAAAAATTGTCACAGCTGATAGTGTTGGCAACTCCTACAACTATGCCAAATTTGGTGCAAATACGTCCACAGGTGCCTTTGGGCAAATGGATTAAATATAATCAATTTTTTTAATTTATGCCCTTTTCGGGAATGCACCTATATGTCATACCTGTCGATGGAGTTTCACAACTGACAGCTCAAACAATGTGGACTGGTGGAAGGGTGTGCCTTTTGGGGGTTTCGTTGATACTGTTCCCCATTTAGGGGGCAAATCCCAACTCCCAATTTTAGGCGTGTGAATAGGCCATTTCCAGGCAAATGCACAAAATATCAAAAAGTTTCATATTATCAAAACCACTGCAATTCCAACCAAATTTTGCACAATGACAAAGACCACAAAGTACTCTTCATGTGTGGTCCAAATATGCATCAACCAGTGGAAGATGGCAGACCGCCGCCATTTGAAAAATCATTAAATCGCCATATCTCCACAACTTGACTGATTTCGATGAAATTTGGCACCGTGTACGTATAGCTCCCTAGAAAGAATCAACAGTTAAAATTTTGAATTTCTGAAAATCCAAGATGGCGGTAGCCACAATCTTAAAAATCACAATATCGTGATATCTCAGCAATAGTTTGACCAATCTTTATTAAATCTGACATTGTGATGCATAATTGGTCTCACAGCCACCTGTAAGTTCAAAAATTTGTACTTCAAAAAATCCAAGATAGCAGATGGCAGGCAATTTGAAAACTGTTAAATCACGATATCTCTGCAACTGTTCGACACATTATGATAAAATTTAGGATGACAGTGTATATTGGCCCTGTACGAAGTACAAACCATTAAAAATTTGGAATTTGTGAAAATTCAAGATAGCGGCAGCTGCCATCTTGAATATCACAAAAATTGCGCATACTGGTCCCCAACTTTTCATAAATCCTATATGGCGGACAGCAGCAATCTTGAAAACTGCTTCAAAATTTTCTGCAGTTATACAATGACACATTACACAAACTTAGCAATAAAACAGCAAATACAAACATTAAGAACAGTTAACAGCGATGGATCAAAATCCACAAAAATCACTAACAAGGTGGTATTACTCAGCATCACATTGACATTCAAGCAACGTGGTGAGTAATACCACAAAATATATGGATAAACTGCAGTTTTTAATATTTATCGCGTTCACGCCACATATGGTCAGCCTATGCTTGATTTCTGCTGAGGCAAATGTAAATCTGCAGTGGCAATTTGGCCTAGCGATAATGGCACTGGTTACATCAACAAAGTTACTCTACAGGGTGCAGCAAAAAAGTACCCCCTAAATTAAAAAGAATTGGTTTCAACTGTTCGAACACTGAGAGGTTCCAACATTTTACAATGTACATCAAAACAAAATAAACTCAGAAACAGAACATACCTCCCTTGCAATATCAACTGCTGACTTAATACTATATCCTTCCACCCTGAAACAATAAAACAATCAGAAGTTCATCATCAGCTGTCATTATGTCCATTTCAACAGCTCCATTTTCCCCGTGAACCACTGCTGGCTGATTTCCCTGAGCTTTCTTCTTTCACACACTGCTTTGAAAATCTTCAGGCAGAAGTGGTCAGATGCTCTTCTGTTACCCAACAACAACTGACAAAGCACTCAAGGAATAACAAAGCAATGCGCAATTTGACTGGCCTCATCCTTTCTTCATCCACAACATGACCAGACAGAATGGTGTTGCTCCATTTAAGTCATCTGCACAACTAACACGAAATAAAATAAATGTGAAATAAATGCTTCTATCTCAGTCTAGACCTGCTAAAATAAATAAACATGAAATAAAATAAATGTTTCTTGTACGTTTTGCACAATCATCAATATTCACAAAGCAAGCCACAGCAGCCAATCACGTCCCACCAACTCAACGCATGATTATTATGTCAAGCATTAGGCCCGCTTACGCGTTTGTTATGCCACAGAAGATTATCACATGAAACGACCCCTTTTCATTTATTTTATTTTATTTCAGATATGCAGACGTCCTCACATCAGAAATACATTTTTTAAATGTTGCAAAAACCGTTTATTTTAGTTTATTTCACGTTAGACCTGAGGATGGCACTATGCCTACTATGCAATGCCTGTAACAATCAATCATTGATTCTCAGTGAAGTGAATGCCATATCATCACAATCATATGAATAAATGTTTTAATGATCATCATGATCATCAGCACATTTCTAGCTATAACCTGGTGCTGTGAGATATAAACATAACTAACAGACAACTAGTGAATTACGCTGCATGATTTCAGAATCATCACAATTATATTAATACTAAGTTCATAAAGGTTCTATCAAAAAACAACCGGAACATATTTAAGGGCAAAAATGAACTGCATGTAGGGAGTAAAACTGTTCCAACAAAAATACTTCAGTTCAAAACGTGCAGCTAACACAAACTGATCCGTATATACAATGGTTGTGGACTGAATAATAGGTACAGATGAAAATGAAAAAAATACTTAGCACATCCACTTATTGACAGAACTTCATGATTATAGTACAGCAACAGAGAAATAAATTATTATTCACTTAATCGAATAACTACAAATATCAGTCTACCAAGAGAAAGAGACAAGCAAACAGCTGTTACATTTACCCATAATGTAGTGAGACTGACATCATATCATTTTCACAACAAACTGCAGATTTGCTTAATTTCCTCTTCGCTGCACGGCGACGACAGCCACGATGACGGCGACTCTCTCGAGCTGTGAAGCAACACAGATCCAGCAACACACAAACATCTGCATGCATTTCTCACAGTCCATTACGATCAACCCTCAATGCCAATCATGGGAAAATTGCCCACTGGTCTCATCCTTTCTTAATCCATTAACATAATTCTGTAGGACGTTGTGATGCTTGCATTATGCTGACTTCAGAATATTAAGTAAGAGTAAGTAAGTAAGTAAACTGCTAAGATGCATGAAAACAATTAAGTTACAATGCACTGTGGTCAAGTAGGCCTACAACCTAAACATGTCCTTTCAGTGACAAGACTATAGTTCGGACCCTGTCGGAGATATGATGCCATGCCATGCAAGTACCCAGAAAAGGAGAAATTTTGGCTTGATACCTTTCAATACATCATCCCAGTTAAGTGGGGCAAGTGGAATGACTCGCCATAATAATAACGACAATAACAATGACAGCCTAATGTCTATCCCTCTGGTACTGGCCCGTCAATGAATAATGATGTAATTTTCTGCAATAGTGCTTCCTTAACTTTTCCACGTTACACTGTCCACCTGTTTTAAACAAAGTAGCAAACGATGCAAACTATCATTAAAATACCATTTTTTATAATAAAGAACGTTCAAGAATTGTTTAAAAAACATTTGAAAATGTGACAAATAAAAGAAGGTATATTTTCTTGGAAGCAAGAAACCAAGCACAAATGGAAACCAAAGGTGTTTGAAATATCTGTCTTGAGGAAAATTTTGATGTTATGTGACAGGACAGAAAGCAGAATGTGAACATGATGAAGGTACTGAGTAGAAAAAAGATCAGTAAACATCTACAAACAAAGCAGTTGATATCTTTTGGTCACATGTCAGCTGTAAGTTCCCAACGTTGCACTGTGTGGATGCACCACTGGATCAGAAACCACAACAAGACCTAGAAAGAAAGGTTGGACAAGATCAAGTAAGATTTTGCAGCCTGATAGAAGTTAAATGACTTGCGGAAGACAGATACTGTTGGACAGAAACTATGACACGGGCTGCCTGCAAAACAGCACAATGTCATCACTGCTGAGTAATTAAGTCAAGTAAGTCAAATTTCTGAACAAAACAAAAGCATCTGGCAAAAAACTGGTGCAGTGCTGGCTTTACAGACCAATTAACAACTCAGACCTTGACAGTGAGTAATAACCAATAACAAACCTATCAATCCGTGGCTGTGTTCAAACTCTCTTCTTCGCTGCAGTTCATCTGTCACGTAACATGGCATGGCACATTACACAGTCTCAGTACGTTACACACCAATGATAAACACTCATACTTTCTAATATATGGTTGACACAGTTTCAGTTTTCAACGCGACCCTAATAACACAAAATGCACTGCAGTCGTTGCAGTGTAACAGATACCAATGATAACAGAATAAATTTCATATACAAACTATTTCAATTTATGTCTTAGCTAATGGTCATTAAGTTCCTATAACTCTGTTTTGATTTAACTAGTCAATCAAGTTCTGTTGATCTCTATCAGTCTATCTATTTAGAAAACAGACATTACAGCTTCAGATTCTGCACTGACTGGCCAGATGGGCATGGAACAAATATCCATCGTAAAGAAATGTAACTTATTAGGCAAATATGAAAAAGTTACTTACTGTAATAAAGGCCAGGCACTATCTTGTAAACAAGTCTCTGCAGTGTCTTGTCTCTCCTACATTTGACAATCACACAGCAAAACATGTCACTAGATTTTATGCATTTTATACAGGAGACAAAAATTATCAACAAGTTAAAAAAATAATGCACATCTGGCATGTCCAAAAAGTTTGTGGTTGACCTCACAGAAACACTATTATAAAAAGCTGTGATGTTTTAACAAATAAAGAACTTGGTAACATCAAACACTTTAGAAACTATGTATTAATGAATAAGTTTGACGAAATTATCTCAAGCCATTTCTAGCATATAACAGTTGTAAAAGGACTGATACCTGAGATGGAGATGAGGATCGAAGTCATTCAAAATGTGGTTGCAGAGCGGACATGCACAGTGGGCTTGAAGGTGAGACACAATACATGCCCGACAAACTGGCAACAACAACAACATCAATGACACTGTTACTAGTACTACTATTCAACCAATGAAATAGACTCTAGCCTGACAAATATCCTATTACAGTAATTCCAGAGGATTTCCTCACAGAAAAGTTGAGATGTGGTTAGAAAAATAACTGATAAGAATCTAGGTAAATAACTCACAAGTGTGCAGACATTTGCTGATGGTAGTAGCATCAATGAGATAGCCGCCACACAATGCACAGGACAATGAGGACTGGACATCCAACATTCGTACACATCTCTGATGTTGTGGCCTGCTGCAAGTACTTAGACTCAGTTCACTCATTGCTGCAGCTTAGTTCAATCACAGCATCATACATCATCTGTGACACATCATCATCAACATCATCATCAGCAGCAGCAGCAGAATGTAACATGGTACAGACACAACTGCTACCAAAATGTACACGAACACACAAATCCAACAAATCAGGAAAACATTAAGTATTAATTTAAAAATTTAGATTAACAGATCATTGCTTAAAATTAACCTGCAGACAAGCATCCTATAATCAAAAAGTATCTATGAGTATAAGCAATTCAACACTGTAGTGCTGCAAAGCAATGAAGATGGTGCTTCTTCCAGGCTGCCATGCCGGTGAAGACATGGCCATGTTGAATACCCCGGTACTGCATGTTTTAGACAGTTATTTATTGAATGGGGGCGTTAGTTTCAGAATCCAAGGATCATCTGAATGGCAAAAAAGCAAGCTGAAATAATGGAGCAGATCATCAAAGAATGGGTAACCGTTAGGTTTAAAACTGAGCACATAACATTCATGTTTGATAAGAAAGTAGATCTGCTGATCCTCAAATCATCGTATTAATACCAACCTCAAAGACAAATGAGTTTTAGTCATGCATGAGATCAGAGTTAGGATTATGAAGTCACGATGCCTGAGACAAAACTGATGTCCACAAGAAGAATGGGTAACATTCAGCTATAAATAAAAGTCTGTAGAGTGTGGGCAACTCTGTATTATAGTGCTGGCAAGAAAAGAGTACAGACAGCTCACAACCAATAAGTGCTGCTTGTGGTGATGATGTGAGAGTGGCACTGATAGAATGGCAGATAAATCATGTCGAATGAGGTATCAGGGACAGCACGTTTCCAACTACTCCATTACAGATTATGGCAGCCCTTATTACTGAAACATTGCATTGTTATTGTCCCATACAACTGACTTAATAAGGGCTGCGTTATGAGTCATTATGGCATCATTACTGCGCAGCAACGCAATTATTGACATTGCACTAATGCCATTAAGTTATATTTGTTACAAATTTCAGTTAAAATATTGTGTGGAAAATGTATGGTAGCGGGGTCTGGGGAGGGGGGCATGGCCCTGCACCTAAGAAAAAAAATTGCAGTGGAAAATAGTGGAAGGCGAAGAACGACTTTGCTAATGTGCAATGACACTAACTGCACTACCTTAGTAGCCCTTGACCTGCACACGTCCCCAGACAGGCTTAGTAGGGCAGTTGGTGTTAGGCTAAAAGTAAGGGCTGAGACGCTCGTACCAGAACAGACGGGAAAACGAATGCGGGTACCCGCACTGAATACACAGTCCACATTATCAATCGGGGAAGTCTATTCCATGATCGCTGATCAGTGATTCGATGATCAGACATTCTATGATAAGGTACCTGACAATGCTCAGATGCCATAGGAAGTTGTCACAAATATGCATTAGGCCTAATAATTTTTACTAGCAAAGAAGCAAAACATTGGTTTAAATAATTACACATCTGTTGCAACCGCAGTACTTTCAAGTATGTGAAGCAATGAAGAATTTGAACCCAATCATGTCCAAGTGTATACGTTGGCCTCTAGGAGAGAGACAGAAAAAGATGTCGTATGGCCTAATTCATGCATTTATAACGTACTGTTATTAACTGATCGCAAGCAGTGTTTCAGTTTAAGTGCTTTAAGTTGTATAGAGAGTTACAGACAGGCTGTAGCCGGCACACCCTGATCACTGATCATGGAATAGTGACTCCCTTGTTAACGACAAAATGCTCTGCTATCACAGAGGGACCGCGCGATGCGTCGTGTCAGTTGAAATCTTGCCAATTTCCCCGCAACAGTGCAGAAACTACTTGTACGACAAGTCCTGAACAAATCGAAGTTATGAAGTTGGAGGGTTAATGGTGGGCTGATGTGTAGTAATCATGTGCACTCAACCGTGACGTGTGCCAGTCGCTTTCATTGTCTTATAGGTGTCATAAACAAACCGACGACGGTCGAGTTGTGTATATCACCTGTATACCGACGACCTGCTGAGGCGAAATCTTCTAAGTCCACGATGTAGAAATTGCTCACGTGACCCTGACTACGGCAACTTAGGGAACACTCACTCATCGCAACAAAAACTTCGCATGGCCGACCCGTGTACAAAATTTGAAGTCTTTAGCGTTAGCCGTTGTGGAGATTTTACATGGGGTGTAAAATTCTAAAACGGGTCAACTGACCCTAACCATGCCCCTTTCAGGGAAGATTTTTTATTGGCAGGGTGGGACTTGCTATGGTAAGTCAATGTACCAAATTTGAAGTCTCTAGGTTCACCCATTACGAAGCTATGAATGGGGGTGCAAAATGCAGAAAATGGGGTGGTTTGGGGGCACTCAAGGTCATCGGCAATATCACCATTCGATAGAGTGCATACGACTTCCTATTCGACTTTAATAGAAACCATGCGTCTATCTGGTACTGTTTTCCAGATATAGCCAGTTATACCCCGGTCGAATTTCGCGGAGATCTTTGGCTTCAGAAAACTAGAGTCCCTGCGCTATCGTGTGGTGTTGTTTGTGTGATCCTACGTTTAGCCGTTTTAGTAGAAGTCCGACTTGTTACGGACGGACGGACAGACAGACGGACACAGGGCCCTGGCTAGTACCGCGGATGCATAGCATCGCGCGGTAAAAACGTTAACTAACACATTAAGCAGTTAGTATGTTACTGATTTGGTAACATAACGACGATATCCAATAATTAATAAAGATGTAGCAACTCAAAACAAAACCTATTTAGCATTCAATACACAAAAACTGCAATATGCCAAAAAATTCAACCAAAATATAAACACAAAGCTGGTTCCCGTAAACAAAAATAAATATGGAAAATAATGGGCATAGCCAATTTGGCATACTCAACTCAACTCAACTCAACAGAGAACTACGGACGCAGGTGTCTGACACCTCTAAGTCCGCATCGTAATTATATACTATCATAAACGAAACAATATCACTTTATGACTTCTTCTG
>Ga0126331_1000370_pt1 | contig 15205 bp, 12 predicted proteins | sample InaspJWI98metaG_FD_96379 | JGI IMG/M metagenome (GOLD analysis project Ga0126331, IMG submission 96379) | Marine gutless worms symbiont microbial communities from Oahu, Hawaii - Inanidrilus sp. 2 OAHU.JWI-98 metaG | ecosystem: Host-associated > Annelida > Digestive system > Unclassified | place... | reverse complement strand
TCGACTTCACCATCCGCAACGCCTGGCAGAAGTAATTAGAGGAGTTAAATTTGTCAATGGTGTCGAAGAAAAACGGATTGCCGCCTAATTTCTTCATACACAACTATTGACTATATCTCATCCCGCGCAGCGTGGCATTGGGAAATTTAGTGGTTAACTGCATCGTCCACTGTTTTTGCGCTGCGATCAGTTCTGCAAGTGAATCGCCGGCAATATTCAACTCAAATGGAGCACCCTGTATTCGCCCATTTATTTCCAGTGTCATCGGTTTACCGGCCAGGGAACGTATGTGTCCCCGATCGATGGCGAACCGGATGCTGTCACCAAACTTGGGATCATTCCACACCCACTGGCCATGCTTAAGATCCATGCTAAGATCCGATAGTTCCAGGATTTCTTTCAGATTTCTGCCTCTTCCGATCACAGCCATCGAAAGCTCATCCACACTTACTTTCATTCCCTCCGCAATCCCGAGATCCTGTAAAATATCGCCAAGTGCTGTTTTTTGAGCTGATATCTCCAGCGTGTCATGAATGACGTCCTGGCTCGGATCGAAGGCATATTTGATATTTACAGGTCTTTCGTCAATATTACCGGAGAACTCCAGAGTATGTGGTTTTTGGGGATCCATAATGATATCTATCGGGCTGCCGCTGAGTGCGAAGCGATATTGGTTCTTTTGAAACGAGCCCTGAAAGGAGATCGACAGCGGTTCGCCGAGTGTGGCAGTGCCTTCCAGTTCATCCAGTTTGAACCTGAATGTCTTCTCCAATCCGCCGTCACGGTAGGTCAACGCCATCCGATGGAAGGTTAATTCGCGCAGTTCGACGAATTTTATGGAAATCGCAGTCGATTTCGATGGCGCTTTTTTTTGCGAGTCAGGCTTTGGACCGGATACATTAAAACGCCAGTTGTTTTTTCCGTCGGCCTTGGTTTCGAGAAAAACAGCAACGCCCTGAGCGATGAATTCTCCGATACGAATGCTGCCGGTCAGCAGCGGTATTAGATCGATTTTCCCGCGCAGGAGTGCCACCCGAATGAAATCGCCTGGGGCCCAATCGCTGGGATTGGCAATGCGGACCCCCTGGATTTCAAGGCTCGGCTGAAACGAGACGGCCAGACTGACTGAACCCTCAAAGGCGACCTCCCGGCCCAGGGCCTGGGTGGCAGCAGCGTCCACCTTGTGGCGCAGACCATCCAGGTTAATCGTGACGCCCAGGGTCATTGCTATCCATACGGCGACTACCAAACAAAGCAGCAAACCGCCGATGGTGATTCCCACCCACTTGATGACCTTTTTACTGTTCATCTTAGAAGAAAATGCCTAAAGTGCCTAAAATGCGCTAAAATGCCTAAAATTTATCCGCCTCTGGCGGATTGAGGTATTCTGTCTATTTTTAGATCGATAAGACCGAAGGGCATTTCTTTCGTCAAGTATCCGGCATCTGGTATCCGGCATCCAGGATCCTACCTTACGCCCACCCCATGCGATAACCCCAACGAATTAGAAGATGTCTAAGATGTCTGAACTGCCTTCTTATTCAGATCCACACTGCTGAATATAATGGCCGAGGCCAAAAAAAGTGCGGCTACAAAAAACAGCGTGGCTTGCATACCATAATACTGATAAAGGGCTCCGGCAATCAGTGGTGAAGCCGCACCCATCAAGAATCGCGTAAACGAAAGGACACCCAGCATGGTTGTCGCCATTTGATCTCCGGTAATATCCAGGATTGTGGCTGATACAAGCGAATAATCACTGCGGACTGAGATTCCCAACATAGCGATAATCAGGGTAAACCAACCTCCGATTCCAATCAGGGCCAGCAGGATGATGAACAGGCATGAATATAAAAGCGAAGGCACCAGCACAACCTTTCTGCCCCAGCGGTCGGAGAGGTGACCCATCATCGGACTGGCAACAATTCCGATCGTCCACAACAATCCGAAATGAAATCCGATGGACTTTGAGCTAAAGCCGAGATCTTCATTCATGAACAGGGGGAGAAAGGTAATCAGAATAGTGAAGCACATGCCCCGAAATCCCGCTACCAGATTAACCCGCCAGATATGGGTACGTCTCAATATTTTGCGCGTGATTTTCAACTGGGCTTTCAAATCATCTTTCTCTTCCAGGCCGGATTCTCTTGCAACGTTAATTGCATTGTGGTTTCGGCCGAATGCCCAGAGAATCCATACCGCGATGATCAACGGGACAACCGTGTACATGGAGATAATACCCTGCCAGGACATTGCACCCAGGAGCATCCCTGTGATAACCGGGCCGAGAATATCCCCAAGACTGCCGCCGGCGCCGTGGACGGCGAGCACGGTTCCGCGACTCTGTGTAAAAAGCCTTCCCAATTCAGCCAGAGACGGCAGATGCCAAATTGTTCCGGCCACGGCAATAATCATCATTCCCACCATCAATAATTGATAGATGGGGGAAAAAGCGATCATCAACCAGCCGGCTGCGAAGACAAGCATACATAGGGCCATAATCTGCACCCGGTGGTGACGCAGATAATCTGAAAGCATACCTCCGGGAAGCGAGGACAAACCTGCCGCCAGTTCTTTTGCCATGATGATGGCGCCTATTTGTACAGGATTGATTCCAAATGTATCTTTGACCGCCGGAAGCATCACCGAAAAACTTTGTGACATGAAATGGAAGGTGCCATGGGACAGGACAAAGCAGAAAAGGATCAGAAAACTTCCCTGTTGCGTTCGGTGTTCAGGTGTCGAAACGGTCACGGCCGGTTTAACCTCCTTCATGATTCATCGCTTTCTGTTTCTTTATCCAATGCCAGTTAGCGCCGTCAATTGTTGTCTGTTCTGGTGTATTTCCAGCACGATTTTTTCCGGGTTTTGTTTATCAAGTTTAGGGGCAATAAGCAAATTTTGATTTAAGCTTAACAATACCTAAGGCCGAAAATAGTCCGTATTTCTACTTCTTCAAATACTTGGCCGGATCCGTCTCCTAAGGTCGGATCTTGGTTTCTGTTGACTTCACTTAAAGTGTTTTATAAAGCCTATGTTTCAAATGCATGTTAGAACATGAACGCGGAAATAAAACCCCCATTTTCCAAGGATCGAAGTCTTGGGTTCAAATTATGTTAAGCATTAGCCACTGAATATCGTCACGGATCACAAGGCTGATCGATTAATGGAGATAGACACCATGAACACTGCCGATGTGGTTCAAGCCGTTGCTTCCGGATTCTTTTTGGCAACCGGTATTTCACATCTACAGAGGGATGACGATGAACAGCATCCAAATTTCAGTCGCCATTGTATCCGGCATCTGCTTTTATGTCGGTAGCTATCACCTGCTGGTTGGGTTGCGGCGCCGACCACGTGACCTTGTTCATATTTTCTTTGCGCTGACCAGCATGGGCTTCGGTATCTACAACTTCAGTCAGATTCTGCTTCACCCGGCAGTGGCTGCCGGCTCGGCGTCAGATTTCATTTCTGCAGATCGATGGGGCCTGGCGGGAAACTTACTGGGCAAGGTCTTCCTGTTGTGGTTTGTTGCCTTCTACGCCAGAGTCAAGCCTTATTTCGTTCTTGTCACTTTGAGTGCTGCGTATGGGATATTATTGTTGGTGAATTTTACGACTCCTGGTACTTATTTGTATTATGATGTCACCGGGTTCTTTCCGGTCACCTTGCCCTGGGGAGAGTCAGTCACTTTCGCAGATATAGCACTGACGAAATGGGCAATTTTGAATCAACCACTTCTGTTACTTTCCTTGGTTTACCTTATCTATGCCGGGATTCGTCAGTATCATCGGGGAGAGCGGAGAAAAGCACTGCTTCTGGGTTTAGGAATGGCGATTTTCGTCGTTACCATCATTAACGATCAACTGCTCGACTTCGGATTCATCACCTCCATATATTTGCTGCAATTCGGCTATGTAGCCTTGATCGTAACGATGAGTCTTGTGCTGTCGGATGAAATCATCGGTACGGAGCGCGAACTGGAATTGCTGACGATCGAACTTGAGCAGCGGATACAAGAACGGACGGCGGAGCTCTCGAAGGCTAAGAATGTCGCCGAGGCCGCAGCAAATGAATTACAGGAAAGTGAAGATCGACTAGATCATGTGCTCAGATCCGCTCGTCTGGCAGTGTGGGAGTACGATTTACAGACTCGCGAAACAGCTGTAACTGACATGTTTCCCCATTTATTAGGATACGACCCAAGCGATATATTGTTGGAATCGGACAAAAAATGGAGAGGATACAAATTAGGTCATCAATCTCTGGCAGCGAAGTTGCTTCATCCTGATGATAAAGAAAGGTATGCAGAAAAGCTTGGCGAGATGATCGATGATAATGAAACATTTGAAGTTGAATACAGACTTCGTATGGCAAATGGACAATGGAACTGGATGAGAGATCATGGGAAAATTGTCAAGTGGGATATTTCCGGAAATCCTCTACTGGCATACGGTGTTGTCATGGACATTGACAAAATGAAACATCTCCAGCTGGAGTTAATGAGTGCCAAAGACGCTGCCGAAGCCGCCAACCGTGCCAAGACCGTTTTCCTTGCCAATATGAGCCACGAACTGCGCACGCCACTCAATGCAATTTTAGGTCACGCGCAGATCATATCCCGGGATCGATCATTGCGACCCGAGCAGAATGATGGCATTCGAGCCATTAATCGCAGCGGCGACCACCTGCTGACGCTGATCAACAGCGTCCTGGAGATGTCCAAGATCGAAGCCGGGCGGGCGAATCTCAACCCTACTCACTTTAACATTGAATCGCTTATAAGCGATATGGAGATCATTTTCGGCGACAGGGCAAGGGAAAAGGGCCTAGAATTTATTATCGAAAAAGACCCGCAAATCATCTCTTCCGTTGAAGCTGACCGCGGTAAGATCAGCCAGATCTTGATCAATCTTTTGAGCAACGCCGTTAGATACACGCAAAATGGTGTCATCACCTTGCGTGTGATGATGGCAGCGGCTTCCGGCGAACAGCGCCATCTGATTTTCGAAGTGGAAGACACCGGTGAAGGGATTGCCGCGCAAGATCTGAAGCGAATATTCGATCCCTTTGTCCAGAGCGATGCCGGCAGACCCCAGCAAACCGGAACTGGTCTTGGCCTGGCCATCTCGCATGAGTACGCGCGGTTGATGGATGGTGATCTGACCGTTCAAAGCCGTTTGGGACAGGGCTCAATCTTTCGGCTCATGACGCCGGCATTAGCGGTTGAATCGGCTCGATCAGAGACGGAAAGGAAGAATTTACGGAAGATTGTCGACATTGCCGGTGAGAATCGGAAATTTCGTGTTCTGGTGGTCGATGATGAAGGTTCCAACCGGGATGTGCTCATTCGAATGCTGTCACCGGCGGGCTTCGATATCCACGAGGCGGAAAGTGGTCAGGCGGCAATTGCCCAGTTTGAAACCTGGTCGCCGCATCTAATATTAATGGACATCCGCATGCCGGTTATGAATGGTATCCAAGCCATCCAAAAAATTAAATCGACAGAGCAAGGCCGGACTACGCCGATCATCGGAGTAAGTGCCAGTGTTTTCGAGGAAGAGCAGAATAAAGTCCTGGAGAGTGGCGCCGATGACTTTTTAGCCAAACCGATCCAGGAAACCGAACTCTGGGAAAAACTTGGCAAGTGTTTGAAAGTCGAGGTGCTAGTCGAAGATCAAAAACAGCTAACGGTCGAATCAACCGAGACCGTTCCGCTGACTAGAAAGGATATCGCAGCGTTGCCGAATGAAACGGTGGCGGCGATGCAGGAAGCGGTTAAAGATGGACACATGCAGCGTATGTCTGACCTGGCCCGAAGTGCTGCCGACCATCATCTGGAACTATCCCAGCGGCTTCTAAAACTTATTGACCATTACGACTATGAAGCCCTTTTCCGTTTGTTCCTGCAAAACTTTTATGACGCAGGGAACAAGGATGCTTGAGCATGGAACCTGGAAATAGAGTCGACTCGATCATGATTATCGATGATGACCATGAGAATTTGCGTATGCTGGACACGATGCTCACACAGCAGGGATATATCGTGCGAACTTTTCCGGCCGGGCCGGCCGCATTGCGATCCGCCCATATGAAAGCGCCGGATCTAATACTGCTCGATATTCGGATGCCGGAGATGGACGGCTTCGAGGTCTGTCGCCGGCTGAAAGCCAGTGACGACCTCAGAGACGTTCCGGTGCTTTTTCTCAGTGCTGTTGATGAAATCCATGAGAAAGTACGGGCTTTTGAGCTTGGGGGTATCGATTTCATCACCAAACCTTTTCAGAGCGAAGAAGTTCTGGCACGGGTAAGTACACAGCTGACCATCCGCCGATACCAGAACGAACTGGAAGAAAAGACGAACCTGTTGTCAGAACAAAAGCGGATGTACAGCCGCCTGATAAAAAATATTGGAGATGAATACGTTGTCTTCTCGCATACCCCGGAAGGCATTTTTACCTACATGTCTCCAGGTTCCAAAGAGCTTTTTGGTAAAGAACCTCAAGAACTGATCGGAACAAACTGGCGAGATTTGAATCCTACCGATGAGAGCTTGAGTTATCACGATGAGGTGGATAAAAAACAGGTGGCAACGGGAAATGCTCCACCAACCAGTTTGTTTCATTACTATCACTCCGATAATAGCGTTCATACCCTGGAATGTGAGAACGTACCCGTTCTTGATGAAACCGGCAGAGTTATAATGATTGACGGCATTGCAAAAGACATTACCAAAAGGCTTCAACTGGAGAAGAATTTAAAAATTGCAAACGAGCGTCTTGAAGATATGAATGTGGTGCTTGAACAGCGAATCCGGGAACGAACGGCGGATCTGATTGAATCCAACTTAATCCTGAAGCAACAGATCGAAGAACGTCTAGCCGCTGAACAAGCGCTACAAGTAAGTGAAGAAAAATATCGCCGTATAGTAACTACGGCCAACGAAGGCATTGCCACCACAGACAACGAGTTCCGAATCGTTTATGCAAACAAGATAATGGCCGAGTTGCTCGGTGGTTCGGTCGAGGCGATTGTAGGGCGGCAAAGTATCGATTTCATACACGCTGAGGATCGTGAGATCATACGAAAGCGCTTTAACCAGAGAAAGCGTGGTAAACATCAAGTCTATGAATGCAGAATTCGACGATTGGACGGCGTGACCATCTGGGTAATTGTCTGCGCCGCACCGATCATGGACCGGTACAACAAATTTCAAGGATCGATTGTCCTGTTCACCGATATTACTGATCGGAAGCGAAAAGAAGTAGAATTAAGAAATGCCTACCAGGAGATAATAAAACTAAAGAACCAAATCGAAGCCGACAAAAAATATCTGCAGGAAGAGATCAAGCTCGAACACAACTTCGATCAAATTATCGGCAACAGCGATGAAATCAAATATTCGCTGTTCCGCCTGGAGCAGGTCGCGGAAACCGACGCGGCGGTGATCATCCTCGGCGAAACCGGCACCGGAAAGGAATTGTTCGCCCGGGCTCTTCACAGCACCAGTGCACGGGCCGCACGGCCCCTAATTAAGGTCAACTGCGCCACGCTATCGGAGCAACTCATCGAAAGCGAACTGTTCGGGCACGTAAAGGGGGCGTTTACAGGTGCGAACAATGATCGGCAGGGCCGCTTCGAGCTGGCCGATGGGGGCACCCTGTTTTTAGATGAAATCGGTGAATTGTCGTCGACCATGCAGGCCAAACTTCTGCGTGTGCTGCAGGACGGCGAATTTGAAAAATTGGGCGACAGTCGAACCATCAAAACCGATGTACGCCTGATCACAGCCACTAACCGGAACCTCGAAGCCATGGTCAAAGCCGGTAAATTCCGTAAGGACTTATGGTACCGGCTCAACGTATTCCCAATTACCCTTCCGCCTTTGCGCACTCGGAAAAACGACATCCCTTTGCTGGTAAACTACTTTATCAAGAAAACCGGCAAGAAGATCGGCAAAGAGATCTCCCAATTTCCAAAATCGGTGCTGGACGAGTTGACGGCATACGATTGGCCCGGAAATGTCCGCGAACTCGAGCACGTGCTCGAGCGCGCTATCATCGTTTCCAGACAAGGCCGCCTTCAGCTTACCGATCGTTTGGTTTCAGCGGTTGATGAGCCTCACAACGATGCTTTGCAGTCCCATTCAGATGTGGAACGAGAGCACATTCTGCGAGTTCTCGAACAAACCGGTTGGATTATCCAGGGGCCCAAGGGCGCCGCCAAAATCCTCGACCTCCACCCGAACACCCTCCGCTACCGAATGAAGAAGCTGGGGATAAGGCGGCCCGTTTAGTGACCTTGTGGCTTTGCCACTCCATTACATCTCAATCTTTTATACACGCTGATTTATACCAATAAATCTTACATCCATCTGAAAATCCGTCTCATTATGCCATATAGCGATTTTCAAAATTCTGTTTCGTTTGAGTCAAACTAAAGATCAAGGACTCAAATTACAAACTAGAATTATTACACTGATATAAAGAGAAAGAGCGACACGCGGCGCAAGCGCCTGCGCTGCGCGAGCGATACCATGATCCGATATCTGGTATCCTGAATCTGGCATCAAGCATCTAATAAATTGAATCTTAGCTGATAGACCATCCCTGAATAACGGAACATTATTTTGATAACCACTACAAGCTTCATATCCGACAATGGGCACGAATAATAGTGGAAAGCACGAATATTCGTATCCTCTATTTGTGGCCATTCAACCATTGCCCCCAATAGTATTCATTTATATAATGTAATTTCAGTAAGATATGCGAATAAATTATTGACGAATATGATGGCACAAAGATTGCTTTTCTATATTATCACATCGAGTCATCCGGCCTGGAATTGAAGTATTTGTAAAACCATTTCGAGCAACCCAAGCCCTTAAATCTAATCTGAGAAACAGGTACGTGACATGATCACCGTGAGAGTCAACCTGACTGCACGCCTGGGGAAACAGCAGGAACTGGTGCAGTCGATCCGTAGGCTAAAAAACAAGATTGCCGAGGAAAGAGGCTGTATCGCTTGCCGCGTTTATCAGAACCTGGATAACCCTGATGAATTCGTCGTCTTCGAGCAATGGAAAAATGAGAAGCAGGCCAAAGCCCACCTCGATTCGGAAAATATGGCCGTATTGGTCGGTGCTGGATCGGTTTTGAGTCGAGACATTAGCGTGTCTCTAACCAAAGAGTCTTCCACTGCTGACATAGAACAGAATTTTAAAGAACGGATGGTGCGGGAAGAAAAATGAGGATCAATCCATTTTCATACAATACGGTTCAATCCAGTGAAGAGGTGTGAATCCTTGGTTAGTAATAAACTAATTGAATTTAAACAGCAAATTGGCAGGTGTAAAATGTATCAAACAGGAGTGTACCAAAAAATACGATATTTCTGGGTCCGGTTGATAATTATCGCCATCGCTTCTGCATTTTTCGTTTCCCCTCAATATGGGATCAATAGCGCATACGCAGGGTTGCAGGAAACTCCGGATGAAGATATCACCAAAGTGGGGGATTTCTTCCAGTGGTTTCTACCTGCCGCGGCATTTGGCTCAACCTTTTTCGTGCGTGGTCCGGATGGGAAAATGTGGGATAAGGAAGGAACCTGGCAATCATTGAAATCGATCGGATCTACAGTCATCACCACTCAAGCGCTGAAGGAGATTACCGAAAAGATTCGACCCAGGTCGTTCACCGGGTCTACGGTTTCGGCTATTTCATTCCCATCCGGCCACACCTCTGCAGCTTTTTCAGGCGCCGCTTTTATTAATACCCGCTATGGCCCCTGGTGGGGAGTTCCTTCTTATGCCGCTGCTCTATTTACCGCTTACAGCCGTGTCCAGGCCAGTGCGCACTTTTTAGATGATTTCACTGCCGGGGCTGCCATCGGCTTAATGTACAACTGGTTATGGGTCACACCCCAGTCCTGGTCCGGCAAATTCGCCATCGCTCCCATAGCACTCGATGAAGGTACCGGCCTGCAAGTCACCATGGCCATGGGTGATGATGCGAAAAAAGACGCTGATGCACAAAAGATAAAACCCAAAGATCCGCGTTTCCGCTTTAATTTTGGATTCGGGCCGGCGTATCTGGAGAAAAATGAAATTACATCGCCAACAAGTGGCGGTACAACTTTCGATTTATATGATTTCGATAGAATAAATGATCCCACGACCACAGCGGGCATCGAGTTCGATATTTTTCTAAACAAACACAATGAGCTATCATTCTTCTGGCTGCCCCTGGAGACGCGAGATACCGGGCAGTTTAGCAACGATGTCTTTTTTGCCGGACAGACCTTTCCGGCCAACACCGATATGGTATCTGCCTGGCAGCAAAACGAAATTCGGGCGCGATATCGCTACAACATAATCCCTGAGAGTAACTGGCAGATAAAACTCGGGGCCGGGTTGATGGTTCAATATACCGAAATAGAGCTGGCGACAGCAAACTTTTCGCAGTTGGCCGGTGTGGATGACTGGGTTGCACTGCCGATCCTGAATGGCTCCATTGGCTATAAGATCACACCATGGTTGACATTTTCAGTAGATGCCGAAGGTATTTATTTGTCAGATGACGCGATGATCGATGCGATAGCTGCTTTTAATTTTAAAATCGGCCACAGCTGGGATATCACCTTGGGCTATGAATATTATGCCCGCGATATCGAGACAAGTGATCTTACAAACCATGTGATATACAACGTGCCTTACCTTGCAGTGGCACATTCCTGGTAATAGCTTTATAAATTCATAGTATCCTGGAGGTTAGCCATGACTTTTAAGAATCTGGGTATTCTTACCATAACGCTGGTATTCGTGTTAGGCATTACAACCGGATGTGCCAAATACGCAACCACCGGCAAGATGATGGACGGAATTGAGAAACAAGCCACGCAGGCGATGACCGAAGAAGAATTTATAAAGAAGGTGCGCATCGCACGGCTAATTAGTGAGGAAGGGGGGAAAAAGGTGTACCTGGTTGCATTTGGCGAACCGTGTTTCATTTGCGGTTCAGCCAGGGCCCACCTTCGGAGCTTTGAGCCATATGCGACAAAGTTCACCTTTGAAAATGGAAATCTACTGTCAATCGAACGCATTGTAAATGGCAGTTAATTAAAACAGCTATCCGAATGCATGCACCAAGCAGCACCAATACCATCCTTGAAATTACTGGAAAGGATGATACTGAAAATGAGTAAGACATATAAAATTCAGTCTAGGTTATATTTAGTGGTTTTTTGCGTTACTGTTCTGCTATCAACGGCATTCATGGGAATCCCTGCCGCTTACGCCAGTTCTACGGATGAGAACATCGAAGAAGCAGGCGACTGGCTGCAATTCATCATACCGGCAGCCGGCCTGGTCGGCACCTATATTGCCGATGACGAAGAAGGGCGATATCAATTCTGGAAAAATTATGCATCATCCATTGCCATTACCACCATTGCGAAGGGCATTTACAGTAAAACTCGTCCGAGCTCGCGCAACAAAGCATCTTTTCCCTCCGGCCACACGACATCCGCTTTTGCAGGGGCCGGTTTTATCGACCAACGCTACGGACACCTGTGGGGCAGTCTGGCCTATGCGGCGGCCGCATTCGTAGGATGGAGCCGGGTTCACTCCGACAACCACTTTGCGGATGATGTGCTGGCCGGTGCCAGCGTCGGCCTGTTCAACTCCTGGTACTGGGTGAGCCCCCATAAGTCGAATGTATCTTTGATGCCCCTGGTAAAGGATGACGGCATGGGGGTGATGATCAGCGTGCAGGATCCCACCGCTATCAAAGAAGATCAGATTGAAAAAGGCAAGCGACGCAGAAAGTTCCGTTACGAAATGGACTTTGGTTGGGCCTTTCTCCAAAAAAACGAAATCACCGCCCTGGCTTCGACCGGCACCACCATCGATCTGGCTGATTTCAATCAAAATGACGATCAGTTGACATCGGCCGCAGCGTATTTGGACTGGTTCATAACCGATCATCATACCCTATTGTTTGGTTTCTGGCCGCTGGAAAGTAGAGATACGGGCACCTTTTCACAGCCGACCAATTTCAACGGGGTTATTTTTCCGGCCAACACGCCGGTGAATTCCTCCTGGCGTCACTATTATCTGGATGTAATGTATTACTATGATTTTTTTAATAAAAGTCGCTGGGATTTTCGACTGGGGATCGGTGTCACCGGCCAGTGGACCAACTTTAGACTGGCTACCACCGACGGCTCACAATTTTCCAAAGTTGAAGACAGTGTTATCCTGCCGCTGGTGCACATCGGAGGCGGGATAAATATTACCCCAAAATGGAATGTCGATGCGTCGGTCACCGGCATGTATCTGGACACCGACAAGTACTTTCAGGGCTCCCTGACGGCCCGCTATCAGTTCAGTAAACGCTGGAATGCCGGTATTGGTATCGGCAACTACAGCCGCGACATCGAAACTTCCAAACTGATTGAAAAATTTCGATACGATACACTCTATCTGACGGTCAGTCATACTTTTTTTTAAAAGCAGTATTAAAGTAAACCTATCGAAAACAATCTGCGGAGAAAAGGAAAAGATATGAGACGCTATATTTCAGTCATAATAATGTTGGGGCTGCTGGCACCTGTATTGATTGGATGCAGCGCCCGAAAGCACATCATCATCCCACCATCGGACATACCGGATCAGGCGGGAACCAGCTTGGATGCAACCGTCATCCGCTATGAAAGACCACTGGTATGGAACTGGAATTGGCTGCGATGGACCGGTACTTATCCCAAGCGCTGGGATCTGGTAGTGTTTCGCCTCGATCCGGAAAGCACAAACCTTACGGCCTTGAGAGTAGTTGCCCTGCCAGGAGAATCGATTACCTTTCGAGATCATGACATTCTCATCAATAACAAACCACTGGAGGTGCCTCAAGTGCTGAGCGAAATTCGCTACCCGCCCGGCAGCTACCGGGTGCCGGAAGGTCAATATTTTCTCCTCAGTGACAATCCGAAGAATTCCAATGACAGCCGTGCTTTCGGTTCAGTTGATCGCAAAAACATTGTTGCACGGATTGTCGAAATCAAAGCATCTTCCAAATAAATCACTCAGCAAGTATTATTAACTTGGGATATCACAACTCTTTCTAAGATTTGTTTTATCTTAATCTATCGGTAATTCTATTGATTTAGGAGAACCACAATAGCTGGAATTCTCCATCATAGAATGAAATCCAAATAGAAAAGGATTACATTATGAAAACAGCAATTGCTTTCTTACTAATAGGCTTAATAATGGCATTGCCTTTGTTGGTGCAACCTGTATTAGCTACATATTATGAATACGACCCCGATGACCCGGGTGAACACGCCCCATTCAAAGAAGGAGAAAAAGCAGTTATTCCTCTTGATACAAAAGATCCGGCTTATAACCTTTGGCAAACCACACGCGACGATCTCATGAAAGGTCGTGAACCCGGTCCGATAAACATTCAGCGTTTCCCGGGGGGGCCCGGATGGGCCGGTATCCCCACCTTTTTTAAATTGCCTATAGCTCTTACACCCGAGGATTTGAAGGCAGGCGATGTAGATGTTGCCATAATCGGTGCACATACCGATATGGGTGGTGGTTACCGTGGTGCAGCCTGGGGCCCGATGGCTTTTCGGGCATCTCCAAGTACGGTGGGCTGGGGTGCGTTTGCCATGGATCATATGTTGACCCTGATCAACCCGTTTGAGGAGTTGATCATGGTTGATTACGGTGATGCGCCCGTCGATATGTTAAGTACCGAGCGCAGCATGCATGCCATCCGTGAATTTATTCGCCAGGTGGCTGCTGTAAAAAGAAAAGACGGTACAAATGTTATTCCGGTCATCATTGGTGGTGATCATTCGCTGATGTATTCCGATGTGGCCGGCCTGGCAGACGTGTATGGCAAAGGCAATGTCGGCGTCATCCATTTTGATGCCCACTATGACGCAAGCAAGCGCGTGTTTGGACACCTGATCAGCCACGGCCAACCAGTCTATCGTTTGATTGAAGAAGGCCATGTTCCGGGGAAGAACTTTATTCAGGTTGGATTGCGCGGATATTACCCCAGCAAGGAGTCCTTTGAATGGATGCGTCAACAGGGATTCCGTTATCACACCATGGCCGAGGTCGAAAAACGTGGTTGGAAGGATGTCATGGAAGATATTATCAGCGAGGCCAATGATGGGCCTGAGTACCTTTTTATTTCCTTTGACATCGACGTGATGGACCCTGCCTATACGCCTGGTACCGGTACACCGGAGCCCAACGGTCTGACACCGCGTGAGACCTTTCCGCTTATTCGCCGGCTATGTGCGGAGAGCAATGTGGTCGGGTTCGAATTAGTGGAATTGCTGCCCTATCGAGCAGCGGGTTATGAAACCGTACTCAATTCCGAACGTATCGTCAGAGAGTGCCTGGTTGGAATAACCATGCGCAAAAAAGGCATTACCGATGAAGCTTTTTTTGCGCCGCTCACCGTTGATGATGGTCGTAAATAGGTTACCGTAGAATTTTAGAGGTGAATAGACAATGCGTAATTTAATAATTCTGACGACCTTAATCCTGGTAGAGGCTGCAATGACCAAAAGGAGAGATAACATGATCAAAACCATCTCAGTATTGGTTGCATGTTTAATTGCAACATCATCGGCCCTGGCGGATAGCTGGAACATTAACCGGAATCACGTGAACGTCGGCGCCGTAGATGCCGCATGGACCATCGATCCCGCCAAATTTGAGGGTACCAAGGGAATTATTGACGCACGCTACACTATCCATCGCAAAATGGGCGAAGTACCGCAAACCGAAGACTGCTGCCCGCCGCAGCCGCCGGCCGAACGGCTGATTGGTGTCCTCGATGGTCATTTTCAATTCGGCGGCAGTGATACCAACCTGGAATACTTGGTTCTGGCGGCAACGCCACTGGCCTATCAGCGCAACAAGGAGTTCAAAGCTGGAAGGTTTACGACCGTACGCGATACTTTGGAGTTCGGGAAAGTTATGTACAGCGAAGATGATCCTTTAGGTATGGATTACTACACGGAAGTCACATTGGCTCAAGGCAGCCGGACCTGGGGCCAGAGATATAGTCAATAGTTGTGTATGAAGAAATTAGGCGGCAATCCGTTTTTCTTCGACACCATTGACAAATTTAACTCCTCTAATTACTTCTGCCAGGCGTTGCGGATGGTGAAGTCG
>Ga0126331_1000368_pt1 | contig 15370 bp, 12 predicted proteins | sample InaspJWI98metaG_FD_96379 | JGI IMG/M metagenome (GOLD analysis project Ga0126331, IMG submission 96379) | Marine gutless worms symbiont microbial communities from Oahu, Hawaii - Inanidrilus sp. 2 OAHU.JWI-98 metaG | ecosystem: Host-associated > Annelida > Digestive system > Unclassified | place... | reverse complement strand
CATTGCCTCCGACTAAATCTCCAACTTCATACCATCGATTTGGTCAGGACTTGTCGTATAAGTAGTTTCTGCACTGTTGCGTGGCAGTTGGCAAGATTTCAATTGACACGACGCATCGCGCGGACCCTCGGCGATAGCTGAGCTTCTTGTTACAACCGTAGCTGTGGTAGCCTAGCTGTCGGTCTGGTCTGTTTCGGAATTTAGATTGAGATTGAACCATCACTGCGCACGTGACCGGCGCGAAATTACGTCACAGGAAGTCTTGCAGGTGCGTGTTGAAAGTGGATATATAATATTAATTGATATTAATTAAACTTCGCAAAGATGATAGGCAGTTAACAAGCCAACATTTTTATATTGTGCTTTCACACGAATATTTGCAACTTGATAGCTTTAGTGTGATTTTTTTATTTTGCTTACCACCGTAACCCTTTCGTTGCGTAAGCCCGTCGGCCGACTGTTAATTCAATCAAATTACCGTGTACAGTACAGTGTACACATTGTCGCGTAATAGTAAATGGCAGTAGTAACAAGTTGCTACAGTACTCGTAGCCAGAGCCGCATTGCTGTTGTTTATTACTCCCTTGCGAACAACGTTGAGTATGTCGAGTGCGCCTACAACTCTACGCGTGCATGCATAGGCGTGTAGACAAATATAGTCAGTGGGAGGGTCACTTGCAAATGAGCGTCTGCCAGGATATTTTTAGTTCTTTGTTGTTTTATGATCATTATTAAGAACACTTCAATTCCTAACATGGACGACATAAAAAGTTCAAAACTGCAGAAATATTTGGCAGGAAATTTTGCGTTTATTTCCAGAAAATAGTCAGAGATGCACAGTAGGCCCTAGATACCGTTAATACATTATTAATGAAAAATATTGTCTGATTCAAGGAAATTATTTACCACAGTATATGTGCAAAATCTCTAACTCTTTACAGCATGTACAGTGATTTTTTTAGGTTTAGAAGAAATGGGTTCTGCAGAACAAGAAGTTGTAATAGAAAATATTCTTCGATTGGTACCAGAAGATAAAGTCACTACCGCTGTGAGCTGTGATGTTTCCAACCATGTGGAAGATGAAAAGAATATGGAGAATAATGGTATAATTGCATTGTGCCTCTGTTTTTGCAGAGTTTTCGATAGATAGAATGACACTGTACTGTATTGTGAAGCTGTTAATAGATGTTTTTCTGATAGTATAACTCGCTCATTGTGATGTCAGGTTCAAAGATATCAGCAGAGGTTGAATTGCCAGCTGCTGTAGAATCGCAGAGAAATGGAGTGAATACCACCTTGACAAGAGAAGCTACAGAAGAGTCTCACTTGGTTAGAAGAGAGATTGAGACATTAGCTGTACAAGATGAAATAACTCTGATGTCTTATCAGCCACGATCTGCACTACCCAGAGTTAGTGGGTCACAAACAGTTGGTGAACCTGGTTCAACATATTGGTCATCTGCTGTTCCACTGTCAAATGATCTGCAATACAGTTTCAGGTTTGATGGGTAATACAATAATAGCAACAGTAATTGTTTTTGTAAATGCATTTTCATCAAATGGCCTCGTAAACTCAGCATATGTGTATTTGTATGTTTGGCTATAAGGCAGCTATACCAGCCCTTATTGCGAGCCATAATTTGTCACCTTCTTGCACAGTAATGCTGCTTGATTGTCGACTAAGTACACTTTATTTTCTTTTTTTTAAATTTTTCCGTAATCCAAAAGTTACAAAAAACACAGCACTTCAAGTCATTTCACCAAACCTCAAATAACCATTTTTCTTCAAATCCCAAATATTTCAACGTTAAATATCAAATCAAATCTGAAATCTTTCACAAAAATAAATATGTAAATAAATTTTCAGTAGAAAATGAATATGGCGATATTTGATTAGGTGTATTTTAGGCCCAATTACATGTGATTATACTTCATAGAGTCACAGTAGTTACAGTGTTAATCACTCAGTTAGTACAGTGCAGTTTCAGCATTAAACCGCATCTGATGAAGAAGTGTTTTGGTGGTTCATGCATTTCATTTTGCATCTGTAAGCAAGCAGCTGATATGTCGGTATTTAAATCTTTTTTTCAAATCGAATCGCAAAAAACTTCAAATCAAATTTCAAGTCAAATCGCAGTCTTTTGAATCAAATCTTAACAGTTCAAATCGAATATCTAAATGTGCTAAAATATATCGCGATTTAAATCCCAACATTGAATGGGATTTGTCTGTCACTGATAACAAGGTTACAGAATGCAATGATAGCTTCTGGCTGGGCGTCTGCAGTGCAGTGGGTAGTGGTGTGTGATTGTGTGCATGTGTTTGCTTAGGTTTGTAATACCAAGGTCAGTTGTTCCTCAGTTCATTGGCAGGAATGGCTACAACGTGAAAAGTATTGTTTCTCACTCAGCTGTGTCCAGGTATAATTATCATTATTGATAATATAATATATGATATATCATTGAATGAAAAATCTGTGAAGTTTCCTGTGGACAAACACAGCATGGTGTCATCTTAGCTAATAATTTTCTGTATTAGAAACTCTTCTGTTGTGCAGTATGGAAGCCGTTTGTCAAACTCACCTCTAAAGGTAACTATACAACATTTCACAGTTTAAAATGGCTTGCTAAGCAAGAGTATGTTGTATTGACAGATTTTCAATTATTTGTTACAAATAACTGACCCAAGCTTTGATTAATTTAATGTTGATACAAAAATTTATTTGACACAGTGAGTCAGTATATCGGAGTGATAAGTTCATTTATGTAATGTGGAAATTTTATACCAATACCAGTGAGTTGGTTTTCTTTCATTTTCTTTGGCATTTTATCATATGGGTTGATTTTTAAATGGTTGCTTTGGTTTGATTGTAAAAGAATTTGCGTGTACAGTTATTGGTTTTTGGCATGACAGTTGACACTCAGAATTACAATTTGTAAGACATTATTACCATCATAGGTAAAAAGAGTAAAATGACGTTAAATAAATAAAAACGTTTTAGTTAATAATTATTTTAAAGTTACATGATACTTGTGTTGCTCATGTACTTTTAGTATTTACGTTGACAAAGATGGTGCTGTTATTAATATGCAGGTAAGTGCCTTAATTATTCTGTACAGGTGTAATGATTGATGCAGTTTTATAGTTGCAATGTGTTTTCTGATTTAAATTTTACTTTTTGCTGCAACTAAAGTCCAAGTTAATGGACTCTGGCAGTAGTTTAGACTATGTGACATGCCAGATTTGTATCTGGTAGGTAGTGCTTAGTCATCATTCTTATATGAGGTGCGATTTTAACGTGTGCTTAAAAGCTCACGAGTCAGCTCGATCTACCGCACTGTTGAAGCCTGAAGATGTGGAAAACGTGATTTAACATTGTATGTCTGAGGTCAGCAGACCATGAACATGTCCATTACTTCAGTTGTGTAGTCTATTGAGTTATTTCTGAATGTGATGAGATATGAAAATGCGCTGACGAATACAATGTTGTTTTTCGTGTTTTGATATGTTGCTTTTAGACGGTGAATGTGTTCGGCCAGCCAATTAACTGTGACATTGCTTGTGAGGAAATACTAAAGTTTGTTTTTACTCAGTCAACTGGAAGACCTCCAGAGTAAGTTTTAATAAAACGTTGCATTTTAATTTGTATGTGCAACTGTGCTCTAAATAGCAGATGCATTTTGCCATTACGTGTAATCAGGCCACTATTTTCGGCACTGCAAGCCTATTGCTGCAGACGTGATGTAGCGTGGTCTGTATGTGTTGGGCACGTGGATGAACCCGGCAAAAGTGGCTGAACTGATTGAGATGATGTTTGGGGATGGCAGTCACGTGAGCCCAAAGAACCACATATTAGATGGGGATGAACATTGGCGCCACCTGCAAATACTGTTGATCAATATATGTGTGGCGATGATGCGGCCTTACGTCAAATTACACTGACCATTCGTTTTACTAGTAGTCAGATGTATGAGTTGTTGGAGCTGTTTTTAAGACTTTAACACTTGTTAAATATCACACTGCAGTTTATGTTTCGCGCCTGTTGTTCTTTTCTATGTAATCGTCTCCTCGGTCAAGATCATTACAAGTATCTATGTAAGTCTGAATTGAAAGACATCACGACAGTGTTGGCGTAGAGGTGTAGCTTAGTGGTAACGTCATTGAGAGTATCAACTAAGTTACTCTACGTTGAGCACGGTTAGTTCTTGGATGGGTGGCCGTGTTCAGCAGGCATACCACCAGCTCACGATGAAGGCTATACGGTCACTTTGCTTTACTAGGCCTATTGAGATGTAGTAGTTTGTTGACGCTGGCCACATAGAAACGTCTATGTAACGGTCGGGTTTCTGTCTGCCTGTCTGTCCCATCCAGTTGATTGTAAGCAGTAGCGACATGCAGCTGGATTTCCACAGCCTGAGTGCAGGCGGCAGATATCGATTGATAGCTACTACTCGCGCCCGGACTGTGGCCAGCGTGAGTGCTGTGATACGAGGAGGATTGATGCCGACTGGTTGGTCTGTGGTGCAGTGCAGACAGTCAGGTGAGGTTGCAGCTGATGGTTGAAGACACGTATTGTGGACTGCTGATTGGCCGTAATGGCCGGACCATGCACGAACTGCGGCAGAAAACTTCCACCAGAATCTCCATCTCAAAGTGATTGGAATTGTTGTATTTCTTTGCTCACTTTCATATCACTGTTATATGCTAGTTTCCTGCAGTAAGAGCATGTAAGTAAGTAAATAGTAAGTAAGTTTATTAAACAGACTTGCAGCTGTACAGATCAATACAATACAATCAGTCAGTGAATCAGCCAACCTATAGAATACACTGTCACTCATAAAACACAACCGCACAATCAGTATGGCTACGTAAAAAGTAAAAACAAAAACACAGCTGCACAATGAACGAGGCAGGATCCATAATATCACGGAAAAACGCCACTAAGACTTTGCTGCAACAAAATCTTTCAGCACGTAAAATTTTGATGGGGTTGGTTGGCTCACTTGGCTGATGAAGGTTGACGTGTATAGTGGCTGTAGACGGTTGTGTGTGATAGTATATGTAATTGTTATCATAAGGTTTATTTCAGCTATTAGTTTCTTTTAATTATTTGCCTTATCTGCAAATCTGAAGTGGAAATTGTAGCCATGGCGGCAGAAGATATTGATTGATTGCTGCAGCAGTGGCATGCAGCAAGCAAATGCTGGCATTGCCACGTTGTCAGCTTGTCATCGTACGTAGGTGGCTGAGTACAGACTTGTTTGTAGTGTCCATCATTGCATGTAGATATATTTCTTACAGTTTAGCCAGCGTATGTTACACTGCAGGCTGTTGTATGATGAGAAGTTCATGGCATTCTATCCTGAGCGAGTGGTGTTCATTACTGGTGGAATTCTGAACGTGGTTCACGCCCAGTCGGAAATATCACACAGACTGCATGAGCTGCGCAGTCGGGATCGCGTGAGTATGCTTTATTGTTGCTCCGTCCCCGAAGTATAGTAGTAAGTGTGCGTGTTTGCCTTCACTGCTTTGACGCTGTTGGTTGGGCGGCAGGAAGGGCATCCGGTCTGTAAAAAACTGTGCGGTGGGGTGTTGGTGTGGTTATCTCTCTGGAGCAAGGTGCTGACTTGCACACGACCCAGCTGATGCCACTGTCACTCAGTGTCTCTTGCTTCAGTAAAATCCAGATTGGTGTTACCTTTCTGGTACCTGCTCACCCAGGTAGTCCCGGACAAAGGGCCGTTAAATGTGTGTGTGTGCGTGTTTGTCTGTCTGTCTGTGCACGAGCACTGCATCACGTGGACAAAACACATCGACTATATCACAAAAAGGCAACCAAACGGCTATACTTCTTGAAAATACTTAAACGAGCCGGACTACCCCTTGATCACCTGTTACACTACTATACTCGTGTAATACGCCCAGTCCTTGAATATTGTTCTTGTTCCACAATATCCCAAATACATTGGCATCAGAGATCAAAAACATACAGAAACCTGCAGTTAAAATAATCTTCGGCACACCAAACGATGCAATAGCCGTGCATCCATGCTCTTGCAGCGTAAGCTGATATCTGACTGACGGCTACAGAAACAAAAGTCAGTGCCGCGGCCGCTCTGTGGTTCCATGTGGCTCGGGAAGGACTTACTTAACGTTTATATTACATTTATGCATGTGTGAGTGTGTGTACTTAACTGCACAGTACAACCTGGCCTTGTTGAATTTATCATTGACACCACAGTCAACAGTGCTTCACTTTTTGATATTTTTCTTTATTTCTTTTCATCGGTCTTCATTCAGAATTTCTTTTCTGCAGTTAGTGTGTTCATAATTCTTTGAACGCCTATTTTAGTCTCTGCTGTCATTACTGATTTACTTGCAAGCCATGTTGCGTTTGCCAATTTCACTTCAGCTGCAGCCACAGACGTTTACCATCAGTGCTTTGACACTGTTGGTCGGGCGGCAGGAATGGCATCCGGCGTGTAAAAAACGAGGGGTGGGGTCCTGGCGTGGTTACCTGTCTGGAGCAAGGTGCAGACTTGCATGTGGCCCAGGTGATGCCACTGCCAGTCACTGTCTCTTGCTTCAGTAAAATCCAGATTGCTTTTACCTTTCTGTTACCAGCTTACCCGGGTAGTCCTAGGCAAAGGGCCGTTAAACCGGTGTGTGCGACTGTGCGTGTGTGTCTGCAGCCACAGACTTACATAAACACACCATAACTGGAAGAGTTGTTGTGTGTTTTTTTAAGGACAACCCGTTTCCGCTGAGCCAGGGACCTGTGCGGAGCAACATCAGTGGAGCAGCTTTGTTGAGTCATCTAATCTGTGACATTGTTGTGAGTAATGCTCAAGCGGGAGCTGTGATTGGCAGACAAGGCAGTCACATCAAGACTATCATGTCAAAGTCACGTGCACTCGTCGCTGTAAGCTCTCAGCATTTGCTAGCTATAGTAACTTCCACAAGCAGTGGTTGATGTCTTGGTTACTTACTTACTTACTCGTAGTTTTTGTACTTGGAGATGTTACCAGCACTGAGTTTTCAGTGCCAAGTCAAAAGTTTGTGTGCAAATTTCCAGTGCTACCAAAGTGTTGAAATAGACCATTTTTCAGTAAACAGGATGGTCTAGAAAAACAGTAAAAAGTTTTGAACAGGATGAATTTTGAACCATTGCCATAGAATTATATTCTCTGCAACAAATTGCTTGTAGTGATGATTTTCTACCAATAAATGCGGGTCATAAAACGAGTAAGATATCTTTGCCTCAGCTGGAAGAAAAAAATGCTCTCAGGCAATTTGCCTGACAGCATTTTCTTCTTCCAGTAAGCACTTTACTTGTTCTGTGTTCATATTGGTAGTCAGCTGACAAATGAGTGGATTGATTCTTTTGTTAATTGAACTGCTGTTGTTGTGTCTGGTGAGGTGTTACCAAAGCACAGTGAGATCAGTTCTGACAGCGAGACACGCTATGTGCGCATTGCGGGAACACAAGAAGCAGTTTTCCGTGTAAGTTAATCTCCGTCGTGCTTGCGTGTGTGGATTAGATCTGTGCGTGATAGTGATTTATAGTCTGTACATACACATGTGCTTGCTGTCATATTCTTGATTGTTTACGGTGATAGTGAATCCCCTGGAAATTGGTTAGGCTTGATTTGTATACACCTTGTACCGGCTTACCCAGGTTGTCTTAGAGAAAAGGCCGTTAAACGGGTGTATTAGATTCAGCTGACTCATGTCAGCTTTGGAGCGCGCGTTTGAATAGCATCTCGTATCGTATCGTAGTAGTAGTACTAGTAGTATGCGGTCTGTCGTGTGGTTGACAGGCGAGCTACTGCGTGCTGCTGCATATGATCCGCTGGCTGCCATCTCGGCCTGACATCGACGCCTTCGAGCTGGATGTTCAGCTGATCGTGCCGGCCGCCGCCGTCGGCCACATCATCGGCCGCCACGGACGCCGCGTGCGCCGGCTGCAGGCGGCCGCAAGCGTACACATCTGGCTGCTGCACGCGCCCCAGCCGCCGCCCACGCCCACCGGCGCCAGCCGCTCGCGTGTCCGCATCACCGGCAACTTCTGGCAGACGCAGGTCGGGTGTAACGCGCTCACGTGCGGCGCATAGGATACGATACGAGATGCTATTTTAACGTGTGATCAAAAGCTGACATGAGTCAGCTTAATCTACCGCACGAACCAACAACTAAAAAGCGGGGAAAAACAGAAAAACTAAAAAGTAAAAAACGGATGTGCTCAGAAGTATCTGTAAACAGTCCGGGGAATCTGTGGAGCCAGTCCTGAAGAAGAACAGGAAGGCTACGGTGGGAAGGATTTGCAGAACAGGGAGGTTTTAGCCAGGAATGAAAGAGTGAGGGGGTGATGGAGTACTAATAATAATAAGTATACTCTCACTGGCAGTGATGGACACAAGGCCTTCCGAGGTGCTGACCCACGAGATCGTGGCGAGGCATCATGATGCCTCGAGGTGGCCTCACAGGGGCGTGCCATAGCCACGACGCAATCCTTCCCCCCTCCGATCCCTCCTCCTTTAAACCGGGGTCTGGAGATATATCCCCCAGAAAATTCTTTGGAATTAAAGATGCTTGTAGACTGTGAGTTTTAGAGCATTTGGACATAAAAGTCAATACCTTTAGGAACCAAGTTTTATGACTGTACCGGTAAGTTGTAACTTTCAGTTTTGACTAAATGTCCATGCTGTAGCCCGCATTGTGAAAAGATGAAGTCCTGTAATCCTGTTTTAAGTGTTTGCTGAATTCCTGTGCTGTTTTGTAGGGCAGCATTGTCTTTACATAGAAGGAAATCTACTGAAATAGATGTGAAAGTGCAGGGTTTCCCCCCCCCCCGAAATTTCAACGACGCAACGTGCATAATTTTCCCCCTAGGATGGACGCCCCTACAGCCTCATGGCCACTTCCCTGACAACTGATTTATTGAACACTCTTGGCAGCCCTGGAGCTGAATTGGTAAATAATACTGTAGTGCAATAGGCAAGAAAAACGATTAAAATCACAAGACACACAAGAATCGTTCATCTAAATTACAACTAAAATATATGATAATTGTTTAATATGGTGATGCTTCTCATCGGTTGTCGTCGATCCGTGTCAAATATTACGAGGGTTCTACCCTTCAAAGCTTTTGTCTAATTCCTCTTTGGCGTCATCTTGGCTTCCCTTCCCTGTCCTGATGTCTGTATACTGTCTTGCTAGGTAGGTTACATTGGCAGTGTCCAGTTATGGTCTCGCCTTGGGTGTTGGTCTTGGTCTTGCCAAAAAATAACGGTCTGTATTCGTGCGCCATTTGTGACTGCATGATGTGTGAATGTTTTTTTGTCAAACTGCAGTGGCATTTGTGCAGTTTTTGATGTGTGAATGCATGTACAGGTCGGCCTATTTTCTTTCTTTGTGTCTGCATGCTAACTTGATGACTTAATCCAGCCTGTGTCTTTCAGAAACAAATAAACTGTGTTTGTTTGTTTGTCTTGCTTACATCGTCATTATTATTTCTTTGAGAAACACAGTTGACAGAGTGCAACCATGACAAGTAACGAACAACTAATAAATGTTCAGTTTTGATAGTGTTGTGTAGGCATGTCAGGACTTGTCAATTTATGCGGCATTTTAAAAAAAATACGTGAACCACATAAACACCAAATGTGTGGCAGAAATATGCGGAAATATGGTACAGAATTGCTTAAAACCAACTACCCCATCTCGTTCCACAGGGATCCGGACACATGGATGGTCCCATTCTGTTGGCAACCAGACGGCTGAGGTAACGAAACATAATAATAATAGGTAATATAAACACAAGTAATATTAAAATTGCCGTCAATTTATGCGGAAAAATATGCGATATGCATACTTTGCTGAAATGTGCAGGAAATGCAGCAGTAAGCGAAATATGTGGCAATTGCATATTCGCATAAAACTGACGTGCCTAGTTGTGTGTGATGTCGTGTTTCAGAAAGCAGTGTCGTTGATCTGGGATATAGTGCAGAGCGTGGAGAGGCGTGCTGGCAGCGGCACGATAGTACCATTGCCGCGGCGCGGTACTGCGGATGCCAGTCGCAGACAGCTGGCGTTCATGACCGTGTCCGAGGACCGGTCACAGCAACCGACTCACCAGGATTCATCCAGCGGCAGAGAACTACACACACAGCCGGCAGCAGCAGCAGCGAACGAAGACGACCAACAGAACAGTGATGGATCGCACCAGTCAGCCACGCAGCTGCCGTCTTCAACTGGCATCACCAGTCAGAGTGCCACCGGTGAATCACCGACTGCAGAAAGTCAGGCGGCAGAGAGCGCAGATACCGATGTTGAAGGCCAACAGAGCGTTGCTGCTGCTGCTGCTGACACCATTGTGACTTCGTCTGGAACTGATGGAGAGAATGCCAGCGCCAAGGAGTCGACAGTTGCATGCAACGGCGCTACTGCAGACAACAGAGAGCATGTTCCAAGCACGGACAGTTGATCGTCTAACAGAAGCTCAGACGATGTGGTAAGTAATGATTCCGTTTGTTACCGACCACAGCCAGCAAGGTAGTGCAGTCGTTCGCTTCTTAAACGTGCCGGCGTTTCAGTTGACAACCTTGTACATTGCTATCAGTCTGTTATCCCACCAGTGTTAGAATATGTGTGTGCACGTATGGCACCCTGCTCTTACGAAAGAACAAATGCAATCTCTCATATACGTCCAGCTCCGTGCACTACAAATTATTTCTGGCAACAGTCCATGTGATTTGTCGTTTGGTACACATCAAATGTCGTCATTATGTGATAAGCTTCACGAACTCTGTGAGTCATTGTTTAGACAAATAGTCCGTGATGAGTCTCATGTACTACATGATCTTTTACAAGAAAAGCTTGACTCGCTTTTTACCGAAAGATTGCGATCAGAATAGATATTTCCATTACTCCACAGGCAGACTACTCTTTACAGAAATTCTTTTTTGCCATTTGTCTAATGGTAGGCTTGGCTCAATTTTATTTTCCATGGATGTATGTAGGAATGCACTAATTGTGTATGTGTAATCCAGCCCTTGGCTGCCAAATGTCAATAAACCTCTATATATGTTCGTCCATTTGTTTCCACTCTTTGACCTTGTATAGCGTACAATACGACATCGTGACGTTAACGTGCGCGCAAAAGCTGACTTGTAGCCAGCTTAATCTAGCACATGGAAGTGGAACAAAAAAGTGATGAATAAAATTAAAACCCCAAAAAACGAATATGCTCAGAAGAACCGGTGAATTGGTCATGACCATGTCCATAGCTCGTTGTGGATTGAAAGTCAAGGTCACAGGTCAAGGTCAGGGTTAGCAAGGACAGTAACACAGTCAGTCTAACGTTGATCCTTTATCGAGTACAGTTTGCTTTCTAGTGTTAGTAAGCGTCTGTCATGTCAGAAGCTGGCACATTTCAACGTGTTCCAGTGGCATTTTCGCCCTTACTTACTGTACCATTCCTGTATTGTATATCATATGTGCTACTTCTCTTTCACATGCAACCATTGTGCTCCACTCTGTTCATATATGAGTGAGGACAAAAATAAAATTCACTACATCCCCAAAACAAGACATGCAACTTCTGATCATAACTTCAGCAAATTCAAACCGATTTTCCAAATTCTTTCACTGGCAGATTCAGAAACCTTATATGTACCATATCTGTGATAGAAAACTCCAGCATGTTGCTAAAACTGCCAAAATTTTGCTGATACCATTAAAATTAATTTTTTTAAGTGAAACAAAATTTAACAACATTCAGATGATACATGCCACTAAAATGTCACAGTAACGATTTACCTAATTTTTCACAATATATAAAGTGCAGAATGTTCAGAATCTGACACCTGTTGCAATTTTGCAGTTTATGCAACAAGTGATTTCACCATTGTCAGAAAGTGTAACATTTATAACTCTACCTACTACAGTCCATCTACCTAGCAAATAGTCAAACAGTAAAATCAGGTGCTCAAAACGTCTCTCTCTAGTACTAACACGAGCTCAGCCATTCACTGATAGCTAAGTAAATGAAAGTCTGCTGCGCCTGTACAATCCTTCAGTGACAGTAAGTCACTACTTCAGTTTGCTGACATCATCGATCCTAATCCGATCATTGGTAACGTTTACCACACCTTATGTTCACTAGGATTCATATCTAGGCTACGTCAGATAAATTTTCAAGTTATACAAGGTAGTGCAGAGACATTTGTGGTGTGGCAGAACATAATTCGTGGGAATATGCTGGTCAAAGAATTGTGAAATCAGTTTACATTTGCCACAGTTATGAGCAAAGTTCTGCTCGTTGTTTCAGTGCACTGTATATCTGTCTGTATTGACTTGTGTGCAGGTGTTTCTGAAAACTGTGACGAAGAACGATTCGTTCGCATACTGATTGAGTTTGATGAAAGACGGAGACATTTTGCTTATCTTATTTTTCCGCTAAGTCTTAGTATCTAAGTTCTGTTTAAAAGTTGATATACCTTCAACTTCAGCACAAGTGCAGCAGTGAGTTAACTGTGTTGTTTTCAGAGTTGAGACTGACAGCAAAGTGCTTTTGTGTTTTTTTGCTACAGTACATTTTGCAAGATACAGAAGAGTGATTTCATTGATAAATGTTTCCAATCGTCACCAGTATTTTCTTACACAACAGTGCATTTAATTTCCTTGGTGTAATTTGTGGATAGTGTGAAAGTTGGAATTTCAGGAATGGGGACTATCACTGCCAAAATTCAACTGACAGTTTACCCTATGTGCACTAACATGTTATGTCTCAGTTAATAATTCTTCAAAGCCTTTCATAGCGTCGTGTCCCATTGAATACACCAGTGTTTGTGCAAGTATACACAAATTTGCTTTTAGTAGCGATATTACAGAGTTGAAGACCTATCGTACACGAAAAAGCAACAGCAAAAGTACAGAGAAACGTACTGAGATGGTCATCTTTAGTACGGCATGCCACACATATCTGAATAAACTTGTTTAAAAAGTTTTAGAAGGTAGAGTTTTAGTGAAGTTGCCTGTTTGAAGTTTGGTTTTAACTCAATATACACCATTTTCCGTAAAAAATGGAGAGACAATACTCATGGTGTCAACTCTGTCAAGTCTTAATAGATTTTCAAAATTTACAAAAAGTACAAAATTTCACTGGCTGATTCTCTAGTAAATTTGCAGTAAAATGGTTAACAAAAATCCAATCACACCTTGCGTATGTTGCCACACTACCTTGTAAAACATTAATGTCAGAAAAAAGCAATTAACATTACATTACAAGGTAGTGTAGCAACATTTTATGGTGTGGTGGGGTTGTCAATAACCAAATTAAGCAAGGTTAATTGCCGAGTCTGGCAAAAATATTTTGTCAAAAAATATTTTGGCAAAGTTACAAGCAAGAAGGTGGTTGTAATATAACCATATTAAGAAAAGCTTACTGCTAAGAATGTCAGTGAAAAAAATTAAAATCAGTAAATATTGGTTGTCTTATGCATCTGGACACCACATTGCTAAAAGAAGAATTAAGGGGAGGGGGAAAGGGAGAAGAGAAGGGAAGGGATTTGCCGAACCAATGTCAAACTGCTTCCTACGCGCCTGGCAGAAAATGCTGACTTTTCACTTTTAATAATTTTGTGGTTATTCTAAAAGTATTTTAACTCTGGTCCATTTTTTTTGTCAAATAACACCCACGTCTCACCAAAGTGCTTTAATGTAATGCAGATTGTGCAATGCACGATATTACTATACATGGCAATCACAAAAAGCACACCAAATGCCACACGGACACAGGCCTTAAGTATAACAACACATGCACACACACACAGTTTAGCATGCTGTACATTAACTACAGTGGTTACATGTAGAAGTGAACGTACTGTCATTGCAAGCACAGCAGCATGAGTCTACTGGGTCTGGCGCCATGTCCCCAGTGTTGTCCAGGACAAAGCAAAGCCCCTGAGGTTCCCGAAGTTGGAGCATTTTGATTTAAACAAATATGAATTTTGCATGAGAATTATATTTGTGCAACAACCTCCAAAGTGACAGTACAACTTTGCAGTCAAGTGCCAGTATGCCTGAGTAGTGAGGTGCTGGCATGGTTATCTGTCTGCTGTCTGGAGCGAGGTGCAGACTTGCATATGGCCCAGCTGATGCCATTGCCACTCATTGTCTCTTGCTTCAGTAAAATCCAGATTGGTTTTACCTTTCTGGTACTGGCTCACCCGGGTAGTCCCGGACAAAGGGTGTGTGTGTTTGTGCCAGTATACCATACCAGACTGCACCAGTAAAGTCCAAGTACAGTAGCAAAGAGCTAAGTACAACATCTGAGTTTCTGAAAATGCATGCATATTGAGACAAGTTAATCTCGCTGTTGCTGAGCCAGGAATCCAAAACTGGCCTGCAGCATGTTGTTCAACACCAGCAACTTCACCATGTTACCACAGCAAACAGCAAAATGAATTTTGTGCAAAAAAGTTAGACAAAAACACATTAGCAAATCAAAAATCGACCAGTTTTGCATCTAGTCAGATAAGACGATGCAGTGCCACTGAATGCCATATACTACTAAGCTACAGTGACATCTGTATCAGACATTAGGGCCTATTTAGCCGTCTACAACGTCCCACTAGGTCAACTCAGCCTTGCATCCCTCCGGGGTTGCTGAATCGAGTACCAGCTTCAGCTGGGCTAAGGGCGGGAATGTCACCTCTGCCGGGTGGCAGGTAACACTGTGATCCTATGAGGCCATGTGAGTTCCCATAGCGGTGTGGCAACCTTGCGAACTGCTATACACTTGTTACTTACTTACTTACTTTAAAAGCTATGCAGACACAATCTCATACTGAAACAGGCCATCTTACTTGACTGATGTCAAATCTATTGCAGCTGGAGATAATGGTCAACATAATAATTCACGTATATTAATTTGCAAAGACAAAAACAGACTAATCACTCTTATAATTTTTTGACCATAAGTACCATAAAAGCATAAATCCTAAAAGCTGTGCCCTGCATAAGCCAAGACTGAAATAGAAGCTGGGAGTACAAAGTGCTTTGTAATCATAGAAACCTGGTTTCTATTTGGCTTCAAACCATGAGCGCCTGCAGGCAGGTGCAATGGGGTACACCCCCTACATTCCGAGTATAAAAAAGTTTACCCAGAAACTCAGTACCTTTTACAGTTCATTTGAGACCTTATTTGCTATCTCATAACATTAAAATTCAACAGCTTTTCTACTAACTGAGAAAAGTTTCATTTGGTTGAATTAAACATACTAGTACAAAATTCATCAAAAACAACCAAAAAATTCTTTACTTTTGACGTTTCGACCTCTATCAGAGGCCTTCATCAGAAGAAGCT